>Ga0209537_1002042_pt1 | contig 21103 bp, 18 predicted proteins | sample BioPla4DNA1_FD_187698 | JGI IMG/M metagenome (GOLD analysis project Ga0209537, IMG submission 187698) | Biogas fermentation microbial communities from Germany - Plant 4 DNA1 (SPAdes) (version 2) | ecosystem: Engineered > Bioreactor > Anaerobic > Digestate | place: Bielefeld, North... | reverse complement strand
CTGGAATCCTTGGCATCCGACAAAAATAGATGCTGAAGTAATTCTGAGTCGATGGTAACATGGTATTGAGCCATTGCAAGGTCACCTCCGGTTGTGGTTTGTTTCGTCACTTACCATTCTAAACCAGAGGCCTTGTCTTGGCTCTTCATTTTACACAATTATATGGACTCAACTCGGGAGCGCTGCAAAAACCACTTTGCAAAAACAGGGAAATTGTTCTTGCAAAAAACATATTCTCCCTGTAAAAGCTGGTTAAGTGATTCTATTGTTTCTGTGTTGGGCATTTTGCCTGGCCTCCTTAGTATTAGAATTTATACTGATGTTTTATTTTTTCACAAAAGCATAAACTAATACATCATTCAAATAGCCCCAACGTAAGGCCGGCACTTCAGACGGCTCCTTAGTCCCGCGTTCGACAGTTGGCAGAAACACAAAGCTAAGAAGTGGCATCAGACAAGGGTTTTGGAGTTGGGAAAAAATAGGCGTGTATCTACGCTTTTAGATCGGCTGGATTTAAGAAGCTCAGTGTTTTAGGTGGTTCTTGGAGATTTAGGCTTTGAAACAATTGCTTTTGTTCCGGATTCAGCATGGCAGGATGGAATATCCTGCCTTCAGTTCCGATTTCCACAGCACGGATGCGTTCCAAAGTGCGACGCATGTTCCGCCAGGTCTCGTTATTTTGGTTCTCGGCTATCCGGATGAGCAACAGGGCTAACCAGCACAGGAGTACATGAGCCCGAATTCGCTGTTCCAGATGATGGTAGACCGGTCTGAATTCCAGGGGGGTTTTAAGGGTACGAAATGCGTTCTCGACTTCCAGTAGTTGCTTGTAGCCAAGGGCTACATCCTCTGGCGAGAGGGTGTCATCGGATGTGCGAATCAAACACTTGCCGTCCAGGCGTTCCTCCGCTTTGATACTAATGCGAATTTCAATGCGAATATTCGCATTGAAATTCGCATTAAATCTACTTTTATATTATTCAATGCGACTTTTAATGCAGAAACTTCGCATTACATTTATTTATAATAGTAAGATGAGTATCTACCTCTTTTTGATAAGTGAACTCGTGGATTTTCATCCCGAAGTTCCTTCATCAACCTAATTACTTGGTCGCGGTTAAAAGCTGTAATTTGCCTTATATCAGCATTTGATAATCCAGCTTCTCTTTTACTACTACGCTGCATTAAAACACTTAGTACCCTGGTCTTAGCTGCATCCCAATCTATCCGCCCTTGTACATCAAAATTACCAGGTACCATTAATCTCGTATGCACTGATCTTGACAAGTGCCAGTAAGTTCCTTTACCAACTCCTCCCCGCTCCAAGTAGCCTCTATCGATCTCCATATTACTTAAGATTTCTCGGCTTTCTTCTTCATTACGTTGGCAAATACGCGCTGCTGTTGCAGTATCAATCTCTGCATGCCGCATTAAATACTGGAGTATAAGAAGGTGATCGACCTCTAGACTATGACCGCTATTCTCCTCCTCGGCTACAAAAGCTCGGAAAGATGCTGTAAATTTCCCAGCAAGAAGAGTGACTTTAACTGCATCACCATCCTCCTGAATAATGGGAGGCTGCTTGCCTTCCATAATCATTGCTCTATAAATACGGGAAATACCTAGACTACTTCTATTAACCAATCTCAAGCGGGTTAACACTTCGACCAGATGCGGGTTTCTGGCCATGGGCTGATGATGAAGAATGTTCTCAGGAGTAATTCCTCCGATAAATCCACCTGGATTAGATATTTCAATACGATTCGGATAGTGTTTAATAATAATTGGGCCACCTATTCGATAATCTGCGTGACAGAAAGCATTCATAAGCGTTTCACGCAGTGCAATTTCCGGGTAGGTACGATATTCAAAATGAAACATTCCATATTGCATAGTAGTTATCGGATTATCGGCCATGATCCGATCCATGATGCGATAAAGGGCTATCGGAATAGCATCATGGCCATCTAATCTGTCAATGTACTCAGTATCATTCTTCATCTTTAGATATGTCCAAACATACCCTGGTACCTCCGCCCGTATAGCCGCTTCTTTCCCCACAAGCATAAGACCTGCTCGTGTTAGTTTATCTTGTTGTATGATGCCAAGCGATAACAAAAAATCATGGTCATTAGCCTTCAGTAGTTCCTCAGGAGCTTGCTCGCGACGAGCTGCCTCCCGAATATACTCTAGGGCTGCATTCGAGGATCCCTGGTAATGATGAATATTGGTGATAGTAGCGGAAAAATCAGTCGTCCCTGTTTCCACCATAATACGTCGCCTCATTGTACCGGTCAAAGGTTGACAATCTTTCCCTACCCTTACCCTACCGCGACCAGACGTATCAGTATATGGCGGCATACCTGGATAGATTTGCATTACGAGGATCCTACCAGTACCTTCAACAACATTTATTTCTTCAAAAACTGGTGTAATGCGTGGATCAGTGTGCTCATATACCTCTCTTTTTAAGCGATTAATATCTATCTCTGGTGGAACACCTATTATAGCGTTTTCCCTACCCACGACCCTATCTCTGATACCAAATACTACTGTACCGCCCCCACCATTAGCCATACAAATAGCCATGTCTATAAGCGTGTTATAAGCACTCTGAACACTCTGACTATTCCATTCTTTGAAATCCAAGTCTTGGTCTTCTAAATCATCGGCAACATGAAATTCGAGTTCATTTAGGAGGTCTTTAATATCTTCAACGGACCTCAACTAGGCTTCCTCCTCCCTTATACCAATTAAATCAATATACTTCGAAGATTAAATAGAAATCCCCTTGCGATAAAAACAATCAAATAGCAGCCCTGTTCGCCAATTCTAATTAATCTTCGCTCTTATTTCCTCAAAGTTTCGCCCAGTTGGCATTACAAACAAACATGCCCGCCACTTTTGACTTCCCAGAGCTCGCCCAGAAGTCGTTTTTCTCTGGAATTTTCGTTGCTATAGAATTGAGCTCCTTTGTATTCCACTACCAGATAACGCCCGTCTTTCAGCTGACAAACAAAGTCTGGACAAAATTTGTCAGTAGAGGTTTGCAGCCAGAAGGAAAACTCCGGCTGTCGTTCTAAGTTGCGAACCCAATAATTTACCTCCGGCAAAAGGTCTATATAACGGGCACATTCGAACTCTTCTCCTTCGTCCTTGAGTTCTCCGATCACAGGATAGTAGTGTTTTTGAAATTGGTAGCGCTACTGACGTTATCACTGTAAACCCAGTTTTCAGTTCCGGTATTATAGGGGGGATCAATATATATACATTTTACTTGTCCTGCATAATAGGGTAACAAGGCTTTGAGGGCAATGAGATTATCCTCTTGCACTACCAGGTTACCGCTACCCGGCTCTCCAACGAAATAATCTTCATTACGTTTCAGAAGATGATAAGGCACTTTATGATGATAATTTTCTACCGCTCTGCGGCCATACCAATCCAGGAAAGGCATTGATTACACTCCGTTTCAGTAACATATACTGTGACATAAATTACTTCGGCCTTTGCCACAAACATCCTGTTATTTCACCCTGCAAGTTAAGTGATGTCTTTTGACCCTATGTTAATCCTTGTCCAATAACAGATGATTCAATTATAAAAACACGGCTAATTATCTAACCGTCCGCAACACTCCGCTCTACATAATTTTGGCATTCTTATTTGAAACTAATAATTATTGTTCAATTCTTATACAAAGACCACCAGTTTTTAAAATGTTCGTAATTATGATAGATAGCTCCAAGCTTGATATAATTACACAAAGGCTGTTGGCAATAATCCCCGGTAGTGATTCTATGAGTAAGAATAAGCTCTATAAACCTGGCGAAAAAGTCCCACGATCTGGGCAAGCTGAAATTGTTGGACCAAGAGGTGGAAAAACTGGCGAAGGTGAACGGACAGTAGTTAAAGGCGAACCATTCCCTCCAACTCCAAAACCTGGACAACAATATAAAATTGTTGACCCAACTAAACATAAATAAAAACGCCAATAGCCTGGTAATTAATACAAACCCGCCTAACGGGCGGGTATTTTCCATAATTGCTGTGTTATAAACCATAAACCTTTTTCATAAAAAATCGCAGAAAATTCTTCATTTCTTGATTCAAATATATAGCCTAACCTTTTATAACCGCTATCGTCTTGAGTTTTTTTATTGGCTCTATTAAATCTAATTCCTGACCTATTACAAAATCGATATCCTTATATGCAAACCGCGATTCCTCGGACACGTCCTTTTTGTTTTGCTTACCGAGGATCACCCCCAATTCTTTTAGGTCAGTGATGGTTTTTTCAACGGGGAACTGCTTTTTGGCTTGATTTCTCCCTAATTTCCTGCCGGCGCCATGACTGCACGAATTAAAGCTTTCCGGATTGCCTTTGCCTTTTACTATATATGAATAACTGCCCATCGCACCGGGGATAATGCCTGTTTCCCCTTCTCTGGCCCTTATAGCGCCCTTTCGATGAACCCATACCTTTTTGCCGTAATGGTGCTCTTCGGCGGCATAGTTATGATGGGCATTTACTTCATTTTTGAATTCCATACTTGGAATTACCTTCAACAGATTTCTTTTAACCACATCAAGCATCACATCTCTATTTTCTCTGGCAAACTCCAGGGCTAATGTCATCCATGATATATACTCTCCTGCTATTTCAGAATCAATCGGCAAATATGCCAGGTCATATTCCCTTGGCACAGGGGAAGACCGTTTCGCATTTAGTTCTTTAGCCTGGTTATTGTAGTAATTTGCTACCTTATATCCAAAATTCCTACTGCCGCTATGTATCATTATGCACAGTATGCCCGCTTCATCCTCTTGCAGCTCAATAAAATGATTACCGCCTCCCAAAGTACCTATTTGATAATAGCCTTCTTCTATTTGCGGTAATCCTTTTGGTAAAGCTTTTTGTTTCATCGATTTCGCGAATTCAGATTGTTCCAGGGTTTTGCACGGCTGCTTATTAGAATGGTGGTTGAAGCCCGTAGGAATATCCCGCATGATCTGACCTACTAAAGCTTTATATTCTTCAGTCGATATCTCATCTTTGTGAATATTGGTCTCAACAAAGGCCATTCCACAGCCAATGTCCACCCCAACTGCATTAGGTATGATCACATCTTCTGTCGCTATTACGCCGCCAATAGGCATACCATAGCCTTGATGGGTATCCGGCATCAATGCCACCCATTTATGGACAAACGGCAAGTTTGACAGGTTGATGGCCTGTTTCAAGCAACCCTCTTCGATCTGATCTATGTTTTGCAGCCATACTTTTATCGGCACGCGTTGCTTCTTTTTATCATAAATGACAAACATCTCATGATCTCCCATGACTTTTTTGTCGTACACTCAATGCGACTCAAGCTTTTCAATTATCCCATCACGAACCCGCTGTGACAAGGCAAAACATATGAAATCTATGATAACAACAGCCCCTCCAAACCTCGGAGGGGCCTTACTTTCTTTGGAGCCGATGGGCGGATTCGAACCGCCGACCTATTGATTACGAATCAATTGCTCTACCACTGAGCCACATCGGCTTAGACCATATGTTGCAATGAAGCCGGGGCTTCATTCTGCTGCAGATATATTATATATAAGAAGCTACCCTATTTCAAGGATACTCTGTCTATCCACGGTTCCACATATTGCCGGGATAATCGAAAGTGTCAGGCGATCTGATAATTTGGCGGGTGTTGGTCAGCCCATTCCACAACACCGTAAAGAAAACGACCACGCTGGCTGACGGGGTCAAGCAAGCCGGTCAGGTGGACCCGGTCAGGGTCTTGATGTTTGCGAAAGCCTGTGGAAAGGTGTTTAATCAATACCGCAGCATATCAGCTTCCCAAATAACCCATGAGGTATTCAATCTCACCATCTACCAATTCCTTGATGCGCCTTAGAGCAGTCATTTTAACCTCATCGCTTTCTCCGGCCAGCTGCTCCAGGACCATGGATTCAAAAGGAATGTCTTTCATGCGCTCCGCGGTCTCCTTAAGATCCACATGGGCAAAAAAGCCGTTAAAAATGTTCATCAGCTGGCCGAAAAACTCCTCAGCCCATTGCTCTACCTTTTCTTCATCAAAGCGGTTGTTGTCATCATAAAAGACGCTCATTTCATCCTCTCCAATCAACTCAGGGCGAAATACCATTATCGCATACCAGCATGCTCAAATTAAATAATATTATATGATAGTTCGGTATCACTTAAAACTCGATCAGGCAAGATCTATCGATATAAGCTTAATCTATAATAAGTGTTTCGCAATTAATGTCTTTTTTTGATAAAATTTTGCTGTAAGCCCCTTTCCTTTTGGCAAAGGCTATGGTATATTGACCTGTCCTTATTAAGCCATGCGATTGCGGACTGGTCAGACATGTATATTGACCTGTCCTGATCAAGCATGCGGGCAGTTCCCAGGCAGCTGACTTGTGAATCAACTCTCAAGCAGTTCTCAGTGCCTACAAACAACAATTAAACAATTCGCCTGATTCAATTCGGGTCTCATCTACCCACCTAAAGGAGGAATATGATGCCATTACAGACAACCCCGTTGTACCCTGTGCACCTGAAATACAAAGGCCAGATGATCGATTTCGGGGGCTGGGAATTGCCAGTTCAATATGAAGGCATGGGAATAATCAAGGAGCACCACATGGTGCGCAACAGTGCCGGCCTCTTCGACGTGTCCCACATGGGTGAGATTATGATCACCGGGGAACAGGCTGAAGGCCTGGTACAAAAGCTGATATGCAATGATTTATCCACTATAGGCGACTTTCAAGTCCTGTACAGCCCCATGTGCTATCCCCACGGTGGGGTGGTCGATGATCTCCTGATCTACAGGTACGATCCGGCAAAATTCCTCCTGGTGGTGAATGCCGCTAATGTGGACAAAGACTTCGCCTGGATCAAGGACAACCTCATAGAGGGGGTTGAAGCAGAGAACGTTTCCCAGCAATACGCGCAGCTGGCCCTTCAAGGTCCCCTGGCCCAGGAAATACTGCAGACCCTTACCCCCACCGACCTCGAGCAGATCAAGTTCTTCCACTTCAATCCTTCAATCAATATAGCAGGCGTGGATTGTATGGTTTCGCGAACCGGTTATACTGGGGAAGATGGCTTTGAGATCTATGTTGCTCCAGAAGATGCCGTGCACTTATGGGAGGAAATCCTCAAGGCAGGGGGGGATCGGGTAAGCCCCATCGGATTGGGGGCCCGGGACAGCCTGAGATTTGAAGCCAAGCTGCCCCTGTACGGGCAGGAGATCGATGAGAATATAACCCCCCTGGAGGCTGGTCTGGGCTATTTCGTCAAGCTGGATAGCGGGGATTTCATCGGCAGGTCAGCCCTTTTAGAACAGAAGCAGTCCGGGCCAGGCCGAAAACTGGTGGAATTTGACATGGTGGGCAAAGGTATTCCCCGTTCGCATTATGAGGTAGCGATAAACGGTGAGATCATAGGTCATGTCACCACTGGCATGCATTCCCCCACCTTCAAGAAACCCATCGGTCTGGCCTTGATCGATAGCAGATACAGCATCCCTGGCACCGAGATCGACATTATGATTCGAGGCAAAGCAGTCAAAGCGGTAGTGGGCCAGGGCATATTCTACCGCAAAAGAACCAAGTCTAAGTAGAGTAGGTTTTTATCAGCTTAAAATAACTGGAGGGATCGATTATGAACATACCAGAGGGATTGCTCTATACCAATGAGCACGAATGGATCCGGATGGAAGGCAATGTAGGCTATGTAGGGATAACCGACTATGCCCAGCACCAATTGGGGGATATCGTTTTCGTTGAGCTGCCGGAAGTGGATACCTCAGTATCGCAAGGGGATTCTATAGCTGTAGTTGAATCCGTGAAAGCGGTAGCCAACCTGTACAGCCCGGCTGATGGTACCATAACCAGCGTAAATGAAGAGTTGGAGGATTCACCGGAGCTGTTGAATCAGGATCCTTACGAAAACTGGATTGTCACCCTGGAGCTGAGCGATCCTGACAATCTATCAGAATTGATGACGGCTGAGGCCTATGCCGCCTTTTGCGAGAACCTTGAGGAGTAGGGAGGAACAGTATGAGGTACACCCCAAACCCTGCTCCGGTTGTGAATGAAATGCTCAACATTCTGGGCTTGAGCAGCCTGGATGATTTGTTCAGCGATATCGATGCTGATCTAAAGGTTAAAGGCCAATTGAGGCTGCCCCCGGGCATGGGGGAAATGGAATTGCGCCACCATTTGAAAAAACTGGCGGCAAAAAATGTCAATGCCGAGGACTACCCTTGTTTCCTGGGAGCAGGGGCTTATGACCACTACATTCCGGCTGCGCTTGAACAGCTCTTGCTGCGCTCTGAGTTCTATACCGCCTATACCCCTTATCAGCCGGAGATCAGCCAGGGCATATTGCAGTCCATATTTGAGTATCAGACCATGATCTGCAAACTGACCGGTCTGGATGTCGCCAATGCCTCGCTGTATGACGGTGGCAGTGCTTTGGCCGAGGCCTGCAGCCTGGCCTGTATGAGCAGCAAAGGGCGCAGCAAGGTGGTCATCTCTGACACCGTTCACCCCGAATACCTGCAGATACTGGAGGCTTATACACTTTCGGGAAGGCTGGAAGTGGTTGTTGTCCCGGGCCGGAATGGCTGCGCTGATATTGAGGCCATGGCTGCTGCTATTGACGATCAAACCGCCTGCGCGGTAATCCAGCAACCTAACTTTTATGGCATACTGGAAGACTGCACCGCTCTGGAGAAGGCTGTGCACGCCCACAAAGCCTTATTTATTATGGCAGTAGAGCCGATCTCACTGGCATTGCTGAAATCTCCGGCTGAATGGGGAGCAGATCTGGCGGTTGGCGAAGGACAGCCCCTGGGCATCAGCCTCAGCTTCGGCGGGCCTTATCTGGGATTTATGGCTGCCAAAAAGGCTTTGATGCGTAAGATCCCGGGACGGATAGTGGGTCAAACCACCGATAAAGACGGCAAAAGGTCTTTCGTGCTGACCTTGCAGGCCAGGGAACAGCATATTCGCCGCGAACTGGCCACTAGCAATATATGCTCCAATGAAGCCTTATGCGCCCTGGCGGCCAGCATCTATCTGGCCCTGGTGGGCGAAGAGGGTTTGCAGGAGGTGGCCCGGCGCTGCTATCAGCTGGCCCATTATGCTCAAGGTAAACTGGAGCAGGTGGGACTGGAACTCAAATACCAGCAGCCCTTTTTCAATGAATTCGCCATCAAAATCGATGATCCCCAGGAGGCCAACCGCAGATTGTTAGAAAACGGCATCATCGGGGGCTACGAACTGGATGGGGCCTTATTGCTGGCTTTTACGGAAAAACACAGCACTGCTGATATCAACCGGCTGGCAGCAGTACTAGGAGGAAAATAGCATGAGCCAACTTCTCTTTGAAAAGCACCTGCCCGGCAGCAATTCCTTCACCCTGCCGGATATCGATATACTTGAGGTCCACCCTAAAGAGCATATCCCTGCACAGTTCCTGCGCCAGCAGCCGGTAGCCCTGCCGGAGTTGAGCGAAGTGGAGGCAGTCCGGCATTTTACCGAATTATCCACCCGGGCCTACGGGGTGGACAGCGGCTTTTATCCACTGGGATCCTGTACCATGAAATACAACCCCAAGATAAACGAGTGGGCAGCCCGGCTTCCAGGCTTCGCCAGCATTCATCCCTATCAGCCCGAAAACACCGTGCAGGGAGCCCTGGAGCTTTATTATGAAATGCAGCACATGCTGGCTGAGATAACCGGCATGGATGGGTTTTCCTTACAACCGGCTGCCGGGGCTCACGGGGAGTTGTCCGGGGTTATGATAATAAAGGCCTATCATAAGCATTGCGGTGATGAAAGGCGCACCAAGATGATGGTGCCTGATTCGGCCCATGGCACCAATCCGGCCACAGCCAATGTGGTGGGCTACGAGGTGGTGGAAATCAAGTCCAACGCTGACGGATTAATCGATTTGGACGACCTGCGCTCCAAAATGAGCCCTGAAGTGGCCGGCTTGATGCTCACCAATCCCAATACCCTGGGCTTGTTTGAAGAAAACATCCGGGAAGTGGCCGCTATTGTACACCAGGGCGGCGGCCTGCTCTATTATGACGGGGCCAATCTGAACGGCATTATGGGGGTATCGCGGCCCGGGGACATGGGTTTTGACGTTATCCACGTCAATTTGCACAAGACCTTCAGCACCCCGCATGGCGGGGGCGGACCGGGCTCTGGCCCGGTGGGGGTAAAAGAACCCCTGATACCATTCCTGCCGGTTCCTGTGGTGGTAAAGCGGGATGATGCTTATGGCTTCGATTACGAGCGGCCTTTGTCGATCGGCAAGGTCAAGAATTTCTACGGCAATTTCGGGGTGATTGTAAAGGCTTATGCCTATATCAAAGCCCTGGGCGCTGAAGGCCTCAAGGAAGCCTGCCAGCATGCGGTGCTGAATGCCAATTACCTGCGCCATCAGCTCAGAGAGGACTATAACATCCCGCTGGATCGGCTGTGCAAGCATGAATTCATAGCTACCGCGAAAAACCAGCTAAAACACGGGGTTTCAACCATGGATATCGCCAAGCGATTGATCGACTACGGCTATCATCCGCCTACAGTGTATTTCCCCCTCATAGTACATGAAGCCATCATGATCGAGCCCACCGAAACCGAATCCAAGGAACGCCTGGATCGCTTTGTAGAGGTTATGCGGTCCATCGCCCGGGAGGCGGAAGAGGATCCGGAACTGGTCAAAAACGCTCCCCATCATGCAGTCATAAAAAGGGTCGATGAGGTAACCGCAGCCCGCAAGCCTATAGTGAAGTGGGAGGCCCCCTGAGGAGGCCTCTCTTCTATTTCACAGGGCGCAAGAAATCGGTTGTGATGGGTAATATGTAATAGGTAAGATTTGACTGCTGCCAACGCGGATATATTCCCATAGCCCGATTGGCGGTAAAATTAGGTAAGGTTTGACGACAGCAGGTTAATATGCCTGTTTAGGTCCGGATTCTCAATGGCGAAGGGCGGTGTAAGGGGTGCAACTGCGCCATCTGGCAGGAAGAACCTATGCCATAGAAAGCAAATTCGCCTCACTGGGGGTATACCTTTTCGATGAAGGCTGTTGCCTGCTCATCGACAGCGGCCAGAGCGCGGCCCACGCCCGGGAAGTGCTGCGCATCTTTCGGGAGCAGGGTTGGGTAGTATACGCCATATTCAACACCCATGGGCATGCTGATCATTGCGGGGGCAACCGTTTCCTGCAGGAGAGCAGCGGCTGCCGGATATACGCCACGGCAATCGAAGCCGCCTTCATTGAGAATCCCTTATTGCTTCCTTATACTGTCTACTCCGCCTATCCGCCCAAACTGCTGATGGGCAAGTTCTTCATGCCCGAGGCTTCCCGGGTAACCCACCGGGTTGAAGCAGGGTCCATATTCATCCAGGGAACCCGCTTTGAAGCCATAGCTCTGGCCGGACACAGCTTGGGGCAATTGGGCTTGCTCACCCCTGACGGGGTGTTTTTCACCGGCGACAGCCTGGTATCTCCTCAGATACTGCAGGCTTTCCCCTGCGTGTTTTTGGCTGATGTAGATCAGCAGCTTTCAACCCTGGAAAAGCTGGCGTCAGGCGGCTATGAATGGCTGTACCTGTCCCACGGGGGGCGGGCGGAAGAAGCAGAGTATATTATCGAGGTAAATTACGAGGTTTTGATGAACAACCTCAAAATGGTGGAGAGCATCATACAGGTGCCCCGCAGCCTGGAAGGGGTTGTGAGTGAGTTTGCGACCCGCCAGTCCTTGGAGATGAATCGCAATTATTATTTCCGGCTCAGCAATACATTTTCCGCCATGCTCGCTTATCTGGTCAATCAAGGCCAGGCCGCAATAATCATGCAAGGGAATGTCCCCCATTATTGCCGCCGCAATAAAGCAACCGCTGTCCGGAACAAGACTTAACTTATCTAATAGTGGCTCAACCCTGACCGGTACGAAAGCCCACTATCTGCATGCTTGTCAATAACACCCGGCAGCCTTTAGAAGACATATTCGTGCTATAAAAAGCGGCAGACAAACAGATATACCTGCCTCATTCAATCCCGGGCGGGCTATTTCTGTGTCATTTCATCTCGACAGATTAACCAATATACTTGCTCAATCCAGCATAAAGCCCCGGGGCTGCCGGGCTAATGCACCCTAAGCAAATATTCAGACTAAACGGCTGCCTGGCAAAGACAGCCGTTAATATTAACCTTGTTTATAAACAGCAAATATGTATTATTTTACTATGGGCGGGTTTTCGACATGGAATCAAGCCAGGCAGCCGCTTCATCCAGGGCTTTTTTCACCGCGGCAGGGGCCGGCCCTCCGGGCAGAGAGCGCCTTTCCACACAGGCCTTGATATCCAGATAGCTGTATATATCCTCTTCAATCAGGGGGGAGAATTCTCTGTACTGCTTTAAGGGAATCTCCTCCAGGATCGATCCGCTTTGGATGCAGTGCAATACGGCTCTGCCTACCACCGCGTGGGCGTCACGGAAGGGCATACCCTTTGCCGCCAGGTAATCGGCCAAATCGGTGGCATTGGTAAAACCTCCCCGGGCTGCCACAAGCATTTTGTCGCTCTTAAAGCGAGCCGTCCTGAGCATGGGTTCATATACCAGCAGGCATTGCTTAACGGTATCAATAGCGTCGAAGAGGGCTTCCTTGTCTTCCTGCATGTCTTTGTTATAGGCTAAGGGGAGCGCTTTCATCAAGGTTAAGAGAGCCATCAGATCGCCATACACCCTGCCGGTTTTACCCCGCACCAGTTCAGCCAGATCGGGGTTTTTCTTCTGCGGCATGATGCTGGACCCGGTGGTATAAGCATCATCCAGCTCTACAAAGCCGAATTCCTCGCTGGACCAGAGAATCAATTCCTCGGAAAAGCGCGATAAGTGCATCATCAATATGCTGGCAAAACTGCAGAATTCCAGGGCGAAATCCCGGTCGCTGACCGCATCCAGGCTGTTGCGGGTGATGCTGTCAAACTGCAGCTGTTCTTTGACAAATTCCCGGTCCAGGTCAAAGCCGCTGCCGGCCAGGGCTCCGGAACCCAGCGGCATGGCGTTGGCCCTTTTAACACAATCCTGCAATCGCTCCACATCGCGGCGCAGCATTTCAAAATAGGCCAGGAGATGGTGAGCCAGGGTGACCGGCTGGGCTTTTTGCAGATGGGTGTAGCCGGGCATAATGGTTTCGGTATGCTCCCTGGCCAGTTTGAGCAGGGTTTGCTGCAGGCCCAGAATCAGCCCTTTTATGGCCTGGGCTTCTTCTCTCAGGTAAAGGCGTATATCCAGAGCCACCTGGTCATTACGGCTGCGGGCGGTGTGCAGCTTTTTGCCTACTGCCCCAATTTTGGCAATCAACAGGGTTTCGATGTTCATATGCACATCTTCCGCAGCGGTGCTGAATTCCAGGCGGCCTGCTTCCAGTTCAGCCTGGATTTCCCGTAATCCGTTTACAATCTGCTCTTTTTCCTCTTCAGCGATTATCCCCTGCCTGGCCAGCATATTGGCATGGGCTATGCTCCCGGCTATATCCTGACGGTACATGCGGCTGTCCACAGCTATGGAGGCATTAAAATCCTCAGTTAACCGGTCGCTGGCTTTGGTAAAGCGTCCGCCCCATAATTTCATATTAACACCCCAGTTCATTAGGCTTTAACTACTTAATTATAGAGCACTTCAGCATGCTCACCAAGCCTGCCGGCAATTTTATGCATTGACCACCCGCACCCTCTCGATCATAGGCTTGAGCTGCTCTGCCATTTCCTCCAGTTCCTTTATGCGATAGGGTTTGCTGGAGCGCAGCTCAGGCGCCAGGGCCTGGGCAGGGTTGAATTGCTGCAGGGTATACAGCCTGGCTCCGGCAATAGCTGAGCCTATCTTTAAAAGGTCATCGAGGTCGTGATATAGCGGCACCACGGTGGTCCTGAATTCCACCTGAATGGAGGTATTTTTGAGCAGATGCACACTGCTGCGGACATTAAAGAAGTCCTCCCGGCTGAGCCGCCCGCAGGCTTCCAGGTAATCCTGGTATTCCAGAGCTGCTTTGATATCCATGGCCACATAATCCACCAGGCCTTTTTCAATCAGCCCGGCCAGGGCTGTAAAGCGGGTGCCGTTGGTGTCCAGTTTGACCAGATAGCCCAGGGCTTTTATGGCCCGACAGGCCTCATCCAGATCGGGATTTAGCGTGGGTTCGCCCCCGCTTATCACCACCCCGTCTAAAAAACCGGCCCGTTCCTGCAGGAATCCCAGCAGGTCGTGCAGATCCAGGTCATGATTGTTGGTCCGGCCCGGTTTGAGCAAGAGGTGGCCATTATGGCAGTACGGGCAGCGCAAATTACAGCCCCGGGTAAATAGCACCGCAGCTATCTTCCCGGGGTAGTCTACCAGGCTCTGTTTTAACAAGGCGGCAAACTTCATGCCTCAAAACCCCAAACTAAAACGATATAGATCAACCTACTCGATAGGTCTGCCGGTTCTGGAATTCTTGCTGTTTGCCTTCATTCCATTGATCGACCGGGCGCAGGTATCCAACTACTCGTGAATACACCTCACAGGAGGTAGTTTTGCCAATTTCCTGGCAATGGGGACATTCGAAATGCTTCCCCTGTATATAGCCATGATCGGGACAAACGCTGAAAGTCGGTGTGATATAAAAATATGGTATGTGGAACTGCTCACACGACTTTTTAATCAGGTTCTTGACCGATTCCACATCCGGCAGGGCCTCGCCCAGGAAGATGTGGAAGGTGGTTCCTCCCGTATACATGGACTGCAGCGGGTCCTGCAGCTTCATCGCCTCCCACAGGTCATCGGTATAGCCCACCGGCAGGAAGGTGGAGTTGGTGTAAAACGGCTGGGCCCCGTTCTTGACCGCTTCATGGTTGGCTACGATAATATCCGGATACAGTTTACGGTCTTTTTGAGGCAGGCTGTAGCTTACCCCTTCAGCCGGGGTGGCTTCCAGGTTGAACAGATTGCCGGTCTCTTCCTGATAAGCGCTGATGCGGTCGCGCATGAATTGCAGCACTTTCAGCGCAAAGGCATGACCTTCCGGGGTGGTGATATCCTGGCCTAAAAAATTCAGGCAGGATTCATTCATCCCTACCAGGCCGATGGTGGAGAAATGGTTTATCCAGTACTTGCCGCTGGCTGCTTTGACATTGCGCAGGTAAAAATGCGAATAGGGGTAAAGACCGGAATCGGTCAGGTTTTCCAGCACCTTGCGCTTGATCTCCAGGCTGTCTTTGGCCAGATCCATAATGTTGGCCAGCCTCTCGAAATAATCGGCTTCATTCTTGGCCAGGTAGCCGATGCGGGGCATATTGATAGTAACCACCCCGATAGAGCCGGTCAAGGGATTGGAGCCGAACAGCCCTCCGCCGCGGCGGCGCAATTCGCGATTATCCAGGCGCAGCCTGCAGCACATGCTGCGGGCGTCATCCGGACTCATATCCGAGTTGATATAATTGGCAAATCCGGGAATACCATACTTGGCGGTCATCTCCCAGATACGATCATAGGCCGGGTTGTTCCAGTCGAAATCAGCGGTGATGTTGTAAGTGGGGATGGGGAAGGTAAACACCCGCTCTTCCGCGTCGCCTTCCATCATCACTTCAGCGAAAGCCTGGTTGAGCATATCCATCTCTCTCTGGAATTCGCCGTAGTTTTTGTCCATCAGCTGCCCGCCGACGATAGCGGCTTGATCCTTTAAGGAACTGGGGACTTTCAAGTCCATGGTAATATTGGTAAACGGGGTCTGGAAGCCCACCCGGGTAGGCACATTGACATTGAAAATAAACTCCTGCAGGCTCTGCTTGACCTGTTCATAGCTGAGGTTGTCATAGTAGATAAAAGGCGCTAGCAGGGTATCGAAGTTGGAAAAGGCCTGCGCCCCGGCAGCTTCACCCTGCAGGGTATAAAAGAAGTTGACGATCTGGCCTAAAATGGTGCGGAAGTGCTTGGCCGGCTTGCTGGCTACCTTGCCGCGAGTGCCCTTAAAGCCTTCCCGGATCAAATCCTGCAGGTCCCAGCCAACGCAGTATACCGCCAGAATGCCCAGGTCATGCATATGGAAATCCCCGCTTTCCTGAGCCTCTTTCATCTGCGGGGTATAGATCTGGCTCAGCCAGTACTGGCTGGTAACAATAGACGAAATATGGAAGTTCATGCCCTGCAGGCTGAAGTTCATGTTGGAGTTCTCTTTAACGCGCCAGTCGCTGCGATCCAGGTATTTGCTGACAATCGCGTTGTTCTCCAAAAGCTGCCTGGTATCGCGCAGCATCTCGTGCTGTTTGCGGTAGAGAATGTAGGCTTTGGCGGTTTTGTAATGGCCGTTTTTGACCAAAACCCTTTCCACCAGATCCTGTATATCTTCAACCGTAAGTATCTCGTAATCGTCCAGGCTTTGATACTCTGCCAGCTCTACCACCTTATCCGCGAGGGCCTGGGCAGTTTCAATATCACGACCACCTACCGCTTTGGCTGCCTGAAATATTGCGTTGACGATTTTCTGTTTTTCAAATGGCACCACCCGGCCATCCCGTTTGCGAATCTTAGTAATGCTCAAACCATTTCCCCCTCGTTTCAACCACAATATATATGGTGTGTTCATTGCTCACCATACTATATAGAGTATATATTACTATATGGGGGGGACACAACGAGGCCTTTATTACCAAATGCTTGAAATTAGGCCCTGCAATAATTCAAACGAGATATTTTGTCCTTTTTCAAACCTTTTGAAAAAGTTAGCAGGATGAGAAAAACCCCATCCTGCGTTTGACCACTCATCTAAGCGCATTACTTCTAAGACGCCTCGCTCTTTCGCTCCAGCCGTGCCTGTACCTGCAAGGGCAGGCCGAAAAGGTTGATAAATCCGGCAGCATCTTTATGGCTGTACAATTCATCCTGGCTGAATGTGGCCAGTTGCCGGCTGTACAGGGAATAAGGCGATGTAGCTGCTACCGCTTCACAGTTGCCTTTGTAGAGCTTGACCCTGACCGTACCGGTTACGTTTTTCTGGGTTTCGTTAATGAAGGCATCCATGGCATAACGCAGTCTGGCAAACCAGTAGCCATCGTACACCAGCTCGGCGTATTTGATGGCCATCTGCGCTTTAAACTGCAGGGTGCGGCGGTCCAGGGTGAGCCGCTCCAGTTCTTCATGGGCCCGGTACAGTATGGTTCCCCCCGGGGTCTCATATACACCGCGGGATTTCATACCTACCAGGCGGTTTTCCACCAGGCTGACTGTGCCGACACCATTGGCCCCGCCCAGACGGTTGAGCTCGCTCAAGATCTCCACCGGCCCATATGGCCTGCCATCCAGGGATACCGGTTCTCCCTCTTTAAAGCCTATCTCCACATAGGTGGGCTGATCCGGTGCCTGCTCCGGCGGCACAGTCAACATCAGGATATCATCGGGGAACTCATGGGCAGGGTCCTCCAGGCTGCCGCCTTCATGAGACATATGCCACAGGTTGCGGTCACGGCTGTAAATCTTTTCCCTGCTGGCTGCGACCTCTATACCGTGGGCTCTGGCATAATCAATGGCATCTTCGCGGGATTTAATATGCCATTCCCGCCAGGGTGCTATTATCTTGAGATCAGGGTTCAAGGCCTTGATAGCCAATTCGAAACGCACCTGATCGTTGCCTTTGCCGGTCGCGCCGTGGCATACCGCTTCAGCCTCTTCCATCTCCGCTACCTTGACCAGGTATTTGGCGATCAGCGGCCTGGCAAACGAGGTCCCTAACAGGTATTTGCCCTCGTATATGGCTCCCGCTTTCATCACCGGGTAGACATACTCGCGCACAAATTCCTCTTTCAGGTCTTCAATATAAACCCTTAAAGCCCCTGATTTGATGGCTTTTTCCCTGACCGGGGCCAACTCTTCGCCCTGCCCCACATCGGCACAGAAGGCGATCACTTCATAGCCATAGTTTTCTTTCAACCACGGTATGATTATCGAAGTATCCAGGCCTCCCGAATAAGCCACTACAACTTTGGCCATATTCCCCTCTCCTCAGACGGGTTTCACACCCTTGCCAAAATATCAGCCAGTTCCTTCTTGCCTATTTCTTCCAGGTCATATCTCACTCTAAGCGACGGTTTGTTTATCTTCATTATTCTGCTCAAGTCAATCGGGGTTCCTATGATTACCAGCTCAGCCGGGGAATTATTAATAGTTGCTTCCAATTCCTCAATCTGCGTTTTTCCGTAACCCATAGCCGGCAGGAGCTTGGACAAGTGCCCCCATTTGGCGAAAGTATCCTTTATGCTGCCCACTGCATAAGGCCGCGGATCGATCAACTCAGCCGCCCCCAGCTTTTCGGCAACAATCACCCCGGCTCCGTAGGCCATATGTCCGTGGGTGAGAGTCGGTCCATCCTCGATTACCAGAACCCTTTTGCCCGCTACGGCTTCCGGTTTGTCAACCGTTATAGGCGAGTTGGCCATTATTATCTTCGCTTTGGGATTAACCTCCAAAACAGCATTTTTAACCTTCTCTACCGCTGCTGCATCAGCAGAATCGATTTTATTGATGATCGCTACGTCAGCCATGCGCAGATTGGTTTCCCCGGGATGGAAAGTAGTTTCATGACCGGCCCGGTGCGGGTCTACCACTACAATGTGCAGGTCGGTTTTGTAAAACGGTATGTCATTGTTGCCGCCATCCCACAGGATTATGTCAGCTTCTTGTTCGGCCTGTTCTATGATCGCCTGGTAATCGATGCCGGCATAGACAACCATGCCATTGTCGATATGGGGCTCAAATTCTTCCCTTTCCTCAATGGTGCATTTGTACTTGTCCAGATCATCGTAACTGGCAAAGCGCATGGCCACCTGCTCTTCCAGGTTGCCGTAAGGCATGGGATGCCTGATGATAGCGACTTTTTTCCCCATTGCGGTCAGCAGTTTGGCTACATAACGAGTGGTTTGGCTTTTGCCGCTGCCGGTTCTAACCGCAGTTACCGCCACTACTTTGGTTTTGGAGGCAATCATGGTGTTTTTAGGCCCCATGAGGCGAAAATCCGCGCCACAAGCCAGTACCTGTGAGGCCTTGTGCATCACATATTCATGGGAAATATCGCTGTAGGCAAAAACCACCTGGTCAACCTCATATTTTTTTATCAGCTGTTCCAGCTCTTCTTCAGGATAAATGGGAATCCCCTCGGGATAGCCTTCCCCGGCAATGCTGGCCGGATATACCCTGCCTTCAATGTCCGGTATTTGCGTGGCCGTAAAAGCGACTACCTCATACTGGGGATTGTTGCGAAAATAGGTATTAAAATTGTGAAAATCCCTGCCAGCTGCTCCCATGATAATTACACGATCTTTTTTCATCCGCATACTTCCTTTGCTGTTTATTTTTAATGTTCTGCATTAAGCCTGTAAGTAGCAATACCTTGAGGCTAAACCCCACTCGGCCTTGATGCCCACAAATGTTTATGATCAACCCGGGTTAGCCACTTTTGGTCAGGGTTTTTTCAAGGCTGACCATGTAATCCCAGGAATAAGCCTGTATATCCTCTCTTAACACCCAGCCCAGTTCTTCGTAAAAAGACCTGGCACCGCTGTTATCCCGGTAAACAAATAGGTTCACCTTGGCAGCACCTCGCTGCTGCAAAACCGCAAGACAGCGCTCCAAAAGAACTTTGCCCAGTTTGCGCCGGCGCCAGGAGGGCAAAACCGCCAGGTGATATATCATTCCCCGCCGGCCGTCAAAGCCGCCCAGAACGGTTCCTATCATAGTATCGCCATGCCATGCTATCAGGCAGGAGTCCGGGTTATGGGCCAGCATGATTTCCAGGGCCCAGGGCTCGTCGCTGCGGCCCAGGCCCAGCCCATCGATCTTCTTCCAGAACTCGATCATCTCCGGTATATGCTCCGGCCTGGCCTTTTCAATCCAGTAGTCCAAGCTGCACTCCCTCCCCCAGATGACCTTAGCTCATCGCTTACATAATCAAGGCCATGATGGCTTTATGCGCATGCAGGCGGTTCTCTGCTTCATCGAAAACGGCTGACTGCGGCCCATCCATGACCTCATCGGTGATCTCTTTACCGCGTTTGGCTGGGAGGCAATGCAGTACAATGGCATCGGGCCGGGCCAGTTTCATCAGCTGGCTGTTGACCTGATAGCTCCAAAAGGCCTGTTCTTTTTCTTCGGCCTGGTCTTCCTGCCCCATGCTGGCCCACACATCGGTGTAGATCACATCAGCATCTTTAGCGGCCTCGGCGGGATCATTTATCACCCACAGCTTAGCCCCGCTCTGTTCCGCATCTTGCTGGGCCTGCTTGAGTACTGCCGGATCAGGTTCATACCCGCCGGGAGAAGCGATGACCACATCCATGCCCACCTTGGCGCCGCCATACAGCAATTCATGGGCCACATTGTTCCCATCGCCGATAAATGCCAGTTTCAGGCCTTTGAGGCGGCCTTTATGCTCCATGATGGTTAGCATATCCCCGATTACCTGCGTAGGGTGCGAAAGGTCGGTAAGGCCGTTTATTACCGGCACTGAACACCAATGGGCCAATTCCAGCACTTCATCGTGATCGAAGGTGCGGATCATTATGCCGTCCAGCATGCGGGACAGAACCAGGGCGGTGTCTTTGATGGTTTCACCCCGGCCCAGTTGTATATCCCTGGGGCTCAAAAACAGGGCATGTCCGCCCAGTTGATACATCCCCACCTCAAAAGCCACCCGGGTACGAGTAGAGGCCTTTTGAAATATCATGCCCAGGGTTTTGCCTTTCAAGTAATGATGGGTTATCCCCTGTTTTTGAAATTTTTTAATCTCCACTGCGGCTTCCAGAATGTAGGCGATCTCCTCCGCTGTAAAATCATGTATGCTTATAAAATCCCGCCCCCGAATGATATCACTGAGTTGATACATCTGTTTCACTCCCTCATATATTGGCTGGTGTTTTAACTGCCGGCGGATTCCTCCAATACCCGGGCAAAGATGGATACAGCCTGCTCGATTTCCTCATCGCTCACGGTCAAAGGGGGCACCATGCGCACTACTTTGGGCCC
>Ga0209537_1002039_pt1 | contig 21127 bp, 28 predicted proteins | sample BioPla4DNA1_FD_187698 | JGI IMG/M metagenome (GOLD analysis project Ga0209537, IMG submission 187698) | Biogas fermentation microbial communities from Germany - Plant 4 DNA1 (SPAdes) (version 2) | ecosystem: Engineered > Bioreactor > Anaerobic > Digestate | place: Bielefeld, North... | reverse complement strand
ACCCGTCATGACCGAGATATTAACGCAAGCCTAAATCTTCGCAATGAAGCATTGCGATTAACCGTTGGAACGACGGGGATAGCCTACTAAATATTCGCTCGATAGAGCGAAGTTCGTAGGAATCTCCCACTTCTAAGCGAAGCGAAAGTGGGAGTAGTTCAAAAAGCTTCTTTGCCATTTTCAGTTTCGCCGATAACAGTTATATTATTTTTTTGAAAAATAGTTAAAAGGGATAACCTCATAAATTTCGCATCATCAACTACAAAAACTTTCATAAGTTTACTCCTTTTAAATATAAAATATTTCTATATACTTAATTAGTATACAACAGATTTAATATAAAGAAAATAGAAAAGTGGCTGAAACAAGCCAGTTAACAGATTTGAAGCAAAACAAAAACAGAATTTTTCTGAAAAAAAACTTGAAAAGATATTTTTTATGTTATATACTTTATTTGTCAGGTTTTTATAAACGGAAGGAGATGTATTTTGCATGTACAGTAAGATTTTCGGAGAAGTTTCCGTCGAACAGATGGTAGAACATATAAAAAATTTTATAAACAGCAATAAAAATTGTGATTATGTAATAGCAATAGGAACCGATTCACAAAATACATCATTGACAAAAATTGATATAGTTGTAGCAATCCATCGTGTTGGAAACGGCGGAATATTCTTTTATGAAGAAAAGAAAGTAAAAAAAATAAAAGACAGGACACAAAAAATTTATTACGAAACAGCTTTAAGCCTTGAAATTGCTTCTAAAATTTCATTATTTCTTGCTGAAAGCAATATAAAACAAAAAATTGAAATACATGTGGATATAGGAAAACAGGGTCCGACAAGAGACCTGATACAGGGGATTGTAGGATGGGTAAAAAGTGAAGGGTATATCTGTAAAATAAAGCCTTATTCATGGGCTGCATCATCTATAGCAAACAGATTAAGTAAGTAAATTTTTTTATAAGACCAGCAAAAAACTGGTCTTAAATTTTAAATAGTAAAAAAGTTTACATATGAACCATATTGGAACAAAAAAGACAAATCAGAAAAAATATTTTATTTTTTTTATTTAAAAGAACTTGAAAAAAGGGGATTGCTATTCTATAATAAAAATAAGAAAAAAAATGTGTTTTTTGTGAGGTCGACATGAAAAAAAGGGAGTCAAACAGGTTAAAATCGATAGTAGGAAATGCGTTTAACAGAAAAATACGCCAGTATTTAGAAAATATGAAAGAAGAATATATAAAAGAATATAAAACAGAACCGAAATATAACAACAAACAATTTCGTGCAGATTTTGAAATAGAATTAAAAAACGGTGTTCTTATTGTTATAGACAATACGACAACCATAAGAAACGATAGGGTAAACCAAAAACAATTCATAGCTTATGGGGTCAAAAAACATTTTGAAGCAGAAGAAAAAACAGTAAAATTTTTTGTAGTAGTCCCCAATAAAGAAAAAATAGGGACAAAAAAAACAAGGGAAAAAGAAATAAAAACAATAGAACGAATGAAAACAAAAATAAAAGATAAAAAATATGAAAGTTTTATTGATGATATACTTTATCTTGATGAACTTTTGGAAATGCTTAAAAAATAAAATTTCACATAAATTGTGAATTAATTTAAAGGGGATTAAATATATGAGAGGGGCATTAAATATTGAATGTGATATGTGTTTGAACAGTATTGAAATCCCTATAAATAGTCCAGCAACTTTTCATGGGATGCCAAAACCATCGGATATTCAACACATACTGACTAAGAATGGCTGGCATGCTCTGAAATCATGTTTATGTCCTGAATGTAAAACCAAGGTTAAAGAAAATAATTGCATGAATATATGCAAAATACTACTTTGGGCAACACTGTTGTTTATGATTGTATGTTTCTTATTTAAGAAACCCAAATTAGAAGAAAATAAATAAACAATAAATTTGCACCCATTTTTTAAATGGGTCTTTTATTTTTTATGTCTATTAAGCCATAAAATCAATTTTAAGCTATTTTTTCAGCATATATAGTATCTTATCTTTACCAAATAAAAAAGAAGCTTATTTTCGAAATTTAAAATAATTGACTTGATTAAGGAAAACTGTTATAATATAATATAATATAAAACTTTATTAACAAAGGGGAGAACTATTTTATGGAAAAAGTAGAAAAATTGCTATATTGGCATGTATGTGGAATAAATAAATTCGAACATTTGTTATGTGAAAAATTCAATTCAACAAAAGCGCCTTATGTGGAAATAACTTATGAAGACATCTTAGAAATCCTAAAACATAAAAATTTTGATAATGTGGATGCACGCAAATTTTCAAATGATAAAAGATATGCTCTTTGCGTAGTACGCAATCCAACAAGTGGATATCACACTGATATATTAAAGGATGATAATGGGAAAATTGTTATTGAAACTACTGACCCTGAAAAAAATACTGCTGTTTTCCAAGCTTTTTTCACTGAATTTATTGTTTTTGAATTGTAATAAAAAAATAGGGGATTTTTAATCCCCTATTTTTTTTAAAGTTTAACTTTCTTCATCCCCTTTGTTTTCATCGTCTTCAATTTCTAAAGTGGCAATAGGAAATGCATCATAATTTCCATTTTCACCACCAAGAAATTTTGACAGTCTTTCCTGTGTTTCAGGTTTGAGATCGTCGAAAAAAATTTCAAACTTTCTTGACACTAAAAATCACCCTCTTGGTTAATAAAACTTATATCATTTTTTTAATCCAACATATCCTTTTACGGTATTCTTCACTGCTCATTTGCAATAATTTTAAATTACATTTATATTATATAACAAATTTCAGACTGATACCATATAGTAATATAAATTGATATATATTAATAAAAAATATTAAAATTTTTAAACTAAATCAGCAAGAATTCTCCCATCCTCTATAGGTGGGAGATGAATTGCTGTTATGTATGTAAATGTGGATATAAAGAGCATAGAGACATACATGGAAGCAAAAATATATTATCTAAGTATAAATATAATGATATAAGGTACTTAGGAGAAACAAAAGAAATAAAGTATCTACGTATTGCTTAGGCAAGAAGTAGTAGAAGGTGTGAACCCACCCTATCGAAAGGTAGTTGCTTAGTTAGTGTATGGCTATACTTCCGTTGCTTGCAACGAAGATATGTAACAATATATCTGCGAAGGTAGTAATACATGATGCTAAGAAACTCCAACCTCTAAGCGAAGCGTAGGTTGGAGAGGTTCATTAAAATTGATAACCTTTACGACATCGTTATAAATCAAGAAAATCTCAATATAATATACGAAGTTGAATTTTATAAGGAAGGAAGTGATAAGGGATGAGTTTCATTGCACAGGACGTAAAAACAATTCATCCTGATGCTGAAGAAAAAATAAGGGATCTGTTTAATGTAAACAAAAAAGTTACCATATATTATGATATGGACAATACAATCTGCCTATGGGCTGAAAAAGGTAAAGACGCGGAAACTTTGCCTTTGACAAGAAAGAAGGGTTTTTTCAGAAATTTGAAGCCAATAGATGATTGCCAGACGGCAATACCAATGCTCCAGAAACTTGGTTTCAAAGTAAAAATTATTTCTGCATGCATTGATACCCCATATTGTAAAAAAGAAAAATTGGAGTGGCTTAAAGAACACCTTCCATCAATCAGAAGTAAGGACGTTATCTTTTGCAATATAGGGGAAAATAAAGCTCTATATGCAGATAATATAAAAAATTCAGTACTTATAGATGATTACGGTAAAAATATTCAGAATTGGATTGAAGCAGGAGGCATTGCGATTAAAAAATCGCGTTCAAATAAGCGGAGGCAGATCCCTGTTGTAAGAAATCATATGGATATATTTAATGTCCTTGAGGAACTCGGTATACTGGAAAAAGCTTACCAGACTGAAAACGTGGGGTAAGCTTTTTTTATTTATTATTTTAATAAAATATTTAAACAGGAATAGAATTATATAAAAAGAATAAAAGAGTCAGGAATAGAAAAGGGGAGATAAAAGAATATGAATGTCAGAAATTTTTATGAAGTGCATAAAACTGAATTAGAAGATGTTATTGACAAAGCAGTTCGCGATAAATAACTGGATTATGTAAAAATTGCAATACAGAAGAGGAATACTGATGATACAATTTATTTCCAGACTGCATGGAGTTGTCCTTTCCCAATTATAAAAAAACTTTCGACTATATTTCCAGACATTGAATTTGAAATTGCGTGGGCAGATGAAAATCTGGGATATAATCTTGGAATAAGGATATTTAAAAACGGGGAAATCATATCTGAAATAAAACCAGAGGAAGGAAGCAAAGCAGCAAAAGAATTATTTTTTGATATAACAGAATTTGAACCTGCTGATTATGGAATGAATGAAAATTTTGAATATATAGAGGAATGATAATGGAGGTGTAACTATTGAAAGCATCTAAACCCGAAAATAAAACAATACAATTTTGTGGATATTGTAAGCGTTATACGGAACATATAAAAAACATATGTCAGAAATGTGGAAGCGATAATACAAAAATCCAGGGTTTTAACCCAAATCTTATGTAAAAAAATAAAAAACCGCCAACTGGCGGTTTTTTGTTTAGCAAAACAGGCTGTAAAAAGCAAACCACAGAACTTCTGACAGATACATGCCTCCAATATATTCCCTGAACAGCTTTTTGCGCTTTAAAAATAGATTTAAGGAATTTATTATAGACATTAATCCTATAACCATCCATACAACAATATAACTGTCAGCATTTTGTACTATATTCTGTACGCAAACGATAGGACTGACAATTCTGAAGCATATAAACGCTGAAATGGTAATATACAAAAACATTTTTTCTGGTATAGAAACAATTGCAGTTTTTCCTTTTACATCAAATCTGTAAAGCGTGTAACATACTGATAAAAATCCGACCAAACCAATCATGGCAATTATTAATAACATTTAAAATATCCCCCCATGTTTACTTATCTTATTGTATTATATGTGAAAAATATCTTATAAATCACAATCATAAAAAAATAATAAAGTATATATAATAACACAATTTAGGCTATATAATACATATATAAAAACAAAAATAATAAAGGGAGGAAAGAAATATGAAAGTACTTTTAGTATGTGGAGTATTTGATGATTCTAATCCGAGACCTTCAGGGTACATGAATAAATTTAAAAAGTCATTAGATGAACATTTTTGTGATATCACAATGATCAATGGCGGAAAGTTTTCGGATCTTCCTGAAATAATACAAACAGTAAAAGATTACGACATAGTTTTCTGGTTTGTAGATGTGGACAATTCAAATGAAAAAATAAGGAATGTTAAAGAAATCAATCCGAAATGCATGTTGGTAACCACAAAGCGCAATGATAACGGGAAATATGAATTCAAAGAATTAATAAATCGTGCATTACTGCAGAAATCAAACCTGGTTTGTGAATTTAGGAAAGATCATGATGGAATAATCCATATGCGTGTATTCGATCCATTGGGCGTAATCTGGTGTGATTTTACATCCGATATACAAACTGGAGTAAATGCATTATGTGAAAGATTATTGTTCCTCACAACAGTAAAAAGGCAAGGGACAATTGGTATTAATGAAGAAAAAGAAGTTCCAGACAATCCTGAATTTTACAAACTTATAAGGGATTATGCAGAAATTTTTCATAACTTAATAAATCCAGCAGAGGGAGTCCAACGTTTTCTTGGTAATGCTTCATTCAGGTGTTTAAGGGGTTTTCCAAGTTTCAGACATGGTGATATAATATATGTTTCAAAGAGAAATGTTAACAAAAAATATATTGACAAGGAAGGCTTTATTGCAACATATATGGATGAAAATGAAAATATTTATTATTATGGACAAAACAAGCCGAGTGTAGATACCCCGATACAGCTTAGATTGTATAAGATTCTGCCAGATGTAAACTATATGCTGCACGCACATGTCTATATAAAAGATGCACCCTTCACACAAACCCCAATCCCATGTGGAGGATTGGAAGAAGTTGAAGAAATAATGAAAGCATTAAAAAAGATTGGAAAAACATCCAATATATCAATAAACCTTATAGGGCATGGCAGCATAATATTGGCAAAAGACTTGTCATATATGAAAGACATAAATTATATCCAAAGACCTATTCCAGAAATATTGGACAAAACAAAATAAATAAAATAAAGAAAAAGAGTAGCTGTTTTTTCAGTTACTCTTTTTTTATTTTTTCATTCAGACATATTTTATTATCCACTGGGTAACAAATTCGATATAAGAAATCAATAAAGTATATATCTTAACGGGATTAAAAAACGTGAACGGAATTAAAAAGATGAGAATATAAAAAATTTGGGGGGAACCAACATGGGGTTGAAATTTACAATAACATATTGTGAAAATGAAAAAAAAATCATTCGAATTTATCAAAGCCTATAATGAAGTTGACGCATTCATGCGTTTTACAAGACAAAAACCATGGGCAGACATTATTTCCATATCAAAAGGATATATAAACGAAAGTACACAAATCCTTAAACAAGTTAAAATGCATTTAAAAAAGAAGCAAATATCAATGCCGCAAATAGTTGAAGAAGTGGCAAAAGAATTGTCTGTACCAATAGATAATGTAATCAAAGTTCTAATTGATAATTCTATCCTTGTAGAAAAAGTGGAAACAACAACAATCGGAGACTATAGAGTGATACAGACAGGCTAACACAAAAAAAAAGAGAATCTTTAAAGATTCTCTTTTTTTACATTACCATATAAAAAATTAACCAACACAATACAATGAAGTAAAAACTATCATATAAAAAACTCCTTTCATATCAAATGGTGATTTCGTCTGCATTTATTTATAACACAATACTGCTGTCATAAAGCAATATTCATAATCATCATTATCTGATACTATATCATGCTTTATATCCAGCGAGAGTATATTGCTATTATTAATATTGTTTTCGTTTAAAAACTCATTAATAATTTCTTCGAGTTGTTCAGAAGCTCTTCTTAATGCATTATAAAAGTCGCTTCCATAAGCACTCCCATTGGATTCAAATGTTTTAATATTAATCATAAAATCCGTTCCTTTCTTAATCAAATAAGTTTTTGACATTAACCTAGTCCCACCATCCGTCTATATATTTATCTAACTTTGGCTAAATATATCTCCAATATCTTGGACTGTCTTCTATAATTTCATAATAATTATCAAAATACCAATTAGTACCAACAACAAAACCTGTATCAACTATTTTACCATCTGAAATCTCTATCTTTTTAAAATTATCTGGAAAATTATTTTTATTAAATAGAATCCAATTATCATTTTTATTAAATGGTTTATATCCTATGGGTGTTAATTTAGAATTATACCAACGAGCACCTATTTCTTTTTTATGTTTAGTACAATAAAATTTATTTTCACCGTTCATTTGAATATTCCAATTTGCCTGTTTATCACAATTTTTATATTGACATTGCATAGTTACTTGTTTCCTTTCTTAAAATAAAATCTGAGTTTTATTTTGTTTTTTCAATACAATCTTTATAAAACCAATCATTATCTGTCATCCGCCCTGCTGATTAAAAATGTGTATAAAAAATACTAAGAAGCGACACAGCATCCATTGCTACAAGCGCCAACATAAAAAAATTTCCTCCCTCATTTTTTTATTTATTATTTTTATTTATTAAATAATATATGTCAAAAAAGAAAAAAAATAAATATTTTATATCATTCCAAAACTAAATGTTGCTATTATGCCATTTTTCAGTTATAATATATATATGTTTAAAAAAATAAGGAGGGATCATTTTAAATGTATGATTTAATAATAGTGGGAGCAGGAGCAAGTGGAATTTTTGCTGCATATGAAGCAATAAAACTTAAACCAGAATTAAAAATACTTATTATAGAAAAAGGATATTCACTTGAAAAAAGAAAATGCCCAATTGATGGAGTTAAAATAAAAGGATGCATGCATTGCAAAAGCTGTGCTATAATGAATGGATTTGGAGGAGCTGGGGCTTTTTCTGACGGGAAATATAACATAACAAACAATTTTGGCGGTGATTTATATCAATATATAGGAAAAGAAAAAACAATTGATTTACTGTGGTATGTTGATAAAATAAACCTTGAAATGGGCGCAGCTGGGACAAAACTTTATTCAACGGCAAATTCAAAAATAAAAGAAATGGCGTTACGCAATGATTTGCATTTGCTTGACGCTCAAGTAAGGCATCTTGGCACAGACATAAATTATAAAGTACTTACAAATATGTATAACTATTTAAAAAACAAGGTTGAATTCAAGTTCAATACAGAATGCTTATCTGTAGAAAAAATAAATAATGAATTTGAAGTAGTAATAACAAAGGATAAAGATACGGGTGTTGATGTACTTAAATGCAGCAGGCTTATACTTGCTACTGGAAGATCTGGTTCAAAATGGATATCTGAAATTTGTGCAAAACTTGGAATAAAGACAACAAATAACAGGGTAGATATTGGTGTAAGGGTTGAACTTCCTGCTGAAATATTCAATCATATAACAAATGACGTATATGAAAGCAAAATTGTTTACAGGACAAAAAAATATGGTGATTTTGTAAGGACTTTCTGTATGAATCCGTATGGGATTGTAGTTACAGAAAACACAAACGGAATTGTGACTGTAAATGGGCATAGCTATTCGGATCCTTCATTACGCAGCCCTAATACAAACTTTGCGCTTTTAGTTTCTAACAGTTTTACGGAACCGTTCAAAAATAGCAATGAATACGGTGAATCCATAGCAAGATTGAGTAATCTGCTTGGTGGTAGCGTTATTGTTCAAAGACTTGGTGATTTACTGCGAGGGCAGCGTTCTACAGAACATAGAATGGAACAATCATTTACTGTTCCGACACTAAAAGCGACCCCAGGGGATTTAAGCCTGGTGATCCCAAAAAGACAACTTGATGACATTATTGAAATGATATATGCATTGGACAAAATAGCCCCAGGAACGGCAAATGACAGTACGTTGCTGTATGGTGTGGAAGTAAAATTCTATAATTGTAAGGTTGAATTAAATAATAACCTTGAAACAAAAATAAAAGATCTTTATATATTGGGTGATGGTTCTGGAGTTTCACATTCTCTTTCACATGCAAGTGCAAGCGGTGTCTATGTGGGAAGAATTATTGCAAATGAAATATAAAATAAAAGAAACATGAAGTTTAAAAAACTTCATGTTTTTTTATTTTTTTCTTTTTGTTTTTTTTAAAAAATTATGATAAAATATAATTGCTTTTTTAATTCGAACAAGAATGAGTATAATATGTTTGTAAAAAATTTTTAAATAAAAAAAAGAAAGCGAGGAACAATGAATGTCTAAACTTGAACTAAAAGACCTTATTAAGCGTTACTATACAAAGGAACTTGAAAATAATCCAGAAAAAACTGTATATGACTTGTTCCAGTGGAAAAAAGTTGATGTAAAGATTGTTGATTATAAAGAAGGAAAAGTCCTTTTTGAAAGAAAAGGATTGGAATTCCCAGATCATTACAGCCAAAACGCATGTGATATTATTGCGTCAAGATACTTCAGAAGAGCAGGTGTAAACAATGGATATGGATATGAAGTATCAATGCGTGAAGTAGCGCACCGTATGGTTAAGTTCTGGGTAGAAGCAGCTAAGGATGAAGGACTGATAGATGAAGAAGAAGGAAAAATTGTTTATGATGAACTTGTTTATATGCTTTTGGCGCAAATGTGGGCGCCGAATTCGCCACAGTGGTTCAATACTGGATTAAAGCTTGCGTATGGGATTGATGTTCCTTCTGATGGAAATTTTTATTACGATCCCGAACAAAAGAAAGCTGTTCCGTCGAAAGATCAGTACACAAGAACATCTGGTTCAGCATGTTTTATTATCAGTATAAGGGATTCCTTGTTAGGATATAAATCCTTATCTGAACAGCTTGTTACTGAAACAAAATTGTTTAAGCAAGGCGCTGGAACTGGTACAAACTTTTCGCCTATAAGAGCTGCTGGCGAAAGGTTATCAGGTGGCGGAACATCTTCAGGAGTAATGAGTTTCCTGAAAGTATTTGACAGGAATGCAGGAGCGATAAAATCAGGAGGAATAACAAGAAGAGCTGCTAAACTTGTTACACTTAATGCTGACCATCCAGAAATACTTGACTATATCACATGGAAGATGAAAGAAGAAGAAAAAGTAAGAGCTCTTGTAAAAATGGGATATAGTCCAGATTTCAATGGTGAAGCATATGCAACAGTAAGTGGGCAGAATTCTAACAATTCAGTCCGTTTCTCCAATGCCTTTATGAAAAAGATTTTAGGAGAAGATCCTGATACAAGCTGGACTCTAAAAGGAAGAGTTGACAGTGGTGTAAATAAAACAATAGACGTAAATGAAATATGGGAAGCTTTTAACAAAGCCGCATGGAGTTGCGGAGATCCTGCCCCGCAGTTTGATGATATAGCAAATGAATGGCATACATGCCCTGCTGGTGAAGATGGTGAAGCTTGGGCACCACACAACAGGATTAATGCGTCGAATCCATGTTCAGAATTTTTCTTTTTAGATGATACAGCGTGCAATCTTGCATCAATAAATATTGCAAAATTTTATAACCCTGATACATTGAAATTTGACACAGAAGGATTGCTGCATTGCGTATCGTTTATACAGATTGCGCTGGAAGCAACAATCCACTGGGGACAATTTCCGACGGAAGACATAGCGAGAAAATCGCATATGTTCCGTCCAACTGGATTAGGCATAGCGAATACTGCAGCTTTGCACATGATGATGGGACATCCGTATGACAGTGATGAAGCAAGAACAATAGCTGCAACATTAATGGGAATTATTACGGGGCAATCGTACCTCACTTCTTCATTAATGGCAAAGACAGTTGGTCCATTTGAAAAATTTGAAATTAATAAAAAATACATGATGGAAGTTATAAGAAACCATGCAAGGGTAGCAGGAGCACTGAATACGCCATATGAAAGGCTGACTTACAATCCGTTAAAAGTCAACCATGAAATCCTTAAAAAAGAAGGATATTCAGATGTTGGTGAAACATTAAAGAGAATTTGGAAAGATGCTGTAAACTATGGTGAAAAGTTTGGATACAGGAATGCACAGGTTACAGTAATTGCTCCGACTGGAACCATTGCATTGGCTATGGACTGCGGATCAACTTCAACAGAACCATTCTTCGCTCATGTCATTTACAAAAAGCTGGCAGGCGGAGGATATATGGTACTTGTTAATCCCGTAATAGAAATAGCTTTAAAGAAACTTGGCTATACAGAAGATCAAATAAAAGAAATTGTTGATTATATAATGCAAAAAGATGAACAAGGAAACATTATTGACGGCAAAATCGAAGGAGCTCCGCATTTGAAAGAAGAACATCTGCCTGTATTTGACACAGCAAATAAATGTGGTACAGGCAAAAGATATATTTCACCTATGGGACATGTCTTGATGACAGCGGCATTAACTCCTTTGATTTCTGGAGCAATATCAAAAACTGTAAACTTGCCGAATGAAGCTACAATTGAAGATTTTAAGAAAGTTCATATAAACGCATATAAACTTGGTGTTAAAGCTATTACTTTATATAGAGATGGGTGTAAGGCTTCGCAGCCGTTGAACACAGTAAAAGGACATGAAGATAAGGAAATAAAGCTTGAAGATTTGAAATACTATGATCTTTTAAAGAAGGCAAAAGAATTTGAATATCGAATCAAACATCCTGTAAGAAACAGACCAGAAGGTATAAGGATATCAAAGACGCATGAAGCGCAGATAGACGGATTGAAAATTTTCGTAACAGTTTCTGCGTACAATGATGGAAAAATTGCTGAAATATATATGAGCGCTGATAGGGAAGGAACGATATTGAAAGGGTTGTTGGATTCGTTGTCGAAGACTATATCAAAGATGATACAGTATAACATTCCTATTGAAGACGTCGCAAAATCCCTGTTGGGGCAAAAGTATGAACCGCATGGATTAGTAATAGGGCATCCGTATATCAAGCAAGTTGATTCAATTTCGGACTTTGTAGCAAGAATTATATTCCTTGAGCTCGGAGACTTCAGATATTGCCAGATACAACCGAAGCCAGGTGAATTTACAACGATTTCTGAAATGATAAATGGAGTAAAAATAGCAAATACAATAGTAGCAACGGATGATTATCCTACAACTGAACCAAAACCGAAATATGAATTGACAAACAAAACAAGGGTTTATGGAAAAACCTGCACAAATTGTGGAAGCACAAGGATGCATAAAAACGGTACATGTTATGTATGCGAAGATTGCGGTGAAACAACTGGATGTTCTTAATATCGGATTATAAAAAAAGATCTGGTTATAACCAGATCTTTTTTTTATTTCATATTCATTTTAAAAAGGATTTTATTCATAATAAAATAGTCTTTTTGATTAAAACAATGACTGATCACTAAGATAGTATTAATAAAAATAATTCCTATAAGGGGAGATATAGGATGTTGTTAAGTTTTTACTGGAAAACAATATTCAAATATGATACGGATCATATTTTATTCATAAAAAGAAATAGCAATAGAATTCGTATGGAAACTATAATAATACAAATTATAGGTCTATGCCCTTTATTTTTGTTTTTTATTATTGGACGAGAAAATATAATTCCTGCAGTCATTACAGCATTTATTAGTGTTATTAACAGTATTATGGTTTTAACAATTATGTCTAAAAATGAAAAAAAGTTTATTAAATATACAGAAGAACAGAAAATATTAAATATAAAAAAGGAAATAAAAAAAGAAATAATTGAAATGTCTCTGGCAATGATGCAAAGTGGAAAATTTACAGATAAAGAAATAGAATGGAAAATGATTCATTATCAAAGAAAAGTTGAAGAATGCAGAGAACTATTACATTTTATGGCGGTGCATAATTCAATAAAGGAATTTATAAAAAATGTCAGATTAAACAGGACAGAAGAAAATCAAAAAATTCATGATACATCACTGAAAACCGTTAATCTGGAACAGAAGTATTTGTCAGTACTCGGACTGCCGCCAGGAACAAATGATATAAAAAAGATAAAGAAAAAATATTTTGAACTTATGAAGAATTATCATCCAGATATAAACAAAACAAAAGAAGCGGAAGCAAAGACGAAAGAACTTAATGAAGCCTATAACCAGCTAAAAATATTAATCAGGCAACAACAAAGCATTTATAATATATAAAAATAAAAATTCAGCCATATAATACATAATGATGTGGCTAATATTATTCCACAAATCTGTAGTGACAGTATTTGTGGCAAATAAGTCTTCAAAGTCTCACCTCCTTTTTTGTTGTGTCCAAAACTACACTAAAAAAGCAGCTTTTAAGCTGCTTTTTTAGTTTTATTATAATGCTATTGTTATTAATAGAATAGAAGTTCTTCAAGCTCTTCTTTCAGAGCTATAAATTTTTCATCTGCAAAAAGAGAAGCAGAATCTCCATTATAATTAATAACATACTGTGCAAAATTCTTATATGCGTTTTTAATAGAATCTAATTTCTTATTCAATTTTATCAATTCATTTTCTTCAGGCATTTCTTCACCTGAAGCAATGGTAGTTGCAATTTCACTTACATCAGGAGCTCCCTCTTTTTTTATTTCAGTTTCAAACAAATATAACCCTCTTCCTGATTTAGTCAAACCATCGCAATCATGAAGTTCTTTTGCGACTTTATCATCTTCAATTTCTACGGCAACCCATTTTCCGCTCCCATAGCCTTTAACAACACCTTTTGTTCCAACGGGAACAAAATAATTATCAACAATTACTTCTACTCTATCTCCTGGTAAATACTTCATAAACTATCCTCCAATTCCTCCCTGTATTTTTTTTATCCATAATATATATTTTATGTTATTTTAAACCATTATTCAAGTTTTTTTGCCAGAAATTTTAGGAAAAATCCAATAAACCATGTATAAAGGAAAGAACAAATATAACACCCCAGTTATTACTATATTCCCTTGTCCCAAATAACTCACAATAACTGAACTGCCGTCAACACCCATATTTGCAAATACCGCTTTTGCCTTTGCAATCGTAGCTTGGCTTGCGTTCAGTTTATCAATCGCAACCTCAATCGCAAGATGAACTGGGGCAATCGCAACATTTTCGTCCTCAATCGCAGCCTTAGTTGCGTTTACCGCTGTTCCATAATTCAAGTTATACAGCGTAACTTGGAACGAGCTTGCATCGGATTAGTATGTAATATCCCAAACAATAAAGCCTGAATAATAACAGAAACAATAACATTAAACACATCAGTAAGCCTACCAAGTATTTTTGCCCTGAAAATGATTTCTTCAGCAATAGGAGTAAAAATACCCACACCAAGAAAAGAAATTATAAAATTTGAACCATTAAAAATTATATCCATATCATTATTATAACTGTCAACCATGCTTTTTGGAACTACAAGAGCAACAATAAGCCCTATTAAGATATTTATAAATACACCAATGGATATATATCCGACAACATCCTTCAAGTTTAGTCTTTTAACATATATAGATTCAAAAAAATTTTTTCGTTTTACCAAAGATAAAATATATACAAACAAAATACAAAAGATCCCATTTAATATTAGTATAAAAGGAAATTTCGAATACATTGCTTCATCCTGCAACAAAACAAAATCCGATATGTTTCCTACCATCAGAAGCAAAACTATCAAAGCAGAAATTACCTGAAAGAAAAGAAAAGCAATAAGATAACCCAAACAAACAAATATTGATTTTATTATTTTCAAAATGATAACCCCCTTCAATGATTAAGCTTATTCTACATTATACAGAAAATTAATTGTTTATAAAAAAAAAGAAACCTGAAAAGTTTCTTTTTTTTCACTTTAGGGGAGAATTTTACGTCTTAATTTCCTTTCATCTTTATTATACACCATTTAATCAACTTTTGCAAGTATTTTTTCACAGAATATAAAATATTTTTTCTTTATATAATGAATTAAGAAAAATGAAAACAAAAAGGGAGAAACTATTTATGAAGGAAGAAAGAACTTTAATAATATTTAAACCTGACGCAATTGAAAAAGGTGTCGTTGAACAAATAAAACAAAGAATTATGGATGCTGGTTTTAAAATACTGAAGTCAAAACCATTTAGGTTCACAAAAGAGTTAGCAAGAGAACATTATTGGCATGTAAGAAACATCCCAGTATTTGAAGAAATGCTTGAATTCATGACATCTAAGGACGTTATCGTGATGGTTGCGGAAAAGGAGAATGCGATAAGTGATTTAAGAAAGCTTATCGGACCGACAAGAAATGCGCCGCCTGGTACGATCAGAGGAGATTATGGTTCAGACGGATACAGAAATTTAATCCACGCATCAGATAGTCCCGAAAATGCAGCCATTGAAATAAAAAGGTTTTTTGGATAAGTAAAGGAGGAAAAAAATGAAAATAAAAGCATGGATAAAGTATACTGAAGGATATTTACCTACCCCAAGGCATAGGAAATTAAGATATAGGGAATGCGAAAGCTTTGAAGATGTCATTATCGATGAAACAACAACAAATCAGACCAAATTGAAATATACTGTTGGAGAAACTGAAATAAGGGAATACAAAGGTAAATTATACAAAAAAGTAATTATGCATCCCAACCTATTTTATTGTGGAAACGATAAAAGAAATGCAGATAATGACACTATAATTGGCAGGCTGAAACATTCATTCATTGGCTATTCAAAATACTTCGGGTTCAATCCTGATGATACAAAGGAAAAGATGTTACAGAAAGCTCAAGAAGACGCAAGTAAATATTTGCTTATTGACGGCGAATTATGGGAAGTAACAAATAAACCGCATTATAAAATAACAACATTCGGATTGGGGAACAATCTTCCTGGAATAGGTGTTTTCCTTGATGTTGAATATTCCAGGATCAATAACGATGAAAACTGTTTTGAACCAGAAGATAAAGGATTAGCCTTTGCAAAGGCGATCAATACAGCAATAAAACGAGGTGATACAGACAGTATTGAATATATTAAAAAATGTCCAGTAATTGAAATATATTAATAAACAAAAAAGAAGAGGATTATTCCTCTTCTTTTTCTTCTTTAATCAATTCGTCCATCGCTTCATTCGCAAGTTTGTCGCACCTGTTGTTGTATTCATTGTCCGCATGCCCCTTTACCCAAATCCATGTTATTTTATGAACAGAGTTAAGATTATCAAGCTCCTTCCATAGATCAGCGTTTTTAAGTTTTCCTCTCCTTCCCTTCCAATTATTCTTTTTCCACCCAACAATCCATCCTTCATTGAATGCTCTGACAAGATACTGACTATCGGAATATAACTTTACCTCACATGGTTCCTTGAGCATTTTAAGGGCATCAATCGCAGACAGTAATTCCATCTTATTATTTGTAACATTTTTAAATGCTCTTTTTATTTCTTTCTTTATATCTTTATACATAAGAATTATGCCATAACCGCCGATATTTTCGTCTTTCCCGTTCCCTCGGCAGGCACCGTCCGTGTAAATACAAAATTCTTTCAACTTAAACCACATCCTTTTTATTTTATTCAATAAAGTTATTATATCATATAATAGTTAATAGTAAAAATTTCATTCAAAAATAAATAATTTTTTATTTTTTTTCATACAAGAACAAGTATATAAATAAAATATTAAAAAAGAAAATAATAAAGAAAGGAATTCATGTATATGGATATAAAAGAATTTACGGAAATCATAAAAAAACAGCATAGACAAGGAAGGGTTATTCCCGCATATCGGATACGGCATCACAAAAGATGACAAAGTTGACATGTTTGCATTGATGACAGAATTATCAGCTTTGCCACAGGTAAGAAAATTTATACAGCAGTATAAGGAATTTGCCTTTACAGTTGACAGATGCGCAGATGAATTTCAAAGGGAGCAGCAAAATTTAAAATTTGCAGATTTTATTACAGTATTCCATTACAAAAATGGAACCTGGAATTTTGGAATTCTCGAATATGGGGACAACCATATAGACGAAAGCATAAACTGGGAAAATGAATTCTGGTGCAACCAGATGAAAAAAGAAATAAATCATTACGGAGGTTAAGAATGGTATTAAAAGAAGTTACAAACCAAATTCCCAAATTTGCTTCAATAAGCATAGCACAAATAGCAAAATCACAAACCCTATCAGCAGTGGAAAACCTCTACGGCGTAAGGGTTAAAAACGGAAAAAGAACTTCACTTAATAATACTTCAGCAGATCGTGTGACTTGCCCAAAATGTGGAAGAAAAGCGTATAAACATGTTAAGATCTGGGAAGAAAAAGAAAAGCAAAGACCGTTATATGTATGTAACGGCTGCAATTCAATATTTGAAGAAGAAACAAACTAAAAACAAAAGGTCCCCATTTGGAGACCTTTTGTTTTTAGAAGGAATTCAATTTAGTTGATTACCAAGAAATTTACCAAGGAAGTCGGAGGCGGATTGAACTATCTTTCTTTCTGCATCACCCGCGTTGATATCATTGTCTGTAAATAAAATAATGGCACCAATTGCTTTTCCACCTGATAATATAGGGGAAACAAGCTGCGTATTATATCTTTTATTTTCATCGCCCTCAATTATAGAATAAGTGTCATTTGCACTTAAGATAACAGTTTCTCCATTTTTAATTATATCAGTTATCCAACTATCAATCTTTTTACCAATAAAAACTTTCTTGCTGACGCCAGATACTGCCAATACTTTTTCGTTATCACTTATACATACTGAAAATCCAGTTGAATTGCTTAAAGACTCAGCATACTGTTGTGCGATATTATCCCACCCAGACAATACTGAATATTTTTTGATGACAATATCGCCATTTTCATTGGTATATATTTCAACTGGATCATTTTCTTCAATTTTCAGTACCCTTCGTATTTCTTTCGGGACGACGATTCTTCCCAAATCATCAATCCGCCTTACAATTCCAGTAGCCTTCAATAATTTTCACTCCTTTTTAACTGTGCAATTATTTCTGTTATTCATTATTATGCCACTATTACGGCAAACTCATTCATATAAATAACAAGAAGGCACAAATCATTGTGCCTCCCCGTCTTCATAAAATAAACTTATGCTCTTTGACCTTATCTTCAACAACTCTTCAATAAGATCTATCTGTGCCTGGATGCCTTCCTCCTTCTTTTCATCAAGCAGATTTTCTATTTTTGTATTCAGATGTTGTAATAATTTTCTCAGTTGAACATTATTGCCTATCTTTAGCAGACAAATTGGCGGAAGAAAACAGACTCTGTCGCCAAGAAAACGAATTTCAAAAGACCCGAGACCCTTGTATTCTGTTTCAGATAATTTTTCAACAACAGTTCCTATTGCTTTTTCATCTGCTACTTCCTTAATAACAGGACTTTCATCTTCAAAAATTCTCATTAATGCATATGCATCATCCCTTACTACTACCAAATCCCCAACATCAATATTAACATCAATGGTTTCTATTGCATTATTCGTTGCAATATTAAAAAGCTTATTAACAATTTTATCAATACCTAATTCGCTTAATTCATGAAAACTATTTTTTAATTTGGTTATTTCTTCTTCTGATAACATAATAAAAATCCTCCCAAAACTTTTTCTTCTACTATTACTATTATTATAATACATAAAAAAATTAAAAAAAACATTTTTTTATTTTTTTTTGCGTTGACGATTAAAAAGAAAAATACTAAAATAAAACAGTAGAAAAATATAAAAAATAAAATTACAGTTGAAGATCTTCATGACGTGTTCAGGGTAAAAAATTATCCACGAAAAGTAATTCATAATCTTCGCGAACTTAGAAGATGGTTGAAAAAAGATTATTTCAAACTACCTGAATGCCAAATAAACAGACTTTGTGAATTTTAGGGAAAATATCCTAAAAGAATAATAATGTTTGAATTTCCCCTACTTTTTTAAGTGGGGATTTTCTTCTTTATTATATATGTTAAAACTTTATAAGTAATACAATTTTTTGTTAAAACAATCAAAAAAACATATTATATGAAATTGAATAAATATTTTTATTCAGTAAAGGAGTGGTCATATGAAACGCAAAAAACTGATATTGGCTATTTGTATTACAGTTGTAGCATCTTTTCTTTTAAGTGGATGTTCGTTATTTGGTCCTAAAAAATTGGACATAAAAGACGAGAAGCTTAAAGAAGCGTTAATAGCGCAAATAGGGAAAACAGACGGAAAAGACATAACGGTCGCAGATATAGAATCACTTACATCATTAAACCTGTCAAACAAAGAACTTACAGACTTGAGCGGAATTCAACAAATTAAAAAACTGCAGATACTTGATATTTCAAACAACAAGTTGACAAATATAGATATTTTAGAGAATATGACAGAATTAACTTCTCTTAATGTTCAGGGAAATCAGATTTCAGATTTTTCAAAGCTGGCAAAGCTTCCAAAATTAAAAGAGCTTAAGGCATCAGTAAATGATATAAGCGAAATTTCCAAATTCAAAGATTTAAAGAATATAACAAAGCTTGAAGTAACCATAGTTCAGCCAGAAAAAACAGATGAAAAGACTGAGGAACAAACAACCACAGAAGAAAATAAAGGCTAAAATTTTATGAAGAAGCAGGGGAAAAATCCTTTGGCTTCTTTTTTTTATATTTTTTCAATAAAAAGAATAAAAATAAAAAGATATAATATATATACAGGGGTGGTAAGATTGTCAGCCCTAACTGTTTTAATAATTGTGGCATTATTTATTTTATTTGAAACAATATTATTCTTCCTATTAAATAATAAGAACAAGAGAAAAATACTTGCAATAAACATTGCAATGGTTCTGATACTTCAGGTATCATATTACCATGCAATAAAAGATCCTGCATTCCTGCCAGTATGGTTGGTATTCATACTTCCTCCTTGCTTTATCGCTGACTTAATTATAAAATTAATCTTGTTTATTATACAAAAAGTAAAATATTGAATTTGTATTGTAAACCATATAATGCCAAAAATTTCAAATTTTTCGATATAGAAATATTTAATAATTTATATTATAATAGTTATCAGGGAGGAAACATGATGCCCGAAGATACAGGAAAGCTCTTTATAGAGGATTGTATCAGTAAAAAGCTTATATCAAAAGGTGTACATAACAGAGCTGCCAGGAGGAAGGGTTTCAGGTGAAAGGTAATGTTTCCTGTTGATCTTTTAAAAGGGAAGGAGAAAAAAGCATATATGGGAAACAGTGATGTAGTAACATATAACCTGTATGACAACATAATGCCATATGATGATTTTAAGAAATTAGACAAAGATGAAAAGCGAAAAGTTTTAAGCGAGTACCTAAAAAGATATTCACGCGAGGAAATTATTTCTGTATGAAATGTGTCAAAACAGACAATTTATGATTTAACATATAAACTATCTTTAACACAAAAAAGGATTATCAATGTCCCAAGTAAAGAAATGGTGGATAAAAAAGTTGCAATTAAAGAAAAGAAAGCAGAGATAAAGAAAACTCCTACTGCAGAATTTAATATATCGCTTTCTGGTAATATGCCTGGTAAACAAATTAAGGAGAGACTTTCAAGAATTCTTGAATTTATAGAGGCTAATCAAAATTTTTCAATAACGTTTGAGATAAAAGAAAATTTCTAATAAACAGTGCTGAAATTGATTTACAAATTTTACTAAAGATAAAAGATAAAAACAACTATACAAAAGATAACCCCCCCTAATCTTTCATGGGGGGCTTTAATTTTGCCAAAAAAGGCTTCCGAATGCCAGAAGCCTATAACAGGGGAAGAAAGAATATATATGTGAACCTCCCACGACTAAAGTCGTAGGCTTCTAACCTCACAGTTAGAAATTCCTGCTTCTTAGACTTCGTAACCTCCATCTCCACAGGCTTGAAATCCCGTAGTCCCTTACGGTACTCATTTATATTTAACTTGCTAATAATCGCAGTCCTTCATTTAGTATATTTTTAGCCGCATTTACATC
>Ga0209537_1002035_pt1 | contig 21153 bp, 20 predicted proteins | sample BioPla4DNA1_FD_187698 | JGI IMG/M metagenome (GOLD analysis project Ga0209537, IMG submission 187698) | Biogas fermentation microbial communities from Germany - Plant 4 DNA1 (SPAdes) (version 2) | ecosystem: Engineered > Bioreactor > Anaerobic > Digestate | place: Bielefeld, North... | reverse complement strand
CTACGAGCAGATGCAAAAAGCATTTAAGAGATATGTAAACAGATATAATAACATAGCGAGAAAAATACTAAATTTTAAGACACCGAATGAGCTGGTAGAACATTATTTCTCTGAAAATGCTGTTTAGTATGGTATCGCAAATAATTATTTAATCAAGGATCGCTCCGCTTTCCTCCTTGACAAAATAATTATTTGCAATTAAGGGCAGTTACAGCATTGTTCAGAGAAAATTTTTCAGAGGTTGTGTCACATATGTTTGACTTCTCTAGATCGCAAAACACTGATACAGTAAAAATACAGTTGACAAAAACCGAAGGGCTTTGTATAATAAAAAAGTCGCTTGAGGATGGGCGTAAAAAAATGCGGGTGTAGTTCAATGGTAGAATTCCAGCCTTCCAAGCTGGCCGTGAGGGTTCGATTCCCTTCACCCGCTCCATTTTGTGCCTGTAGCTCAGCTGGATAGAGCAACGGCCTTCTAAGCCGTGGGTCAGGGGTTCGAATCCCTTCAGGCACGCCATATTAGTAATATTAAAGGTTTCAGGTTACAGAGGTTGCCTGAAACTCGCTCTAAAATCAGCGGACTCCCTTATTAGTAATAATACTAAAGGGGGTTTTTATTATGTCAAAAAACAACATGAACAGGATTTGCAGAATTGATTCATTCTTATTCCCAAAGTATGCAGAGCACGTCGGCCACAGGCCAATTCCTGATATCTTTGCGTTGCCGAAAATGGGTGCACAACAGTTTTTTGGTTGTATTATCCACGGCTGCTGCATATTATTTTGATAGAAAATGCTGATAATTCTTAAGCTGGTGATTCCATTTGTCAGTTGAAATAATAAAAGAGGAATTTGACTGGGCGAGACCGCTTGAACCATTAGACTTATCAAAGGTAACAGGTATAGCTTTTCATCATATGGCGCATCCGACAGCAGGTATGCAGACAATCCATAAATGGCATCTGGACAGGGGGTGGGCAGGATTTGCATATAATTATTGGATTGATTTTTACGGCAGCATCTTTGAGGGGCGGGGATTGAATAAAGGTGCCGGGTTATATGATCCGCTCAACAGAACAGTATTGTCAATCGGGTTCCAGGGAGATTACGATAATTCAGAAATTATACCCGAAGCTCAGTTAATTGCAGGTGTAAAACTGGTTGTATATTTGAAGCAGCTAATTCCTGCAATTAAGACAGTAAACGGTCATAATTACTGGCAAAATGATACTTCATGTCCTGGCAGATATTTTCCGTTGGAAAGGATTATTGAAACGAGTGCGAAAATAGAAAGGATTAAGGATTTTGACAATATAGCCGGGTGGGCTGAAGATTCGGCCATAAAAGTAATTGAAAAAGGTATTATGATAGGTGACGATCAAGGATTCTTCAACCCTGCAATGCCCTGTACAAGGCAGGAATTGGCAGTTGTGGTCAGCAGGCTGCTTGAACTGATAGAACAGGCAAGAAGAATTTAATGATTACCCTGCGTATTGCACGAATGAGGCACAGAGAAAATATGCAGGGAATGGAAAGAATAAAGGTCCATAATTAAAGACAGGAGATGATCACGAACTGGCGAGGTATACAGAGTCAACGGATATCAATGAGAAGTATTCTCCTGATGCAGTTACATGTCAGATTGCAATTTATACATGATTTTTGGGAAAAGTATTTGCATTGTAAATAGTTCCATGATATAATAGTTTTGGTTAATTAGTGGTGTTTGGCAGTAAAGAGTGGGTGTTTCCCACTCTTTACGTTTTAATGATGGCAGTAAGCTCTTTACCTGTATAATACTGTTAACTTGAAGGCCTTCGGGCAACGATGCAGCTGCCTCGTATAATTAGCCAGGATAATGGATTCAGGCAGATTCTGCAAAAACGGTGTTTGATTGACATAAATGACGGCCTTCGGTGTTATGTCCTTATCGGTTTTTTTATGCGGATTTGACATTGTCAAATCCTTTATCATGAAATACTGATAATTTACATACTGCCGGGGCGGATATTATTTCCCGGCCGGTACTGCAGAATTTTGCACGGAGGACTAATTAAATGGCGAATAATAAAGTAGCGGAAACAGTAAAAAATATTGCCGAACCTATTGCCAGGGAACAGGGGATTGAACTGGTAGACGTTGAATTTGTCCGCGAGGGAAAGGACAGGTATTTAAGAGTGTATATCGACAAGGACGGCGGTGTTACACTTGATGACTGTGAAGCGGTGAGCAAGCCTTTGAGCGATAAACTTGACGAACTTGATCCTATTCCGCAGTCGTATATCCTGGAAGTCTCATCCCCGGGAGTAGAAAGACCGTTTAAAACAGGCAGGGATTTTGAAAGGGCAATGGGTGAGAATGTAAGGATAAAGTTTTATAAAGCAATAGACGGCAGCAAGACAATTGAGGGCATACTTGAAGAATATGACGGCGAAACAGTTACAATAATAACGGATAATGAAGAAAGAAAAACCTATCAGCTGAAGGATGTATCAAAAATACACAGGATTATCGTGTTTTAAAGAATTACCTTGGACAGCGGTAATCGGTTGATTTTGTCTTAAGGTTTGAAAAAGGTTCATATATAGGGAGGCTTATGCGATGAGTGCCGAATTAATTCATGCATTGGAACAAATTGAAAAAGACAAGGGAATCAGCAAGGAAATTCTTATTGATGCGATTGAAGCTGCCTTAATAACTGCATACAGGCGGAATTTTGGTTCAGCAATGAATGTTGAAGTTTATATTGACAGGCTTACCGGTGATGTTCGCGTTTTTGCTCTGAAGCATATTGTTGAGACTGTTAAGGATCCTTCAACCGAGCTTTCGCTGGAACAGGCAAAGCAGTTTGGTGCTGAATTTGAAGTTGGCGATATTGTTGAAGTTGAAGTAACACCGCGAAAATTCGGAAGAATCGCGGCCCAAACTGCGAAACAGGTTGTTATGCAGCGTATTCGTGAAGCAGAGCGCGGAATCATTTACGAAGAGTTTTCAAATAAGGAAGATGATATTGTATCGGGTGTAATTACAAGGTTCGAGCGCAAGAATGTCATTGTTGATCTGGGACGGGCGGAAGCAATCCTTCCCCCGAGTGAACAAATTCCCGGAGAAGTATATAATATTCATGACAGGATTAAGGCTTATGTTCTGAACGTTAAAAAGACGAACAAGAACCCTCAGATATTTATTTCCAGGACCCATCCGGGGCTTGTTAAGAGGCTTTTAGAGCTTGAAGTGCCTGAAATACATGACGGTACGGTAGAGATAAAAACAATTGCCCGTGAGCCGGGTTCGAGGACAAAAATTGCGATATACTCGAAAAATGAAAACGTGGATCCCGTTGGTGCCTGCGTTGGCCAGAAAGGCGGCCGGATCAGGGCCATTGTTGAAGAGCTCAGGGGCGAAATGATAGATGTAATAAAATGGAGCAGCAACCCTGAAGAATATATTGCCAGCAGCTTGAGTCCAGCTAAGGTGATACGTGTTGACGTGGACGAGGAAAACAAGGTGGCAAGGGTTATTGTTCCGGACTTCCAGCTTTCCCTTGCCATTGGCAAGGAAGGCCAGAATGCAAGGCTTGCTGCAAAACTTACAGGCTGGAAAATAGATATAAAGAGCGAATCCCAGTTAAGAGCACAGATAGAACAGGAGTTACTGAACTATAACTCTGAAGCATCCGGAAATGAAGCCGGCAATGAGACAGGGTTTGAACCTGAAAGCCTTTTTATCGACAATGCCGATCCGAGTGCTGAATAAGAATCAGAAAACCTTGATTCTGAAAACAATGAGGAATGATTATCGGAGAAAGGGCGGAATTTGGTTCTGAAGGCAGGTGACAAGACCTATGAAGCAAAAGAAGGTTCCTATGCGGCGATGTGTTGCATGTCATCAGATGAGGGATAAAAGGGAATTAATCCGAGTGGTTAAAAGCCCTGAAGGCGAAATATTCATAGACCCTACGGGAAAAAAGAACGGCCGGGGTGCCTACCTTTGCAAGGATCCCGCCTGCTTTGACAGAGCACGCAGCTCAAAATCACTTAACAGGGAATTTAAAACCGAAATTCCCGCTGAAATATATGAGCAACTAAAGGAGCAATTGGAGGAGAATAGTGACAGATAATGTCTATAATTTTATAAGTCTTGCAATGAAAGCCGGGAAAGTGGTTTCCGGTGAGCAGGGCTGTGAAAAAGCAGTAAAAAACCGGAAAGCTTCACTGGTTATTATTGCTGAGGACGCTTCGTCAAATACCGAAAAGAAGTTTAGGGATGCCTGCGCGCATAACGGGGTTTCTCTTTGTGTATTCGGTGAAAAGGAGAAGCTGGGAAGGTACCTTGGAAAGAGCATGCGTTCGGTAATAGCGGTTACAGATGAAAACTTTTCAGGGAACCTGATCAAATTGATAACAGAAACCAAGAAAAAACACGGGGGTGGGCTGATTGAGTAAAAGAGTACATGAACTGGCCAAGGAACTGAATACTACCAGCAAGAGACTGATGGAGAAGATGGAAGAGATCAATATAAAGGTCAAGAGCCATATGAGCTTGCTGGATGATGAGCAGCTTGACCGGTTATACAAACATATAGGCGTGGTAAACAGAAACCTTATTTCTGGTTCTGATGAAGGGAGCAGTACCAATCAGCCGGAACAACCGGGAAATCAACTGATCAGAAAATCAATTCCAAGAATCATCAGAAAAACAGAGATTATTATTCATGACGATGATGCCAGTGATATAAATGCCGAAAAGCAGAAGAAGAAAAGCAGGAAGAGTTATGTTCGTACTTCAACGAGTACTGACGGCCTGATGGCCGGTTTACGGCGTGAACATGACGATATAATAAGCTCAATTCGTAAACATAAAACAGAGCAGGAAGAGTCAAGGAAAAAAGACATAACGCCGAAAGAGGATAAGGAGGCAAAGGCCGTAGATGAACCGAAAGCTGCGCAGACTCCCGCTGATGAAAGTATCGATGATACAAGTCAGAGAATTGAACGAATAAGACGACCGGTAGATAGTATATTAAGTATTAAGAAGGTTTCGTCAAAGAAGGACTGGGATAAGCGCAAAGCTGAAGAAGCGGCAAATGCAGGGGATGAAACTGCTGAAGCCGTAACAGAACAGAAAGCACAGCAAAAAGCCAAGAAGGCTGAAGAACCTGACAGCGCAAAAAAGGCCGAAGAATTAGCGGCTATGAAGGAAAAAACAACACGCGATCAAAAGGAGACAGTTTCTGCCGGGGCAGAGCAAAAAGAGGGACATATGCAAGTTGATACTCAAAGAATTGAAACTCAAAGAACTGACACAGAGCTATTAAGCAAAGAAAAAGCTAAGGAACAAAAACCTGAAGAGGAAAAGGCTGTTGCAACTCCAAAGGAAGAACAGAAAACGGAACAAACTGACATCATAAGTGAACCAGGGAGCAGGACCGACAAGAAAAAGGAAGAAAAACCCGACACTGCTCAGCATGCTGACAAGGATGCTGCAAAAGGACAGGACAGGTTAAAAGGCAAAAGACAGCCAAAACGCGTTGAAACTGCTGCCCAGGACCGCAGCAGGGAGAGAAGCGCCAGAACTGATGCCGCTGACAGGCAGAAAGCGGCAGGAAAGCCCCTTGTTATTCCGAAGGCCGCCCTTGCACCCGGGCAGGTTGAAGAAAAGAACAATCTGCGTGGCGAAAGACGCTCTGCAATTGTCAGGGATCTGGAAAAGGGAGCCAAGCGTGAAGCCAAGAAGGAACAGCCGAAGAAGGATGTTAAAACAGTACTTGTCAGCGGAAGCAAGGGTAAGACAAAATACAGGAAGCATTTCCATGTAGGGCATACAGCAAATGTGTCAGACATGTTTTCCGATGACTTTATACTTGAAGAATTCTATGAAGAAAAGGTTAAACTGAAAAAGGATAAATCAAAAAAGAAGGAGAAGTATATTCCTCCCAAGGCAGTGCTTACCGAGATTACAATACCCGAAACCATCACTGTCAAGAATCTTGCTGAAGCCTTGAAGAAAACGGTGGCAGAGGTAATCAAGAAGTTAATGACCCTTGGTGTTATGGCTACGATGAACCAGGAACTCGATTTTGATACGGCTGCAATTGTAGGTGAGGAGTTCGGCGTAAAAGTCAATAAGGAAGTAGTTGTCAGTGAAGAGGATATACTGTTTGATGATGAAGAAGACAAAGAGGAAGACCTGGTTGAAAGGGCACCCGTTGTTGTTGTAATGGGGCACGTTGACCACGGAAAAACATCATTGCTTGATGCAATCAGGAATACCAATGTTGCAAGCAGGGAAGCAGGAGGAATAACACAGCATATAGGAGCTTACAAGGTCAATGTGAACGGAAGGAGTATTACCTTCCTTGATACACCGGGCCACGAAGCGTTTACCTCGATGAGGGCGCGCGGTGCCCAGGTAACCGATATCGCCATACTGGTTGTTGCGGCAGACGACGGAGTAATGCCGCAGACAATCGAGGCAATAAACCATGCTAAGGCAGCAAATGTAAGTATTGTTGTAGCAATAAACAAGATCGACAAACACGATGCAAACCCCGACATGGTCAAGCAGCAGCTTGCAGAACACGGCCTGCTGATAGAGGAATGGGGCGGGGATATTATTGCCGTGCCTGTTTCTGCCAGGACGGGTGAAAATATTGACCAGTTGCTTGAAATGGTTCTTCTGACGGCAGACATACTTGAGCTGAAGGCAAACCCGAACAGGCAGGCCAAGGGTGTTGTAATAGAAGCAAAGCTGGATAAGGGCCGCGGGCCGGTTGCCACCATTCTTGTACAAAGGGGTACTTTACGTACAGGAGATGCTGTTATCTCGGGCACGGCTTTCGGACATATCCGCGCAATGACAGACGACCTCGGAAACAAGGTTGACGCTGCAGGACCTTCAACACCTGTTGAGATAATCGGTCTTGATGAGGTTCCCGAGGCAGGGGAAGTATTATATGCCGTTTCTGATGAGAAGATAGCGAAACAGCTTATTGAAAAGCGCAGAGCCGAACAGCGCGAACAAGCAATTGGTTCTGCAAAACAGGTTGTTTCCCTTGATGACCTGTTTAACAGGATTCAGCAGGGTGAGGTTAAGGAGCTTAACCTTATTATTAAAGCCGATGTTCAGGGCTCTGTTGAAGCAGTTAAGCAGTCCGTTGAGAAACTTAGCAATGATGAAGTAAAAGTCCAGGTAATACACGGAGGCGTTGGTGCGATTAATGAAGCCGATGTTACACTGGCCAGCGTTTCTAATGCCATTATTATAGGATTTAACGTCAGACCGCCGCAGAATGTTGTTGAAGCTGCGAAGGATGCCGGTGTTGACATCCGCCTGTACAGGGTAATTTACAATGCCCTGGAGGATATTGAAAAAGCAATGAAAGGTCTTTTGGATCCTGAGTTCAAGGAAGTTATTGACGGCCACGTGGAAATCCGTAAGATCTTTAAAGCCTCAAATGTCGGGACCATCGGAGGTGGTTATGTCACTGACGGCAAGATAAGCCGCAACTCCGAGATTAGGGTTGTACGCGACGGTATTGTTGTTTATGAAGGAAAACTTGCTTCGCTGAAGAGATTCAAGGATGATGTCCGCGAAGTATCCCAGGGATATGAATGCGGTTTGCTGGTTGACAGGTTCAATGACATTAAAGAGGGAGACATCATAGAAGCATACAGGATGGTTGAGATTGAAAGGACATGATTTTTGGGTGTAATATTACGGCGGAAGATGGTGATGATATGGAAAGAACGGACAGGATAGCCGTTGAGATTCAAAAAGAAATTTCTGATATAATTCACAACAGTATAAAAGACCCAAGAATTCCGCAGATGGTTTCTGTAACCGGTGTCAAGGTTACAAAGGATCTGCGCTATGCTAAAGTTTATATCAGCATATACGGCAGTGATGAGGAGAAGCAGAACGCAATGACGGCACTTAAAGGTGCTGCAGGCTTTGTAAGACGCGAAATAGGGCAGAGGATTCAGCTTCGCTATACACCTGAAATAGTTTTTGAAGCCGACAATTCCATTGAGCATGGAATGCATATAAGCAAACTTATTGAAGAAACGCTGAATTCTGATAAAGAACGAAGGGATTGAGAGCTTGAAGAATTTAATCGACCTTATTCATAAAGCTGATTCAATAGCTGTTGTTACCCATACATCAGCCGACGGCGATGCTCTGGGTTCTTCCTTCAGCCTTGCCCTGGCCCTGGATACCATGGGAAAAAAGGTAACGGTTTTTTTGGAAGAACCCGTTCCCAAAATGCTTGATTTTCTGCCCGGGCAACAGTTTGTTTCGGAATATGAAGGCGGGACTTATGATTTATGCATATGCCTTGATACCAGTGACATGAAAAGGCTCGGAAAACGTGCCGGTATTTATTCCAATTCAAAAAGAAGAATTACAATAGATCATCATACCACAAACAATATGCAGGCAGACGGGCTTTGGATAGATGAAAGTGCGTCGGCGACCGGTGAGATGATTTATAAACTGGTTAAGGCCCTAAACGTGGAAATAGACCGGGAAATTGCCATAAATCTGTATACGGCGATAATAACTGATACGGGCGGTTTCAGGTACAGCAATACTACTCCGGAAAGCCATATTATTGCAGCTGATTTGCTGTCCAGGAACATACCTTCTGTTGATATTATAAAAAAGGTTTTTGATACCATATCATACTCAAAAATGTTTTTGATGAAGAAAACATTTCAGAACTTGGCTCTATATTTCGACGGAAAGGTGGCTGTATCCCATCTTCTGAATGAGGATATCAAATCCGTCGATGCCCAGAATGATGACTTTGAAGGCCTGGTAAACGTAGGCCGTAATCTTGAAGGTGTTGAAGTTTCACTGTTCCTCAGGGAGGAACAGCCCGGTGTTTTCAAGGGCAGCCTTAGGGCAAATGAATATGTTGATGTGGCACAGATAGCTTCTGTTTTTTCCGGAGGAGGTCATAAAAGAGCAGCCGGTTTTTCAATTGAAGGCGGTCTTGACGAGTGTGTGCGGAAAGTATTGACGGAGATAGAAAAGGTGCTGTAAATGAACGGAATACTGTTGGTTATAAAACCTCCGGGTATGACTTCCTTTGATGTGGTGGCTTATCTCAGAAAAGTTTTTAATGAAAGGAAAATCGGCCATGCCGGGACTTTGGATCCCGGTGCGGCAGGTCTTCTCCCTGTATGCGTCGGAAAAGCAACGAAAGCTATTGAAAAGTTTTCGGGTTTTGACAAGTCATACCGTGCGGAAATGGTTCTGGGGGCGGTTACAGACACCCATGACGCAGAAGGAAGAGTTGTTGAAACAGGGGAAGTTGACTCCGACACAGAGACCATTATAGAAACGCTGAAAGGTTTTGTTGGAAAATACGATCAGGTTCCGCCGATGTATTCTGCTATAAAGGTGAACGGGCGGAAACTGTATGACCTTGCAAGACAGGGTATTGAAGTGGACAGAAAACCCCGGCGGGTGGAGATTTCAGGAATTGATCCCGTTGATATAATACACGAAAACAATACTATTAGGGTAAGGTTTGATGTGGACTGCTCAAAAGGTACCTATGTCCGTACCCTTTGCCATGACATCGGCAGGAAACTTGGATGCGGTGCATACATGTCATTCCTCGTGCGGACAAGGGTGGGGCCTTTTTCACTTACCGATGGGGTAACCCTTGAAGAGATAAACAGGCACAAGGAAGAAGGAACCCTGTCTTCCGTGCTGAAACCCGTGGACATCATATACAGGGAACACAAAGCAGTGGAAATCGGCGAAAAGCAGCTTGTCAGGTTTTTAAACGGTGCATTTGCAGAATTGCAGGATTATGACGCGGTTGATATTAATGAAACAGTGAGAGTTTATTCAGATGCGGGGGATTTCCTCGGCCTTGGGAGTATCAGGTTCAGTGCAGGGAATAAAGTATTAAAGGCCGAAAAACTCTTTATTCCTGGGAAATAAGCTGATATAGCGGTTCGTTTTACAGTTTTCATGATGTGTGCAAAAAGGAAGGGACAATCGGTGGACATATTTGAAAATGATATCCGGATTCCCGACACGCAGCAATGCGGTGTCGGGCTTGGCAACTTCGACGGTTTGCATCGCGGACACATGGCTCTTATCAATACACTGCTGCATGAATGCCATGTGAATAATCTGCGTTCTGTTGTTTATACCTTTAAAAAACACCCGGAACACATTTTGAGGAAGGAATTGTTCACCCCGTTAATCATGACAATGGAGCACAAGGCCGAACTCCTTGAAAGAACAGGTCTTGAAACATTGTTTTTCCAGGAGTTTGATGAGGAATTTTCGCGTATTCCCGCCGAAAACTTTGTTAAAGAGATACTGATAAACAAGCTGAGATCAAAACTTGTCGTTGTAGGCTTTAATTACCGCTTCGGCTACATGGGAAAAGGCGATGCCGACTTATTAAGAAAAATGGGAAGCAAATACGGTTTCAGGGTAATTGTAATCCCGCCGGTCAAGGTTGGGAAAGAGGTTGTAAGCAGTACACTGATCCGTCAGTATATAATGAAAGGACAGATGGAGAAAGCCTTTGAGCTCCTGGGAAGATATTTTTCAGTTCCCGGAAAGGTTGTCAAGGGCCTTAAAATGGGCAGTAAGATGGGTTTCCCGACTGCAAACATCATTCCGGAAAAATTTCTTGGAATGCCTGCCTCAGGTGTATATATAACCCGAACGCAGTACCAGGGCAAGTGGTACGACAGTGTTACGAATGTAGGCAAAAGCCCGACAATAAAAAATGACAATGTAACAACTATAGAAACCCATATGATGGGATTCACGGGTGAACTGTATGGTGAGGATATTGAAGTATTCTTCCTGAAAAAGCTGAGGAACGAAAAACATTTCAAAACCCGTGACGAGTTGATAAAGCAGATCAGAACCGACGTGGAAAAGGTCCAAATGTATAAAAAGCACCTTTACCTGGGATAATTCATAAAGAAGTCAACATATTCCAGGTAAGGGTGTTTTAATATGCGAAGGGGAAGAGCGAAACTCATTCTGTTTATTGTTACTGTTTCCATATTAACTCTTTGTGCGAGGCTGTACCGGCTGCAGGTTCTGGAATACGAAAGTTTTTCTTCAGCGGCTTTCCGACAGCGAAGCCGTATGACGCCGGTTTACCAGGAAAGAGGGCAGATTTATGACAGGAACATGATCCCGTTTACCGACAGAAGCACTGAATATATTGCAGTAATTCAGCCCGCAATATTTCCAAGGGACAGGGAAACCTGGGATTTGGTTGCCGATGCGTTGAATACCGACAGGGAGGATTTTGTCAACTTCTCCGCGTATAATGCGTCTCCTGTGATATACCGGATTGATCAGGAAGCTGCCATGCAATTGACTGAAAATACTGTTACAGGAGTGTCGGTTATTGAACGGAAGGTAAGAACAGATGTGTCAATGCCTGCAGCGCATCTGATAGGATACACGAACGAAACTGGCAGTGTCGGAATGTCCGGCATTGAAAAGGCATACCAGGATGTTCTTCGTTCTGACAATACCGTATATGTATTGGCTACAACTGACGCGAAATACCAGTATCTTGAGAAATACGGCTACAGGGTTAAAAAGGTAGAAGCAGAACGCCCGTTAAACATTGAACTTACCCTTGATTATCATATGCAGAAACTTTCAGAGGAAGTAATGGACAAAATGATGATTTCGGGTGCAGTTGCGGTTATAGACATTTTGAGCGGTGATATACTCGTTCTTGCCAGCCGTCCGGGTTTTAACCCGGCCAACATATCAGAGTATCTTGATGATGAAAGGCAGCCGCTTTTTAACAGGGCCATAGCAGGTTATACCCCGGGATCGATATTTAAAATAGTTACTGCTGCTGCTGCTCTTGAATCCGGCTTTAATCCCGAGGTGACATATGAATGCCCGGGATACGTGATGCTGGGCGACCAGGTTTTCAAGTGCTGGAACTATGATGAAGGCGGACACGGCGTTTTGAACCTAATCGACAGTTTTGCCCAGTCCTGCAACAGTTATTTTATTCATCTCGGGATTCATATAGGCAGCAAAAAAATGCTTGAGACTGCAAGAGAGTTCGGTCTTGGAAGCATAACCGGAATAAGCAGGCAGTTAATCCCTGAATACGAGGGAATGCTTCCTGACGCAGGCGAATTAATCGGTGCCGGAAATGCAGCAAACCTTGCTATGGGACAGGGCAGGATCCTGGTAACTACGCTTCAGGCTGCGGGAATGGCTTCAATAATTGCAAACGGGGGCATACGCCATACGCTTAACATAGTGGACTGCATAGTAAACAGCGAGGGGGAGATAATCAGGGACCTTAAGAAACGCGAGTGGAAAAGGGTAATATCAAAGGAAACGGCAACAGCGCTGATGAAGATGATGGAAGCGACGGTGGAATATGGAACGGGCCGGCGCGCGGATATCGGCGGGTATGGCGGTTCTGCCGGGAAAACGGGCAGTGCTGAAACAGGTATGCTTGATGACGACCGTCCGATACTTCATGCATGGTTTACAGGATATTTCCCGTATACAGAACCAAGGTATGCAATGTGTGTTTTTGTTGAAGACGGAACAGGGGGAGGTACTTCTGCAGCACCGGTTTTTGCCGAGATAGCGGCAAGAATCATGGAATGGGAAGAAATGCGGTAATGCTTATTATGTTAATAATGTCTTAAACCTTTTTTCAGACAATTTTAAAGCCTTATCGTATTTGCTGTTAGAAGGAGATTATTGATGAGGTGATAATATGCGTAAAAGGTTATACCGCAGCACCCGGGACAGGGTATTTGGCGGTGTATGTGCCGGGCTCTCGGAATATGCGCAGGTTGACAAAGGTTTGTTAAGATTTCTTGCAGCGGTGGCGATCCTTGTTACCGGTGTTTTTCCCGGGTTGATTGCATACATTTTGTGTGTTCTTATAATACCGACCGAAGACGCAGTTTTTAAAGATAAAATGTATAACAATAACGAGCAGGCTGCCCCGGTGGCTTCAAACCCTGAAAACGCCCGACTGGTAATTGGAGTTGCCCTTATTTTGATTGGGCTGTTCGCCCTTGCAAAACTTGTTTTCAAATGGGTAGATTATCGTTATATCATACCGCCCGCATTGGTTATTATCGGCGCAGTGCTTGTTTATAAAAGCAGGGGGAGCTCTGAATGAGCAAAAAAAGTATAATAGGTTTAATCCTTATTCTATCAGGCGTTGCATGGATAATAAACTTAACAGGGCTGATATATGTGGACTGGTCAACAGCATTTAAAACGCTGTGGCCTCTTGTTTTAATTGCAGTGGGTATTTCAATACTTGCAGACAGGTATAAACTGGTGACACTGGTGGTATGGTTTTTAACCTTTGCAGCAATTTTAGGCTTTGGCATTTATCAGGGGAATGACAATAAAGTTGAGTACAGGAGCGAAAAGAAGGACAATAAATATGTTAAGGCCGATAAAACTCCCGCGGAAAATGAGATAGTCCTTGACGCCGAAACAAAAGAAGGCAAACTGATTGTTGAGCTTGGTACCGTTAAGTTCAATATAGAGGACGGGAACAGCGACCTGCTTGCAAAGCTGGATACAAATATTCCCGGTATTGAACAGCAGCTTACCCGGGGAGAGCAAACGGTATTGAAATACACTGCGCAGGAATATGAAAAGGACAAAGTGGCACGAAATTTCAACCTTCAGGTAAGCAAAACAGTACCCTGGGAAATTGATACAACCTTGTCTGTTGTTGACGGAATATTAAATCTCGGTGAAGTTCCTGTAAAAGAGCTGAATCTTAAACTCGGTGTCGGTGACCTTGATCTGATTGTCGGCAATAAGCAGCAGCATGCTGTTATAAATATCCGGGCCGGAGCTACCAATCTTGACATATACATTCCCAAAGACTCCGGATTAATGGTTAAATCCGGGAAACTGCTTACAAATCTTGAATTTAAAAATATCAATATGACAAACCAGGATAATGTATATATTTCTGATAATTATGAAAAGGCCGATCAAAAAATTGAAATGCATATCCAGTCTGCTGTCAGTGCAATAGAAATCTTTGCAGAATAGTATATTTTCCTTCTTATTTCCTGATTAACAAAAAAATAAAATGTCTATTAAGCTTGAATTTAAGCATATTAGAAAAAATTGGTTAACATGAACTGGAAAAAACCTTGCATCGTGATAAAAATGGAAATATAATGTTCTATAGATGGTAAAAGAAGGAGGTTTTTTTAGTGACGTATCCAATTAGTGTATTAGTTGCTGATGATAATGCAGAATTTGGTGAAATTGTCTGTGACTACCTATCAAATTATAATGATTTGAAGGTGGTCGGAAGAGCCGAAGACGGCTTGGAGGCTATAAATCTTATTGATGAAATAAATCCAAATATTGTTATTCTGGACATTATTATGCCTCATATGGACGGATTGGCAGTACTGGAACACTATCACAAGGCCTCCAATTCTGTAAAACCCAAATTCATTATTTTATCAGCAGTAGGCCAGGACAAAATAACGCAGCAAGCGGTTAGTCTCGGAGCTGAATACTACATTGTCAAGCCTTTCGATCTGGAGATCCTTGTTGAAAGGATCAGACAACTGGGAAGAGGGGACGGCGGTTTAAGCCGGCCTGAAACATCAGTGAAAACAACAAGGCAACAGCTTCAGTCAGCGAAACCTGCCAGTTTGGAAAGCCGTATTACTCAGATCATGCGTGATGTAGGAGTTCCTGCTCATATTAAGGGTTACCAGTATATGAGGGACGCAGTATTGTTGGTCATTGACGATATTGAATTAATCAGTTCTGTTACCAAAAGGCTGTATCCCGAACTGGCAAAAAGATACAAAACAACTCCAAGCCGTGTTGAACGCGCTATCAGGCATGCAATTGAAGTAGCATGGACCAGGGGGCAGGTAGAAACTATACACGAACTTTTTGGATACACAATCAACACTAAAAAAGGAAAACCCACAAACTCCGAGTTTATTGCAATGATTGCAGACAAACTGCGTCTTGAATACAAGGTCAGCTAAGTTGAAATCAATATAAAATATATGTATTATAGAAGGTATCAGTGTATTCTGATGCCTTTTTTTATGCCGGAGGTAAGCCATATGACATTGCAGCAGGCCCTGTATCAGTCACACGAATATGCAAGAAAGGTTGTGAGGAACGGAGATACCGTTGTTGACGCCACATGCGGAAACGGACACGATACTTTGTTTCTTGCCGGCCTGGTGGGAAATACGGGAAAAGTGTATGCTTTTGATATCCAGAAAGAGGCTCTTGGAAATACCAGGAAAATGCTTATGGATGGCGGAATGGTTAAGAGGTGCATTTTAATTCCCGATGGGCATGAAAACATGCACAGGTATATAAGTGAGCCTGTAAAACTTGTCATGTTCAACCTTGGATACAGGCCGGGCGGTGATCATTCAATATGCACAACCGGGGAAACAACTCTTCGGGCAATCCATGCTGCGCTGGATTTACTGGTGGTCAATGGACTTATAATCCTGGTGATATACCATGGAGGAGATACAGGTTTTGAAGAACGGGATTATCTGCTGAGCAAACTTCCTGAACTCGACCCGAAAGCAGCTGCCGTTATGATGACCCGTTTTATAAATCTTCCCAATAATCCTCCGATTCTTGTCTGCATTGAAAAATTGAAATAAGCGCCGTTTCAATGGGGTATTGTCGGGTAAATATTGAATGACTGCAAATTGTTAAATTTTTAGCAAAAACTTTGCTATATTATTGCAAAGATTCTTCAGTTACGCTATAATTCTTAATAATTGCTTTATTTATAGGGTAAAACAGTGATACTGTGTGTTTTTTATTAAACATAAAGGACACTTTATATAAACAATTTTAAATTATGAGGTGGGTTAATAATGGCTACTATGGATAAGATCAACGATCTATACGCCAGGAAACAGAAGGCTGCCCTTGGCGGCGGGGAAGATCGTATAAAAAAACAGCACGAATCAGGAAAGAAGACCGCTCGGGAAAGAATCCAGATGTTAATGGATCCCAACAGTTTTGTTGAAATTGACGCGTTCGTTGAGACCCGCAGTACCGAGTTTGACATGCCTAAGAAAAAAGCATTGGGAGACGGTGTTGTTACAGGCTACGGAACGGTCAACGGGCGACTGGTTTTTGTAGCATCCCAGGATTTTACCGTAATAGGCGGTTCACTTGGTGAAATGCATGCAAAGAAGATCACCAAGGTCATGGATATGGCCATGAAAATGGGTGCACCATTTATCAGCATAAATGATTCAGGCGGTGCGAGAATTGAGGAAGGAATAGACGCATTAAGCGGGTTCGGAGAGATTTTTTACAGAAATACCATTGCTTCAGGAGTAATACCCCAGATTTCGGTTATCATGGGTCCGTGCGCAGGCGGCGCAGTATATTCTCCGGCCATTACCGATTTCATATTCATGGTTGAAAAAACCAGCCAGATGTTCATAACAGGCCCGCAGGTAATAAAAGCTGTAACCGGTGAAGATGTAACATTCGAACAACTCGGCGGGGCTGAAACACATAATTCCCTGAGTGGTGTTGCACATTTCAAGAGTGCTACCGAGGAAGAATGCATAAGGGATATCAAGCGTCTTTTAAGTTTTATTCCCGACAATAACCTTTCAGACAGTGAACTGGTTAATACTAGCGACGATGTAAACCGTGTTATAGCAGAGCTGAACACAATAGTTCCCGATGATGCAAACAAGCCCTATAACATGAAACAGGTAATTACTTCGGTAGTGGATAATAATGACTTTCTTGAAATACAGGAGGGTTTTGCAAGAAATATCATAATCGGTTTCGGACGTATCAACGGCAGGACCATTGGTATTATTGCCAATCAGCCCCAGGTAAATGCCGGTGTTCTGGATGTGGATTCATCAGACAAGGCAGCCCGCTTTGTAAGGTTCTGCGATGCGTTCAATATCCCGGTTGTTACTTTCACAGATGTTCCCGGATATTTGCCCGGTGTTGAACAGGAACACAGCGGAATTATCCGTCATGGTGCGAAACTCCTGTATGCTTTCTCTGAAGCTACCGTTCCGAAAATAAACGTTATTATTCGCAAGGCATACGGCGGTGCATATATTGCAATGAACAGCAAGCACCTCGGCGCTGATATGGTATTCGCATGGCCTACTGCTGAAATAGCGGTAATGGGTCCGGATGGTGCAGCCAATATTATTTTCAGGAAAGATATTGCAAATTCCGATGATCCGGTTAATTTCAGGGCCGAAAAGATCCAGGAATACAGGGATAAATTTTCGAATCCTTATATAGCTGCGGCAAGAGGTTATGTTAATGACGTGATTGAACCGGCAAAAACAAGGATACACCTTGCTGCCGCCCTTGAGATGCTGACCAGCAAGAGAGAAACAAGACCTTCAAAGAAACACGGAAATATTCCGCTGTAACGGTGTAAACAAAGCAAAACGGGATCGTGCAATGGTTCCGGCATATTAAATAAACATTAAGTTAATTTGATTAATCATGGAGGTATAATATTATGAGAAAGTTTTTAATAAACGTCAACGGAAATCAGTATGAAGTAGAAGTTGAAGAAGTAGGTGCCGTTCATACTGCAGCACCAGTTGCTCCTGTTGCAGCACCTGCCGCACCGGCACCGACACCGGCTCCGGCTGCAGCACCTGCACCGGCACTGAAAACTGAAGCACCGAAACCGGCAGCCGCACCCGCAGCATCTGCTCCTGCAGGCGCTGTTAAAGTTAATGCTCCGATACCCGGAACTATTCTGGATATTAAGGTTAATCAGGGTGATCAGGTGAAATGCGGTGACATACTGCTTATTCTTGAAGCTATGAAGATGGAGAACGAGATACTGGCACCGCAGGACGGAACCATAGCTTCGATACATGTTTCAAAGGGATCATCCGTAAACAGCGGCGATTTGCTTGTGTCAATGAACGGATAGTAAGGCTTCCGTATCGGGTGAGGCTCGTAAAATAATCAGTAAAGGAGGCGTTATGCCATGGGTATAAAAATTACCGAAACAGTCCTTAGGGATGCGCATCAGTCGCTGATTGCAACAAGAATGTCAACCGATAGCATGCTTCCCATCATAGAGAAGATGGACAAAGTAGGTTATCATTCCTTGGAATGCTGGGGAGGAGCCACTTTTGATTCCTGCCTCCGCTTTCTCAATGAAGATCCCTGGGAGAGACTCAGAAAAATAAGAGATAAGGCTAAAAACACAAAACTGCAGATGCTGTTGCGCGGACAGAACCTGTTAGGCTACAAGCACTATGCAGATGACGTGGTTGAATACTTTGTTCAGAAATCAATTGCAAACGGTATTGATATAATCCGTATCTTCGATGCGTTAAACGATCCGAGGAACGTTGAAGTAGCAATTAAGGCTACGAAAAAGGAAGGCGGCCATGCACAGGGTGCTGTTTGTTATACAATAAGCCCGTTCCACGATCTGGAACAGTTCGTAAAGGATGCAAAGGGCCTGGTTGAGGCAGGTGCCGATTCAATATGTATAAAGGATATGGCCGGTCTTCTGACCCCATATACTGCCTATGAACTTGTAAAAGCACTGAAGGAGAATATCAAGGTTCCCATTCAGCTGCATACCCACTATACCAGCGGCGTTGCTTCAATGACTTACCTTAAAGCCATTGAGGCAGGATGCGATGTTGTAGACTGTGCCATTTCACCGATGGCAATGGGAACCAGCCAGCCGCCCACCGAGTCAATGGTGGCGACACTCCAGGGGACAGAATACGACACGGGATATGACCTGAAACTTCTGTCTGAAATTGCAGACTATTTCCGTCCGCTCAGGGAGGAATACCTTTCATCCGGGCTTTTAAACACGAAAGTTATCGGTGTTGATATCAACACATTGCTGTACCAGGTTCCCGGAGGTATGCTTTCAAACCTCGTTTCACAGCTTAAGCAGTTTGGCAAGGAGGACAAATTCCAGGAAGTTCTTGAAGAAGTGCCGAGAGTTCGTGAAGACTTAGGTTATCCGCCCCTCGTTACACCTACAAGCCAGATTGTGGGAACACAGGCGGTTATGAATGTCATTTCAGGGGAACGTTACAAGATGATTCCGAAGGAAACAAAGGCGCTTGTCAAGGGCGAATACGGGAAAACACCTGCTCCGATCAAGGACGAGATTGTTAAGAAAATCATCGGTGATGAAAAGAGAATTACATGCCGTCCTGCAGACTTGCTTGAGCCCGAACTGGACAAGATAAGAAATGAGATGAAGGAATACCTTGAACAGGATGAGGATGTACTATCCTATGCATTGTTCCCGCAGGTTGCGAAAAAATACTTTGAATTCAGAAAAGCCCAGAAGTATAAAATAGATCCTGACATGGTGAACTACGAGGAAAAAGTACACCCGATTTAATAAAATACTGTTTCATCAAACCAAATGCATTTTTGAACAGGCACATATTTACAGAGGCGGAATACCGCCTCTTTTGTGTAAACAAACCTTTGGCAGCAAGGAGGAATATATATGATAACGTTGGATTATAAAAACACCAGGGGATTCATTCAAAGTCATGAAATTGAGCAACTGGAACCCTCGGTTGAAAAGGCTCATTCACTTCTCCATCAGAAGTCTGGCCCGGGAAGTGATTTTTTAGGATGGCTGGATCTCCCTGTCTCATATGATATCGCCGAGTTTACCCGCATAAAGGAAGCAGCGGAAAGAATCAAAGAGAATTCCGATGTATTGATTGTAATCGGAATCGGAGGTTCCTACCTCGGTGCCAGGGCCGCAATAGAGGCACTTACCCACTCTTTTTACAATATGCTGCCCCGTGAAAAAAGAAAAACACCGCAGATTTTCTTTGCAGGACACAATATAAGTTCAACCTACCTTTCCGAGCTTTTCGAGCTTATCGACGAGAAAGACATTTCAGTAAATGTTATATCGAAATCAGGAACTACAACAGAGCCTGCCATTGCTTTCAGGATTTTTAAATCCTATATGGAAAACAAATACGGAAAAGAGAAAGCCCGGGAAAGAATTTATGCAACAACAGACAGGTCCAGGGGAGCGTTGAAAGCATTAGCTGATTCCGAAGGATATGAAACCTTTGTTATCCCTGACGACGTAGGAGGACGTTTTTCTGTGCTGACCCCGGTAGGTCTTCTCCCGATAGCTGCTGCAGGGATAGATATCGATCAGATGATGGCAGGTGCGGCAAAAGGTTATGAGCTTTATCAGAAACCCCTTGAAGAAAATCCTTCGTACCTTTATGCAGCATGCAGAAATGCGTTATACCGCAAGATGAGAACAATTGAAATAATGGTCAACTATGAACCTTCCCTGCACTATATAACCGAATGGTGGAAACAGCTTTACGGGGAAAGCGAAGGAAAAGACGGCAAGGGTATTTTCCCTGCCGGTGTCGACTTTACAACCGACCTTCATTCAATGGGTCAATATATCCAGGACGGGCTTAGAAACATATTCGAGACCGTTCTTTGCGTAAACAGGCCGGCGAAGGAAATAACAATCGGGACGGATGAGCTTGACCTTGACAGGCTGAATTATATTTCCGGGAAAAGTCTTGATTATGTCAACAAAAAGGCAATGGAAGGTACCGTACTTGCTCACCATGACGGCGGCATACCAAGCCTGATTGTCAATATCCCGCAGATGACTCCCTATTATTTCGGACAGCTTGTCTATTTCTTTGAGAAAGCCTGTGGAATAAGCGGATACATGTTGGGCGTAAATCCCTTTGATCAGCCTGGTGTTGAGGCATACAAGAAAAACATGTTTGCCCTGCTGGGAAAACCCGGTTTTGAAAATGAGAGGGAGCAGCTTGAAAAACGTATTAATGCATAAAAATACATGAAAAATTAAAAACAGTCAGGTAAAGATGAGCTTTACCTGACTAATTTTTACTAAATGGTGAATTGAAAAGTTAAATTCCACTTTGCAAAAGTAAATTCCACAGATTCTGAAACTGCGAGAAATCAATATTTATCCAGTAATAGAACAAGGTTTATTTTCCGTGACTTTTGCTTTTGAATAGTTTAAAATATGAGTAAAGAGCACAAAACCTACCGTTTTTAGGGTACACTAAATAAAGGGTGAAATGTTAACTAACTTTTTGC
>Ga0209537_1002032_pt1 | contig 21161 bp, 18 predicted proteins | sample BioPla4DNA1_FD_187698 | JGI IMG/M metagenome (GOLD analysis project Ga0209537, IMG submission 187698) | Biogas fermentation microbial communities from Germany - Plant 4 DNA1 (SPAdes) (version 2) | ecosystem: Engineered > Bioreactor > Anaerobic > Digestate | place: Bielefeld, North... | reverse complement strand
AAACTTCCTTTATGAGAGAACCAAGAGAAAGCCGATGATACTTCCAATAATTATGGAAATTTGATAGGTTGAATTAATCCAGCTCCCCTGGATTATTTATCATAACATAAACAGTTATGAACCAATTAATAGCATAGTTTTTATTAAGTTGACATTTCATTATCATAATATTAGAATTAATATGGCACAGGTAAAATTGGGTACAAGGTATCCAATTTTATTTTTGATTATAATCTTAGTTTATATAGACGGAGGCAAAAATGAATAAATACATTAGAGAAGATATACGAAATATCGCCATTATAGCTCATGTTGACCATGGTAAGACTACCTTAGTAGATGCTATGCTAAAACAAAGTCATGTTTTTCGAAATAATGAAAAGGTTGAAGAGAGAGTTATGGACTCCAACGATCTCGAAAAAGAGAGGGGCATAACTATACTGGCAAAAAATACAGCTGTCACCTATAAGGGTATTAAAATAAATATTGTAGATACTCCAGGGCATGCAGATTTTGGCGGAGAGGTAGAAAGAGTACTTAAAATGGTAGATAGTGTACTACTAGTTGTGGACTCTTATGAAGGGACAATGCCTCAAACAAAATTTGTATTAAAAAAGGCTTTAGAACTTGGTTTAAAACCGATAGTGGTTATAAATAAGATTGATAAGCCTGATGCTAGACCTGTGGAAGTTATTGATGAGGTTTTTGATCTTTTTGTAGAGTTAGGAGCTAATGATGAGCAGCTTGATTTTCCACTAGTTTATTGTTCTGCAAAGGAAGGATATGCTACAATTGATTTGGATAAACCAAGCTCAAACATGGAGCCTTTATTTAATATTATAATTGAAAAGGTAGAACCACCAACAGGATATTTAGATAGACCATTGCAGCTATTGGTTACCACAATCGATACCAATGACTATGTAGGAAGAATATGCATAGGCAAAATAGAAAGAGGAGTTATTAAAAAGAATCAAAACGTAGCTATAATTCATAAAGATGGCAGTAGTCATAATGTAAAGGTGTCAGGACTCTATGTGTATGATGGACTTAAGCGTGTTGAAGTAGAAGAGGCTAAACTTGGGGACATAGTAGCTGTAAGTGGGTTAGGAGAAGTGAATATTGGTGAGACTATAGCAGATAGTGCTGCACCAGAGGCACTACCCTTTGTAGATATTGATGAACCAACAATCAGCATGAACTTCCTAGTAAACGACTCTCCTTTTGCTGGCAGAGAAGGAGAATATGTTACATCTAGACATCTTAGAGACAGACTTATGAAAGAGTTAGAAACCAATGTTAGTTTGAGAGTAGAGGAATTGTCACCAGATACTTTTAAGGTAAGTGGTAGAGGAGAATTACACCTTTCTATTTTGATAGAAACTATGAGAAGAGAAGGTTATGAATTCCAGGTATCAAAACCTTCTGTTATATATAAAGAAAAAGAAGGAAAAACTTTAGAGCCTATGGAATTATTAACTATAGATGTGCCTGAAGAATTTATGGGTGCCGTTATTCAAAAACTAGGCCCTAGAAAGGCAGAAATGAAAAATATGACTTCCGCGGTAAATGGATATGTTAGATTAGAGTTTTCCATTCCATCTAGAGGTTTAATAGGATTTAGAAACGAATTTATGACCGATACTAAGGGTAACGGTATAATGAATAGTATTTTCACTGGCTACGAGGAATATAAAGGAGATATACCTCAGAGAACCAGGGGATCATTAGTAGTTTTCGAAACTGGTGAGGCTATAACTTATGGATTGTATAATGCCCAAGAAAGAGGAACCTTGTTTATCGAACCTGGAACTGAGGTTTACGAAGGTATGATTGCGGGAGAATGCTCAAGAGCTGAAGATATCGAGGTTAACGTATGTAAGAAAAAGCATTTAAGTAATACTCGTGCTTCTGGTTCAGATGATGCTTTAAAATTAACACCCGTTAAAAAAATGTCCTTAGAACAGTGCTTGGAATTTATAAACAATGATGAACTAGTAGAAGTGACACCAAAGTCTATCAGAATGAGGAAAAAAATACTAAACGCAGAGATGAGAAAGAAGGCAGCTAGAAGAAACAACAGTTAAATACATTTTATATGGGGGAAATAAAATGGAAAAGAAAATAATAAAGATCGTGGCTAAAGTATGGATAGTGATTATGTGTATTGTAATTGGAGTCAGAGGCTATTATATAAGCATTATTAAGAAGCCGCTAAAAAATATTAATGGCTCTGAGAAAATCACTATTAAGAATGGTGACACAGTTAAATCTATAGTAAATAGGTTAAATAAGGAAGGTAAGATTAAAAGCGCCTTGTTAATAACCTTTTATATGAAATTTAATCCAGCAGATATCAGCGTTAAGAAAAGTGAAATTAATATTAGTTCGGATATGTCCTTGGATGAGTTGCTTTTAGCTATCGATCAGGCAGAACCGTCGGAGGATTCAGGAGTTGCCAGAGTTACAATACCAGAAGGTAAGAATTTAGAAGAAATAGGAGCTATTCTTGAAGAAAAAGGTGTAATAAGTAAAAAGGATTTTATAGAAAGCTGCCAAAAGTATGAACTTCCCTCATATATAAAAAAGGATTCTGGAAGGAAATATGCCTTAGAAGGCTTCTTGTTTCCTGATACCTACGATTTTGTTAAAGGTTCTAGCGGGAATTCCATTATTAGATCAATGTTAAGGAATTTTGAAAATAGAATTGAAGAGGTTAGAAGGACCAGTCCTAATGAATTAAAGGATGAGGATATAGATAAAATAATAACTTTAGCATCTATGATTGAAGAAGAGGTTCAGGTTGCAGAGGAAAGAACTTTAGTATCCTCAGTTTTTGCCAATAGATTAAAAATAGGCATGCCCCTTCAATCTGACCCAACAGTTCAGTATTCATTAGGAGTCCATAAGAAAAAATTAAGTTTAGATGATTATAAGATTAATTCACCTTATAATACTTATGTTATTCAGGGTCTGCCTATTGGACCAATTAGTAATCCAGGAAAAGCATCAATTGACGCTGCTTTAAATCCTGCGGATACTAATTACCTGTATTTTTGTGCAAGAAATGATGGTTCTCATGAATTTAATGTAACTTTAGAAAAACATAATGAAGCGGTAAGAAAATATCAAAGTAATTAAATAGACGTGGAGGAAGCAAATGAGCAATATTACTTATGATTATATGGAACAATATATCAGAGATTTATTACCTGAACGACAAGGAATTTTAAAGGAGCTAGAGGACTATGCAAAGGAAAATAAAGTTCCAATAATTCATAAGGAGGTTGCCAATTATCTAGAGCAAATGGTTGGTATTATTAAGCCAGTGAGAATACTAGAGCTTGGCACAGCTATTGGATATTCATCTATTCTTATGTATTGTAGTTGTAAAACCGTCGAACATATTGATACTATAGAAAGAGATGACAGGATGGTAGCCCTTGCTAAGGATAACATTGAAAAGGCTGGCTTAAGAGAGAATATTCATGTGCTTCAGGGTGATTGCTTAGAAATACTAGAAGGTTTACAGGGCAAATATGATCTTATATTTATAGATGCTGGAAAAGGCCATTATAATGAGTTTTTTCCACACTGCATGCGGTTGTTAAATGACGATGGAGTAATTATCGCTGACAATGTACTTTATAAAGGAATGGTAGTATCTAGAGAATTTTTAGTTAGAAGAAAAATTACCATAGTAAAAAGGATGAAGAAATTTATTGATATGGTTACTAAAGATGAAAAACTTATAACTAGCATACTTCCAATGGGAGATGGTATAGCTGTTATAAGGAGGAAATCATAAAACTAGGAGGATTAGAAGTGAAAAAACCAGAAATTTTATCACCAGCAGGTAATCTTGAAAAATTAAAAACAGCCATTGATTTTGGTGCTGATGCAGTATATTTAGGTGGAAGCAAATTGAATCTTCGAGCCTTTGCAGATAATTTTACTAATGAGGATTTAAAAGAGGGCATAAAATATGCTCATGATAGAGGTAAGAAGGTATATGTAACTTTGAATGTATTTCCACATAACGAAGATTTAGACGGCTTAGAGGAATACTTAGTGGAATTATACAATCTTGGCGCAGATGCTCTTATAGTTTCTGACCCAGGAATTATAATGACAGCAAGAGAAGTTGTTCCAAATTTTGAGTTGCATTTAAGTACACAGGCCAATAATGTGAATTATAGAAGTGGTCTCTTTTGGTACAAACAAGGGATAAAAAGAATTGTATTAGCAAGGGAATTGTCTATGAATGAAATTATAGAAATGAGAAAAAAGCTTCCTGCTGAGTGCGAAATTGAAGCTTTTGTTCATGGTTCTATGTGCATGGCATATTCAGGAAGATGCTTACTATCAAACTTTTTAACTGGAAGGGATGCAAATAGAGGCGCTTGTGCTCAGCCTTGCAGATATAAGTATTATCTTACAGAAGAAAAGAGACCTGGAGAATATTATCAGATATTAGAGGATGATAAGGGTAGCTATATAATGAATTCTAAGGATTTATGCATGATAGAGTATATACCACAATTAGTTTCTGCTGGTATTTCTTCTTTCAAAATTGAGGGGCGAATGAAAAGTGCCTTTTATGTGGCTGTAATAACAAAGGCCTACAGAGAAGCTCTAGATGCATATTGGAAGGATCCAGAGAATTATGTGTTTAATAAAAAATGGTTAGAAGATGTAGATAAGGTAAGCCACAGACAATATTATACAGGCTTTTATTTCAATGATCCTAATAAACAAGTATATGAAAACTCTTCATATATTAGGAATTATGATATAGTAGGGGTAGTTAAAAACTATAATGAAGAAACTAAAAGAGCCACTATTGAACAGAGAAATAAGGTATTTGAAGGAGAAGAAGCAGAGGTTTTAAGACCTGTAGGAGATTACTTTAAAATAAAACTCAATGATATGAGAGATTTAGAAGGAAATAAGCTGGAATCAACTCCTGTAGCACAAATGATATATACAATTCAATGTGATGAAAAGCTTGAAGTAAATGATATGATAATTGTGAAAAAATAATATAATTATTGAATAAACCACTTTACTATAGGCTAGAATTTAGCTGAGGTGAAGTGGTTTATGCTATCTGTGGAAATAAAAAAAAGAACGCTTCAAACAGCAGTTGTAATATGCGTTATACTAACATTGCTAATTCTTAGAACTATATATATCAATGTATTTAAGGGCAGTGAGCTTAGTGTAATAACTATGGAGCAGTATATGATTAATGAACCTATAAGCGATATAAAATATATGCTACTAGACAGCAATAATAAGGAACTATTAAAATATGAAAATAAATTTTATTTTGTTATAGATGTAAATAGCTATATTAAGAATAATAGGAATACAGATATGGCTCAATTAAACACTTTAATATATACCTTAAGAGGATATAATGAAGATTATGATTTAACTAAGCTTCAATATAATATGACTAATAGAAGATTGTATTACGAAATAGACGAAGAAACCTACTATAAACTGAAGGATATCAAAGGAGTTAAAGGGACCTATTGCTTCATTAAAACTGTGGTTGATCGCTATAATGCATGGGATTATCAGAATATACTTACCAATAATCTAGATAATAACAATAATCCTAAGGAAGAAGGTTCTCTTGAAAGCTACATAGCTAACATTACGAAGAAGAACATTTTTCCTTATTTATCTTTTGAAAAGGACGTAAACGGAGTTATAAAGTATGAAAAATATGTAGTGCCTGAAAAAAACATTAATATTAAGCTAACAACGGATAAAGAGATGGAGGACAAAATTAAAGAAGCATTAAGTAAGGATGAATGGAAGGACTATAATCAAATTGGAGTTGTAGTTATGGAAGCCTCTACAGGAAAAATTAAAGCTATGGTTCAACGGGATTCTTGGAAGCCTAATATAATTTTATGTTCAGCTACTGAAAATGGGTTTGAACCAGGCTCCATTTTTAAAACAATAGTGGCAGAGGCAGCATTAGAAAAAGATAAGAGCCTAGCTAACTTGGCAATACGATGTACTGAAAGTGAAAATAATCATGGCTTGGTGAACATGGAAGAGGCCTATACCTTCTCATGTAATACCTATTTTGAAAGGTTAGCCTCTTTAATAGGCTTTAAAAGAATTTATATGACTGCGTATAATCAAGGATTTTTTCAAAAGGTACTAAACTTTAGTGGCAATTACGAGGTTACAGGAGATATTGTTGCTCCTCAGGAGTTAGATTTGAAAAAAATATTTGGTAAGGACTACGATAAGCTAAAAAATGTTTCTTATGCTCCTTCTTCTTTATCCATGATTGGAATAGGTCAAAGTATGAGGATATCACCGCTACAAGCCTTAGCTATAGTTAATACAGTTGTTAATAATGGCATTTATGTAAAGCCTTATTTAGTAGATTCACTAGTAAATAATAATGGTGATGAAATACAAAGCTTTACAACAATTAAGAATAGGGTTTTGGATGAAAAAACTGCTTCTATAATAAAGGCAAATATGAGAAAAGTGGTCACAGATCAGAAGGGAACAGGAAAATTAGCCTATATTAATGGAGTGGATTGTGGAGGTAAAACTGGAACAAATACAAGATATTTGGAGGAAAACGGAGAATTGAAGAAGTTTTCTGACGGATGGTTTGCTGGCTATGTGAAGAATGACGGGAAATATTATTCTATTATTGTTTATGTACAGGATATAGATGTAGAAAATGAAGGTGGCGGCTCCACCGCTGCTCCAATTTTCAAGACAGTGGTGGAAAAGATTTTTTAAATAGGAAACAAATCCATAGGGCTGGAATAGAATATTAATAAGCATTATTAGGGGGAACATCCTGTGTTGTTTGTAAACTATCTATTGGATATGTTTGGCAGCGTCACCTTCTTAACTGCCTATATAACCAGTGGCAACTCTTTTCCACAGCCCTTGGATGAAAAGGAAGAAAGATATTACCTTGTTAAGTTAAAGGAAGGAGATTTATTAGCCAAAAGTATTTTGGTGGAAAGGAACCTAAGGTTGGTAGCCCACATAGTTAAGAAATACTCTTATCCAGGCAAAGATATAGATGATTTAATATCCATAGGTACAGTTGGTTTAATTAAGGCTATTGATTCCTTTGATAGTTCAAAAGGTACAAGACTTGCTACTTATGCAGCCCGATGTATAGAAAATGAAATTTTGATGTTAATACGTAATAATAAGAAAATAAAAGGAGAGGTATATTTACAGGATCCCATTGGTGTCGATAAAGAGGGGAATGAGATATCTCTCATGGATGTTTTAAGCAGTGAAGAGGATTCGGTAATCGAAATTGTAGAAAATAAAATACAGGTTAAAAAGTTATATGCAAAGATTAATACATGTTTATCAGAGAGAGAGAAGATAATTATAGAAATGAGATATGGTCTTATTGATGGTAACACAAAAACCCAGCGAGAAATAGCTAATTTACTAGGGATATCACGTTCCTACGTCTCTAGGATTGAGAAAAGAGCTTTAAAAAAATTAAATAAAGAGCTTAATGGAAAGATGAAATATGACTAATCACTGTATAAATTCCTTTTATAATATTAAAATTATAAAAGGAATTTATAATATTGTGTAGAATTATATTTAATTAATGGAGAAAAAGTCAGGGAGTTATCCCTTCATACTTTACAAGGGGGTAAAATATGTTATCATTTAATGAATTATTAGAATTGACACTTGATTCAGGAGCCTCAGATTTACATTTAACTGTTGGAGTTCCGCCTATAATGAGAATAAATGGTAAGCTTATACCAATTAAGCAAGAATTTTTAACTCCAGAAAATACAGAAACATATGCTAGAGCAGTATTAAGAGATAAATACGATGAATATTCAGCAGAAGGTGAAGTAGATACTTCATACTCAATAGCTGGAACAGGAAGATTCAGAGTTAATATTTTTAAGCAAAGAGGTAGCGATGCTCTAGCTATAAGAGTTGTTGGTCTTAAGGTGCCTACTTTACAGGAATTAGGCTTTCCAAATGTAATTAGAGAGTTAACTACTAAAAAAAGAGGCTTAGTGCTAGTAACAGGACCTACAGGTAGTGGTAAAAGTACAACTTTAGCTGCTATGATAAATGAAATTAATACAACACAATCTAATCACATTATAACCTTAGAGGACCCAATAGAATTCTTACATAAACATGATAAATCCATGATAAATCAAAGAGAAATTGGTAAAGATAGTCAAAGTTATGCTAAAGCGTTAAAATCAATATTAAGAGAAGACCCAGACGTAATTCTTGTAGGTGAGATGAGAGATTTGGAAACTATATCTATAGCAATTACTGCTGCTGAAACTGGTCACTTAGTATTTTCAACCTTACATACAATTGGTGCAGCAAAAACTATAGACAGAATTATAGACGTATTCCCACCTCATCAACAGCAGCAAATAAGAATCCAATTAGCTGCGGTTTTACAAGGAATTATTTCACAGCAGCTCTTACCAAGAGCAGATGGTGAAGGAAGAATAGCAGCCTTAGAAACCATGATTGTTACATCCGCTATTCAAAATTTAATTAGAGAAGGTAAGACCCATCAAATAGAGTCTTCTGTTCAGACTGGTAGCAAGTATGGTATGAAGACAATGGATATGGCTATAACAGAATTATATAAGAAGAGAATTATTACAGCTGAAACCGCTCTAAATTATGCTATTGATAAAGAAATGATAAAGAGACTTATGATGTTATAGCAAATATAAAGGTATCATTTAAGTAGCATGCAATAAAAGAAATAATATAGTATAACTAAAAGTGGCTTTATGCCACTTTTATCTTTGTTATATGATTTTTTAAAAAATGGGAATAATATATATAATGTGTACTAAATGTTTCAAGTTGTGTAAAAATACAGTTTTATTAGGGTGTATTTAAAAAGTTTCACAAAAAAATTAAAATCTATAGTAATAGAATCTCTTTTGTGCTAAAATAACCTTGAATCAGGGGGGATTATTAGATGCAGCTTATAAAAACGATATTTGATACAATTGTGACAGTGTTCACCAAGGCTCTATTTATTTATTCAGTATATTATGTGGTTTTATCCATGTTCGGATTCATTAGAATTAAAAGCAAAAAGAAGTTTGAACCGCAAAAGTCTTTTGCTTTACTAGTAGCTGCTCATAACGAGGAGAAAGTTATAGAAAATGTTGTTCATAGCTTATTAAATTTAGATTATCCAAGGGAATTATATGATATATTTGTTATAGCAGATAATTGTACAGATAATACAGCTACTTTAGCTAGAGAAGCCGGAGCAATCGTCTATGAAAGGGTAGATAAAGAAAAAAGAGGTAAGGGTTATGCTCTGGAATGGATGTTTGACAAAATTTTTAAGATGAAAAAAAAGTACGATGCTGTAGTAATTTTTGATGCAGATAATTTAGCTTCAAAGCAATTTTTAAAAGAAATGAATAATAAGCTATGTGAAGGCTTTGAGGTAGTTCAAGGATATTTAGACAGCAAAAATCCTAATGATACATGGATAACTGGCGGATATTCTATTTCTTTCTGGACTTCCAATAGAATGTTCCAAAATGCTAGAAGTAATTTACGTCTTTCTAGTCAATTAGGTGGAACAGGCTTTTGTATAGCTACAGAAACCTTAAAGGAATTAGGTTGGGGAGCTACATGTTTAACAGAAGACTTGGAATTCACCTGTAAACTTGTACTTAACGGTAGAAGAGTTGGTTGGGCTCATGACGCAATAATATATGATGAAAAACCATTAACCTTATCCCAATCTTGGTGGCAAAGAAAAAGATGGATGCAGGGATTTGCCGATGTTGCATCAAGATATTTTTGGAAGTTAATAAAAAGAGCTGTAACAAAGTTTGATTTTGTGGCTTTAGATTGTGCTATTTATAGCATTCAACCAATTATAACTATATTGGCTGGCTTTGGTGTTATTATGAATATTATCCAAAAAGTCGTTGGATACACACAGATTTTTGCTAATTTAGGTCATTATCTAGCAAAGTTCAATGAAGGAGTATTTTTTAATTTTAATCTTATTAATATAAGTGCACTTTTTGTTTTGATAATGCAGTTTATTTATACACCATTGGTTTTAGCTCTTGAAAAGAAGCTTAGTTTAAAAATTTTCCTATACTATTTAGTATACCCAATATATGTTCTAACATGGATTCCTATATCAGTTATGGGGGTAATTGATAAGGATAAGAAAGAATGGAGCCACACTATTCATACAAGAAGTGTAAGTATAAATGAGCTAGAAAAAGCAAATTAAAATAAGGAGGAACATTCCTCTTTATTTTTTTAAAAAGTTATTATGTTTTATTAAAAATTAACGAAAAAATGGAGGAAAAATAAATTTTATGTTGAATATATAAGTTTGAAGGTAAACAAATTAGGAGGAGACTAATATGAACAATCTACTGGTAGCATTTGACATAGGTTCATCTAAAATAAGTGCTGTGGTGGCGAAGGTAGATAGCTTAAAACAAATGCAAGTAATTGCAGTTACCTCCGTAAATAATAATGGTATTGGGAAGTCTGTCGTAATTAATATGGAGCAAACAACAGAAGCTATTAAACGTTGTAAAGGAAAGTTAGAGAGCCTAATAGATGAGCCAGTTAATAAGGCATATATTAATGTTAGCAATGCTTGGTGTAAAATAATTGATGCAAAAGCAACTGTAGAAACTATGTCGGGTAAAGTAGTTACAGATGAAGATATTAACAAAGCTTTAAACGCAGCAAAAGAAAGTGTTTTATCAGAAAATAATGAAATTCTCTGGGTTTATCCTTTTGAATATATTATTGATGATCATTTAGCAATTAAGAATCCTTTAAGTATTAGGGGTAAGAGATTGACTATTAATGCTAAGGTATTTACTGCAAATAAAGGTAATATTGAAAGCCTAGTACAGTGCGTTAAAGCAGCTGGCATTGAAATACAAGGAATGATACCACAGGGGTTGGCCTTACAAAAGCTTATAGTTAATGATGTAAATAAGGATAAAAGCTTGGGTATAATTGATATAGGCGCTGAAACTACAGATTTGTTCATATATGATAACGGCAGCATAGTTTACACTGGGCACATACCATTAGGTGGTAATAATATTACTAAAGATATTCTTACTTGTTTAAGCATATCCTTTGAAGAAGCAGAAAATATTAAATTAAACCATAAGCAATTAAAGCTTGAAAAAGAAGCGGGTATTGATAATGAACAACTTAATATTTACGACAAGTACAATGGCAATATGATTGATGAAATTATTGAAGCCAGGGCTGATGAATTACTTAGCTTTGCATTAGAAGAGATTCATAATCAAAAAAGTTTACGGTCTCTTGATTATATCTTCATAACTGGTGGCGGTATTATTCATTATGAGGATACCATAAAAAAATTTGAAGAAGGAATTGATAAGTCTATCAATATGATAGAAAATGGTGTTATGGAAAAGAATAATTATGTTTATTCTGTTCCTATAGGAATGTTGAAATTGGTTTTAGAAACTATTAATATTAGTAGAAAACAGGATTCAAATTCCTCGAGTGAAAGTATCAAGAAAAGTAAAAAGGGATTTATATCGAAATTAAGGCATTTTATTCAGGATTTTAGATAAAAGGGAGGTATTATCTTGTTAGATTTTGATGTAGACGTACAACAATTTGCACAAATTAAAGTAATAGGTTGCGGTGGCGGAGGTAATAACGCAGTAAACAGAATGATCCAAGAGGGGTTAAAGAATGTTGAATTTATCGCTATAAATACAGATAAACAGGCGTTGCTATTATCTCGTGCAACGCAAAAAATTCAAATAGGAGAGAAGCTTACTAAGGGTTTAGGTGCAGGTGCAAACCCTGAAATTGGGCAAAAAGCAGCTGAAGAAAGTAAAGAAGAAATAGCTCAAGCTATTAAAGGAGCGGATATGGTATTCATAACCTGTGGAATGGGTGGTGGTACCGGTACTGGGGCAGCTCCTGTGGTTGCTGAAATAGCAAAGTCTTTAGGTATACTTACTGTTGGTGTAGTAACTAAGCCTTTTCCATTTGAGGGTAGAAAAAGAATGCTCCACGCAGAACTAGGAATTAAAAATTTAAAAGAAAAAGTTGATACCTTAGTAACAATCCCAAATGAAAGATTGTTAACTATGGTAGATAAGAAAACTTCTCTGTTAGATTCCTTTAAAATGGCAGACGATGTATTAAGACAAGGTGTTCAAGGTATATCTGACCTTATTACTATACCTGGTTTAGTTAATTTAGACTTTGCCGATGTTAGAACTGTTATGTTAAGTAAGGGATTAGCTCACATGGGTGTTGGTAGAGCTAATGGTGAAGATAGAGCCCAACAAGCAGCAAAACAGGCAATATCCAGTCCATTACTTGAAACCTCTATTGTAGGTGCTACAGGAGTTCTGCTAAATGTAACTGGTGGGGCAGATCTTGGATTATTAGAAATTAATGAGGCTGCAGAAATAGTTCAACAAGCAGCAGATCCAGATGCAAATATAATATTTGGTGCTGTTATAGATGAAAACTTACAGGATGAAATAAGAATTACTGTAATAGCTACTGGTTTTGATAATGAAAGAACAGAGAAGAGGAAAATTGACTTTGAACCAGCACCAAAGGATGATAAGCTTCCACTTGAGGATGTAGCTACCACAAGAGACTATAACGATAATGAGCTTGAGATTCCTGCATTTTTAAGAAAACAAAGAAGATAGGTTAAAAGACTATGCAAAATTGCATGGTCTTTTTTTATGCAAGAATCAGTATATTAATTATTATGACAACTGAAATCTAATAGTGACTTAAGTAATATGTTTTTCTTATATACTGTAGAAATTTAATATATGAAAGTGAGGAAAAGAGTTATAAAAATGACAAAATATTTGGCCCCATAGGATTTATAATGGGTTTAGGGAGTAATGGGGAGTGAGTGCTGGTGATAATTTTCATAGATTTAGTTTTATTAGAGAATTTAATTGTAAATTACTTTTTGTTATTTATTACTGCTCAGACTCTCAGTATAAAAATCAAATATAAAAGATTTTTTATTACATCAGTCTGTGCTGCACTTTATACTTTAGTAATTTTCATAGATGAATTAAAATTTATGACTACTATCCCCGTAACCTTATTAGTTGCTCTCCTAATAGTATATGGTGCCTTCGGTAAAAACAAGTTTTTTTTTATTTTAAAGGCTACTTTTATTTATTTAGGTTATACCTTTGTTGTAGCAGGAATTATAGTCTACTTAGAAAATAAGAACACCTATCGATTGGAAATTGAAAACTTTTATGCCAGAAAATTATTCTTAGCCTTAATGATAATCTACATAATAGGATATAGAATTTTAACATATATAATAAGCTTACAAAAAATTAAAAATTATACTTATAATATTGAAATTTATACACAAGGACAAATTATAAAACTAAAAGCACTCTTAGACACTGGCAATGAATTAAAAGAACCCATTACTAATCTACCTGTAATAATTGTGGAAAAAGAGGCCCTTACAAGCATTGACAGCAGTAAATATGAAAAGATGTATATTCCTTTCAAAGCGGTAAGCGGACAGACTAATTTCCTCTACGGATTCAAACCGGATAAGATCAAAATAAACTATGGTGATGATAATTTTCAGTTTAAAAACGCTATTATAGGAATCTGTGATACTAAGTTGAGTGAGTACAATGAATATCAAGGATTATTATCAAGAGACATAATATGAGGGGTGGGATAATAAATGGGTCTGTTATCACTTTTTAGTAAACTTCTATTACGGTTGAAATTTTTATATAAAAGAGTATATTACATAGGCGGCAATGACGCGCTTCCACCTCCTTTATCTAAGGAAGAAGAAGATGATTTGGTAACAAAGCTAGTGGAAGGTGATGAAAGCGTACGTTCTATTTTAATAGAGAGAAATTTAAGATTAGTGGTTTATATAGCAAGAAAATTTGAAAATACTGGGGTAGGAGTAGAAGATTTGATTTCTGTTGGAACCATAGGATTGATTAAGGCCGTAAATACCTTTGACCCAAATAAAAGGATAAAACTAGCCACATATGCATCAAGATGTATAGAAAACGAAATATTAATGTATCTTAGAAGAAATAGTAAGGTGAAGGCAGAAATATCCTTTTATGAGCCTCTAAATATCGATTGGGACGGAAATGAATTATTGCTCTCAGATATTTTAGGAACAGATAATGATATTGTTTATAATCTGATAGAAGATGAAATTGACAAGCAGCTTCTAGTATTAGCCATGACTAAGCTAAACCGTCGGGAAAAGGAAATTGTGACCTTGAGATTTGGACTTAATGGTAATGGAGAAAAGACTCAAAAAGAAGTTGCCGATATGTTGGGGATTTCACAATCCTATATATCTAGATTAGAAAAAAGAATAATTAAAAGATTGAAGAAAGAAATTAATAAAATGTTATAGTTTGTCTATAGTATAAAAAAGTCCTTCTGAGGAGATAATTTAAATGCAATTACTCTAAAGGGGCGATGACTGGATGATGATCAATAAAGTGGAAATATGCGGAGTAAATACTTCGAAGTTACCAGTATTAAAAGAGTCAGAAATGAGGGAACTCCTACATACTATGAAAAAAGGAGACCGTGAGGCTAGGGAAAAATTTATCAAGGGTAATCTTCGATTGGTGCTAAGCGTTATACAGCGATTTAATAATAGGGGAGAAAATGTAGATGACCTTTTTCAAGTAGGTTGTATTGGTCTTATGAAGGCTATTGATAATTTTGATTTAAGTCAGAATGTTAAGTTTTCTACCTATGCAGTGCCTATGATAATAGGTGAAATAAGAAGATATTTAAGAGACAATAATTCCATAAGAGTGAGCCGTTCTTTAAGAGATATAGCATATAGAGCTCTTCAAGTAAGGGATAGAATGGTAAATAGCAATAATAAAGAGCCAACGATTTCTCAAATTGCAAAGGAGTTAGATGTACCTAGGGAAGAGGTAGTTTTTGCCTTGGATGCAATACAAGATCCAGTTTCGCTTTTTGAGCCTATTTACCATGATGGCGGAGATGCTATTTATGTAATGGATCAAATTAGTGATAGTAAAAATTTAGATGAAAGCTGGTTAGAAAATATATCAATTAAAGAAGCAATGAAAAAATTAAATGATAGGGAAAAGCTAATATTAACCTTAAGATTTTTTGATGGAAGAACCCAAATGGAAGTGGCAGAGGAAATAGGTATATCACAAGCTCAAGTATCCAGATTAGAAAAAACTGCATTAAGACATATGAGAAAGTATGTTTAGATAGGTATTATAAAGTGAGGTCATAAGGTAAGGGCTGTACCTAAAGGTGCAGCCATTAATATTTTTGTAGAGATTTTACCACTAAGACATTTAAAAATACATAATAGAATAGATTATTTAATAATAACATATATTTGAATACATAAGTATTTATATAGTTTACCAAAGGGGGAAGTATGATGGAAGAGATGATGTATTCTATAAATAATCTTAAACTTATGGAGGTTATCGACATCAATACTGGGGCTAAAATAGGATTTATCAAGGACTTTAAAATTGATTGTGATAACTACAAAATCGAATCCTTACTGTTACCTATTCAAAAAAACTCATGGTTTGGTAAGCAAGATATGATGGAGATACCTTGGGCTAAAGTAAAAAAAATTGGTATAGATGTAATTTTAGTTGATGCTGAGAATACAGGTGTAGAAGGGTAGTTTATATTATCCTATTCTATGATATAATTAAACTAATAAATCTGAAAGGTGTGTTACATATGAGGTGTCCATTTTGTGGTTTTGATGAAAGTAAGGTAGTGGATTCCAGATCCACAGAGGATAATCTATCAATTAGAAGGAGACGGGAATGCTTAAAATGTAGCAAAAGATATACTACCTATGAAAAGATAGAAGATTTACCTATATTAGTTGAAAAAAAGGATTCTAGAAGAGAATTTTTTGATAAATCCAAAATCATTAATGGATTAATTAAAGCTTGTGAAAAGAGACCAGTGTCACGAAGCCAAATTGAGGCAATAGCAGACGAGGTTGAAAAGCAAATTAGTAATCAGATGCTTACTGAAGTAACCTCTAAGTACATTGGAGAAGTCATAATGGAGAAATTAAAAGAAATTGATGATATAGCCTATGTAAGATTTGCTTCAGTATATAGACAATTCAAAGATGTAAATACTTTTGTAGAAGAGATAACAAAGCTAATTTCCACTAAATAATTTAATCTTTAAAGAAAAGTATATAGCTAATGTTAACATCATGTTAAGTTGGTTAAATATTTGTACAAGTTGTTGTTTTAGCTTTAAGTTTATGTAAAAATATAATTAATCTTGATAGATTGAGGTATAATTATGGACTTAATTAATGAAAAACAGTATCAGTATGTGAAGGTTCTTAATGATAAAGCTAGAATTATATTTTTCACTGCGGAAAATAATACTGATTTTCATATTTTATCTAAAAATTTTATGAAAAATATTGATGAAATAAAATCCTTATTTAATCTTAAGGATATTGGATTTTCAAAGCAAATTCACAGTAATATTGTTAATATTTATGATGGTACCGTAAGAGAGGGAGATGCTCTCATTACAAGTGATAGGAATGTAGCAATAGGAGTTTTTACAGCAGATTGTGTACCTGTTTTAATATATGACAAAGAAAAACAGGTATGTGCTGCTATACATAGTGGATGGAAGGGTACTTATAATCATATTACAGGGAAAACTATTGAGATTTTGAAATCAAAGTATCACTGTTGTATGGAGGATTTATATGTTTATATAGGTCCTCATATAAGAGAATGTTGCTATCAAGTTGGTGAAGAGTTAATTGAGAAATTTTTACTAGATGAAACCTATAAAGGATTGAAAATCATAGAGGAAAATAGGTTAAATCTAAGTAACTGCATAAAGGCACAGTGTTCTAATAAAGGAATAAATTTAGAACATATAAATGATGTGCATTTGTGTACTTTTTGCTCTGAAGAGAAAAAAGGTGTTAAACTCCATTCTTATAGAAAACATAAGGAAAAAAGCGGAAGACTCCTGTCTTTAATATATATAAAGGATTAAGAAGGAGTAAAGGGAGGTTATTATGGCCGAGGAGAAAATTTTAGTGGTGGATGATGAGGATAATATATTGGAGTTATTAAAATTTAACTTAGAAAACAACAGTTATAAGGTGGTAACTGCTTCTAATGGTGATGAAGCATTGAAATTGGCTAGATCAGAGGAACCAAATTTGATACTTTTAGATTTAATGCTACCTGGATTAGATGGATATGAACTTTGTAAAGAAATAAGAAGAGATGTGAACTTGAGCCATACTCCTATAATAATGATAACCGCTAAAAGTGAAGAATTAGATAAAATATTAGGCTTGGAGCTAGGAGCAGATGATTATATAACTAAGCCTTTTTCCATTAGGGAAATGCTTGCTAGAGTAAAAGCAGTGTTGAGAAGAGCTTCTATTCAGCAAATGAATAAGGTTTTTAAGTTTGGCAATATCTGTATAGATTTTGAGAAGCATGAAGTGCTTAATAATCATAAAAAAGTGGATTTAACCTTGAAGGAATTTGAACTACTAGAGATTCTAGTCAAGAGTAAAGGTAGGGTAGTAACTAGAGAATTTCTATTGGAAAAAGTATGGGGCTATGAGTATGTAGGTGAAACCCGTACTGTAGATGTGCATATAAGACATCTTAGACAAAAGATTGAAGAGGATGATAAAAATCCTCAATATATAGAAACTGTTAGAGGAATTGGTTATAGATTTAATTTTGGTGAATGATATGAAAAAAAAGCTAATGGGATTTATACTAGCGACCGTTTTGTTTTGCATTATTTTAGTAAACGCTTTATATATAGCCCTTGTAAACTATGAATACAAGGAAGCAGCTATCAGAGAACTACAATTTCATAATGAACTTATTGCTAAAGTAATAGAAAAATATAACTTAAGTAAACAATGGGATGGACTTTCATTTTCTGAAGATTTAAAGGACTATGATTATAGACTAACTATAATAAATGATAAAGGCTTTGTAGTGTATGATTCTGTTACTACCTCAGATAGTATGGAAAATCATAATGATCGAAAAGAAGTTGTAATGGCTAGAGAAAAGGGCTTTGGAAGTGAAATACGCTATAGCTTTACTCTTAAAAAGAATATGGTTTATGTGGCAAGTAGAATTCAAGGAGATTATATAATTAGAAGTTCAAAGGTTTTAGAAAGTGTAAGAATCATTAATGAAAGAAATATAAAGTATTATTTAGTCTTATTGCTGTTTGCAATCCTAGTGATTTTTATAATTTCATCAAGGTTATCTTACATACTCATTAAACCAATTAAAGACTTAGAAAATGTAACAAGAAGAGTGGCTAAAGGAGAGCTTGATAAGAGAGTAACGGTTCTTTCTTCTGATGAAATTGGACAGTTAGGTAAAACCTTCAATTACATGGCTGATAGGTTACAACTTACTATCAGGGATTCTATTGATAAGCAGAATAAATTGGAAGCTATACTTAAAAGTATGGATAGTGGTGTAGTTGCAATTGATAGAAATAACAAGATTATTATGATTAATCCTTATGCTAAGAAGTTATTTGGGATTACAGGTAATATTATTGGTGGGAGTTTATTAGATTATATAAGAGATTCTGAATTAAGCAAAGTTCTCCATGGAGATAATGCTGGTCCCAAGGAGATAAAAATATTTTGGCCTTCTGAAAAAATTCTAAGAGTAAGAACAGCAGACTTATTAAATGATAGTGAGCATATTGGAACTGTTGTTGTAATTCATGATATAACAGATATAAAAAAGCTAGAAAAAATGAGATCTGAATTTGTGGCAAATGTTTCCCACGAGTTAAAAACACCATTAACTTCTATTAAAGGCTTTGCTGAGACTATTAAATTCGTGGAGGACAAAGATAAAAGGGATAAGTTCTTAAATATTATAAATGATGAAGCAGAAAGGCTGACAAGGCTTATAAATGATATATTAGTATTATCAGATATAGAAAACTCTCATGATGAAAATAATGAAGAAATCGACGTACATATGGCCGTAGAGCAAATATTTAATTTGATGAAAAATACTGCGGAGAGTAAAAATATTGATTTAGTGATTAACATAAAAAATAACAGCATTGTTAATGGAAGCCTTGATAAATTTAAACAGATGATTATTAATTTAGTAGATAATGCTATTAAGTATTGCGATTCAGGTGATAAGATTGAAATAGGTATAGATAGGGTAAGCAAAAACTGTATACTTTGGGTTGAAGATAATGGTCCAGGCATTAAAGAGGAGCATTTACCTAGACTTTTCGAAAGATTTTATATAGTTGATAAGGCTAGATCAAGAAGCAAGGGTGGTACTGGATTAGGCTTAGCTATTGTAAAACATATTGTAATAGGGCTTCATGGTACCATTGATGTGGAAAGTAAATATGGAGAGGGAACTAAATTTATAATAAAACTTCCCATTATCAAGTAACAGACCTGCATGATTAGAAGCTTTTTCTCAGTAAAGATGAGGGAAGGCTTTTTTATTATAAAATTAAAGCTAACAGAATGAAAAAGCCCCTTTGTACCATAATTTGTTGACTAACAACCTCAATTAAGGTATCATAATCTACAGAGTTCAAACATAAAGCAAGTGAGGTGACAGCATGTCAGCAAAAATAAGCGCAATACATCCGGGAAGTATAGCAGAAGAATTAGAGCTTGAAGTTGGAGATATAATACTAACTATAAATGGAAATGAAGTAAAAGATATAATAGACTATAGATTTTTAATGGCAGATGAATATGTTGAGCTTGAAGTACAGAAATCAGACGGAGAAGTATGGGTTTATGAGGTAGAGAAGGAATATGATGAAAAGCTAGGGGTGGAGTTTGAAAAATCCATAATGGATGAAGCGAAGACATGTTCTAATAAGTGTATTTTTTGCTTTATAGATCAGCTGCCACCTGGAATGAGAGAAAGTTTATACTTTAAAGACGATGACTCAAGATTATCTTTTTTACAAGGTAATTTTGTTACTTTAACCAATATGAAAGATAGTGATATAGATAGAATTATAAAATATAAAATTAGTCCTATTAACGTTTCAGTTCACACAACAAACCCAGAGTTAAGAAAGAAAATGTTAAATAATCGATTTGCGGGGAATATTTATGAGCGACTAAAAAAGCTTGCAGATGCAGGCATATCTATGAATGCTCAAATTGTTAGTGTGCCAGGGATAAATAATGGTGAAGAATTACTAAAAACTATTGAAGATTTATATAAACTATATCCAGCTATTCAAAATGTTGCAGTGGTGCCTGTAGGTTCAACTAAATACAGGGAGGGATTATTTAATATAACTATATATAACGAAAAGACAGCACGGGAAGAAATAAATAACATAAAGCCCCTTCAAGAAAAATATATGAAGGAAATAGGTACTCCTTTTGTTAGATTATCTGATGAATTTTATGTTTTATCTAAGGTTGATGTACCTGATAACGATTTTTATGGTGGTTATCATCAGTTAGAGGATGGAGTAGGCATGATTAGATACATGAGAACTATTATAGAAGAAACCCTGCCACATTTGAGAGAAGATATAAGCGGACATTTCACCTTTATTACTGGTGCCTTAGCTTATGATGAAATAAAAAAAATCGCAGAGCTTATCATGAAAAAGAATAGTAAATTGGTGATAGATGTTAAAAGGGTTTTAAATAAGCATTTCGGAGAAACAATAACGGTAGCAGGACTATTAACTGGAAAAGATATTATTCAACAAGTAAAGGAAGATTTAGGTCCTGGAAAGATACTAATTCCTGTTAACATGCTGAGAAGCGGTGAGGATGTATTTTTAGATGACATTACCTTACAGCAAATGAAAGAGGAACTTAGTAGAGATATTATAGTATGTGAATATACTGGAGAAGACCTTATAGAAATTATTAACAACAATTGGTAGGAGGAATAATTATGGGAAAACCAATAGTAGCAATTGTAGGAAGACCTAATGTTGGAAAATCCACTTTATTTAATAAATTAGCAGGGCAGAGAATATCCATAGTTCAGGATACT
>Ga0209537_1002030_pt1 | contig 21170 bp, 9 predicted proteins | sample BioPla4DNA1_FD_187698 | JGI IMG/M metagenome (GOLD analysis project Ga0209537, IMG submission 187698) | Biogas fermentation microbial communities from Germany - Plant 4 DNA1 (SPAdes) (version 2) | ecosystem: Engineered > Bioreactor > Anaerobic > Digestate | place: Bielefeld, North... | reverse complement strand
ACACACTATTTTGGACTTGACTACGGTGGTGTATATAATGAGCCTATATCAGTGCTCAAAGTAGTGGATAAGGATGGAAATGTATTAATCGATAGAACTCAGAATAGAGTGAAGCGCAAAATTTTTAGTGAAAGAACTTCATGGATGCTTATAGATATGATGAAGGATGCGGTGAAAAACGGAACAGGTAAGCGGGCTCAGATAGATGGGATGACCGTAGCAGGTAAAACTGGTACTAACAGCGATTACAAGGGCGTAGCCTTTGCTGGGTTTACTCCTTATTATACCGGTGTTGTATGGATTGGCCATGATGAGAATAAACCCCTAGCTAGCGGTTCTCAGGGCAGCAAATATGCAGCACCCCTATGGCAGGCATTTATGGCTAAGATCCATGAAGGCCTAGAGGATAAGGATATTTTGGACAAAGGTCCTGAAGAACTAGGATTGGTACAAAAGAGCATCTGCAAAATTTCTGGTAAATTAGCAGGCCCTAATTGTCCAAAAGGACAAGTTGTAGTAGACTGGTTTAATCCTGATCACATTCCTAGTCAAACATGTACTCAGCACGGTACTATACAGATTTGTAGTGAGTCAGGTAAAATCCCAGGTGCTTACTGTCCAGAAGGTTCAATTACTAATAAATCCGTATATTTCTTGGAGAGCGATTCTCCATATAGACAATTGTCTCGAGAGCAAATTAATAAATGGATACCCAATGCATACTTTGGGTTTAATAGTATGGCAGAAGTCAATAGCTTAAATATTAATAACCCAGAGCACCAGAAATACTTCTGTGATGTTCATACCGAACCTCCAGCTCCAGAAATAGATGAGCAAGTAGATGATGCTTTGGAAAATATAAAGGATTTCTTTGAAGGATTAATTCCAGGCAAAGGAAAGAATAAGGACAACAAGGATCAAGACAGTAAGGACGAAAGCCAGGATAGACAAGATAGACAGGATAGACAGGATAGGAATGAAGGCCATGGGAACAATGGACATAATGACAATAATGGCAACAATAGAAATGATAACAATCCTGGACAGAGCGAAGGTCAAAACAATAATAGCAGTGATCAAACTAGTGAAGATGGCTGATTATAAATTTACCCCTAGAATTATTTAATATTCTAGGGGTAAATTATTGGTATTATTCAGACAGATATTCTAGCATTTTAGAATGGATACCGCCGTTGGTGGCAAGGACAGATGAGGGGGTAAATATAGGAAGAGGCTTACTATCAAAAGTTGTAACGGTGCCTCCAGCTTCTTGAACAATTATAGCTCCCGCAGCGTAATCCCAAGGACTCAAAAACTTTTCAAAAAAGCCTTCTATTCTGCCAGCGGCAACATTGGCTAAATCTAGAGCTGCTGAGCCAGACCGTCTTATATCTTGGCAGTCCATGTATATTTTATGACTGATTAGGAAGGTATCCTTTGAATCCTCTTTGCTATAGGGATGAGTTCCCATGGCTATTAGGCTATCGGACATAGATGTATAATTTGATACATGAATGGGATTTCCATTTAAATAAGCTCCCTTATTAAGATAGCCAGTAAAAAGTTCATCGGTATAAGGATTATAAATCATCCCAAATTCTAAGCGCTGATTTCTCCACAAAGCCAAGGACACAGCACTGTGGTTATAATTATGTATGAGATTGGTTGTACCATCTAAAGGATCAAGGATCCATATAGGCTTTGTGATATCCAATGAACGGATTTCCTCTTCTTCACCCATAAATTGATAGCTGGGATAAATGCTTTTAAGCCCCTTAAATATAAACTCCTGTACCTTAATGTCAACGAGAGTAACATAATCAGCGTCTCCTTTTTCCTTATGGGTATTAACTAGGGATTCATCAAAAATAATATTTTTGGTTGATTTGACAAGTTCAATTACTTCATGCATATATAATAAACCTACTCTCCTTATATGATATATTTTAATAGTTAAAGGTATTTGTTATAATTAGTTTAAACTGTTTAAATATAATAATAACACACTGTCTTTATTAAAAACCAGTGAATATATAACATTTATGGATATAAAATCCCTAAGATAAGTTTACTAAGTCAATCAGTGAAGATGTAGAATAAAAATTTAATATAGCAACTGTTAAAAGATACAATTTAAATAAATTTTTATAAGAAATTTCAAAAAATGTGTAACAAATGATAGGTTTCATTTGTCTTATATAGTAGTGACCAATAAAAAGACTTACTATATAAAAAAGCAATCCTTAATCCTTAGAATAGTGTAACACACAAGTAAGCGGAAGGAGCTAAGCAAATGAGACTAATCCATATAATTATTCCCTATCTTCTTACCATGGTTATATTTTCCTCATTTATATATTTGTTTCTTAAATTTGTAGAGAAAAATTCTAGCAACAAGTAAAAAGTACATAACAAAAAAGGTACTAAATAGCAAAAGGTAGGGATAGTTTGCAAAATCAATACCCTACCTTTATAACTAATTAATCCTTCATGATAGATCAAAACATCACAATAGATCTTTTAATCTAACTTATTCCTCTCATCTTGCTAGCAGTAACGATTCTATCTACAGCTACCATATATGCACCCATTCTAAGGCTGGTACCAGCTTTTTCAGCTGTTGTCCATACATCATTGAAGGCCTTAATCATTATATTCTCTAATCTTCTATTGACCTCTTCTTCTTCCCATCTGAAATGCTGGAGGTTTTGCACCCATTCAAAATAGGAGACAGTAACTCCACCAGCGTTGGCCAGAATATCTGGAACTACGACTATTCCATTATCCTCAAGAATCTTATCTCCACCTACAGTGGTAGGTCCATTAGCACCTTCTACAATAATCTTTGCCTTAATGTGGGGTGCTATTTCTTCAGTTATCTGGTTTCCTAAAGCTGCTGGAATTAAAATATCTACATCTGCAGTTAGCAATTCTTCATTGGAAATTCGAACAAGCCCTGGTGCATCATAATCCTTGAGCAATCGTCCTCGTTCAGCAGTGAGAAAATCTATTATTTCATCTATATTTAGGCCATCCTCTGCGTAGATACCTCCAGAAACATCGCTTAAAGCCACAACCTTGCATCCCTCTCTATAGAGGAGTTTTGCTGCAATTCCTCCTACATTACCTGCACCTTGAACAGCAACTTTAGCTCCTTTAAGGGGTAAGTGTAGTTTATTAGCAATCTCTCTCGTCATAAACATGACACCACGGCCTGTGGCCTCTGCTCTACCTAGAGATCCTCCTATAGGTACTGGCTTTCCTGTTACTACTCCTGGAGATAGGTGTCCTCTTAAGGTGCTATATGTATCCATAAACCATCCCATTATCTCCGCATTTGTGTTTACATCGGGAGCAGGAATATCAATTTCGGGACCGACAATAGGATAGAGTAATGTAGCATACTTTCGAGTTAGCCTTTCTAGTTCTTTTTTGGATAATTTGGTAGCGTCTACTCTAACACCACCTTTACCTCCACCAAAGGGGATATCTACCACTGCGCATTTAAAGCTCATCCAGCCTGCTAATGCTTTAACTTCGTCCATATCTACATCTTGATGATATCGGATGCCACCCTTGTAGGGTCCTCTGACGCTGGAATGCTGTACCCTGTATCCTTCAAAAACCTGAATAGAGCCGTCGTCCATCTCTATTGGTATAGAAACTTTTAACTCTCTTTCAGGATATTTTAGGTGAATATAATCCTGTTCATCTAATCCCAACATATTGGCAGCTCTATCTAAAACTTCCAACATTTCTTGATAGGGATTATAATTCTTGCTCATAGCTTTCCCTCCATACCTTTAAATTCCATAATTCCTTATTCAGATAAAGTCTTTCCCAAGATATGCTTTAATATCAATTTAGAATTATGAAGCTTAACTATAATAAAATTTTATTTTACCCTATAATTATATGTCTATTACGGGGATATGTCAATGTAGTTGCAAGTTTAAAGCAATAAAATTGCAAAAAGTTTACCGTGTAAGCTTTATAATTTTCTAAGGCCTTTCGGCATATATGTCGAAAGGCCTTAGAATCTTTTGCTTATATGAATACGCTTATAGATGTTCCGCACCATTTTTCTCTTAAAACCGGTTTTTCGATCTTGCCAGTAGGATTGCGAGGTACTTTATCAAAGATAATTTTTCGAGGTCTTTTGTATCTAGGCAGGTTTTGACAAAAATTTAAAACCTCTGGTTCAGTCAATTGCCTTCCAGGCTTTGTTTCTACAATGGCTATAGGGATCTCGCCTAACCGCTCATCAGGCATGCCTATAACAGCCACATCCTTTATATCCTCATGTTCCTGGAGAAAATCTTCAACCTCGACCGGGAATATATTTTCACCACCAGAAATTATAACGTCTTTCTTTCTATCTACTAGATAGATAAATCCATCCGAGTCTTTTCGGGCCATATCCCCAGTGTATAGCCAACCGTCCTTGAGGACCTTTTTGGTTTCAGCTTCATTATTATAATACCCCTTCATAACTCCTGGCCCTTTTACTATTAATTCTCCTGTTCGGCCTGGAGGAAGTTCATTGCCCTTATCATCTACAATTTTAGCCTGCCAGTTATAGCCGGGCTTGCCAATAGCTCCTACCTTGTGTGTATTTTCTAAACCAAGATGAACACAGCCAGGCCCTGTTGATTCACTAAGGCCGTAATTGGTGTCATAGGCTTGGTTAGGGAAATATTTTCTCCATCTTTTAATTAGACTGGGTGGAACTGGCTGGGCCCCGATATGCATTAATCTCCACTGATCTAGCTTATAATCCTCAAGATTTACTTCCCCGGATTCAATAGCATCCAGTATATCCTGTGCCCAAGGCACCAACAGCCAAACTATGGTTGCCTGCTCTTCAGACACAGCCTCTAAAATGTATTGGGGCTTTACCCCCTTTAAAATTACAGCTTTGCCTCCTACTATTAAACTTCCAAACCAGTGCATCTTGGCTCCAGTATGATAAAGGGGAGGTATACAGAGAAAATTATCTTCACGGGTTTGAAGGTGATGGTGATTTTCCGTTATACATGCCGAAACCAGATTGGAATGAGTCAGAAGTATAGGCTTTGGTGTTCCAGTTGTGCCTGATGTAAAATAAAGGGCTGCTTCTTGATCATCAGTGATAGTTATATCAGGACAGTGGGTAGGTTGATTCATTATTATGTCAAAGAAGTTTTCGGCATTACTAAAGTTATCTTCTCCTACAAATATGAAATTTTCAACACAACAGGTATTATCCATAATACCTTCAATTCGCTCTGTGAACTCCGGCCCAAATATTATTGCCTTTGCTCCTGCTGTATTTAAGCATTTTTTAATTTCTGAAGCAGTAAATCGAAAATTTAAGGGTACTGCTAAAGCTCCTGTTTTAAGAATTCCAAAATAGATTGGTAGCCATTCTAAGCAATTCATCATTAGGATAGCTACCTTATCATTGGGCTTAATCCCACGAGATATTAGAGCATGGGCTAATTGATTGGCCATAAGATCAAATTCCAACCAAGTTATTTCCTTGCGAATATTTGCAGCCGGATCTCGTTCAATTAAACTTACTTCATGGGGATATATTCGAGCATTAAGGGAAAGCATTTCTGTGATAGGCATATAAAAACCTCCATTCTACCATTCTACAAAGAAAAACATGAAAACTAACCTACTGTACTACTGATACTACTTTACTTCTAAATTCACGAGCCATACTAAATTGAAACTTAGTGAAAATTTTATCAATATCATATAACTATATTCTATGGGGCAATTACTTCCATGTCAAGGGCATATGCCTGATTTAATATACAGTATATTGATATGAGTGATAATTACTGATATTATAAATATAGTTTAATACAGAATCTCATAATAGATTATAAGGAATTATTTGCTCAGTATATTTTTCAAATCAGCAATGAGGTGAATGTGTAATAACTATTATGAGTATGGGATAAGCTATCATATAAGTAAATTTAATCTATTGTGTTATTTCAATATGTTTAGCTAATAATAATGGCCTTGATTAATGAATGTGAGCCGCTAGTTTGGTTAAAAAAACTGGGTTTTTAGTTTGTTTAGTATAAACAATATGTGAAGTAAATAAGTAAAGAAGAGGGGATTATGTTTTGGAAAAACAATATCATATTAATCTAGATAGCAGCCACGGTGCTAAGTATGCCATAGTACCTGGCGACCCGGAAAGGGCAGAGGAAATAGCTAAGTATTTGGAAAATCCTAAATTTCTTACTTCTAAAAGGGAGTACACCAGCTGGATAGGTCAATTAAATGGTGAAAATGTAATAGTGACTTCTACAGGGATTGGTGGTCCATCTGCGGCCATAGCTATTGAGGAATTATATAAAACAGGAGTTAGGACCTTTATTAGGGTGGGTACCTGTGGAGGAATGCAGCTAGAGGTGGTTGGTGGAGATATAATAATAGTCACAGGCTCCATTCGAAGCGAAGGGACTACAAGGGAATATATGCCTATAGAATTTCCTGCTGTAGCCGATTTTCAGGTAGTACAGGCTTTGGTACAGGCTGCGGAAAGGCTAGGGTATAGATACCATACTGGAGTTGTACATTCAAAGGACTCCTTTTATGGTCAGCATAGTCCAGAAAGAATGCCTATTGGGAATGAACTATTAAATAGATGGGATGCATGGATCAAGGCAGGGGCTCTAGCATCGGAAATGGAGAGTGCTGCTTTATTTTGTGTATCGTCTTATTTAAGGGCCCGTGCAGGCTGTGTCCTTAATGTATTGTGGAACCAGGAGCGGGCCAGAGCCCATTTAGACAACCCCCATCATATGGATAATACCAGGGCAATAACTATTGCCATAGAAGCCATAAAGATATTGATAGATAGAGATAAATAATATAGCTTGATAAATTGGGGGTTTTATATTTGTCAAAAAGGGAAATCTGGGATAAAAAGTGCTTTAATTGCATTTTCAAGGTTAAATCAATATAATATATTATAATATATAAACATATATTGTATATACATGTATTTCATATAAAACGACACGGTAACTTTATATACATATATTAGCCTATTAAGGGGAGAATTACAAATCATACTAGGGGGGATAAAGCACAGCAACTGCTGTGACATTTATGCAAAAAAAATTTCATGTTGGGATTGACATTGGTTCTACCACAATAAAGATAATTGTATTAAATGATAACAAGGATGTTGTATTTAGTAGGTATGAGAGGCATTATGCTGCTATTAAGGACAAGCTCAAGAAACTATTAATAGACGCTCATAAAATTATAAGAACGGCGCCCTTTACTGTTTCTATCACTGGTTCTGGGGGCATGGGGATTGCAAAGGCTTTAGGAATTCCCTTTACCCAGGAAGTGGTGGCTTCATCTAAGGCTATTAGAACTTATTATCCACACACAGATGTGGCCATTGAACTAGGAGGAGAGGACGCAAAAATCACCTATTTTAAAGACGGTGTGGAACAAAGAATGAACGGCACCTGTGCAGGTGGGACTGGTTCATTTATAGATCAAATGGCTACCTTACTTAATGTAGAGCTTGATGAATTAAACGAATTAGCTAAAAATTATAATACTATTTATCCCATTGCTGCACGATGTGGTGTATTTGCAAAAACCGATGTGCAGCCTCTTATTAATGAAGGTGTCGCAAAGGAAGATATTGCTATATCCGTATTCCATGCTGTAGTTGTTCAAACCATAAGTGTTTTAGCATGCGGACGGCCTATTAGGGGAAATGTAGCCTTTTTAGGTGGGCCACTGTACTTTTTATCTGAACTGAGAAAGCGTTTTATAGAAGTGTTGGAGCTGGATGATGAGCAAGTTATCTTTCCAGAAAACTCACAGCTATTTGTTGCCCTTGGAGCTGCCCTGTCGTCTGCAGATGGAGATTTATTTACATTCCATAATTTAATTGATAGGTTCAAGAACTTGAGTTTAGAGGCTATTGTAGAATCTACTAGATTAGAGCCTCTTTTTAATAGCAGGCAAGAATACCAAGAATTTAAGGAAAGGCATGGTAAAAATAAAATAAAGCGAAAGAGCGTGAAGGATTTTGAGGGTAAGTGCTTTTTAGGTATAGATGCGGGTTCTACTACTAGCAAGGTAGCCTTGATAGATGAGGAAGGAAACTTACTCTATACCTATTATGGAAGTAATCAAGGAAGCCCACTAAAATCTACAATTAAGATTTTAAAAGAGCTTTATAGTGTTTTACCTCCTAAGGCCAAAATTGCCAATGCCGCAGTGACTGGATATGGAGAAGGGTTATTGGAGGCTGCTCTAAACGTGGATATTGGGGAGATTGAAACCATAGCCCACTATAAGGCAGCAGACTATTTTTGTCCTGGTGTAGATTTTATACTAGATATTGGCGGACAGGATATGAAATGCTTAAAAATCAGGGATGGTGTTATTGAAAGTATACATCTAAATGAAGCTTGTTCTGCCGGCTGTGGCTCATTTTTGGATACATTTTCTGAGTCTTTGGGCTTAAGCATAGAAGAATTTGCTTCCAAGGCATTATTTGCCAAGGAGCCTGTTGATCTTGGTTCTCGATGCACAGTGTTTATGAACTCAAAGGTAAAGCAAGCCCAAAAGGAAGGAGCAACAGTGGAGGATATCTCTGCAGGCCTATCCTATTCTGTTATTAGGAATGCCTTGTACAAAGTCATTAAAATAAAAAATCCTAAGGAATTAGGGGAAAAAATCGTAGTTCAAGGCGGAACCTTTTATAACGATGCGGTACTTCGCTGTTTTGAAAAGTTAACGGGAAGAGAGGTCATTAGGCCTGATATTGCAGGACTAATGGGAGCCTTTGGGGCGGCATTAATCGCCAAGGAAAGATATGTGGAGGGTCATAAGACCACCTTGTTAGGTCCAGATGAGCTTAAGGACTTTAATATAAAAACAAGGGTGGCAAGATGTGGCCAATGCTCTAATAATTGTTTGTTAACCATTAGTAACTTTGGAAAGGGTAAGAGATTTGTATCTGGAAACAGATGTGAAAGGGGAGCAGGTAAAGAGAAGGCCAATACATCTTTACCAAACTTGTTTGAATACAAATATAATAGGGTTTTTGACTACCAGCCTTTGCCCATGGAAAAGGCCAAGCGGGGAGTGGTTGGTATTCCAAGGGTACTTAATATCTATGAAAACTATCCCTTCTGGCATACTTTCTTCACTGAGTTAGGCTTTAGAGTAGTGATTTCTGACCAATCCTCTCCAAAGATCTATGAAAAGGGAATTGAAACTATTCCTTCGGAATCTGTATGCTATCCAGCAAAAATTGTCCATGGGCATGTTATGAACTTGATAGAAAAGGGAGTTAAATTTATATTCTATCCCTGTATTTCCCATGAGCAAAAGGAAGATGAAAGTGGGGACAACCATTTTAACTGTCCTATTGTTCAATCCTATCCGGAGGTTATAAAAAACAATATAGATGAATTAAGGGAAAAAGGCATTTTGTATATGAAGCCCTTTTTACCTTACGATAATAGAAGAAGAATGGTAAATAGGCTATGGCAAGAGCTGGCAAGTTTTGGCATAGATAAAAAAGAAATCAAGAAGAGTGTAGAAAAGGCTTACAGGGAGCAAGACGCTTTTAAGAAAGATATGCAAAAAGCAGGAGAAGAGGCCTTAAAATTTATAAGAGAAAAGGGTATAAAAGGGATCGTACTGGCTGGAAGGCCCTATCATATAGATCCAGAAATCAACCATGGTATACCGGAATTGATTAACTCCCTGGGCATGGCGGTTTTGACAGAGGACTCTGTAGCCCATCTGGGCAAGGTAGATAGACCTTTAAGAGTTGTTGATCAATGGGCCTATCATTCAAGGCTTTATAGGGCTGCCAGCTTTGTAGGTGAGCAAAAGGACGTGGAATTGGTACAATTGAATTCTTTCGGTTGTGGACTTGATGCTGTTACAACAGATCAGGTAGAGGAGATATTAAAGGGTTACTCCAAGGTCTATACTGCTATCAAGATTGATGAGGGTAATAATCTTGGAGCAGCAAGGATTAGGCTTCGCTCCCTAAAGGCTACTATAGAGGAAAGAGAGAAAAACCATATAGAGCCTAAGAGGGTTGATAATAGATATAGAAGAATTGAGTTTACCAAGGAAATGCGGGCCAAACATACCATATTGGCACCGGAGATGTCTCCCATTCATTTTGAATTAATACAAAAGGCACTAAATTATTCGGGATATAATATCGTAGTTCTTCCTTCACAGGATAAAGAGGCGGTGGAGGTAGGTTTAAAATATGTAAACAACGATGCCTGTTATCCGGCTATACTGGTTACAGGCCAGATAATAGAGGCACTGCAATCGGGGGAATATGATATTAACAATACCTCGATAATTATCACCCAAACTGGCGGTGGATGCAGGGCCACGAACTATATTGGCTTTATACGAAAAGCCTTGAGAGATGCTGGATTTGAGCATGTACCCGTTATATCCCTTAATGCCAATGGTATGGAGAAAAATTCTGGCTTTAAAATAACCGGAGCAGCCCTTAATAGGGCAATGATGGCCATAACCTATGGGGACGTTCTAATGAATGTCCTATACAGGGTAAGGCCCTATGAGAAAATGCCCGGCTCTGCCAATGCTCTATATAGAAAATGGGCGGAAAAATGCATAGATTCCCTAGAAAGGGCGGATTGGAAAACCTTTAAACACAATGTAAATGCTATTGTAAGGGAATTTGATGAGCTGGAGATAACAGACGAAGTAAAGCCCAGAGTGGGGCTGGTAGGGGAAATACTTGTAAAATTTCATCCTACTGCCAATAACAATGTAGTGGATATTGTTGAAGCGGAAGGTGCAGAGGCAGTAATGCCTGGATTAATGGACTTTCTCCTATATTGTGCGTACAATACTGATTATAAATATAAGTATATATCAGGCAGTAAGAGCGCCCAGCTTCTAGGCAAGGCTGCCATTAAAGGTATGGAACTTTATAGAAGTGTTTACAGAAAGGCTGTAGAAAAGACAGAAAAGTTTATGGTTCCCCAGCCTATAGAGGAGATTGCAAAAGGAGCTTCAAAGGTACTATCCTTAGGACACCATACTGGTGAGGGCTGGTTCTTAACAGGGGAAATGGTGGAGCTCATTGAAAATGGAGTCAAGAATATTATTTGTATGCAACCTTTTGCCTGTCTGCCTAATCATGTCACCGGCAAGGGTATGATAAAGGAATTAAAACGAGTTTTTCCTGGAACTAATATCGTAGCCATTGACTATGATCCAGGGGCAAGTGAGGTAAACCAACTAAATAGGATTAAGCTGATGATTTCTACTGCTTTTGAAAACTTGGCAGAGGATAAAAAAGCTAAAGATAGGCCCCATAGTAAGTCCTACGCAAGAAAAGACTTAGGTGAAGCTGGAAGTTTCGCCTAAAAAGAAATCCCCTATTGGGTAAGGAGATTACCCGATAGGGGATTTTTATTCTTGTATGTTTATGCCAATGGAGTTTCTGCCATGGCCTTATAGATTCTGTATCTTTCTTTGGCATCTTCTTCGGCTTTCTTGAAGAACTCCTCAGCAACTTCTGGGAAGGTCTTGGCCAAGGAAGTATAACGTACTTCTGTCTTCAAGAAATCTTGGAAGGACTCTGTAGGCTCTTTTGAATCCAGAGTGAAGGGGTTCTTGCCCTCTTCTTTTAGCAATGGGTTGTAGCGGTATAGATGCCAGTAACCGCATTGTACTGCTTGCTTGGTTCTAGCAGAACTCTTACCCATTCCGCCTCTGATACCATGTGCGATACATGGTGAGTAGGCAATGATTAGGGATGGTCCTGGATAAGCCTCTGCTTCCTTAATAGCCTTAATAGCCTGGTTCATATCGGCACCTAAGGCGATTTGAGCAACGTATACATAACCATAGGTCATGGCCATACGTCCTAGATCTTTCTTGCGGATTCGCTTACCTGCTGCTGCAAACTTAGCCACAGCTGCTGTAGGTGTAGACTTAGAAGCCTGACCACCGGTATTGGAGTATACTTCGGTGTCAAATACTAATACGTTTACGTCTGCGCCGGATGCTAGTACATGATCCAGTCCACCATATCCGATATCGTAAGCCCAGCCGTCTCCACCGAAGATCCACTGGGATTTTTTCACTAGGTATTGTTTGAGATCAAGGATAGCTTTAACAGTTTTGTTGTCCTTATGTTTCTCAAGCAATGGTAGTAGTTCTTTTGTTGCAGCTTGGGATTCTTCTCCCTTATCCTTGTTCTCTAGCCAGTTATTTAGGGCCGCAGTAAGATCTGCATCAATGTTTTGCTCTATAGCTTCGTTTGCTAACTTTGCAAGCTTATCGCGGTTTTGCTCTACACCTAGGAACATACCGTATCCATACTCTGCATTATCCTCAAAGAGTGAGTTAGCCCATGCAGGTCCACAACCTTCCTTGTTGGTTGTATAAGGACTTGATGGATAGGATCCTCCCCAGATGGAACTACATCCGGTAGCGTTAGCAATGATCATACGGTCTCCAAATAGCTGAGTTATTAGCTTAGCATAAGGAGTTTCACCGCAACCTGCACACGCTCCTGAGAACTCAAGTAGTGGCTCTTGGAACTGACTACCCTTAATGGTGAACTTATCCATTAAGTCTTTCTTAGGAGTAACCTCATTGATAGCATAGTCCCAAAGTGGCTCTTGTTTTTCCACTTGAGTATCAATAGGCTTCATAATTAATGCCTTATTCTTAGCGGGGCATACGTCAGCACATACGCCGCATCCAGTACAATCAAGGGGACTAACTTGTATTCTGTATCCAAGTCCTTTGAAGTTTCTGCCTATAGCAGGTTTGGTTTCAAAGTCCTCAGGTGCATTAGCCATCTCCTCTTCATCAAGTAGGAAAGGTCTAATAACTGCATGAGGGCAAACCAAGGAACATTGATTACATTGGATACAATTTTCAATCTGCCATTCAGGAATACGAGTAGCTATACCTCTCTTTTCATAGGCAGCAGTTCCTGCAGGCATTGTACCATCTTCTATACCCACAAAAGTGCTAACAGGTAGGTTGTCACCTTCTTGCTTGGTAACGGGTTCTAAGATGTTCTTAATGAAATCTGGTCTTGTATCCTCTTCAGTAGCAGTTTTTTCATCTACTGCATCAGCCCAGTTTGCAGGTACATCAACTTTAATTAGGGCATCTAGAGCTTGATCTACAGCGTCCCAGTTCATCTTAACGATATGTTCACCTTTTCGACCATAGGTCTTTTGGATAGCATCCTTTAGGTACTTAATAGCGTCATCAACAGGAATAATGTTAGCTAGCTTAAAGAAAGCAGTCTGCATTATCATGTTGATTCGTCCGCCTAGACCTACTCTCTCAGCAATGCTAACAGCATCGATGATATAGAAGTTAATATCGTTTTCAGCTAAATATCTCTTAATGGAAGCTGGAAGCTTCTCATCTAGCTCTTCAGGACTCCAGGTGCAGTTTAGTAGGAAGGTACCACCTTTTACAAGTCCCTTTAGAATATCAAACTGATTAACATAGGCTTCATTATGGCAAGCGATGAAATCAGCTTCGTCTATTAAGTAAGTAGATTTTATAGGCTGCTTTCCGAAGCGTAGATGGGAAACAGTTACCCCACCAGATTTTTTGGAGTCATAGGAGAAGTATGCTTGAGCATATAGATCAGTATTGTCTCCAATAATTTGGATAGCATTTTTATTAGCACCAACGGTACCGTCAGATCCTAGACCCCAGAACTTGCAGCGTACAGTTCCTTCAGGGGATGTATCTATACGTTCAGAAGGAGTCAAGGAAGTATTGGTTACGTCATCTATAATTCCTATGGTGAATCCATCTTTAGCGTTATCTGTCTTTAAGTGGTCATATACAGCTTTAATGTGTGTAGGAGTAGTATCCTTGGAACCTAAGCCATATCTTCCACCTATTATGCAAGGAGCATTTTCTCTTCCATAGAGTATGGATTTCACGTCTTGATATAGGGGTTCTCCAGCAGCACCAGGCTCTTTAGTACGATCAAGTACTGCAATCTTTTTAACAGTTGCTGGTAGTACGTCTAAGAAGTACTTCTCAGAGAAAGGTCTGTATAGATGTACCTTTATTAGACCTACTTTTTCTCCCCTGGCTAATAGGTAATCAATGGTTTCTTCGATAGTCTGTGTTACAGAACCCATAGCAACAATTACATACTCAGCATCTGGAGCACCATAATAGTTGAAGGGCTTGTACTCTCTGCCAGTTATCTCGGAAATTTTCTTCATGTATTCAGCTACAATATCAGGTACTGCATTATAGAATGGATTAGATGCTTCTCTAGCTTGGAAGAATACGTCAGGGTTTTGAGCTGTTCCTCTGGTTACAGGATTTTCAGGATTTAAGGAGTTTTTGCGGAATCTGTCAATAGCTTCATAGTCAACCAAGGAAGCTAGCTCATCATACTCTAAGACTTCAATCTTTTGATACTCGTGGGAAGTACGGAATCCATCAAAGAAATGTAAAAATGGCACTCTGGATTTAATAGCACTTAGGTGTGCTACTCCAGCTAGATCCATAACTTCCTGTACACTACCTGAAGCAAGCAGTGCAAACCCAGTTTGGCGGGTAGCCATTACGTCTGAATGATCCCCAAAAATAGATAGTGCATGGGATGCTACAGCACGAGCACTTACGTGTATAACTCCTGGTAGCAATTCGCCGGCCATCTTATACATATTTGGAATCATGAGCAGTAGACCCTGTGATGCTGTAAAGGTAGTTGCAAGTGAACCAGTAGCCAAAGCACCATGCATAGCACCGGCAGCTCCAGCTTCAGATTGCATCTCGGTTAACTTTACAGTCTGTCCAAATATATTTTTGCGACCGTGTGCACTCCATTCATCAACTACTTCTGCCATGTTAGAAGATGGAGTAATGGGGTAGATGGAAGCCACATCTGTAAACGCATAGGCCACATGCGCGGCAGCTGTGTTACCATCCATAGTCCTCATTTTTTTACCCATATGAATGACCCTCCTATATAAGTACTACTAATAACTATATAATGAAGTTATTATATACATGTTGTAACATGTCCACTACAATTCTATTACGGAAAAGCACTTTTGTAAAGGGTATATTCCGAAAAGGATAAATATTTGTCTATTTTTTATCAAAGTTGTATACTGAAAATTCCATGAATTGTTAATTGTTCTTTGGAGAAACTAATTAAAGGAATAATAAAGGAATTTATAGGACTACTAGCAAATGTCTACTTAGTTTTCTAAAGCCAAATGGGTGAAGGTGATCACATATAAATAACTATTTATAGTTTATAGTGATTGTTTCTTAATAGAAAAAGAGGTTAATATACAAAAATAAAAATAATAAATTATATGATTGAAAAAAATATTTGGTGGGTATATAATAATAGACACCATACCCCACGGGGGTATAGTGGCGTATGATTAGTAAGTATATTTATTTAGATTTTTTATAAAGGAGTTTTATAAGGGAGTGAGACTGGTGGACCTTAAGAAGGAAATTTTAAAGATAGATGGAATGACTTGCACTGCTTGCGCTAGGGCTGTAGAAAGAAAAGTAAGCAAGTTAGAAGGTGTAGATAAGGCCAGCGTGAATTTTGCTACTGAGGCTTTAACTGTAGAATATAATGAAGAGTTAGATCTTGATAAAATTAAAAAAGCAGTAGAAGAAGCAGGCTACAAGGTTAGGGAAGATAAGAAAAACCGAGAAGTAATCATTCCTATTGAAGGTATGACCTGTGCTGCTTGTTCCAGAGCAGTGGAAAGGGCACTAGGTAAGTTAGAAGGCGTAGAAGAGGCTAGCGTTAATCTGGCAACGGAAAAAGCTAAAGTGGTATATGATCCTAGTATAGTAAGGCTTTCTCAAATAAGAGAAGCTATAATTAAGGCAGGATATAAGCCTTTGGAGATGCAGACAGAGAGCAAGGATGATGCTAGAAGGCAGCAAAGGGAAAAGGAAATATCTACAATGTGGACTAAATTTATAGTTTCCCTTATCTTTACTGCTCCTTTGTTCTACATTGCCATGGGGCATATGGTAGGATTACCAGTACCAAAGTTTATGGATCCAGAGGTAAATCCCCTTAATTTTGCTTTGGTTCAGCTATTTTTAACCATTCCTACCATGATAGCGGGGTATAAGTTTTATACTGTAGGGTTTAGAACCATGTTTAAGGGAAGCCCCAACATGGATTCTCTGGTGGCCATGGGCACTTCAGCTGCCTTTATATATGGCTTATATGCCGTATGGCGTATTATTCAAGGAGATATTGAATATGCTGGGCATCTATATTTTGAATCCGTAGCTGTGATCATTACTTTAATACTATTAGGCAAGACCTTAGAAACTGTCGCCAAAGGCAGAACCTCCGAAGCTATCAAAAAGCTTATGGATCTAGCACCCAAGATGGCTACAGTAATTCAGGATGGAAGGGAAATCACAATTCCCATAGAAGAGGTAGAAGTGGGGGATATTATTGTAGTTAAGCCAGGTCAGAGCATACCCGTAGACGGTGAGGTAGTAGATGGGCTAACATCTGTAGATGAATCCATGCTAACTGGAGAGAGCATTCCCGTTGAGAAAAAGGTGGGAGATAACGTAGTAGGAGGAAGTCTAAACAAGACAGGCTCAATTCATTTTAGAGCTACTCGGGTAGGCAGCGATACAGCCCTTGCCCAGATAATAAAGCTAGTAGAAGAGGCACAGGGCAGTAAAGCACCTATTGCCAAAATGGCGGATGTTATATCTGGTTACTTTGTACCTATAGTACTGGCCATTGCAGTGATAGCAGGCCTGGCCTGGTGGATAAGTGGAGAATCAGCCGTGTTTTCTCTTACCATATTTATATCAGTACTAGTTATTGCCTGTCCCTGTGCTTTAGGCTTGGCAACTCCCACAGCTATAATGGTAGGAACAGGTAAGGGTGCTGAATATGGTGTTTTAATAAAAAGCGGTGAGGCGTTGGAAATTGCCCATAAGGTTGATACTGTAGTACTTGATAAGACAGGTACCATCACTTTAGGACAGCCTAAAGTTACAGATGTATTGGTATTTGGGGATATAGGCCAAGATGAGCTGCTGCGTTTAGCTGCGTCTGCTGAGAAAGGCTCAGAACATCCTCTAGGAGAGGCGATTGTTGAAAGGGCCCAAGAGCAAGGCATGGAATTAGAAGCCTTGGAATGGTTTAACGCCATACCTGGCCATGGGATTGAGGCTAAACTATCAGGTAGTAATATGCTGATGGGCAATAAGAGATTAATGGATGAAAGAAAGATTGACTTAGGAGAGGCCTTAGACCAGTGGCAAAAGCTGGCTGAGGAGGGTAAAACCCCTATGTATATAGCCATAGATGGAAAACTAGCAGGGATAATTGCTGTAGCCGATGTACTAAAGGATAGCAGCTATGAGGCTATAAAAGCCCTTCACAAGCTTGGTTTGGAAGTAGTTATGATTACTGGTGATAACCAGCGCACTGCCCAGGCCATAGCAAAACAGGTGGGTATAGATAGGGTGTTAGCTGATGTTCTTCCTCAGGACAAAGCCGATGAGGTGAAAAAGCTCCAGGATCAGGGTAAAAAAGTTGCCATGGTGGGGGACGGTATTAACGATGCACCGGCTTTAGCTCAGGCTGATATAGGAATTGCTATTGGTTCAGGTACCGACGTAGCTATGGAATCGGCAGATATTGTTCTTATGAGAAGCGACCTAATAGATGTATCCACTGCTATTGAACTAAGTAAAAGAACTATAACAAATATCAAACAGAATTTATTCTGGGCCTTTGCATACAATACAGCAGGGATCCCCATAGCAGCAGGATTACTGCACATATTTGGTGGTCCTTTACTAAATCCCATGATTGCAGCAGCAGCTATGGCCTTTAGTTCTGTATCTGTAGTAACCAACGCCTTAAGGCTTAGAAGGTTTAAACCTAGTTATTAATAATTTTTTAATAAGATAAGGAGGAAAAAAGAATGAAGAAAAAGCTATATATCGAAGGAATGAGCTGCCAGCATTGTGTTATGCATGTTACTAACGCTTTAAAGGAGTTAGAAGGCGTGGAAACCGTCGAGGTAAACTTAGAAGGCAAGTATGCTGTAGTAGAACTATCCCAAAATATGGATGAGCCTGTACTAAGGAATGCCTTAGATGATGCAGGCTATGATCTTATCAAGGTAGAAGATATATAAATTGCTATTAAATTATAATGGATATGGATGGTTCATTTATCTATAGTACATTGTCCAATGCTTACAGGAAAATGGATTTGTTGGGAAATCTCTGAAAGGCTTCTCAGCAAACCATTTTCCCCAGCAAAAGCATGGTCATAAATTGTATAATTATATGAGCAATTGTATTAACAATACTTAGCTTTTTATTAATGAGGGCAGGGAGAGGATAAAATGCAAAGGGATAAGAATAGTCCTGTATTCAGAAACTTAAAAATCGCCAGGGGTCAAGTAGATGGTATAATCAAGATGTTGGAAGAGGGCAGATACTGTATTGATATCTCTAGACAAATTTTGGCCACTATATCAATATTGAAAAAGGTGAATGCGGAAATCCTTCATGATCATATGAAGGGATGTGTCAAAAGAGCTATTTTAGAGGGTGGCGGAGATGAGAGCCTAGAGGAAGTATTGGAGATAATGCGTAAGTATATATAGTTCTGCTCCATTTCCTATATCATTTGCCATCTATTCCAATAATTATTTCTTTTCTTGTTGCAATGTTATAGTTTTTTGAGCATATCCATAATCCTATCTTTAAGCTATTTTATTAATGTATAATTATTCTATTAGTCCATAAAAGATATATAAAATATGATTAAAGTCAACCAAACATTGTTTGAAAATTATCAAACAATGTTTTAGTCCATAATGCATGATTACAACCTAATTTTTTATACATATACCCATTAGCAAAAACATATTATAAAAAAACGAGATTGGAAACCATAAATAATACAATTAATTAAATATTCTGGCAGTACAATATAAGCTGCAACGGATGAAATTGTAAAAATTTTTATATTAGGTATATAATAATACTTTGGGGAAAGGTGGAAAAATTAAATGGATTTTTTGATCCTTGACCCAAAGGGATTGAAAATTCAGTTTTTGGAAAACTAATTAAACATTAGTATTATTTTAGGTATTTAATAAAAAATTTCACATAATATCTAAGAAAGTAATAAATATACAATAATAGGTGTAAAAAGGTGCATATTCGATTAAAAGGTGATTGACAACTGGAGGGAATGGTATATATAATATTCAAAAGCCGCTTTAACGTGGTAAAAGAGAAGAGTATTAAATAATAAATATATAGGAAATTGTAAAACTATAAGATAAAAATTTACAGGTAACATCCAAAAATGGAATATATAGGGGAAATGCAGAGTGCCAGGAGGTGAATTTAATCAAGAAAGATCTGAATTCTATTGATGAACATAAAAAACAGAAAAAACAGGCATGACAATTAGACCCCAATATTTATGCAAATGAGGTAGATACTTAAGTTTAACTGACCGTGCGAATTAAGCAGCTATAGATTTAATAGAACGAATTTTATCTATAGCCCCCATACAGTATGCCAGTAAAACAGTAATAAGGTGAGCAGCACCAGCCATGAAGAAATCTGCCTTGATGGTTTTGCGGTCTCTAGCCTGGAGATTACCAAGCTGTAGAGGAAATTTAAGCCTAGAGATAACTTGTTCAATGATATGTCGAAAATCTGCTATCTGATTCCATTGCTCTGTATGTCTAGGGATGGGGGTATGAGCTCTGTAATTATTTTTAGGATATGTATAAAACATTCTACCATAATTGGAAGTTGTACATTTATCCTCGCAGGAGCAAACATATTTGCCGCCAGATAACTTTTTAGTTTTAGGGCAAATAAACTTATTTCTAAAGGAACGGTTTTTACCTTTACAAGAGCCATCCCATTTCATTGGAAGAGACGGGTCCTTTGGACATGTAGGAATACCATTTTCATTAATTCCTGGTTTGACGAAAGCTTGTCTGGTATTTCGAGGATTAAGAGCAATGACAGGCAGTATGCCATGATTCTCAAAGAGATATTGATAGTTAGGTACATCATCGAAACCAGAATCAGCAGTCAAAGCATAAATACTAAAGTCATGATGACGGTCAAAGAAGTTTTCCATAGCAGGTATAAGCAGTTTTCCATCCCATGTAAGTTTAATTTGTTGAGGGGATGAAAGAACAGAGATATCAGTATCATCGTTAAAATCCGGCTTAAAATCACAAAAGTCCATATGTCTTAAAACACCGAGAGCATTGGACACAGCTACAGTTTTGTGGGCATAACAGAAAGTGCCATTGATATATTGCAATTTAATATTAGGGTCAACAGAAGCAGCTTTAGGCATTTGATTATAAGCCATTTTATAGATATCTTCTTTTGATTTATCCTTATTAAGGTATTGAAGCTTTTTAACAAGAGCATTAAAAAATTTAGGGTTGTTTTCCTTAACATAGCATTCAATACCGGTAGTATCCATAATATAAACTTCAGCAGGATTGATGCCTAATTCCTTTTCAAGGGCTTGGCCAATTTTTTGACAAATAGGTTCAGTAATATCAACTAACTTATGAAAGAAAGCTTCAATGTCATCACAGTAATCCTGTTTGAACCTTGAGTAAAAAGAAGGGTCAGGAACAGTATTAAGCCCACAAAAATCACGGAGTTCTTTTGAAAAGGACAAAAAAGTAATAAGTAAATCAATAGTTGGAATAGATAGTAACTTTTGCAACAGTAAAGTTGAAACAATTGAATCGAGAGAGTTATCATGAGGGCGACCAGTAGCTTTATTATAGTGAAAATACCAATTTACAGGGATTAACTCGCAAATATTAACATACTGGTCAAGAAGCTCAAGTAGATGAGGTTTTTGAACAACACATTCATGAAAATCATCAATAAAATCAGAAAAAGAAAGTTGTGTTATCATGCAGGATCTCCTTCCACTTTGGTTGTATTTTGAATTTGTGGAATAATATACAATTCGACAAAAGTGGAGGAAAATCCTGCTGATATATAAAGTAAAACCCTTTAAAATCAACAATTTTGGGGTTTTACAAAAGACTAATAATAAATATATAGGAAATTGT
>Ga0209537_1002026_pt1 | contig 21181 bp, 21 predicted proteins | sample BioPla4DNA1_FD_187698 | JGI IMG/M metagenome (GOLD analysis project Ga0209537, IMG submission 187698) | Biogas fermentation microbial communities from Germany - Plant 4 DNA1 (SPAdes) (version 2) | ecosystem: Engineered > Bioreactor > Anaerobic > Digestate | place: Bielefeld, North... | reverse complement strand
TTTGTTATTTTATCATATTCATTGAAATTTGTAAATGTAGTTTTTAGCCCATTGGATATCTTTGGCTATCTGATTCTTTAAGTCTTCAATATTCGAAAATTTCAATTCATCCCTTATCCGTTTAAGGAATTCTAACTTAATTCTAGTGTTATATAGGTTATTGTTATAATCCAAAATATAAGTCTCTATAAATAACCCTTCATCATTGAAGGTGGGATTAATTCCAACATTGGTCATTCCCCAATGATATACACCTTCTATCATTACCTTAGTAAGGTAAATACCATTTTTAGGAATGGTCTTGCGTATGTCAAATTCAAGATTTGCTGTGGGAAAGCCTAATTTTCTCCCCCGACCAAAGCCATGAACTATTTTTCCACTTATGGCATAGGGGGCTCCAAGATACATGGTTACCTTTTCCATATTGCCTTCTCTTATTAACTTCCGTATCAAGCTACTACTTATTATTTCTCCACCAAGGGATAAGGGAGGAATTACTATTACTTCGTATCCGTATTTTTCACTCAACTTATCCAAAAGCTTGGTATCTCCACTGCCTAAATGGCCGAATCTAAAATCATATCCAACTACGATATATTTTACGTTGTAGTTTTTTATAAGCATTTCTATGAAGTCTTGTGGAGACATAGATGATAATTTTTTATCAAAGAGATTTAGTACTAAGTAATCGATATCAAATCTATTAAACTTTGATATTTTTTCTGGCAAGGTCATGATCCTAGATGGTGCTTTTTTCGTATTCAATAGCTCTAAGGGATTATTAAAAAATGTATATACTAAACTACAGCAACCAAAAGTCTTTTGTATATACATAAGTTGCTGAATTAGCATTTGGTGTCCAATATGTATTCCATCAAAGGTTCCCAAAGCAATAGCAATGGGATCGTCTAAGCTATGTTGTTTATCAATATTAAAAACTACTTGCATTTTTCTTCCCTAGACCAAAACCTTTCTCATTTGTATTTTTTGACTATCGTTTATATATCCCAATCCTATAAATTGCTTCTTACAATATACTCTTAACAACTCTCCTTGGGATATATTATCTATATCCGAAGTAACTGCATCTAGATTAATTATATTGCCATTAATAACTTTTGAAAAGATGTGATCCTTTAATGTAATGGATTTAAATTTAAACAGTGCTTTATCCATAGGAATCAAAATGTTATTTATTTTTTGTTGGCTCCAAGCGTCCTTTATCTCCTGCAGAGTAAAACTATTTTCCACAGTAAATGTCCCACTGGATGTTCTTATTAGAAAGGACATATAAGCACCACATCCTAAATCCTGCCCTATGTCCCTGACAAGAGACCTTATATATGTACCTTTAGTACAGGTTACCTCAAAAAAAATTTCATTAGGGGGATAATATTTTAGTATTTTATTTTGAAAGATTTCTATAGATCTGGGTGGTACTTCTACCACTTTTCCCTGTCTAGCTAACTCATATAACCGTTTTCCCCTATATTTTCTTGCCGAATACATAGGAGGATTCTGAAGTAATTTACCTTGATATTTTTGGAAAACTTCTTTTATATCGGAAAGATGGGGACTAGTAGAGTTTTGATTAATTACTTTACCATCTGCATCCAAAGTATCTGTTTCTACCCCTAAAACTAATCCCCCTCTATAGGTTTTGTTATCTTCCATGATATAATCAACAATTTTTGTAGCTTTTCCTACGCATATCACCAATACACCTGCTGCATTGGGATCCAAAGTTCCAGCATGGCCTATTTTCTTTATTTTTAGTAATTTTCTTAGATAAACTACAACATCGCTGGATGTCATTCCAGGGGGTTTTAGAACATTTATAACTCCATTCAATCCCATCACTGCTCCTTAAAATATGAATCTATTACTTTCATTAAATTTTTCTGGGCTTGAATGAGAGGTAAATTAATAGTGCATCCTGCAGCTCTCTTATGCCCTCCACCACCAAATTCTTGGGCTAAAAGGCTTACATCAATTATAGATTGAGAGCGAAGACTCACCTTGATGGTAGAATTATCAACTTCACGGAGTAAGGCAGCCAGTTCTACCCCCATAATATCCTTTGCATATTGGATAATACCACTAGAATGTTCCTCACTAGCCCCAGTCTTATTCATCATTTCCTGAGTAATATGCATTATGGCAACTTTTCCCTCATGATATATCTCTAGTGTATTAATCGCCTGACCCAAAAGTCTAACCCATTCTAAGGTATGACTATTAAACAGCAGGTTGGATAATTCAACCACATCCGCTCCCCATTCAATAAGGTTAGCTATAATCCTATGGGTTTTAGGTGTTGTATTACTAAAGGAGAATCTTCCCGTATCAGAAACAATTGCAGTGTATAGGGCTTCGGCAATACTCTTATTGGGCTCAATTTCTAATAGGGTTATTAGATGGTAAACAATCTCACCGGTAGCTGCGGCCTCTTCATCTACTACATTGATATTTGCATAAGATGTATTGCTTACATGATGATCTATATTAGCTGTTCTCTTTGCCCTGCCCATAATAGAAATACACGTACCCATTCTCTCAGGGTCACTACAATCTAAGGCTATAGCCAAATCATAGTTTTTTGTTGATTGGTCAGGTCTTTTTATCCTTTTTACGCCGGTCAAGAAGTTTAACCTACTAGGAACCAGATCTTGACAATATACATCCACAAGTTTCCCTATTTTATCTAAAGCATGCATAAGGGCAATTGTGCTGCCAATAGCATCTCCATCAGGGTTAACATGGGTTATCAAGGCAATGGAAGAACTTTCAGTTATTAATTGCACAATATCATTCATTTTCGCTGGTCTTCCCCTGTTCTGTAGTGATTTCCATTATTTTTTTGCTAATATCTACACTATATTCAATTGACGTATCTAGCACAAAATGAAGCTCTGGAATATACCTGATGGTAAGCACTCTTCCTAATTCCTTTCGAATAAATCCTGCAGCCCTTGTTAGCCCTTCTATAGTAGATGATTTTTCCTCTTCGCTTCCTAACACAGTCACATATACCTTGGCATGGCGTAAATCTCTGGATACATCCACGCGTAAAATAGAGACCATTGATGAGATACGGGGATCTTTTACATCTTCTCGGATAATTCTGCTTATTTCCTTTTTTATCTCCTCAGATATTCTATCTAATCTTTGATGTCTCACAATATCCACCTGCTTTTCTATATTATCTAAAAAGGCTACTTCTTAATTTCTTCCATTATGGATACTTCGATTACGTCTCCTACTTTTATATCATTAAAGTTTGCCAATCCTATACCGCATTCATATCCAGTAGCCACTTCTCGGACATCATCCTTAAAACGTTTTAGAGATTCAATACTGCCTTCGTAAATTACAATACCGTCACGAACTAAACGGACATCTCCATTTCTAATAATTTTACCATCAGTTACATAGCATCCGGCTACAACTCCTACTCCAGAAATCCTAAAGGTTTCTCTTACCTCAGCATGACCTAATATTACCTCTCTGAACTCTGGCTCTAACATTCCTTTCATTGCTGCTTCTATATCTTCAATAGCATTGTAAATTACCCTGTAAAGTCGTATATCAATATTTTCTTTTTTCGCTAATTCATTGACTCCTGCAGAAGGTCTGACATTAAAACCTATTATTATAGCATTGGATGCTGATGCTAACATGACGTCTGATTCATTAATGGCGCCAACAGCACCGTGTATGGTACGAACACGTACTTCGTCATTGGATAATTTCTCAAGGGATTGCCTAAGGGCTTCTACTGATCCCTGCACATCCGCTTTTATAATTAGATTTAATTCTTTTATTTCGCCTTCCTTAATTTTACTAAACAAGTCGTCCAAAGATAATTTTGAAGATGCTTTAATCTGTTGTTCTTTTAGTTTTGCCTTGCGTTCTTCTGCTACCTGTTTAGCTAATTTATCATCCTCTACGCAGTACATTATATCTCCTGCTTCTGGCACTTCTGATAGTCCCAGTACTTGAACAGGAGTAGATGGACCTGCTTCTTTAAGTCTTTTACCTGTATGATCCATCATAGCACGTACTCTGCCATATGCAGTACCAGCAACTATAGAATCTCCAACCCTTAGAGTTCCATTTTGAACTAGTACAGTAGCAACAGGACCACGGCCCTTATCTAACTCAGCCTCTATAATAGTTCCTTTGGCCCTACGGTTGGGGTTAGCTTTTAATTCTTGCATTTCAGCTACTAGTAGCACCATCTCTAATAATTCATCAATACCCTGTCTATGGAGTGCTGAAACAGGAACAGCAATGGTGTCTCCTCCCCATTCCTCTACAATCAAGCCATGCTCGGTTAGCTCTTGCTTTACTCTCTCTGGATTTGCGCCAGTTACATCAATCTTATTTATGGCCACAATAATAGGCACTCCAGCTTCCTTGGCATGGTTAATGGCTTCAACAGTTTGAGGCATAACTCCATCATTAGCTGCTACCACAAGGATGGCAATATCCGTTACTTGTGCACCCCTTGCTCGCAAAGATGTAAAGGCCTCATGCCCAGGCGTATCTAAAAAAGTAATGGGCTTACCGTCTACCTTTACAGTATAAGCACCTATATGCTGAGTTATTCCACCGGCTTCTTGAGCTGTAACATTAGTACTTCTAATAGCATCTAACAACGACGTTTTACCGTGGTCAACATGTCCCATAACAGTTATTACTGGAGGACGAGGCTCTAGTGAAGAAGGATCATCTTCTACATCCCCTTCTATTAGCATTTCCTCAAAGCTCTTAGAAGCCTTTTGCTCTAACTCTATTCCAAATTCTGAGGATACTATAGCCGCTGTTTCATAATCTATATCTTGGTTTATAGTAACCAAAATTCCCATACCCATTAATTTCTTCATAATTTCAGTTGCTGGTATTCCAATTTTTTCTGATAGTTCTTTTATAGATATTATTTCGCCCATAACAATAGCCTTTTTCCTTTCCGGTATCTTTTCAATCTTCTGTTCTTGTCCTTGATTTTTCTTACTTGCAGCCTTATTGGATTTTTTAGGCTTTCTTATTTTCAGTTCTATATCATCGTCTTCATCCCAGAAGTCTCGCTTGTTTTTACGTTTTCTTTTTTTATGATGACTTTCATCAGAGACATTCTTACTACTCATTTCAGCTTCCCTTCGCTTGGATTCTTCTTTCATTCTTAATTCTTCCTTGGCCTTTTCAGCTTCTTTGCGTTTTTGCTCTTCCTGCTTCCTGCGAAGTTCTTCCTCAGCTTTTCTCTTTTTCTCAAGCTCTCTTTCCTTTGCTTCCTGATTTAGTTTGTCTCTAAGATTTTTTATGGTGTTTTTATAATTGTTTATATTTCTCTCAAGCTGTCCTAAATCCTCCAACAATTCTTTAGCACCTTTTGTAACCTGCTTAGCTGTGCTATAAACATTAATCTTAGCCACTATTCAATCACCCCCATATTTTTTGCGGTTAAAGATAATTCACTTAGTATCAAATCCTTGAAGGATAAATCTGTAATTGCCAAAAGGGTGCGTGCTGGCTTACCAATTGATTGTCCCAACTCTTGCTTGCTGCCAATTTTTATTACATCTATTTTTCTGTGCCCACACATCTCGGTAAATTTTTTCATAGTGTTGGCTGAGGCATCTTGACTTATAATAACTAACTGTGCTTTACTCGATTTAATGGATTGTTCAACAGCATATGCCCCAGAAACTAACTTCCCAGCCCGTTTGGAGAGACCTATAAGCTGAAAAACTTTATCATTAATTGTTCTCACCTTCATTCATTTCACTGATCAGCATATCATAAATCTCATCTTCAATATTTTGGTTGAGGGATCGCTCTAATATCTTACTTTTTTTAGCTTTTTCTATACAATCTAAATTCCTACAAATATAAGCACCTCTACCAGGCTTTTTGCCTCTTTCATCATCTATACTTATCTTACCTTCAGGACTTCTAACTACTCTTACGAGATCTTTTTTAGGTTTCATCTCTCTACAGCTGACGCACATTCTTAAAGGAACTTTTCTCTTTCTCAAAGCAACCCCCTCCTACTCAAAGTTTTCTTCATTAGCCGCTAAAGAACCATTTTCCACACCTTCAATTTCTTCCATTTGGGATATGCTTTTTATATCAATCTTCCAGCCAGTCAATTTTGCAGCTAGTCTAGCATTCTGGCCTTCCTTTCCAATGGCCAAAGAAAGTTGGTTATCAGGGACTATTACCCTAGCAGACTTTTCAGCCTCGTTGACAAATACGTCTATTATTTTTGCTGGACTCAATGCACTGCCAATAAACTCCCTGGGATCATCGCTCCATCTGATAACATCTATTTTCTCTCCATTTAATTCATCAACAATATGTTGAACCCTTATACCATGTTGTCCAACACATGCACCTACAGGATCGATACTAGGATGATCAGCATATACAGCAACTTTTGTTCTAGAACCTGCCTCTCTAGCTATATTTTTAATAATAACCTCTCCACGAACAATTTCAGGCACTTCCCTTTCAAATAGTCTCTTAACTAAGTTAGGATGAGTCCTTGATACTAATATTTGAGGACCTTTGTTAGTCATTTTAACCTCTGTAATATATACTATTAGCCTATCATTAACTTTGTAATCCTCAGTAGCAATCTGTTCATTTGGTGGCATAATACCTTCAGCCTGGTCAAGATCTACATATACATTTCTTCGCTCCACTCGTTGAACTATACATGGCATTATCTCGTTTTCTCTTTCAATAAACTTTTCATAAGTAATAACTCTCTCAGCTTCCCTTATTCGCTGTATTACTACCTGTTTGGCGTTTTGTGCAGCAATACGCCCAAAATTTCTTGGTGTTACTTCTATCTCTACCACGTCGCCTAATTCATATTTAAAGTCAATTTTACGTGCATCTTCCAACAGAATTTCCTGTGTTTCATCTTTAACATCTTCTACAACAGTTTTTAAAGCATAAACCTTAACTGTGCCCGTTTCTCTATCAACATTTATTTTTACGTTTTGGGTGGTGCCAAAGTTTTTCTTATACGCAGATAGCAATGCAGCTTCAATAGCATTTACTAATATATCTTCATCAATTCCTTTTTCTTTGGCAATTTGTTCCAAGGCGCCTAAAAACTCCCCGTTCATTTTACAAATTCCTCCTCATAGAGCATTAATATTATATTTAAAACTCCACTGCTAATCTAACAATGGCTACTTGATCACGATCAAACTCCAAAACCTTATTATCTGTCCTGATGTGTATTTTTCCATCTATAAGACCTATTAACTCACCAGTAAAATTCTTAGATCCATTGATGGCCTTATATAGTTTTACATCAACTTTACGTCCTTTATAACGAACAAAATCTTTATCTTTCTTTAATGGGCGATCCAGCCCAGGAGATGAGATTTCAAGAAAATCATATGTTACCGAAACATTTTTATCTAAAGCAGTATTTATTCTATCGCTTGCTTCTTGACAATCATCTATAGTTATTCCACCAGGCTTATCTATATACATTCTAAGAAACCAATGAGCGCCCTCTTTCTTGTATTCAACGTCTACAAGTTCAAAGCCTAATTCCTCTAATATAGGCAATGCAATCTCTTGGGCAACTTCTTCCAAGCTTTTTGCCTTTTTCCTTGACACAATCTTCCCTCCAGAATTAATTAATCTTCCATTAATATTCTTACGCAATAACACTCAATAATTCTCAAAAATTTTATTAAAGGGTAAATAATACGAAAGAGTGGGGCTTGCCCACTCTGTCTCAAAACATCACTATCTCTAAATCTGCTTTTAATTATAGCATTAATGATATGACAATGCAAGTTTAAAATAATGAGAGCTGGCTTGTTTCAGGAATACCTTCCAGGGCACCATGATTTTTCAACACTTCAATGGCGGTTTTTGTTATTTTTGTCCGCTCTCTGAGATCTTCTAATGAAATAAACTCTCCCTGTTTTCTCGCTTTGGCAATGCTTAAGGCAGCATTAACGCCTACTCCTTGTAAGGTGTTTAAAGGTGGCCTTATGTATTTATTATCCACTATAAGAAATTTAGTAGGATGAGACTCATAGAGATCTACAGGTAAAAAAGATATATTTCTACAATACATCTCTAATACCACTTCAAGCACAGTTAACAAACTTTTTTCTTTTGCAGTGGCGCTGTTGCCTTTGGATTCCAATTCCTGTATCTTTTTCGTAACAGCATCTTTGCCTTCCAGTACCATATCTGCATCAAAATCACTAGATTTAATAGTAAAATATGTTGCGTAAAATGCATGGGGATAGTAGACCTTAAAATATGCAATCCTAAAAGCCATTAAAACATAAGCTGCAGCATGGGCTTTGGGAAACATATATTTTATTTTTTTACAAGAAGATATAAACCAATCTGGCACATTCTTTTCTACCATAGCTTTTTCAAACTCTGGAGTTAGGCCTTTTCCTTTTCGAACGCTCTCCATGATTTGGAAAGCTAAAGTAGGTTCTAAACCCTTATATATGAGGTAAATCATAATATCATCTCTGGTGGATATAACCTCAGATAATTGAGCTATACCATCCCTTATTAAATCCTGTGCGTTGTTAAGCCATACATCCGTTCCATGGGATAAACCACTTATTCTTACCAACTCCCCAAAGGTGGTGGGTTTTGTATCTACTAGCATCTGCCTAACAAATCGAGTCCCGAATTCTGGGATACCAAAAGTTCCTACTTGACTACCTATATCTTCAGGCCTTACTCCTAAAGGCACCGTGCTCGAAAATATTCCCATGGTCTTTTCATCATCTAGAGGAATATTTTTAGCATCCAGTCCAGTTATATCTTCTAACATTTTAATCATTGTAGGATCATCATGACCTAAAATATCCAATTTTACAAGGTTATCATGTATAAAATTATAGTCAAAATGAGTAGTGATTACTCCAGAATCCTTATCATCCGCCGGATATTGGATAGGAGTAAATTCATAAATTTCCCTGCTTCTGGGAACAACCATCAATCCCCCAGGATGTTGACCAGTAGTTCTTTTTACTCCAGTACATCCTGCAACTAGTCTTTTTATTTCAGCGTTGGGCACCGTAATCCCTTTTTCATCTAAGTATTTTTTTACAAAACCAAAAGCGGTTTTTTCGGCTATAGTTCCTATAGTACCTGCCCTAAATACATAGCCTTCACCAAATAGCTCTTCAGCATATTTGTGGGCTGTAGGCTGATATTCTCCCGAAAAGTTTAAGTCAATATCAGGTACCTTATCTCCTTTAAAGCCCAAGAAAACTTCAAAAGGTATATCAAATCCATCTTTCTTATAGGCAGCTCCACAATTTGGGCAATTTTTATCCGGTAAGTCTATTCCTACTCCATACTTTGACTTGTCTATATTAAAATCACTATGCTTGCACTGGGGGCAAACATAATGGGGAGGCAAAGGATTTACCTCAGTTATATCCGTCATATAGGCCACAAGAGAAGAACCAACAGAACCTCTGGAACCAACCAGGTAACCATCGCTTAACGATTTTTTTACCAATTTATGGGCGATATAATATAAAACTGCAAAGCCGTGTTTTATTATTGAATTGAGCTCTTTTTCTAGGCGTTTTGATACTATATCTGGCAAAGGTTTCCCATATATCCTATGTGCTTTTTCCAATGACATTTGCTTTATTTGCTCCTCTGCTCCAGGAATTTCTGGGGTAAACAAGCCATCAGGAATAGGCTGTATATGGTCAATGGATTCAGCTATTCGCCTTGGTGCATGTACTACAATCTCTAGAGCTGTTTCTTTATCTAGATAGCTAAAATCTTTTAGCATCTCCTCAGTTGTCTTAAAATAAAGAGGAGGCTGATGATCGGCATCACTATAGCCTTGCCCAGTCATTAAAATTCTTCTGTAATACTCATCATGGGGATCGAGAAAATGCACATCACCAGTAGCTATCACTGGCTTACCTATCCTTTTACCTAATTTTACAATACTTTTATTTATTCTCTCTAATTTTTCAAAGCTTTCTACATGGCCCTCCCTTACAAGATAGGCATTGTTAGCTATGGGTTGTACTTCTAAGAAGTCATAAAATTGTGCTATTTCCGTAACTTCATTGTAAGATGAACCCTTTACCATAGCCCTATATAATTCTCCAGCTTCACAGCCAGAGCCTATAATCAATCCCTCTCTATATTTCATTAAAACACTCTTTGGGATCCTTGGCCTCCTATAGTAATAATCTATATGGGATTTAGATACCAGCTTATATAGATTTTTAAGTCCCGTTTCATTTCTCACCAATATAGTGGCATGGTATGTAGGCAAGGAATTAAGATTAGTAATATGAGTAAAGGCCGAATTTATATCCATTAAGCGCTCTACACCCATATTCTCCAATATTTCAAATAATTTTAGCAGTATTTGAGCCGTAGCTGCTGCATCATCATGAGCTCTGTGATGGTTGTCCAATCTGATGCCAAAATACTTTGCTAAATGATCAAGCTTATGCCTTTTTATATCCTGAACCAGTTCCCTAGACAATACCAGAGTATCAATAATCGGATTATTTATTTCCCACCCTAAGCTTCTTGCTTTTTCTTTAATAAACCCTAAATCAAAGGGTGCATTATGGGCTGCCAGGGCAGCATCACCACAAAATTCCTTAAACCTTTCTAAAGCTTGGTTTATCAAAGGAGCATCTTTAACCATATCATCGTCTATGCCAGTGAGTTTAGTAATTTCTGCGGGTATAGGAACTTCAGGATTTACAAAGGTCTGAAAGCTATCTACGATTTTCTTATCAATAACCTTTACAGCACCGATTTCGGTAATGGCATCTTTTTTTGAATCTAAACCGGTGGTTTCTATATCAAAGACCACTATTGGCTGGTTAAAATCCATATCATTACCATTTAATATAAGGGGCCTACAATCATTAATTAGATAAGCTTCCATTCCATATAGAATTTTTATACCATATTTTTTACCTGCCTTATAGGCATCAGGAAAAGCCTGTAGGACGCCATGGTCTGTAATTGCTATAGCAGGATGTCCCCATTTTGCTGCTCTTGATACTAAGGAGCTTACTGAAGAGACACCATCCATAGCACTCATCTGAGTATGAAGATGAAGCTCGACCCTTTTTATATCTGCCTTATCCTGTCTTTCAGGTCCATCAGTTTTCATCAAGTCATTGAAAATTACGACAACATCTTTTAGATATTTATCATATATACATTCGCCGCGCACCAAAATCCAATCGCCTTTTGCTACCTGGGCTTTTATCTTATCTGCCTGTTCCTTTTCACAAAAAGTTTTAATTGTAATTGAGCTACTATAGTCGGTCATATCCATGCTATATATTATTTTTCCATTTCTAGTCTCTCTTGTATCTACATCAAAAACCTGACCTTTTATAATTACTTTACCACTATCCTCTCTTAGTTGCTCAATAAGAATAGGCTCACCTTTAAAAGCTCTTCCCAAAACTAAATCCTGCTTTAGATCCTGTTCAATATTACTTTTAGCTTTATTATTGATTTGCTGATTGTCTACGTTGTTAATAACTTTTTCTATAATAGAGGAATTTTCTTGTTTCTTCTTTTCGTTATATTCTTGTTGATAAATTTCTAACTCCTCTTCATCCATAACAAGATGAACCTTACAATTGACTCTATACCATTTTTTTATACACTCTTCAATATACTTGTGTGCTTTTTTAGTATTTATAAGTTCAGCAATCATAGGATTATTAATATGCAGTAGAATATTCTCCTCATCCATTTCTGGCCTACATTTGGATAACCACCTAGACCATGATAAACCTTCCCTCTGAGCTCTATTATAAATGTCTTCCCATACTTTATTAAAATTGCTATAAAACCATTCCTTGCTCCTAGAATACTCAATAACTATTCTTATATCCTCTATACACCCTATTTTTTCTTTTAAGGTATCTTCTACTTTTGCGATAATTGATGTATCTATGTAATTGGGAGACTCTAGTACTATCTCCCAACGTTTTTCTTTCAAATAAACCTTGGTTTTCTTTAGGGTACATCCATCAAAGTATTTTATGTTATTAGCATCTATAATCTTTTGTAACAAACTGAAATGCTCCCCCTTTACGCCTATTAGTTGCTTAGTTGTTTGATAATCTCCCAATACATTTTTGCTCTAGCAGCTACCCCTTTAACTAAACCCATTTTTTCTTCTTTCATAGTATGGGTTACATTGACTAAAGGAATTTTCATAATCCTGAGATTGGAGTTTTTGGCTAATCGGGTAATGGCCATCTCAATCCCAAAACCCGTTTGCCAATCTTCCTGATCTAGTCCATCTAATACCCATCTCTTCATGGCCCTTTGTCCTGTTAAATAGGGCGCAATCTTTTGAGCAAGATCAGTAACTGATCTTCCAGAACAAAAGATTCCCAATGTCATGTCAGCATAGCCTTGAATAATTGGGAGTATCATTTCTCTAATATGTCTTTGAGTTAGCCCAATTAGGTCTGCATCTAAAAAGAGGATTATGGGAGATGTGGTATGCTGTACTCCAGCCCACATTGCTAAGCTCTTTCCTTGGTTTTTCTTTAGCTCTATAAGCTTGACACCAAAAGAAAGAGCTATTTGGCTAGTTTTATCAGTTGAGCCGTCATTTACTACTACAATTTCCCCTATTTCCTGAACTTGTGTTATCACAGATAAAACTAAGCCAATATTTTTCTCTTCATTATAAGCCGGAATTATGGCAGCTACTTCCATCATCCGTCATCCTCCGGATTTCAGAAATAAGTCTTGATACCGCTTCCTCCTGTGGATAGCTTCCTATAGTCTTTCCTTTTTTAAATAAAACTACTCTACCCCTGCCACCAGCTATACCTATATCAGCTTCCTTGGCTTCACCAGGACCATTCACTACACAGCCCATAACCGCAATAGTAAGGGGAACTTTAATATCCTGAACTTGATCTTGGACTTGGCTAACTATTTGCTCCAATTCAATATTACATCTCCCGCAAGTAGGGCAAGATATAATTTCAATACTGTCTTTTCGTATTCCTAAAGCTTTTAATATTTCCTTCCCTACCTTTACTTCTTCAACAGGATCAGCGGTTAAAGATACCCTTAATGTATCTCCAATTCCATCTAGTAAAAGAGCACCAATTCCTATAGCTGATTTTATGGTACCACTCCAAGTAGTTCCTGCTTCAGTTACTCCCAGATGAAGTGGATAATCTATATGTTTGGATATATAACGATAAGCTTCCACTGTTTTATTTACACTGGACGCTTTTAAAGATATGACTATCTCTTCATAGCCAAACTTTTCTAGAATGCTTATTTGCTCAAGAGCGCTCTCTACCATAGCTTTAGGAGTATTTCCATACTTATATAAAAAGTCTTTTTTAATAGAACCACTATTGACACCTATGCGTATAGGAATTAACCGCTCCTTAGCTGCTGCAACAATCTCCCTTACACCTTTCTCACTGCCAATATTACCTGGATTAATACGCAGTTTATCTATGCCTTGCTTTATTGAAGTCACTGCTAATTTATAGTCAAAGTGTATATCTGCAACTAATGGAATTTCTGTGTTAGCTTTTATCTCTTTTATATTATTGACACAATCCTCATCAAAAATTGCTAAGCGTACTATATCACATCCAGCCTCCTGTAGCTGGTGAATTTGTTTTATGGTAGCCTGTACATCCCTCGTGTCTGTATTTGTCATAGATTGAACGGTAATAGGGGAATCTCCACCTATTTCCAAACTTCCAACTTTAACTTTTTTAGTCAACTTTCTACCCATATCAGTCTCCTTTTCTAGAACCACTGTCTAGCAATATCTTTAAAGGTAACCAGAATCATTAATATCATTAGAAGAACAAAACCGACAAAATGAATATAACCTTCCTTTTGTGCATCAATGGGCTTTCCTCTAAGTCCCTCTACGATTAATAATGCCAATCTGCCGCCATCTAAAGCTGGAAAGGGTATTAGATTGATAATGCCCAAATTTAGGGTAATAATTATTGCAAAGTTAATGACGTCTTGAATGCCTGATTTAACAGCTCTGTTGATTTCTCCAACAATGCCAACAGGTCCTACTACCTCATTTAAACCTTGTCCTCTGAAAATCATGCTTCCTACCAATTGAACCATCAAGGCAATTAATTTTCCTGTCTGGATAAAGGCAAGTTTAATACTGGATAACAATCCATGGCGCTGAAATCTGCCAAAATAAATACCTATCTCATAAGTGTTTTTATCTTCATTGTAATTTGGAAGTATTTCGAAGTCTAGTGTTTCACCATTTCTGAGAATAGTTATCTGTAGAGGTTGATTACCTTCCTTTTTTATAACATCTCTAATAAGTTCTATGCCTTTTTCCTCATTAATTTTATCAATTTCTCTTCCGTTTATTCCTATAATTTTATCACCTTTCTGTAATCCTGCCTCATAAGCAGGTGAACCATCAATTACTTCTAAAATATGTGTAGAAGTTCTGATAGTACCAAAGGCCATAAAAAATATAGCTAGAAGTAAAACAGCCAGCAAAAAGTTCATCAAAGGACCAGACAGAATAGTTAGAAAACGTTTCCATACCTTGGCATTGCTAAAGGCTCTAGGGTCGTCACTTTTTTCATCTTCACCTACAAACTTTACATATCCTCCAATGGGTAAAGCTCTTATAGAAAAAACTGTCTTACTTCCTTTGCGTTGGTATATTTCCGGTCCCATTCCTATGGAAAATTCCTCTGCAGGTATCCCTACCCATTTAGCCGCTAGAAAATGCCCTAACTCATGGGCTAATATAATAACACCAAATAATATTAGTGCTGTAATAATCGTTATCATAATCCACCATCCTTTTTATATAGGAAATTACGAACTTCTAGATCAACAGCCAATATATCTGAAAGCTCAGGATTTTTTATTGTGTTATGAGATTCCATAGCCTCTTCTATTATTATAGGTATATCTGTAAAAGCTAATCTTCTTTTTAAAAATAGATCCACTGCAACTTCATTGGCAGCATTTAGTACCACCGGCATTGTTCCACCTATTTTTATAGCTTCATAAGCTAATGAAAGGCATGGAAAGTTGTTTATATCAGGTTCTTCAAAAGTTAAGCTCCCTATTTCTAATAAATTTAGTGGTTTCAAATTAGTCTTAAACCTATAAGGATAGGTCAAAGCATATAATATAGGTAGCCTCATATCTGGCACTCCCATTTGTGCCATGACTGAACCATCAACAAACTCCACCATAGAATGAATTATACTTTGTGGATGTATAAGTACCTGAATTCTATCTACATCTATATCAAACAACCATTTTGCCTCTATAACCTCTAAGCCTTTATTCATTAAGGTGGCAGAATCAATGGTTATCTTTTGGCCCATTTCCCAATTGGGATGCTTTAAAGCATCCTCCACTGTTACACTCTTTAAGCTATGGTAATCATATTCCCTAAATGGCCCTCCTGAGGCTGTTAAAATAATATTTTTTATTTCATTGTCATCTTTACATCCTTGGATGGCCTGAAAAACAGCTGAATGCTCGCTGTCTACCGGGATGATGCTCCCACCAAACTCTTTAGCAAGCTCATTAACAATATGCCCACCTGTTACCATTACTTCTTTGTTGGCAAGGGCAATATTTTTTCCAGCTTTTAATGCTGCAATTGTAGGCTCCAACCCGGCAATACCTACAACAGCCATCAAAACTACATCTATATCTTGATCAGTAACTAAATCTATTAAAGCATCTTTACCGCCTCTGACCTTAATATTTTTGGGCAATAATCTTGCATATAATTCCCTTGCCTTATTTTCATTTATAACCACTACTTGAGAGGGTGAAAACATCTTTATTTGCTTTTCTAACAGATCAATATTTTGATAAGCAGCAAGAGATTTAATCTCAAAGTGTTCAGGATAATTACTTAATATATCTAAAGCTTGAGTACCAATAGAGCCTGTTGATCCTATGATAGCTATTCTTTTTTTCAAATTACTACATCCTTTCAAAAGCATAAATTACAGTCTATTATGTTAAAAAGGTCAAATAATATATGTAAATGATAGGCATGGTAAACAACAAACTATCAAACCTATCCAATAATCCACCATGACCAGGCAATAAATTACCAAAGTCTTTTATACCACAAAATCTTTTTATGGAGGATGCACAAAGGTCTCCCAATTGAGATAATATCCCCCCTAATAATCCCATAATTCCAAAATGGTATAAGGGCACATTTAAATTTAGAGAATTATTTAATATAAGTCCAAATATGATACTTACTAAAATACTGCCTATTAGTCCACCAAAACTACCTTCAACAGTCTTATTAGGACTAATAGAGGGACATAGCTTTTTTTTACCGAAAGCCTTGCCGATAAAATAAGCAAAAGTATCTGTAGACCACGTAATAAAAAAAGTACAAATAAGCAAATTCATACCATAGGATCTGGTCTGAAATCCTAAAAATATAAGGAAAAAAACCATCATGCCAGGATAAATAACCCCAAAGATGGTAATAAAAACATCCATGATATTAATTTTCTTATCAAATATGGAAATAATCAGTCCTATAAGGGAAAAAAACATAATTAATATTATAGAATTATTCCACTGATTTATAAAGTTAGAATAAAATAATAAAAAAATATGTATATAGCCTAACCATTTAATAGGCCTATAACCTTTCCTGCTAAAGGCATGATAAAACTCATGCATTAGAATTAATGCCATTGCTAAAACAGAAATTTTATAAAACCATCCTCCAAAATAAAGCATAAAAAATATATATAAAATTCCGACAGCCGCACTTAATACTCTTTGCAGTAACATTTGTTAACCATCCTTCCTGGTCACAATTCCGCCATATCGGCGTTGACGATTTTGAAAATCAGAAATAGCATCCAAATAATGCTCAACGCTAAAGTCTGGCCAATATATCGTGGCGTCGGAAAACCAAAGCTCTGTGTAAGCAATTTGATACAATAAAAAGTTACTAATCCTCCAATCTCCCCCTGTTCTAATTAAAAGATCAGGATCTGGAATACCAGCAGTATAAAGGTGATTGGAAATAAGCTCATCATCAATCTCTGCTATATTTAATTCTTTGTTTGCAACTTTATTCGCAATTTCTTTAACGGCCATAACTATTTCCGACCTGCCTCCGTAGTTTAGGGCTACATTTACCTGTACTCCTGTATTATTTCTGGTTTTGTTAATAGCTCTTTTCACTTCTTCATGTACCTTTTTTGGTAAAAGTGAGATGTCACCTATAGCAACTATCTTGACATTATTTTTATGCAAATTGTCTAACTCTCGGTTTAAATATTCAACCAACAAGTTCATAAGAGCTTCTATCTCTTTTTTAGGTCTCTTCCAGTTTTCTGTAGAAAATGCATAAAGAGTTAAATATTTAATTCCTATATCTGAAGTTACTTTAATGATATCTTTTATCACCTCGACACCTTGACGATGACCTGCAGATCTGGGAAGTCCCCTTTTTTCAGCCCAACGCCCATTTCCATCCATAATTATGCAAATATGTTTAGGTAGAGGTTTGCTTTTTATTAGATTTATCTTATCCGTACCCTTATTTTGTTTGTTACTTTTTAGTTTAAAAAGCTTATCAAGATTCATAGCACATTCCTTCTCCAAAAGATAAATAATTGATAAAATTCATGACAACTACTTTAAGGCAAATAATAGTAATATTATTTGCCTTAAAGTAGTGATTTTGGTATTTCATTAAAGGAACACACGATTAATTCTAAATTCCCATTAGCAGTAACTTTTTGTCTAACAATGCGCTTGGTTCCTGCATTTGCTAACTCTATTTTATAAAAATCATCAGGTATAGTATATTCCTTAATTATAACACTTAATGACCCAAAGTTATCTTCTAGGATTGCCAATCCCTCGTCTAATCTTAGACCTGTCAGGTCAGGGATGTCTTTCATTTATACCTCCATAATATCCTTTTCTTTAGCTTTAATTATATCATCAACCTGTTTTATAAAATCATCAGTTATTTTTTGTATTTCATTTTCTGCTGCTTTCAAATCATCTTCTGATAGTCCAGAATCCTTTTTCATCTTTTTGATTTTATCATTGGCGTTTCTGCGAATAAGTCGTATAGCTACCTTTGCCTCTTCACCCATTTTATTAGCAACTTTTACTAACTCTTTTCTTCTCTCTTCAGTCAACTCAGGAAATACTAGTCGAATTACCTTACCATCGTTACTGGGGGTTAGACCTAAGTCCGCTTTTAATATCTCCTTTTCTATATTGGGAATAATATTGGGTTCCCAAGGAGCTATGACTAATAACCTAGGCTCTGGTACAGATATATTTCCCAACTGATTTATAGGTGTAGGAACTCCATAATAATCTACCATGATTCTGTCCAATAATTTGGGGTTTGCACGCCCAGCTCTTATGCTACTTAATTCGCTGTTGAGGTTGGCTATTGCTTTACTCATAGATTTCTTTGTTTCATTATAAAGATCATTGAGCATTTTTATACCTCCTCTATTGTTGTTCCTATTTTTTTACCTAGGATGGCGGCCTTTATATTATCCCTACTTTCTAAACCAAAAACTATTATAGGAATTTTATTTTCCATGCATAGGGTTATGGCAGTAGTATCCATTACTCCAAGCCCTCTGTTTATTACTTCCATGTAACTAAGATTATCTAATTTTTTTGCATTGGTATTAATTTTAGGATCATCATCATAAACTCCATCAACATTTTTGGCTAGTAGAATAACTTGTGCTTCAATTTCTGCAGCACGTAAGGCAGCTGCAGTATCCGTTGAGAAGTAAGGATTGCCGGTGCCACATGCAAAAATAACTATTCTGCCTTTTTCTAAATGACGAACCGCCCGTCTTCGTATGTATGGCTCTGCAATCTGCCTCATTTCTATAGCAGTCTGTACCCTAACAGGAACATTTTTATTTTCCAAGGCATCTTGAAGAGCTAGGGCGTTTATTACTGTAGCTAGCATTCCCATATGGTCGGCAGTAGTACGATCCATGCCAACACCAGCTCTTCCTCTCCAGATATTTCCTCCTCCCACTACTATGGCAACTTCTACACCCATATTTTTAACCTCAATAACTTGGTCGGATATGAGGTCAATAACCTCAGGATCAATTCCATAACCCTTTGATCCGGCCAGGGCCTCACCACTTATTTTCAAAACAAGTCTATTATAAATTGGCTTTGACATTTTTAAACCTCCATCCCTAGTAGTTATATATTTCTACGTTTTATGATTTTTTCCTTCTTTTTGCTAAACCTTTCATACAATTGTCATTAGATATGGTAACATAAACTATAGAGAAACAAAAGGCGAAATTGTTTAAATATTCTCAAAAAAAGAGAACACAAATGTGTTCTCTTTTTTAACCTTGCATTTGGCTCATAACTTCAGCTGCAAAATCATCTTGCCTTTTTTCCAAGCCTTCGCCTTTCTCATATCTAACAAATCTACGAATGCTCATATTTTCACCAATAGTAGCTATTTTTTCATTTAGAATATCTTGGACTGTCTTGTCAGGATCCTTAACAAAAGGCTGTTCTAAAAGGCAAATTTCTTTGATATATTTTTCAATCCTGCCTTCAACCATCTTATCCACTATCTTTTCAGGTTTTCCTTCATTTAAAGCTTGGGCTCTTAAAATTTCCTTTTCCTTATCCAATTCTTCCTGAGGAATTTCATCCCTTGAAACATATTTAGGGTTGCTGGCAGCTATATGCATAGCAATATCCCTAACAAATGACTTAAATTCATCAGTTTTTGCAACAAAGTCAGTTTCACAATTAACCTCAACTAATACCCCAATACGTCCATCACCATGTATATAAGAGTCTACTATTCCCTCAGCAGCAATTCTTCCTGCCTTTTTGGCGGCTGTAGCTAAACCTCTTTCTCTTAAAAGCTCTACTGCTTTTTCCATATCCCCATTTGTATCTTGGAGAGCCCTTTTGCAGTCCATCATTCCTACTCCAGTGCGCTCTCTAAGCTCTTTAACCATTGCAGCAGTAATCATTTTCATTCCTCCTCCGATATATAATATCCTAATATATTATTCACACAATCACTACAAATGAGATCTTCTATGTAATCCACATGTTTAATGGTGAAATATAATTAAGGGAAGAATGGATGTCCCCCTTCTTCCCCAAATAATTACTCTTGTTCTACATCCACATCGGTGAGTTGTTCGCCTTGCCGTCCTTCTAGTACTGCATCGGCGATCTTGGATGTAATTAGTTTAACAGCTCGAATAGCATCATCGTTACCGGGAATTACATAGTCAATTTCATCGGGATCACAATTAGTATCTACAATAGCAATGATTGGAATGCCTAACTTTTGTGCCTCAGCAACTGCAATCCTCTCTTTTCTTGGATCCACAATGAAAACAGCTGCAGGAAGCTTTTTCATGTTTTTAATTCCGCCAAGGTTCCTTTCCAGCTTGTCCCTTTCTAGGCGTAATTTAATGACTTCTTTCTTAGGAAGCACATCAAATGATCCATCCTCTTCCATCGCATTTAAACGATGTAAAGCCTCTATTCTTTGACTAATGGTCTTAAAGTTGGTAAGCATTCCTCCCAACCATCTCTGGTTTACATAATGCATACCACACCTTTGTGCTTCGTATTCAATAGATTCCTGAGCTTGTTTCTTTGTGCCAACAAATAGTATTTCTTTACCCTCTGCAGCTAGATCACGAACAAAATTATAAGCTTCCTCCATCTTTCGAACGGTTTGTTGTAAGTCAACGATGTAAATGCCGTTTCTTTCAGTAAAGATATAAGGTTTCATTTTGGGATTCCATCTACGTGTTTGATGCCCAAAATGAACACCAGCTTCTAGTAATTCTTTCATTGTTACGACTGACATAACACTTCACCTCCTCAGTTATTCCTCCTCTTTCATCATTCAGAAAGGAAACCTTATTATAGGCACTATCCTTTCTGTCTGAAAGAGTGTGTTTTCACCGTCAGTAGTATATCACAACTATTGACAATTATCAAGAATTATTTTTCTTATCGATAGCGTCAAGATACTCTGGGTTTTTGAAAAAAGTATTCCCCCTGTATCTATCTTTTTTAAGTATCCTTTATTTAAGCATCCCTTATTGATTTA
>Ga0209537_1002025_pt1 | contig 21183 bp, 21 predicted proteins | sample BioPla4DNA1_FD_187698 | JGI IMG/M metagenome (GOLD analysis project Ga0209537, IMG submission 187698) | Biogas fermentation microbial communities from Germany - Plant 4 DNA1 (SPAdes) (version 2) | ecosystem: Engineered > Bioreactor > Anaerobic > Digestate | place: Bielefeld, North... | reverse complement strand
ATACTACGTTTGATGGTATAATAGTCATGAGACTTGAACGCTCCTTTCTGGGAGGTAATGTGTGTTTGACGATTCCATTATACCAGAGGCGTTTCAGGTCTCATTTTTATTATTAAGTTAACAGACCAAAAAAAAGACAATGGAGGGAGAGTATGAAAAGACGTTTTTTGGCTGCATCGCTGATAATATTCCTTATGCTGACCGTCATTAACTTCTCCGGCGGAGGCATTCTTAAGGCTGAGGCTTCCCAAACCTTTGAAAGAGTGGATTTTATCAGCGGGGTAGTCATAGCCAATGAGCTCAATATGCGGACAGGGCCATCTACAAAACATTCCATCATACAGGTGCTGAAGAAGAACAAATGGGTTAATGTGCTTTCCAAGATAGGGGATTGGTATGTGGTATATGACCCCGATAACGATAAGGTGGGTTGTGTCGCGAAACAATACCTGATGGACGGCGAAACCTTCAAGAAGCAGATGGGTTCCGGTGGATCAGTCGCACCGAAACCTCCTGCATCGACGCCTGCGCCTGCACCGAGCCCATCCACTCCAAAAACTACTGGTGAGCTGTCCCCGGAGGAACAGCAGCTTCTGACCCTCATCAATAATGAACGAGCCAAGGGAGGTCTTCCTCCGCTTCAGGTGGACATGGAACTGATGAGGGTAGCCCGCACCAAGGCTAATGATATGGCGCAGAACAATTATTTTTCTCATTATTCACCCACCTATGGTTCACCCTTTGACATGATGAGGCAGTTTGGCATTTCTTTCAAGGCTGCTGCTGAAAACATAGCCGGAAACTCCACGATTCAGGGTGCAGTATCAGCCTGGATGAAGTCATCGGGGCATAAGGCGAACATCATGAATTCTGCCTATAACTATACCGGTATCGGCATAACTAAGAGCAACAGGTATGGCTATCTCTTTGTGCAGATGTTCATTAAAAAATAGCTTTGTGACTGTCTTTCAATGCATACTGGACTGAAGAAAAGCAGCAGGAAGGGAATGCAGCTATATAAACGGTAAAATAAAGGAGAAAAATAAAAAGATAAGGTGCATATTTTAAACCCCACAGGAGAGAATAAGCGTCGGAGGTGGAATTAATGAGTAAAGACAAACAAAAAAACAACTGTGACAATGAGTTAAACAGGCAGAACAATAAAAACAATAATAACAGGAACAGGAATACTCAGAACAATAAAGATCAATAAGCCGGTTTGAGCAAAAAGGCAGGAACCAACAGGTTCCTGTTTTTTTACTGTCTCCACAGTCCAAAGGGGTTGCCTGACGGCTTTTCCACATTATCCACATTATTATCAACAGTTTATTTCCCCTGTTGATAAAACCATGTGGAATAAGTGGAAAATATCGTGATTTATATGCACCATCAAGGGTAAAATTATAATATGAAATTAAAGGAATATGAAATAAAAGAAAGGGGAATGCATATGAAATTCATCGTCAGCAGAAAAAATACCAATGTTTCCGACAAAGTGGTCGAGAAGGCCAAAAAAAAGATCGGCAAGTTTGAAAAGTTTTTCAGACCCGAAACCGAGACTCATCTGACGTTCAATATAGAAAAGGATCGCTGTATTTTTGAGGTTACCATCCTCTCAAAAGGAACCATCATTCGTGCCGAGGAGTGCACAGATGACATGTACGCCTCTATCGATCTGGCAATGGAAAAACTGGAAAGGCAGATACGCAAGCACAAGACCAGACTGGGCAAGAAGATACGTCAGGAAGCCATGATTCCGGAAAACTACGAACTGGATGAGAAGATCGAAGAGGATGAAGAATTCAAAGTGGTCAAGACAAAGCGCTTCCCCTTAAAACCCATGGATCTTGAGGAAGCCATTTTGCAGATGAACCTGCTGGGTCACACCTTCTTCGTTTTCACCAATGCTGAAACCGAAAGGGTTAATGTTGTATATAAGAGAAATGACGGGAAATATGGTCTCATAGAACCGGAGGAATAATTTTTCGCCATCTTTGGAAATCAGGTATATGTTCCCTCTCTTCATGATAGGATATATCATGAAGAGAGGTGTTTACATTGGCTTTTAAAAAAGGGGTATTAACGGAAAGCGATATCAGGGTAATTGACAGTCATTCGAAAAAGAACCTTTCGGATTCCATGCAGGAGGAAGAATCAGCTAAGAATGCACGTCACCAGGGGAGTCCGAAGGATCCTGCGGGAGAATCGTGAAAACAGGCTGCATCAAGGCTCGCCATCCGATGAATGTTTTTTCAAATTCGTTGTTTAAACTTTTTGGTTATTGGTATTTATAAATATGATACTACGTTCTTGTTCCTCCTATTATATATCGGATAAGTTCAGTTCATTTGAGCTGGGGGCACGAGTTTTGGAATCATTATTATAAGTCTGTTAACAGTGCTCTTTTTTTGTGGCAATAGCGGTAGCTGTTGGCTGGAAGGAGAAATACTATGCACTTGAGGGATTGTGCCGGTGGTGTGGTATTCCATGAAGAAAACGTTTTTCTCCTGAAGAATGAGAAAAACGAATGGGTCATGCCAAAGGGGCTTATCATGAATGATGAAAATCCCCAGGAGGCAGCCTTGCGCAGGGTTTTAGAAGAAACAGGCATAGAGGCTGAGATTGTCGAGCATGCAGGTCAAACCTACTATGAATTCTACTCAATTACGAGGCGTATGCCTGTATGCAACAGGATTGCCTGGTATGTAATGAAGACCGCTTCGGAAGATTTCAGGATAGCGGAGAGGGAAAGATATACCGAAGCAGGTTTTTTCCCGATTCTTGACGCTATTGACCGGGTTACATACAGTCAGGATAAATCCCTGCTCATCAATTCCTACAGGAAGTATTGCCGGAAGACTGGAAGGGAACCCCAGTATTGAAGGCGCTTGCAGCCCCAAACTTGTAAGATGTCTGTAAAATCTGATACAATCAAGGATGACGTTGAGTCATCTTTTTTTGTGTGATATCCGGTTATGAAGATAACAGGACATTGATCAGGAGTTTAACCGGATTCAAAACGGGAAACACCAGTTTAAGGGAGTAATATGCTAAAAGAGTATAGAACAGTATTCCAGGAGGGGCAATATACCTACGAGGAAAAGCGGTCGCGCTTTATTGCCAGGGTGCTCCCGGTTCAAAGCGAGGAAGACGCCATCGAATATATCAACCGTGTCAAATCCGAGAGCAGGGACGCCCGTCATCATTGCTATGCCTATTATATAGAAGGGGATGCTGCATACCAGCGCTACAGCGATGACGGAGAACCAGCCGGCACAGCGGGAATACCCATACTTGAGGTCATTAAGAAAAGACAGCTGGTCAACATAGTCATTGTTGTCATCCGTTATTTTGGCGGTATACTTCTGGGAGCCGGGGGGCTTGTCAGAGCTTATGGCAAGGCTGCTGCCGGGGGAGTCCTGAATGCCCGTGTGATCATGGTGAGGACTTGTACCGAGGCCATAATTAACGTAGAATATCATTTGTCCGGGAAGCTTCAGAATATGCTGCTGAGCGAAGGGTTTATAATAGCAGGCACCGATTATTCCCATCATGTCTCCTTCACGGTATTGATCCCCGAAGAACAAAAAAACAAATTGGAGGAGACGGTTAACGACACCACAGGCGGTAAGGCTTATATTGCATATGGCGGGAAAAAGATGATCAAGACCGATGAGTCGGATAATATACTGGAGATCTGTCCGGTCACATAATCAGGATGAGGAGTGAAATTATGGCGGGACATTCAAAATGGTCCAACATCAAGCATAAGAAAAGCAGGAGTGATGCCCTGAAGGGCAAGATGTTCACGAAAATAGGCAGGGAGATAGCTATTGCTGTCAAGAGCGGCGGCCCCGATCCGGCCACGAATTCCAAATTGAGGGATGCCATTGCCAAGGCAAAATCTTGCAACATGCCCAACGACTCTATTATGAGAAGCATCAAGAAGGCTTCCGGAGAAGGGGATGGAGCAAACTACGAGGCTATCAGATATGAGGGTTATGGTCCTGCCGGAATCGCCGTTATCGTGGAGACCCTGACAGATAACAGGAACCGTACTGCGGGCGATATCCGCCATCTGTTCGATAAGTTTGGTGGCAACCTGGGAGCTACCGGCTGTGTAAGTTATATGTTCGATCAGAAGGGTCAGATGGTCATCGAGAAAAAAGACAGGGATGAAGATGAAATGATGATGCTGGCACTGGAGGCGGGGGCTTCGGATTTTGAGGCGGATGAGGAATACTTTGAGATACTTACCGAACCCAATGATTATACCGATGTGCGGGAAAAGCTGGAAGCCGCCGGTTTTGAGTTTGAATCAGCGGAGCTTGCTATGATTCCGCAGAATTACAGCAAGCTGACCAATCCGGAAGATGTGGAGAAAATGGAGAAGCTCCTTGAGAAACTTGAAGATCATGATGATGTTCAGAATATATGGCATAACTGGGAACAGGATTGAGGAGAGAGAGGTATGATTGAAGCAAAAAGCGGTTTGCGTCTTGAGGCTAATGAGATACGGACGATATTGCCCCACCGTTACCCGTTTTTACTCCTGGACAGGATAATTGATATCCGCCTTCCCAGAGAGGACGCCACACAGATTGAGCCGGGTATGAAGGTTTTGGGCGTAAAGAACGTGACCTATGATGAACCTTTTTTCCAGGGGCATTTTCCCGGAAACCCCATCATGCCCGGAGTACTCATTGTGGAAGCCCTGGCGCAGTGCGCCTGTTGCGGCGGTCTCATCCTGAAGGACAATCAGGGCAAGCTGGGGCTTTTCACGGGTATTGATGATATGAAGTTCAGAAAACAGGTAACCCCTGGTGACGTGCTGGAGCTTGCCATTGAGTTCACCGCCTTCAGACGTGGCATGGGAAAAGCCAATGCAAGGGCAACTGTGGATGGGCAGGTTGCTGCCGAGGGAACCATTAAATTTGCTATTGTATCACCAGAGTAAAGGCCGGGCAGTTTTGCCGGTGCCGGAATGGAAATCATATGGCGATCTATGCGATATCCGACCTCCATCTGTCCTTTGGAACTGACAAACCCATGGATGTATTCGGGGACAGATGGAAAAACCATGTGCAAAGGCTTGAACAAAACTGGAACCAGGTTGTGGGAAAGGACGATGTTGTTCTGATACCGGGGGACATATCCTGGGGCATCAACCTGGATGAAGCCCTGCCCGATTTCAGCTTTATCGATTCACTACCAGGGATGAAGATCATTTCAAAGGGCAACCATGATTACTGGTGGAGTACCCATCGCAAGTTCCGGGCTTTCCTTGATTCCAACCGGCTGGAAACCGTACGCATGCTTCATAATAACGCCTACCGGGTCGATGACTATGTAATATGCGGATCAAGGGGCTGGATTGACCCGGGAGATCCTGATTTCACGGAAGAGGACAGAAAGATTTTTTCCAGGGAGATGGAGCGGCTCCGTTTATCCCTCGAGCAAGGAAAGCGGCTGGGTGGTGAGATCATAGCCATGCTTCATTACCCGCCCTTTGATTTCAGTCATAGAACGAATGATTTTGCTGTTTTATTGAAAGAGTATGATGTGAGAATATGTATCTACGGACACATCCATGGGCGATGGGATGAGAACTGGCGGGACGAGACGATGGAGAGAATACGGTTTTCGCTGGTTTCAGCCGATTTTTTATCCTTCAGACCCATACGGATTGCATGAGAAGGAAAGGGAATTGGCGTATTCAGTACCGAATCTTAAGAAAAGGTTCCCCATGGGCTGGACCTGTGCTATAATATAGTGGTTTATTCTTCAAAATATCCAGGAAAAACAATACAGGAGGATATGAAATATAATGAACGTAAAGATTGAAAAACCCGAAAAGAATGTTGTCAAATTGGAGATTACAGTTGAGAGCCAGGTCTTTGATGAATGCATGGACAGAGCATTTGTTAGGAATAAATTCAAGTTCAGCATACCCGGTTTCCGCAAAGGCAAGGCGCCCCGCAACCTGGTGGAACGCTATTACGGAGAGCAGGTGCTCTATGAAGATGCTATCAATTTTGCCTGTGGCGATGCCTACAACAAGGCCATAGACGAGCATGATCTGGAGCCTGTTGACAGGCCGGAGATCGATATTGTTCAGATTGGCAGCGGCAAGGATCTTATTTTCACTGCAACGGTTACCGTCAAGCCCGAGGTAGAACTGGGTCAGTATAAGGGGCTTGAAGTGGAGAAAGAAACGGTAGAGGTTACCGAAGAGGATGTTACCGCCGAACTCAACAGGATTGCTGAGCGGAATGCGAAGCTGATTACGGTTGAGGACAGACCTGTTCAGAATGGCGATACCGTAAACATTGACTATGAGGGAAGCGTTGACGGTGTACCCTTTGAGGGTGGTGCCGCGAAGGGGCAAAACCTGGTGATAGGTTCCAACACCTTCATTCCTGGCTTTGAAGAGCAATTGATAGGATTTGAACTGAATGAGGAGAAGGATATTCAGGTTAAGTTCCCCGATGAATATCACAGCAAGGATCTGGCTGGGAAGGATGCCACCTTCAAGGTGAAGATCAACGAGATCAAGGTTAAGCAGCTGCCGGAGATAAACGACGAGTTTGCCGGCGATGTCAGTGAATTCGATACCCTTGAGGAATACAAGCAGGACATCCTGAAAAATCTGACAGAAAAAGCTCAGGAAGCTGCCGACAGAAAATTCGAGGATGAAGTTGTCAAGAAGGCTACTGATAATGCCACCTGCGATATCCCGGATGTGATGATTGAAAGGCGTCTTGATGAGATGATGCGGCAGTTTGACATGACCCTTCGCTATCAGGGACTCAATCTTTCCACCTATATGCAGATAATGGGCATGGATGAGGCAAAATTCCGCAATGAATACCGTGAGTCGGCTCTCAGGGACGTAAAGACCCAGCTTGTAATTGAAAAGATTGCAGAAACCGAAGGGATTGACGCAACCCCTGAAGAGTATGACCAGGAGCTTGAAAAGATGGCCGAACAGTACCATCAGCCGGTAGAGGAAATGAAGAAACATTTGCATAATGACGATATAGAATATATTAAGAATTCCATTATCAGCAGGAAGACCGTTGCCATGCTGGTTGAAAGCGTAAAGGCGTAAACACGGGAAATCGGTTTAAAGAAGCTTTATGGTGGAATTATATTATCAAGTGCAGACAAAGGAGGCATTTATATGTCACTGGTACCCATAGTGGTTGAGCAAAGCAGCAGAGGCGAAAGATCCTACGACATATATTCAAGATTGTTAAAGGATAGAATCATCCTTTTAAGCGATGAGATTAATGATGTAACGGCAAGCCTTGTTGTGGCGCAGATGCTGTTTCTGGCAGCTGAAGATCCGGATAAGGACATTCAGCTCTATATCAACAGCCCGGGCGGATCCATCACTGCCGGCATGGCAATTTACGACACCATGCAGCATGTAAGACCAGATGTTTCCACCATCTGTGTGGGAATGGCCGCCAGCATGGGAGCATTTCTGCTGGCTTCAGGAGCCAAGGGCAAGCGCTATGCGCTCCCCAACAGCACCATCATGATCCACCAGCCCATTGGTGGAGCCAGAGGTCAGGCTACCGATATCAAGATCCACGCTGAATGGATCATCAGAATGAAGAACCATTTGAACAAGATCCTAAGCGAAAGAACAGGTCAGCCTCTTGCAAAGATCGAGATTGACGTGGAAAGGGACTATTTCATGAGTGCCCAGGAGGCAAAGGACTATGGATTGGTTGATCAGGTGATGGAACCGCGGGTAACGGGGTGATTCTATGGCGCGATATGATGATAAGAAACAGGTAAAATGTTCTTTTTGCGGCAAAAGTCAGGATCAGGTTAACCGTATAGTTGCCGGCCCCGGGGTTTATATTTGCAATGAGTGTATTGAGTTATGCTCCGAGATCATCGAAGAGGAATTTGAAGATGCCCGTGTAGAGCAACAGCTTGAGGAGATACTGAAGCCTCAGGAGATCAAGCGAATCCTGGATGAATATGTTATCGGTCAGGAAAAGCCCAAAAGGACCCTGGCAGTTGCGGTGTATAACCACTACAAGAGAATACGGGCGGAATTCAACCGCAGCGACATTGAAATTCAGAAAAGCAATATATTGTTGATTGGTCCAACGGGCTGCGGCAAGACCTACCTGGCTCAGACTCTGGCCAAGATACTGAATGTGCCCTTTGCCATTGCGGACGCCACCTCCCTTACCGAGGCCGGCTATGTTGGAGAGGATGTTGAGAACATTCTTTTAAAACTGATTCAGGCAGCCGACTATGACATCGAGCGAGCTGAAAAGGGCATCATCTACATCGATGAAGTCGACAAGATAGCCAGAAAATCCGACAACCCCTCCATAACAAGGGATGTCAGCGGTGAGGGCGTTCAGCAGGCTTTATTAAAAATCCTGGAAGGTACCGTGGCATCGGTTCCGCCTCAGGGCGGCCGCAAGCACCCCCATCAGGAGTTTATTCAGATAGATACCACCAATATACTTTTCATCTGCGGCGGTGCCTTTGATGGATTGGATAAGATAATCCAGAACAGGATCGGCGAAAAAACACTGGGTTTTGGTGCCGAGATAGAAAACAGAGCCGCCAAGGATATTGGGGAACTGCTGGAGAAAGTAAATCCTCAGGATTTGTTGAAATACGGATTGATACCCGAATTTGTGGGAAGACTTCCTGTAACCGTTGCCTTAAGCCCGCTGGATAAGGCAGCTCTTGTGGAGATCCTCACAAAACCTAAAAATGCGCTGGTTAAGCAGTATCAGAGGCTGTTCGAAATGGACGGCGTACAGCTTGAGGTGGAAGAAGGAGCTCTGGAGGCCATTGCGGACAAGGCGCTTGAACGTAAGATCGGTGCCAGAGGCTTGAGGGCAATCATTGAAGAGATCATGCTGGATGTCATGTATGACATACCCTCAAAGGATAATGTGGAGAAGTGCATTATTCACAAGGAAACCGTTATCAATAATGAGAGTCCGGTATTGATATACGGGGAGCAGAAAAAAGCACTGCCCGCTGTGAAAAAGAAAAAGCGGAGCGAAATCGATTCCGCATCCTAAATTGACGCAATGCCGGGATTGATTAAAGCAAAATCAAGCAGCTTATGTATTATTGGCAGATGATCAAATATGGTCATCTGCCATTATTAATGGTACAGATTTTAAGACAGGGACGGCAGAGAATGTGATGACAAAGTGCACAGATCAAGGGATCCCGTAAAACAAGGTCGCATTGCGATAAGGCGCCGAAACATCCTGCGAGAATGAGATAAGGGCGGCTGCTGTTTGAGCGGAGCGAGTTCAGCCGACCCTCGTTCGAGCAGTTGATGTTTCGCAGACGTGCAGCACAGCGACCGGGCTTTACGGGATACCTTACCTTATGTTGTCTGGTTTTCTTATACATATCAAGTTTTGCACATCGTCCGCCGTCCCTGTCTTGCTTTGCGTGCCTTTACATCACAAACAGATGTTTGGTAAAATGATGTCAGACAGGCTAAAACACTAACGAGGAGCGGAATAATGTCAAAGAAACCAAAGCAAACTTATGGAAATGAAAGCATCACTTCCCTTAAGGGCGCGGATCGTGTCCGGCTGCGGCCCTCGGTTATCTTCGGCTCAGATGGGCTGGAAGGTTGCGTACACTCATTCTTTGAAATACTGGCCAACTCCATTGATGAAGCCAGGGAGGGCTATGGAAGCCTTATAAGGGTTATAAGGCACAAGGATTACTCCATTACAGTGGAGGATCAGGGCCGGGGAATACCTTTGGATTTCAACCAGAAGGAACAGCGTTATAACTGGGAACTGGTATACTGTGAGCTCTACGCCGGAGGAAAGTACAGAAACTACACCGGCGAAAACTACGAGTTTGCCCTGGGACTTAACGGCCTCGGAGCCTGCGCTACCCAATACAGCTCAGAATACATGGATGTAACTGTATTCCGCGATGGTTATAAGTATGAACTCCATTTTGAAAAGGGTAACAATATCGGCGGACTTAAAAAGGAAAAGTACAACTATGAGCATACCGGCACCCTGCAGAAATGGAAGCCGGATCGTGAGGTCTTCACCGATATCAGGATACCCCTTGAGGTTTTCAGGGATGTTCTGAAAAGGCAGGCGGTGGTCAACGCCGGACTGGTCTTTGAACTCATTGACGAAGAGAGCGGAACCACCGAAAGGTTTTGTTATGAGAATGGTATAGTTGACTATATCAATGAATTGGGCCAGGGCAAGAACCTGACCTCTGTTCAATTCTTTGAAGGTTTTGCGCGGGGCCGTGACAGGGAGGACAAGCCCGAATATAAGGTCAAGATGCAGGTGGCCTTTTGCTTTAACAATGAGATCAACCGCATTGAGTATTATCACAATTCCAGCTGGCTGGAGTACGGCGGCGCGCCTGACAAAGCCGTTAAGGCCGCTTTTGTAAATGAACTGGACAAATACCTTAAGAACAATAACAAGTATAATAAAAATGACAGCAAGATCTCCTTTACAGATATTGAGGACAGCCTGATTCTTCTGACTAACACCTTTTCCACCATTACCAGCTATGAGAATCAGACTAAAAAGGCCATCAATAACCGGTTCATCCAGGAAGCCATAACTGATTTTTTAAGGGAGCAGCTTGAAGTCTATCTGATAGAAAACAAGGACGAAGCCGAGAAAATAGCATCGCAGATTCTGATCAACAAGCGCAGCAGAGAGTCGGCAGAGAGAGCAAGGATCGATATAAAGAAGAAACTTGGAAAAACCATGGATGTATCTGCAAGGGTTAAGAAGTTTGTGGACTGCCGAAGCCGGGATGTGAATATACGTGAGCTCTATATCGTGGAGGGAGATTCCGCCCTCGGATCCTGCAAAATGGCTCGTGACAGCGAGTTTCAGGCAATCATGCCTGTACGGGGCAAGATTCTTAACTGTCTGAAAGCGGAATATGACAGCATCTTTAAGAGCGAGATCATTGTGGATCTGATTAAGGTACTGGGGTGCGGCGTTGAAATAAAATCCCGTCACAATAAGGATTTGAATACCTTTGATATGGCAAATCTGAGATGGAGTAAGATCATCATCTGTACAGATGCCGATGTTGACGGCTTTCAGATAAGAACACTGCTCCTGGCTATGTTATACCGGCTCATCCCCACGCTGATTGAGTCGGGAAAGGTATATATCGCCGAGTCACCCCTCTTTGAGATCAGCACAAAGGATGGTACCTGGTTTGCCTATTCTGAAAAAGAGAAGTCTGAAATACTGAAAAAGCTGAAAGATAAGAATGTTGTCATCCATCGCTCCAAAGGGCTTGGGGAAAACGATCCCGAAATGATGTGGCAGACCACCATGAACCCTGAAACCAGGCGCCTGATCAAGGTGACGCCCGATGAGGCCGAGGAGACCAGGAAGTACTTTAACATGCTCCTGGGGGATGACCTCCAGGGCCGCAAGGATTATATTGCAAAGTACGGGCATGAGTACATGGATGCCATAGATGTCAGCTGATTAACTGTCATCGCGAGTGCACAACGTGTCATTGATCTTAGCCTTTATGGAGGGCGAGATTGCTTCGTCGCTTTGCTCCTCGTGATGACAGAGGGGGAAGCCTCCTCGCAATGACAGTCTGGAGGCGAGATGCGAGAGGTTAGAGGTGAGAATCTGAGAAGGTCTTTGAGGTCGGAAGTTTCTACACCTCGCTATCGTTTGCAATTGCAGATGGAGGATGCCTCCCCGCAATGACATGCCGGAGGTTAGAGGCAAGAGGTTGGAAGTTTGAACGGGAGAGAGGAAGAACTTAAGGTATGCAGAACAATTACACAGAACAGCCCATCGTTCACACGCTGAAAAAGAATTATATGCCCTATGCTATGAGTGTTATTGTTTCCCGTGCCATTCCGGAGATCGACGGTTTAAAGCCGTCCCACAGGAAACTTTTATACACCATGTACAAGATGGGTTTGCTGAAGGGCAACAAGACCAAATCTGCCAACGTGGTGGGGCAGACAATGAAACTGAATCCCCATGGGGATATGGCCATCTATGAAACTATGGTGCGTCTGACCACGGGGAATATGGCGCTTTTGCACCCCCTCATAGAATCCAAGGGCAATTTCGGACGTGTTTATTCCCGTGATATGAAGTTTGCTGCGCCTCGGTATACCGAAGCTAAACTGGCGGATATATCCGAGGCTCTTTTCAGGGATATCGACAAGGAGACCGTTGATTTTACCGATAATTACGACGGTACCATGAAGGAGCCGGTTCTGCTGCCAGCAGCCTTTCCCAACATCCTGGTAAATCCCAACCAGGGTATTGCTGTCGGGATGGCCAGCAATATATGCAGTTTCAACCTGCGAGAGGTGTGTGAAGCCACCATTGCCTATATACAGAATGATCATGTAGATCTTTTGGATTATCTCAAGGCACCTGATTTCTCAACCGGCGGCCAGATACTTGTGAACCCGGAGGAACTTTCAAAGATATACAGAACAGGCAGAGGGTCTTTCAAGATCCGTGCCCGCTACCGTTTCGACAGGAAAAACAGCTGTATTGAAGTATATGAGATACCCTACACAACAACATCCGAAGCTATCATAGAAAGCATAGCCGGAATAATTAAGAGCGGTAAGATCAAGGATATAACCGATGTTCGCGATGAGACTGATCTGGACGGCCTGACCATAGCCATCGACATAAAACGCAATGCCGACCCTGACGAGATCATGAATAAGCTTTTCAGACTGACCACATTGCAGGACAGTTTCAGTTGCAATTTCAACATATTGATTGATCAGAAGCCAATGGTGCTGGGCGTTTATGAGATATTGGATCATTGGATCCAGTTCAGAATGAACTGCATAAGGCGAAGATCCCAGTTTGATATCCGCAGGAAGAGCCAGAGGCTCCACCTCTTGACCGGCCTTTCAAAAATCTTGCTTGATATTGATAAGGCAATAGCTATAATCCGCAATTCTGATAAGGATGCTCAGGTAATCCCCAACCTGATGAAGGGCTTTAATATCGATAAGGATCAGGCTGAGTTCATAGCCGAGATCAAATTAAGAAACCTCAACAGGGAGTACATCCTCAGGCAGACCTCAGATATTGAAAAGCTAAAGAATGAGATTGAGGACTTAAAGGATATTGTTGGCCGAGATGAGAGGGTTCTCGGGATTATCTGCAAGGAACTGAGCGATATCTCAAAGACCTACGGTGTGGACAGGAGAAGCGAAATCATAGATGAGGATGAGGTTGAGCACATTACCGAAGAAAAGCTCATTGAAGACTATAATGTACGTCTATTTTTAACCCGGGAGGGTTATATTAAGAAAATACCACTGGTATCCCTGCGTTCCTCCGGTGAACAAAAGCTGAAGGAAGAGGATGCCATCATGATGGAATTCGAAACACGCAACAAGGCAGAACTGCTCCTGTTCTCGAACAAGGCCGTAGTATATAAGATGAAGGTTCATGAACTCCCGGACAGCAAGGCGAGCATGCTGGGCGATTATCTTCCCAATATACTTGATATGGAATCAGATGAAAGAATCATTTACATGCATGCCACCGATGATTTTACCGGCCATATGCTCTTCGCTTTTGAGAACGGAAAGGTGGCCAAAATACCACTGACAAGCTATGCTACCAAACTGAACCGTAAAAAGCTGACCAAGGCCTACAGCCAGCTTTCGATGCTGGTGTCCATGCATTATATAGCCGAGGATCAGGATTTTGCAGCCCTGAGCAGTATTGATAAGCTCCTTGTATTCAATACATCCGGGATCAACCCTAAAACCACAAGGGGCTCTCAAGGAGTGCAGGTGCTCAGATCCAAAAAAGGCAGCACCCTCGTGGGGTTCAAGCCGCTGAGTGAACTGGATCTCAAAGATCCTGAGTATTACAGAGCCAAGGTGCCTGCCATCGGATACTATCTGCGGGATGAGGATAAGGAGAATGAACAGGTCAGCCTGTTTGGCAATTGAGCCCATCCATCAGACTTTTACCTCTGATTCCTGTATAGGATAGATGTAACAGGAGGTTCAACATGGACGATATTGTCCGGATACGTAAATGTCTGGCGGGAGATAGAGAGGCATTCGAACCTTTAGTATCCAAATATAAGAACCTTGTTTATGGGATTGCACTGAGTATTCTACATAACAAGGATGAGGCGGCCGATGTTACCCAGGAAGTCTTTCTGAAGGTCTGGGCTAACCTTGGGCGCTATAATCCGGAATACAGTTTTAAGACATGGATTGCCAGGATTACCGTAAATCACAGTATCAATGTCAATCAAAAACATAAGCGCTCGGCACCTGTGGCATGGGATGAGGAAGCCGTGCAACGCATACCAACAGACAGCGGCCTTCCCGAGGAAGAAATCCTTTTGAAGGAAGAACAGGACAGGGTGAGAAGTGCTGTTGAATCCCTGCCGGAGATGTACAGACTGGTGATCACCCTGTTTCATCAGCAGTCCCTGTCCTACGATGAAATATGTCAGATAACCGGATATCCGCTAAGCATTGTTAAAAATCGGCTGTACAGGGCAAGAAAAATGCTGTGTGAAAAACTTAGAACATACTATGGAAATGGGGCCGGAGAGGAGGAGGCTTCATGGGCTGTGAAAAAGCATGGGAGCTGATGATGAGCCAGTTGGACGGCAAGATTGAGGGACGGGATTTGATGATTTTGGAAAATCATTTGAGAATGTGCCCTGAATGCCGAAGACAGGAGGCTTCCCTTAGCGCGGTTCTGCTGGAACTGGAACGGGCAAGGCCTGCTGCGCCTGAATCCACTGAACGAAAAGTGATGGAGAGGATCTGTGATGCCCGGCGCAAAGAGACAGCCGCTCTCCTTCCTTACGTTGTTCTGCCCGCAGCACTGCTTGCGGGGTTACTGGCTTATCTCTTGTATAAACTCTATATGTCCGGCCCTGTAATCCTGATTGATAAGGCCGCCCGCACACTGACGGTTTTCTATAAAGTATGCCAGTCAATGGCGGCTGTGTCCAATGTTCTCCTCAATACTCAGTATCTTAGTGGGATCCTGATGATGGTAGGGGTTTCACTGTTTGCAGGTATCATCGTATTAATCTCAAGGCAATTGAGGAAAAAGGGTAATAGCCAAGCATATTGGAGGACAATAAAATGAAGAGAAAGCATTCGCGTATGGTGGTCGTATTTCTTATAATCCTTCTGCTGACAGGGTCGGTTATCGTCCTGGCTGCAGACGACAATCCTGCAGTCAATACCGGAGAAATCCATGAAAATGATTTTATTGTAGAAGGTTATTCGGTTACCAATGACGGAACGATTAAAGGGGATCTCCTGTCGGTATCGCAACGGCTGACCGTGAGAGGTTCGGTTGAAGGTGATATCATAGCCTTTGCCCCCGATATCTATATTGGCGGTGAAGTAGGTGGCAGCATTAGACTTGCGGGCACCAACATAAGCGTATCCTCCCGTATTTCCAGAAATGCAATGCTGATGGGCTCCAGCTGCATACTGGATAATACCTCTTCTGTGATCAGAAATGCCTACTTGTTCGGAAATACAGTAAAAAGTCTTGGGACTGTGGAAGGGGATACACATATCTATGGCACCGATATTACCCTTGCTGGTGTCTACAATGGTGATGTGAATATTCACGACTTAGCCGAGCAGGGAAGTTTCAACATCCTTCCCGGGACAGTGATAAACGGAAAGCTGACCTATAAGGGTAAAAGCGAGTTCCATCTGCCAAGTTATGCTCAGGTGCAGGACTATGAGTTTATAAAAACCAGCCCGACCCCTGAGCAGGGTGGAAGGTTCGACGTGATGAGCATTATTAAGAGGATCATCACCCTGACGGTGTATTACTTGTTTGCACTTCTTCTGTTCAAGCTTTTCCCCAGATTCTTCGTCCAGTCGGGAAAATTCATATCTCAAAAACCTGTCACAGCTGCCGGGATCGGCATTGCCACATTGGGAACCTTTGTTGGCGGCTTGCTTTTGCTGTTGATTATTGTTCTTCTGGTTATGACAATCCTTGATTTATCAATTCTTGGATTCACCAGTCTTGTTTTCATTTTCTTCGGTCTGGTAACTGTTGTGTTCGCAGACATCCCTGTCTCGTTATGGCTGGGCGATATGATTGCAGGCAGAACCGACAGCGTTCCGGCAAAGCTTGCATCAGGACTGATAGCTATCAACGCTGTCAAACTGGCTTTGAAATTACTTGGAGGCATTCCTTCGGTAAGCTCTGTTTTTGGCGTTTTAGGTTTTCTTGTCAATGCAGCTGTATGGCTTTTAGGCACAGGAGCCATCCTGAAGACACTGTTTTCCATGCTGAAGGCTGCCAACCAGCAGGCTGAGGCTGAAGATCTGGGTATAACCGAAGGATAGCATCAGGTGTTCTGATTAAGCCTGATGCTCTGTACAAAAAGGGTATCTTCTGATATGTTTGTTCTGGGGACATTCCCATATAAATATACCAGAGGCGAGAGATGGATAATAAGTTTTCTTCAATTATAAAAAGGTCACTCAAGGTAACAGCCAGCTATATTACGGCATTCATTCTTATCTGTGTGTTTTCTGCGAGCGTTTTTGGGTTGGCACGGGAAAACACGCCGAAAGCTATGCCCTGGCTTTCCTTTGCCACATTTCTGATACTTTTTTATGGGGTCTATACCGAGATGCGCAGCTTAGGAGTAAAAGAAAGCAGGCCCCAGTATAATATCAATCCTTCCAAATTCAAGGGGCTCCTCTATGGTACCATCGGGGTTATTCCCATACTGATTGTCCAACTGATCGCTCTTGCCATCAGGATTGATGAACCCTTTGAGATCCTTAAAAGGCGCATATTCCAGTTGGTGTCCGGGCCGCTGTACTGGCTGGCCAGACTTCTCGGTAATGAAATCCATCACTATTTCGCAGCCCTTGTCTCCATCATCATCATGGCTTTTCTAGGGTATTTCGCGGGACATAAGAAGTTTTACCTCACCACCTGGCTGAAAGAAACCCTGGGTACTAAGAAGGATAAAAAAGCATAGGACGAACATACACTTTTTTGTGATATGGCCAACCTGTCCCTGAATATGTTAAATACAAATAACAAGACAGGGACGGGATATGGATGATATTGCTGATAAAGCGAAGAAATGCAGTGCTGATACTGCTCATACTGTTCCTTTCCATCGCTGTATTCAGTTTGGATGGATCAAGTGACCCGATGGCGCTGGCGGCAAATAGACAATACAAGGCCACAGTGATTCTTGATCCGGGGCATGGGGGCGAGGATCCGGGTGCGGTCAGTAATTATTCCGGAATTGCCGAAAAGGACATCAACTTAAGGATAGCTCAACTGCTTAAAGAACTTCTTGAAGAAGATGACTACCGTGTAATCATGACACGTCAGGAGGATGTCCTCAACTACAAGCCCGGAACTAAGAACATCACAGAAAAAAGAAGGCAGGATCTGACAGGCAGGAGGAAACTCATAGACAGCTCGGGCGCTGATATTGTCGTCAGTATTCACCTCAACAAGTTTGAGGATCCGCAATACTACGGTGCGCAGGCCTTCTATCCGCCCGGATCGGCAGAAAGCGAACGCCTGGCAGTGTGCGTGCAGAATGCTCTCAGAGAGAATGTGGATCCTTCCAATAACCGAAAGGCACTTGTGCAGACAAAACGCATCGTCATCCTCAGGGATTTGGTGGTGCCCACAACCCTTGTGGAATGCGGTTTCTTATCAAATTCTCAGGAGGAGGCGCTCCTCAGGACGGTGGATTATCAGGAGAAAATTGCGAAGGCTCTCAAGAAGGGGATAGATGATTATTTCTCAGAATAGACCCGTAAGCTGAGTGTTTTTGGCTGTTTACTTGCCCGTCAGCACTTAATAATATGGTTTAATTAACCGATATAGATAGAAGTGGTGCTGTTGTACGGGCATTATTCTACAAAAGATGGAGTGTGTTGATATGTATTTGGAATACAGCCTCTACGCTGTGCCTGCCATACTGATTACAGGATTGGTGGCCTGGCTCTGCCTCAAATGGAAGGGTCAAACAGAGAAGACCACCATACGGGCTCTGTTATACGGCACAGCCACAGCCATCCTTATCGCATTGCTGGTGCCTGTCACGGCAAGGCTGTTTTACCACCGTGCCGGACTCTCAGTTACGGTTTCATTGGTGGCAGCCTTCGCATCTCTTGCATCTGCGGCAGCTGTTGTTCTGTATCTGGCGCATATCATTGTAACAAATAAGCTGAAAGAAGACGAAAAAGCTGCAGGATACCTGGGATCCATTGAAGACGCCGGTGGAGAGTCGGCGGCATCCCATGAGGGGATGGAGGGGCTGTCTGAATCACCTTATGCGGATCAGCAAATACCGTCTGAAGCTGCTAAGACCGTGGCAAAAAAGGTTGACACGGTGCAAAATGTTGATAAAATTGGAGATGATGAATACCTCATCGTGCAGGAAAATGTCAATGATTTGCTGAATGCCGCTCTGGATTATAAGATACGCGGCGATTATCCCGAAGCGGTTTCTTGTTACCGCAGAGCCTTGGAACACATACAGGAAAAGGAACTCTTGACCTGGGTTGTTATAGATTTGTGCGGTTTGGCGAAGATTATGAAAAATACTCGCATCATTCAGGAAGTTCTGGAATCAAGACAGGGGGAAATGCTGGATTCTGGAATTAAAACCGAAATCTTGAACAATATTTGATAAATATATATTTTTTCATTGAACTCGCCGGTTATTATTGTTATTATAATAATATCTTATCTGTTCCTGCACGAGGAACGGGATAGCAATAAATTGTATAACCGCGTTAGGGGGTAGCTGGGGATGAAAACCACTCAGCAAATCGTTGGACTGCCCGTCATCAGTATTTCAGACGGAAATGAGATTGGCATGGTAAAAAATGTCATCATCAATGCCGCTAAGGGGACTGTGGATTTCTTTGTTATCGACAGCGGAGTGAGGTCTTTGGCGGGAGGTGTTATTCCTGCCGGAAGGGTTCTTGGTATCGGCGAATATGCACTGACCATTCAAGAGCCTGACGACATCAGCGATATTGTTAAGATTCCCGCAGCTATTGAACTGCTCCAGAAAAATATCACAGTGAGCGGAACAAGGGTTCTTACAAAGAAGGGAAGCCTTTTGGGCGAAGCCGGAGATATTTATATTAATGAGGATGATGAAAGCTACGCAATAATCGGTGTAGATTTTATCCCGGGAAAACCCGATCTGAAGAGCGGCATCATCCCCAGAAGCAGCATCATTACATTCGGTAAAAACCTTCTGGTTGTTAATGAAGATGTAATAGAAATGCTGTTGGAAGCTCCCGGTGATATCAACTCCCTGACTGATCAGCAGGAAAGCAGTATAGGCGCGATGGAATCCAAACCTGTGGAGATTGAAGGCATGGGTTTTTTCCAAAATGATACCGCCCCTGTGGAGATCGTTGAGCCTGAGGTAAGCAGCCCTGTTATTACGGAGATTCCTGTTGAGGAACAGCAGGATGATCTGTTCAGGTTGGATAATGACAATGATCAGCCCTACCCAAGCCAAACCGAGTCGACAGCCTCCGAAACAGTTGAGGCCGAAGCTCAGCCCAATGAATCGGAAATGACCGCTGCAGAGCTTTTCGAATACAGACAGAAGCAGTATTTGCTGGGCAAGAAGGTTTCAAAAACCATTTACAGCAGCTCGGGAGGCATCATTGCGGAAGCCGGTGAGATCATTACTGAGAGCATGATAGATACGGTGAAGCGCGAAGGGAAACTGATTGAGTTGGTCATGAATTACGAAGGATAACACATCGAACCGGGTCAGGGTTGCCTGACCCGGTTTTTTGGATGTGCCGGACGTTCCCTGCAGGGGTTTTATTGGTCTTTCCTGTGAGGAACACATTCCGGCATCTTGGATGGAGTGATACTAATGCTAAAACAAAGAAGAAAACCTGCATGGATTCTTTTTGTTCTGTTTCAGGCCTTCCTGGGATCATGCATAGGTGTTTTTGCTTTGTCGGGGTATCAGATTGAGACATTACCGGCGGCCACATATATTAATGATATCAATATTGGCGGTTTTGATTTTCAGGAAGCCAGAGCCCGTCTTAATGATTACAATGATTTTCTCATGAGTAAGGGCAGGGTGGAGATAGCCGTCAATCAGGATCGCTATATCATTTCCTATGATCAGATCGACGGCCGTATGGACGTGGATAAGACCCTGGACAACATTTTCAGTGAGTTGTCGGGTAATTCCATAAACCGCTTCGTTGTGGGCGAAAATGCGCATACGGTTCATGAGCCTGTTGTGGTTTTCAACACAGGCAAGCTTTCAGCCGAGATTGAGAATATCTTTAGCCAATATGGCAGAGAGCCTGTTAGCGATTCCTACAGGATTGAGAATGGCAGATTGGTGTACACTCCGGAAATCAGCGGCATCAGAGCTGACTACACTGCTCTGGAAAGAAGAATAACCGCCCATATTCACTCCCTCAGCCAGGAAGCATTGGTTATTGAACAGGATGATCCTGAGATTTTTGTTGCTTTCTCCTCTGACAACGGCGAGGATAAGGAAGCATTCAAGTTTATTGTTTCCAGCGCCCATATAAGACTCGCCGAGACAGACAGAAATGAGGAGGAAGGAATCCTTGAGGGGCTTAACGGCAGTATTATTCCTTCGGGAGAGATGGTGCAGCTGTCTAAAATGCTTGATCTGAGCGGGTTGACTCTGGAAGGCAGGCAGGATCTGGTAAACCGGACAGCAACTGCTGTCTATCAGGCTTTTCTACCCATAGAGGGCATAACACCAGTTAACAGGAGGCCTTCTGAAATGGTTCTCCCCTACTCAGAGCCCGGCCTGGAGGCGGTAATAAGCGGAGAGAACGGAGACTTGGTTCTTGAAAACTCCACTGGACAAACCCTCATGCTTCTTTGCGAGATAAGGGATAAGTCCCTTCATTGCTATGTGATTTCACCTGAGAACATACCCAGCGGGGTTCTTGTAGCGCATAAAAAGGACGTTGTGGAGCCTCCCGTTATCTACTCGGTGAACAGCGACCTCAAAAAGGGCGAGAGCAGAATTGTTACAGAAGGACGGGAAGGTTTTACTGTCCATGTGGAACGGGTTATAGGAAACGATAGGGAAACTCTATATACCGACAGGTATGATCCCGTCAGC
>Ga0209537_1002018_pt1 | contig 21251 bp, 17 predicted proteins | sample BioPla4DNA1_FD_187698 | JGI IMG/M metagenome (GOLD analysis project Ga0209537, IMG submission 187698) | Biogas fermentation microbial communities from Germany - Plant 4 DNA1 (SPAdes) (version 2) | ecosystem: Engineered > Bioreactor > Anaerobic > Digestate | place: Bielefeld, North... | reverse complement strand
TGGGCACAGTTTAAGCTGCCGGATGAATCGCCGGCTCAACCTGTGATTCATGTGGCATCTTCACCACCATTGTCCTTCGAGCAACAGGAGAACACACTCTTCGTTCGGGGCGCAGACTTTGAAATGGCATTTGACAGAGTCCGCGGTCTGCTTAAGAGATGGGATTATCAGGGAATGAATATGCTGGTCAGGGGCCCAAAAATGAATTTCTGGAGAGCCCCCACCGATAATGATGTGCACGAAGCAGCCATGTGGCGCAGAGCGGGCCTGGATCAGCTGCAGCACCGGATAGATGGAATGCATTGGGAGGAATGCAGTGAAAACCATATTAAGGTGCGGGTAAGTTCCCGGATTGCTCCTCCTGTCTATGACTGGGGCATACTGTGCCATTATACCTATGATATTTACGGAAGCGGCGATGTGATCCTTGAGGTTCATGGTATTCCTCAGGGTAAGCTGCCGGAAACCCTTCCGAGAATAGGGCTTCAAATGGCATTGATAAAGCAGCTGGATATGGTTTCATGGTACGGCCGTGGTCCTGGCGAATCCTACAGCGACAGCAAGCTTGCCAATCGCTTTGGAATATACAGATGCAGCGTGGATGATCTGTATACACCTTATGTACGGCCGCAGGAAAACGGCAACCGGACCGATACAAAATGGGTGGCATTTACCAATACAAGGGGTATTGGACTGATGGCCGTGGGAATGCCTAAGTTTGATTTCAGTGCTCATTGGTTTACAACACAGGATCTTGACAAAGCTACCCATACCTATGAACTGGTAAAACGGGACTTTATCACTTTGAATCTGGATTACCAGCAGCATGGACTTGGTACTGCCAGTTGTGGACCTGGGCAGCTTCCCCAGTACAAGCTGTTACCCCACGAATTTAAATACAGACTGCGTCTCACACCTTTCAGCAAGGACGCAATATCGGATACCGAATTGGGTAAACGGGTAATAAAAGATTAGTATCAGCAGCCTGAATAAAAGCATTATTCAGATAAAAAACCTCCTGTGTGATGCGCTTTGCATCGTACAGGAGGTTTTTAATATTATTAATAATCTAAAAAGCTGCAAATCAGAGGGTTACTTCCCTGCCCAGCTTTGCTGAATCATAGATGCCGTTGAGCATCTTTTGTACCTCAAGACCATCCTCGGCAGTTGCTATAGGTTCTTTGCCTTCCCGTATACATTCGATGAAATGGTTTATTTCATTGTCAAAACTGTTTTCCGAGTTAATCACGGGAGCGGAGTCGAATAGATAATTCTCCTGCTCATCATAGATCACAAACGGATTTAAGCTGGCTCCGGCCTTGGTCCCGAATATATTACTGAATATACCGGTGTCCTTTCCATTGATTGCCCAGCTTACATCCACCGTCATAGTGGCACCGTTTTCAAAACGTATGAAACCGGAAGCCGAATCCTCAGTTTCAAATACTATGTTGTCGGCATCCAATGCTATCCAGCGGCTTACACCCTTGGTCTTGTAATCGCCAATTTTGTTGTAGGTTGCAGCACTTACACTGATGGGTTTTGGTTTGCCCATAAAGTACCATGTCAGGTCTATTACATGCACACCTATGTCTATGACCGGACCGCCGCCTGATTTGGACAGGTTGGTAAACCAGCCCAGAGGAGTACCGCGTCTTCTGAACCATCCAGCCTTTGCATAATAAATCTCACCGAATTTGCCTGCATCAGCCAGTTCTTTTATTAATTTGCTGTCTGCACGAAAACGGTTTACAAAGCCCATCATGAAGATAATGTTGTTATCCCTTGCAGCCTTAACCATATCCTCGGCCTCTTTTACATTCATAGCCATCGGCTTTTCACAAAGTATGTGTTTTTTTGCATTGGCTGCTGCAATAGCGATTTCTGCGTGGGCATCATTGGTAGTACATATGCTTACAGCATCAATTTCTTCAATATCAAGAATTTCCTGGTACTTGTCTGAAACATATTTGATATTAAACCTGTTTGCAGCGTCCTTGGCCCTGTCAAGATTAATATCGCATATTCCCACTATCTCCACATCTTTTTGATTTTTATAGGACGGGATGTGGGCATTTTGGGCAATATTTCCTGCACCTATGACAGCGACCTTAATTTTACCGTTCTTCATTCTTTGCACCTCCTACAGAATACTCCTCAGATATTTCAGGCTTTCCTCTATGCTTTCAAGCTGCGGTTTTTCAAATTCTTCCTGCTCAACAATATACCACTTAATGCCAAGCTCCTTACCCAGCTTTACAATTTCAACAAAATCCATTATTCCATTTCCTATTTCGGTGCTTACCTTATCTTCCATACTCTTTAAATCTTTAATGTGTATAAGAGTTGAACACTGTTGCGGATATTTTCTCATGAAATCAACCGATTTTAAACCGCAGTATTCAACCCAGAATGTATCAAGTTCCATATGCACCAGATCCGGCTGGGTGTTTGAGAGCAGGATATCCAGTCCATACTCACCATCGAATTTTTCAAATTCAAAATCATGATTGTGATATGCGAATTGGAGGCCATGGCGTTTACATTCTTCGCCAATCTTGTTAAATAGATCTGCCAGTTTCCTGTAGGCATCTGCACTGTCCCTCATATGCGGCGGAAGTCCGGGACATATTATGTATGGGTTGCCTATCTCCAGATTGTATTGTATTACTTCGTCCAGATTATTTTGCAGAAGGTCTATGCCTGTGTGACTGCCGCATGGTTTTAAATTGAGGTCCTCCAGTGCTTTTTTCAAATCCTTTGCAGGAGTGTCAAAAAAACCTGCAAATTCCACTCCATCGTAGCCAATCCGGGCTACATCCTTTAAGGCACCAATAAAATCCTTCTGAGTCAGCTCCTTTATGGAATAAAGCTGTAATCCTATGCCTTCCATATATGGCCCTCCTTTATACTATTATAATGATGTTGTTATATAGTTTATCATGATTATAGATTTTTGTATAGATTTTGACCTAAAATATAGACAATTATTCAGTTTGAATAATATGAGAATATTTCTATGGCGTTTTGAGATAACAATATAGCGTTTATATAAAATATGAGCGATAGTTAAAACCGGATTGCCGGGATGGCCGTAAGGTTGTACCATGAATAAATGAAACAAGGTAATATTACTAGAAAAGAGAAGAAAAACTCCGATTTTAAGAGTTTGTTAATAGTAATCTGAATCTGGGAACAATATAAACATAAGACCAGTGAATTCTAATGTTTTTTTATAGGGAAAATAAGGTATAATAATTATAGAAAGTCAAAGAAAGTCAAAAACAAAAGAGGTGGTACAATATGGCCAGATTAAGCGATATGATAGAAGATTTTATCAAAACATTGCTGAATGAAAGCGATGGAAAGCTTGAACTCCAAAGAAACGAGCTGGCTGATTACTTTGAATGTGCACCCTCCCAGATAAATTATGTTCTGGCTACGAGATTTTCCTTTGATAGAGGATATCATATAGAGAGCCGGAGGGGCGGCGGAGGGTATATCCGTATAATTCGTTTGGATGTGGACGATGATGATTATATAATGTATCTGCTGAGGGAAAGGATAGGTAGCCGGCTATCCCAGCAGGCCGCTGAAGATATTATTTATAACATGTTAAGTAAGGGTATTATTACCAGAAGGGAATCGGTTATCATGAAATGGGCTATTCAGGATAAGGCTCTGACCGCTCTTCCTTCAAATATAAAAGACAGTATCCGGGCTAATCTTATGAAGTCCATGCTGATGAGTATTAAAACAATGCGCAGCTGAGTATTTCAGGAAATCCGTCGGGAGAAACATCCGTTGAAGGGCCGGAAGGAGGTTTTATCCGAGGGAAAGTCATACTAAGAAAAGAGGAGTGTGGGGAAATGCTGTGTCAGGAATGTAAGAAAAGGCCAGCTACCGTCCATCTGACAAGAATCATAAATAACAATAAGACCGAATTTTATCTTTGTGAGGAATGTGCACGGCAGAAAGGACAATTTAATATATCAGTTCCTTTTTCGATCAACGATTTACTGGCCGGATTCATGGGTATGGACAGCCCCTCAGTGTCAGTAAAAAAAGAAGGTGTACGTCAATGTAAGAACTGCGGAATGAAATTTGAACAGTTCAGGAAAATCGGCAGATTAGGATGCAGAGAATGTTATAAGCAGTTTTCCGACGAACTTGTTCCTATACTAAGGAGAATTCATGGTAATACCGTTCATAACGGTAAGGTGCCCAAGAGAGCCGGGGTTGAGCTGCGGATAACACGTCAGATCCAGCAGTTGAAATCCAAATTACAGAAAGCAATTGAAGTGGAAAATTTCGAGGAGGCGGCCAGATTAAGAGACCGGATAAGGGAACTTGAAAAGCAGGCAGGCCAGTGATAGGGGGGAATATGGTATGAGCTGGATAAATGAGGACGGGCCCTGTGGCGGTATGGTAATAAGCAGCCGCATCAGAATTGCCAGAAACATTGCACAGCTGCCATTTACATCCATGGCAAGTAAGGATGTCTGCCAAAGGATTGCCGATATGGTAAAAAGCAGCATTTTGGACAGCAATTCCATTATAAGTCGTGACTTTGATTATATAGCTTTAAAAAATTTAACCGATATTGAGAAGTATGTACTGGTTGAAAAGCATCTTGTCAGCCCCGATCTGCTGGAACGATCGGATGTAGCCGCTGTACTTATTAATAAAAACGAACAGATCAGTGTCATGATAAATGAGGAAGACCACATTCGTATGCAATCAATTTTCCCCGGATGCCAGCTGGAAAAGGCCTGGGAACTTTTAAGCAAGGTTGATGATATTATTGAGGAAAGCGTTGAGTATTCATACGACGAACAACTTGGTTATTTAACCAGTTGTCCGACAAATGTAGGTACAGGCATGCGGGCTTCAATGATGATGCATCTGCCGGGATTGGTGGCTACAAACTATATCAATACTGTTATACAAACCATCTCCAAGGTAGGACTGACTGCCCGTGGGCTATATGGAGAGGGCAGTGAGGCAACGGGGGATATATACCAGATATCCAACCAAATTACCCTTGGCCCGTCGGAAGAGGAGATAATAAGCAATCTTAATATTGCAGTTCGGCAGATAATGGAGAATGAAAAAAGGGCAAGGGAAGCTTTGCTTCAATCTAACAGGATTCAGTTCGAGGACCGTATATGGCGTGCCCTGGGTATACTGACACATGCAAGGAAACTGGGTTTGAAGGAATTCATGTCCTTGCTGTCGCAGCTGCGTTTGGGTGTTGACATGGGTATTATAAAGAATATAGACAGCATAAAGATTAATGAGTTGATGGTTAAGTGCCAGCCGGCTCATCTGCAAGCTTATATTGGCAGACAGGATGAAGATCTGGATTCAATCAGGGCTGAAAGGGTTAGAAATGAATTGAGTAAGATTGTATAATGCTTAATCTGCATATAATAATTATTATATCAATAAACTGAATTATGTAGACTGCCGGGACGATTGGAACATATTCCGGCATGCAGGTTTAGTCTATATAAGAAAAAGGTTTATCAAGCAAAGGAAATGGAGGGTAGCCAAATGGCGTTTTTTGGTAGATTTACGGAGAGAGCACAACGAGCGTTGGTGTATGCACAGGAGGAAGCGCGATCTTTTGGACATAACTACGTGGGTACAGAGCATCTTTTGCTGGGGCTTTTGCGGGAGGAGGAAGGTGTCGCTTCCCAGGTGCTTAAACAGTTAGGGGCCGATGTGGCAAAGGTCAGAGGCCTGGTGGAATCTTTAATCGGACGAGGGAATTATAACTTTAGTGAAGGTTTTGGATATACACCCCGAACAAAACGAATAATGGAACTTAGCTTCTACGAAGCTCGAAATCTTGGGCATAACTATATAGGTACAGAACACCTTTTGCTGGCGCTTATCAGAGAAGGAGAGGGGGTAGCCACACGAATACTTAAGGATCTGGGCGTAGACCCTCAAAGTGTCAGAGAACAGTTGATCAAGGTTCTAAAGGAGGAGCACGCCGAGTCCAGAGGTGCTACCGAGAGAAGAAAGAGCAATACTCCTACACTGGATCAGTTTGGAAGGGATCTTACCGAGATGGCGCGGGAAGGTAACCTGGATCCTGTGGTAGGAAGGGAAAAGGAACTGGAACGGGTGCTTCAGATTCTGGCAAGAAGGACTAAAAACAACCCGGTTTTGATCGGGGAGCCGGGTGTGGGAAAGACTGCAATAGTAGAAGGGTTGGCCCAAAGGATCATTGAAGGAAATATTCCCGAGCTTTTAAGGGATAAAAGGGTGGTTACTCTGGATTTACCGGCCATGGTAGCCGGGACAAAATACAGAGGAGAATTTGAAGAGCGGCTGAAAACCATAATGGATGAAATAAGGAAGGCAAACAATATAATTCTCTTTATTGATGAAATGCACACCGTTATAGGTGCAGGGGCTGCTGAAGGTGCCATCGATGCATCTAATATTCTGAAACCAGCTCTTTCCCGCGGAGAAATTCAGACTATTGGTGCTACTACACTGGATGAATACAGGAAACATGTTGAAAAAGACCCTGCTCTGGAGCGGCGTTTCCAGCCCGTAATGGTTGGGGAACCGTCCAAGGAGGAAGCAGTTCAGATATTGTTTGGGCTCAGGGACAAATATGAGGCTCACCATAAGGTAAGAATTACCGATCAGGCAATAAGGGATGCAGTGGAATTGTCTGCCCGTTATATAACCGACAGGTATCTTCCCGACAAAGCCATAGACCTGATAGATGAGGCGGCTTCCAGGGTACGGCTGCAGGCATTTACACCACCATCCGATATAAAGGAACTTGAGGAAAAGCTGGAGGCTTTGAAGAAGGAAAAAGAAGAAGCTGTGATGAACCAGAATTTTGAAAAGGCAGCACAAATACGGGATCAGGAGCAGAACATCCGGGATCAGATTGAGAAGGAAAAGGAAAGATGGAAAACCGAGAACACCACCAATACAGGTTCGGTTACCGAAGAGCATATAGCCCAGATTGTATCGAGCTGGACGGGTATTCCCGTACAAAAACTGGAGCAGGAAGAATCCGAGCGGCTTCTTAAAATGGAGGGAATCCTGCATGAGCGTGTAATAGGGCAGGATGAAGCTGTGCGCGCCGTATCCAGCTCAATAAGAAGGGCTCATGCCGGATTGAAGGATCCCAAACGGCCTATAGGATCATTTATGTTCCTTGGTCCGACGGGTGTTGGAAAGACCGAGCTGTGCAAAGCTCTTGCTGAGGCTCTGTTTGGCGATGAGGATGCCATGATTCGCATCGATATGTCCGAGTATTCCGAGAGACATACCGTGTCCAGACTTATTGGGGCGCCTCCCGGTTATGTAGGTTATGATGAAGGCGGACAACTGACTGAGAAGGTACGGAGAAGGCCTTACTCGGTAGTCCTTCTTGATGAAATTGAAAAGGCTCATCCGGATGTTTTCAATATATTGCTTCAGATTCTTGAAGATGGCAGGCTTACCGATGGTAAGGGCAGGACTGTTGATTTTAAGAATGTGGTTATAATAATGACATCCAATGTGGGAGCCCATACTATCAGAAAACAGAAGACTCTGGGTTTTACTGCAGCAGATGACGTGGCTGCAGGCGAATATGAGAAGATGAAGGAAAATATTATGGAAGAGCTGCGAAGAGTATTCCGACCGGAATTTTTAAACCGCCTGGATGAGATTATTGTATTCCATGCGCTGGATGATGTCCATCTGAACAAGATTGCGTCTTTGATGCTCAAGGGCGTAGCTCAGCGCTTAAAGGATAAGGATATCCATCTTGAGGTGACCGAAGCAGCAAAAGAGTTGTTGATTAAACAGGGTTTTGATCCGGTTTATGGTGCCAGACCATTAAGAAGGGTTATACAAAAAACCCTTGAGGACAGTCTGTCAGAGGAAATTCTGGCCGGGCGCATTAAAATGGGTGACCGGGTAGTTGTAGATGCAGAGGACGGTAAACTGGTATTCAGAAAACAGGTAGCAGTGGGATAAAACTGCAGCCGGATAAAACTGAAGAGATTGGTAAAGGGCCGGGCTGAAAAAAAGTTCGGCTCTTTTTGTATTCAGAAGCTGGAGTAAGGGCTACAGGTCCTGATATTGCTTTTTAACAAATCAGTGTTATAATTATTTATATGTAGATTTGTCAAAGATCCTGGAAAAACAATAAGTATATGCTTTCATTTCACCAGAAGATATTTCAGGAAACGGGGTTTTTTATGAAAAGGTTAATGGCGGGAATTCACAAAGCGAATAAAATCCAGCTGCATTTTTCGTTTCTGGAATTCTTATTCTGGGGAGCATTTGCTGCATATTATCCCTATGGAGTGGTCATTTTACAGGAGAAGGGTTTCAGCAACACCGTTATAGGAACTATAATGGCTATAAATTCTCTGATTGTTGTATTTGCCCAGCCGTTCTGGGGTATGGTAAGCGATCGGATACGATCTGTAAAAAAAGTGTTTATCATCATCTTGGTGGCAGCAATAGTGTTAATACAACCCGTTCCGTTTATTTCATCGGCTGTATTTGTTGGTATAATATTAGCATTGGTTACTTTTTTTGAATCCCCCCTTTCACCTTTACTGGACAGCTGGGTTGTTCAGGGTTTGAAGACTGAAAAGGATGTATCATACGGAAGCGTCAGATTATGGGGTTCGGTAGGCTTTGCTATAATGGTTTATATATGCGGAGGTTTGATCGACAGGTTTTCAACCACCCGGGTACTGTTTCTGGTTCTGTTTTTTATGGGCTGGTTGACTGTTTTTTCCTGTACCAGGATAAAGACTGACAGAACCGTATCGGCAACGGGGAGTGCTAAAAATGTGAATATTACCAGATTGTTTAAGAACCCCCAGTATGTATACTATTTGATTTTTGCCGTGATCCTTGCCATTCCTCACAGAAGTGCTTTTATGTTTATACCGAACCTGATGAAATCGGTTGGAGGAACCGATGGAGATTTGGGTCTGGTGTTTGCGGTTATGGCATTAAGTGAAATTCCTACCTTTCTGTACTCACGGGTGCTTATAAACAGATTTAAACCTATATACGTGATATTGTTTTCCAGCGCTTTTTATATTCTGCGCCAGCTTTTATATCTTATTGCGTCCGAACCAATTCACGTGCTATTAATTCAGCTGTTGCAGGGGCCTTCATTTGCCCTGTTTTTAAACGGTTCCGTATACTATATTGATGAATTGGCACCTGAGGAGCTAAAATCTACAGCTCAGACCTTTGCAACGTCAATGTTTTTTGGCATGAGCGGGATAGTGGGAAGCTATGGCGGAGGCTGGATGATAGACAATTACGGGTTAAAGACCCTGTATTGGGTAGGTCTATGGGTCAGTATTATAATATCTGTTTTGTTTTTTCTATCAATAAACTTTAAAAGGGTATCAAAACATCAAAATATGGATAATCAAAAAATAGGAGCCTGTGAATGTGTAGATACCTGTAGAGGGAGTTAAACATGTTTATAAAAAATGTTTTATTGAAAATCAAAGAACCTGTGATCAGACTGATACGTAATATTAAAATGGTTATACGGGCGCTGGCAGGTAAAAATGAAGATGTATATAAGGGTTCAGGCTTGAGACCTCTTAAACCGGCAAACAGGATCCTTATGTTTATCGGGAAACCGGGACGTATCCTGAGCGGGAATCTCAGACAAAACGGTATTCGCCTGGTGTTAGTCGGATGTTTGAGCCTGGTGCTTATTATATTTGGGTTATCACTGCCAAAACTAATGGCGCGTGACAGTGAACCCAAAGGGGACACCGGGAATGAAACAGATGAGGTTCACACGGATCTTCCGCTGGAGCCGGCTGAAGAAGAGGAAGAGCAGGAGCAGCCTGCAGAGCTTCCCGTTTTAGACATTTCGGGCGGTGAAATCCAGCTGGAATCATCGATGCTGCGTATAAATGAGCCAACGGTATACGGGAGGGAAGTTATATATTCAGCAGGTAATAATCCATCAATTGATGAACCTGTATTTACCAAGCTGTTTATTTACAATCTGGATACCGGTGAAGAAAAGGTAGTCTGTGAAACCGATATAAAGTTTGGCGAGATCTATGAGGGCAGATTCAACGAAAACTGGATTGTGTGGCTGGACACTAATCAGAGCGGTACGAATAATATATGTGCACAAAACAGAAAGACCGGTGAGATTTTCAAGATCAAGAGCTGTAATCTTAATAAGCCTCAGCTGGTATTATTCGGAGATAATCTTGTATGGGTAGAACAAAAGAATGAGGAGGAAGACCGGCTTTATCTGTATAATTTTAAGTCCGGCGAACCTGTAAGTCTGGAAAGTTTTAATAATCCAACATATGGTACCTGCTCTCCGGCATTATACAATAATGTACTGGTATGGGTATATCCCCATCCCCAGGATTCTGAGCGAAGCATAATTAAAAAATTGGATCTTGAAGAAGCCCTGTTTTTTAATGGAAGTGAACAGCCGCAATCAGAAATGCCCGAAACTTCCTCTGAGGAAGAATCTCCGGACGACGCGGCACAACAAATGGATAATGAAGCAAGTGACGGTAATGAACCGGAAACAGGGGATAACAGTATCCATGATGACCAGATTCAGGTTGACCATTATGGGGATGAAGCTATTCAGCCGCAAATTATAGATCCAGATGGATTTGCCATATACCCCCAAACCAACGGAGAGGTTATAGCATGGCTGGATAATTTGGACCCATCCCGGGCACAGCTTAAGATGACCAAAGATGATGGCGAAACCATTACCGTAATAGCTGAAAATGTAGGAAGGTTGTTCGGGGTGGGGGATAAATTTGTTGTTTACACTCAGAATGATGCTATAATGGTGTATTTCTGGGAAAGCGGACGCTATGCAAGGCTTACTGCACCGGGGGAAAAGGGGATGCTGGTCAAATCATGTGTTTCCGGCAATGCGGTGGTATGGTGCAATGCGGATAATCCCAATCAACAGCAGGACTGTGTAAAGATTAGCATGGTTGAACATCCCTAGCTGGCTTAAGGAATGGAGGAATCATGGCAAAATCAAGAAAGGTGTTTGTATGTCAGGAATGTGGATACGAATCTCCCAAGTGGATGGGTAAGTGTCCTTCCTGCAGGGAATGGAATACGTTTGTTGAGGAAGTGGAGATTAAAGGGAGCAAGGATTCGCAGACAGGTGCTGTAAGCTATTCCCGGCCCGAACCCCTGGCCCAGATCTCTGTTGAACAGGACGAGCGTTATGCTACAGGTCTTGATGAGCTGGATCGTGTCATGGGAGGGGGAGCTGTCAAGGGGTCTCTCGTATTGATCGGCGGGGACCCGGGAATCGGTAAATCCACTCTGCTTCTTCAGGTATGCGATGTTCTTTCACGGAAATATGGAAAGGTGCTGTATGTTTCAGGAGAAGAATCGGTCAGACAGATAAAGATGCGGGCTGACCGGTTAGGAATCTTATCCCAGGATCTGTATCTGGTTTCCGAGACTGATGCAGATATCATTTTAGCCCATGTTCAGAATCTGGGTCCTGCATTTCTCGTTATTGATTCAATTCAGACGGTATATACACCCCAGTTATCCTCGGCACCGGGTAGTGTAACCCAGGTCAGAGAAACTACGGGGATGTTTATGAGACTGGCTAAAAACCAGGGTATAACTACTTTTATTGTAGGTCACGTTACTAAAGAAGGGGCTATTGCCGGTCCCAGGGTACTGGAGCATATGGTGGATGCTGTGCTGTACTTTGAAGGAGATCAGCATCACACTTACCGTATTCTGCGGGGAGTTAAAAACCGGTTTGGTTCTACTAATGAGATTGGGATTTTTGAAATGAGGGATAAGGGACTTGTACAAATACAAAACCCTTCTGAACTGTTGATATCCCAGCGCACTCATGGTGTGCCCGGTTCGGTGGTCTTTTGTAGTATGGAAGGTACCAGGCCTGTTATGGTAGAGGTACAGGCTTTGGTAAGTACTACGGCTTTTGGTATGGCCAGACGCATGTCCACCGGTATTGACTACAACAGGGTTGTTTTGCTTATGGCGGTTCTTGAAAAAAGGGTGGGAATGCAGCTGTATAACCAGGATGCTTATGTTAATATAGCCGGAGGACTGAGAGTGGAAGAACCTGCTGTTGATTTAGCCGTAATCACGGCTATTGCTTCCAGCTTCAGAAACATTCCGGTAAGCCCTGAATTGGCGGTAATGGGTGAAGTTGGTCTTACGGGAGAAGTAAGGGGTATAGCCAATATTGAAAAGAGAATACATGAAACTTCAAAACTCGGGTTCAAACAATGTGTCATACCCCAGGACAACATGAAAGGTCTTACATCTCATCAGGGAATAGATATCGTGGGAGTAGAGAATATTTCACAGGCACTGGATGTTATCCTGGGCATCTGATCAGATTACTTAAGATGAAATTTGCCCAAGGCTGATAAACTTTTTTCCTCTTTGACAATTACATCATAAAGACTTATATCTAAAGTATTGGCTAGGCTGGCTATGTAAAACATATGGTTGCCCAGTTCCTTTTCTATAATGTCACGGCATTTATCACATAGTTTTCCCCTTACATGATCGTCCATGAACATTTTCAATTCTTCTATGGAAGCATCTGCCGGGATCTTCTGCTTTTGGGCATCCAGTTTTATGCAACCGCAGCTGGTAACAGCCTTGGCAACCGCCCGGCCAACTCTTGCATTTGAATCCTGAAGTTTGGTCATGATATCAATTATGCTTTTATGACGGGACAATAATTCCGAAACCATGCTCTGGAAGTTTTCGTATAGGATATCCTTCATTAACTATCATCTCCTCGGAGTAATCTTAACCATATTATATCTTTGTTGTAATAATTATGTCAATTATTCACTTTACCATTAAATCTGTTGTATAGATTCAGAATATTCTAGCAGTTAGATCTTTGCAGCTGACATTAAATTTTATAGTTGACAAGATAATCATAGGTGTGTTAAAATAACAATTTTATTGACAAACAAGGGAGTTTGTGGTATAGTAGACAATAGAAATAATGTAAGAGGAGGCATCCGCGTGGAATTCCAAGTAGGCGATAAAGTAGTTTATCCGATGCATGGGGCTGGAGTAGTAGAGAGCATTGAAGAGAAAGAAATATTGGGCAAGAAGCAGGAATACTATGTCCTGAATTTTCCCATGGGTGGAGTAAAGGTCATGGTTCCTACCCAGAATGTTGAACAGATTGGGTTACGACAGGTGATTGCAGAGGATGATGTTGGGAAGGTCATGGATATATTAAGCGGGGATAAGACAAAGATGCCTGCTAACTGGAGTAAACGTTACCGCATAAATATGAACAAGATAAAAAGCGGTGATATATATGAGGTGGCTGCTGTTGTGCGCAATCTCATGTTACGAGACAAGGAGAGAGGTTTGTCTAATGCTGAACGAAAAATGCTCAACAGTGCCAGGCAGATCCTGATAAGTGAGCTGGCATTGTCAACTGATGCGGAACAGGAAGAGATTAAGGCAATGGTGGATAGAATCTCAGAACAAAACAATGCTTAAAATGGACGGTAATTTTTCATTGTTTCGCTAACCGGCTCCGTAGTAAAATTGGTGTTTAAATCAAAAGATTACCGTTTTTAAACCGTAATATCCTTAAAGTTGGAGTCTCCATCTTGGATTAGATGGAGACCAGTTTAATTTGATCATAGTTTTGACAGGATGATTGAAGTATACCTTTTTTGCGTTTCTGCTAAAAAGCCAGGCATATCATTGAAAATTCAAATAAAAACAAATCAGCAGGTTTTTCTGAATGGTTGAAGTACTATATAAATGGTTATTGGTTAATTATAAAAGTTTGATATAATGTTAATAATAAAAGTAATGGTTTTCCAAATGGACTCATAATATTGAATAATTTCCAGGAGCGAATGGTTATAAAAAGGAGGTGAAGCAGTGCTGTTAAAAGTTATAAGAGGTTTTTTAACAGTGCTCGGACTGTTTATAGGTACGGGAATAGCCTGGTGGATAACATCGATATTAAATAATCACGGGATTGTTCTTATACCTGTATATCAGGAGCTTATCATTTATTTAACGTTCGGCATTATATTTGGATTTATACTTTTTATATCATCAAAAAGGTTAATGAGCCTGACGGTTAAGCTGACCAACGAGATTGAATTGAAACTTCAGGAGATTCCCATAACAGATGTGGTGTTTGGTGCATTCGGACTCATTGTAGGGCTTGTAATAGCTTATCTTATAAGCTCACCTATCAATCAAATCACGCCACCCTGGGTTTCTATATTGCTGACAACTCTTATTTATATGCTGCTGGGTTACCTGGGTATAAGTATTGCCATAAAAAGAAGAGAAGAGCTTAACTGGCTGGTTTCATTAAGAAGATCCCAAAAGGACAGGGGTACTGCCGGAGTGTATAAAGTACAGCCAAAGATATTGGATACCAGTGTTATAATAGATGGCAGAATTTTTGATATCTGTAAAACCGGGTTTGTTGAAGGCCCCCTGGTTATACCAGGCTTTGTGCTGGAAGAGCTCAGACACATTGCTGATTCATCGGATATATTAAAGCGGAACCGAGGACGGCGAGGGTTGGATATACTTAACCGTATTCAGAAGGAACTGGATATTCCGGTAGAGATCTATGAGGGCGATTTTGATGGTATAACGGAAGTTGACAGCAAACTACTTAAAGCAGCTCAAAGCATGGACGGAAAAGTTATTACAAACGATTATAATTTGAACAAGGTTGCTGAAGTGCAAGGAGTGGCTGTACTTAACATTAACGAACTGGCAAATGCAGTAAAACCTGTTGTTCTGCCGGGAGAAGAGATGGTGGTTCAGGTCATCAAGGACGGGAAGGAGACGGGACAGGGTGTTGCCTATCTGGATGACGGTACCATGATCGTTGTGGACGGTGGTAAAAAGCATGTGGGTGAGACAATAGATGTGCTTGTAACCAGCGTCCTTCAAACGGCTGCTGGCAGGATGATATTTGCCAAGCCTAAAACAATGGACAAAGTAGGCTAATTGATGGTGATGATTAGTTATAAATAACGGATTGTATTCCGTTGTTTTTTTTTGTATACTGTACTGGAAGAATGTACAAGACTTGGAGAGGACGAATAAGGGATATTATGAAGGGAAAGAACTACGCTGTTATTGTTGCAGCAGGCAAGGGGAAACGAATGGCTGCTGATGTTAGCAAGCAGTATATTATGCTAAACGGTAAACCGGTGGTAGCTCACACGCTTTCAGTTTTTGATGAGCAGCCGGATATTGAGGAAATTGTTCTGGTGGTCGGGTCACAGGATATAGAAAATGTGAAAAGAGATATTGTAGAGCCGTATGTGTATAATAAGCCTGTTGTGGTGGTAGCTGGTGGCGTGGAGCGCCAAAATTCAGTATACAACGGTTTGAAGGCTATTGAAGCCCATACTTCCGATGTAGTGGTGATCCATGATGGAGTCAGGCCGTTGGTTACCGGGCAGATGATACGGGACAGTATAGAGACTGCAAGAACTTACGGTGCTGCTGTTGTCGGGGTACCGGTTAAGGATACTGTGAAAAGGGTAGATAATGATGGATTTGTTGTGTCTACTCTGCTGCGGGAGGAACTTTGGGTGGTACAAACACCTCAGACTTTTCAATACGGGCTGATAAGAGAAGCTCATGAAAAGGCTTTACGGGATGGTTTCCAGGGTACCGATGATGCAGCGCTGGTGGAGCGCCTGGGCTGCTCTGTAAAAATGATAAAAGGCTGTTACTCCAACATAAAAATTACAACCCGTGAGGATCTCATTTTAGCCCGGGAATTTATGAAGTGATTCGGGAGGCATTGTATGAGGGTAGGTATTGGATATGATGTTCATCCCCTGGTAGAGAACAGGAATTTGATACTCGGCGGGGTTCTTATACCTTTTCAAAAAGGGCTTGATGGGCATTCGGATGCCGATGTTTTGGTTCATGCTGTAATAGATGCGCTGCTGGGTGCCGCCGGAATGGGGGATATAGGCAGGCTGTTTCCCGATACCGATGACAGATACAAAGGTGTATCGAGCCTTGTTCTTTTGCGGCATGTTGCACAGGTTTTAAAGAAAGCTATGTTTGAGGTAGAGAATATTGATGCGACAATTGTTGCGCAAAAACCCAGAATAGCACCTTATATTGAAAAAATGAAGGAGAACATAGCTCTGGAACTGGGAATACAGACAGACAGAATCAATATAAAAGCAACTACAACCGAAGGCATGGGTTTTATTGGTGCCGGGGATGGCATGGCGGCATACGCCATTGCGTTACTGGCATAACATAGATATTTGCATTATTTGCATTGAGCGCCAGTATAATATTACATAATATGAATCAGACCAAACATATAAGACAGAATGAAATTCGGTAAAAGGGAGGTCAAAAAATGAAAAGATGGATTGCGATATGGCTTTGTGTCGGAGTTATATTTGCCGTTTTCGGGACATATGTACAGGCTCAGGTTGAAGAGGTAGTGAGTCTGGGAGCTGATTTAAATCAGCAGCAGCAGAAGCAGATGCTGGAGCTGTTTGGTGTGGCTGAAGACGATGTAAAGATTATTAAGGTTACCAACCAGGAAGAACGGGATTACTTAGAGGGCTTGGTTTCTAATGATAAGATCGGCACCAGAGCCATATCCTCCGCTTATGTATCGCCGTTGGAAGAAGGAGAAGGACTGGTGGTGGAGACCCATAACATAAGCTGGGTTACCAAGGAAATGTATGCAAATGCCATGGCTACGGCCGGTATTGAAAATGCCCGTGTAATAGCAGCTGCTCCATTTTCGGTGTCCGGTACTGCCGCTCTTACCGGCATAATGAAAGCTTTTGAAGAGGTTTCAGGCGAGGAACTGGACGAGGAAGCCAAGAAGATTGCAAATGAAGAACTGGTAACAACCGGCGATCTGGGAGAAGATATCGGTAAAGATGAAGCTGCCGCGCTTATTAAGGAAATAAAGGAAAGGATAGTACGGGAACGGATTAAAGATCCTGAGGATATCAAGAGGATTATTCTGGAGATTGCAAAGGAGCTTAATATTCAGCTGACGGAGGAACAGATAAATCAAATAATTGAACTTATGAAGAAAATCAGCCAATTGGATCTTGATATTGACAAGATAACCAATCAGTTGGAGAAGATAACAAAAAGCCTTGACAGTATACGAAAAACCGTTGAGGAGAACAAGGGTATACTGCAGCGCATATGGGAAGGCATCCAGAGCTTTCTAAAATGGATTGTAAGTCTTTTCGAATAGATGGTATCTCTATTTATATTTGCAGAATATTATTCCAGTCGCTGGAGCTCCGAGGCTAAGGCCTGTAAAACTCGCTTCAGGCCTCCACCAAAACTCGCTTTCGCTCAAACAGTGATTCGGCCTATTCCTCCGCTTCGTTAACAGGTTCTAAGCCTTTCCGCAAGGTGATTTCCATAATATTCTTCACATTTAAGGTACCTTGACTATGTCGTGAGGAATATAATATAATGGATTAACCACGGAATAAAAGGGTATATGTTATATATAGAAGGCTATGATAGGGAAGAGTAGGCGTATAACCATTCACAGAGAGGGACGATGACCGCGCTGAGAGTTGTCCTGGATAAGGGGTACGCTGAAGTGCGCCCAGGAGCTGCATGTCCGAAAGCATCGGCAAGTAGGGTATGCCGTATATACCGCGTTATGGTATCGAGAGGGGTATTATGCCTTTTAATACCCAACCAGAGTGGAACCGCGGAAACCTTCGTCTCTGAACAGTGACGAAGGTTTTTGAATTATAACGGGGGAGGGAATTATGTTTAAACGCATTCGAAAGGACATACAGGTTATACTGGAACGGGATCCTGCTGCCCGGAGTAAGCTGGAGGTAATACTGTGCTATTCAGGCTTTCACGCTGTTTTAATGCACAGGGTAGCCCATTGGTTTTATAATAAGGGTTTTAAACTAATAGCACGACTAATCTCCCAGTTCAGCCGTTTTATGACCGGTATAGAAATACATCCTGCTGCCAAAATCGGTGAAGGATTATTCATCGATCACGGTATGGGGGTTGTTATAGGTGAAACTGCCGAAATTGGAGACAATGTAACCATTTACCAGGGGGCAACATTGGGCGGAACCGGGAAGGAAACGGGCAAGCGGCATCCTACTATAGGGAATAATGTGGTCATAAGCACCGGGGCAAAGGTTTTAGGTCCTTTTAAGGTGGGGGATAATTCAAAGATTGGCGCCAATGCAGTTGTGCTGAGCGAGGTCCCTCCGAATTGTACTGTCGTAGGTGTGCCGGGAAGGATAGTCAGAAAGGACAACAAACGGGTTGCCTCAGTAAGGGATGAGATCGATTTGGATCAGGTGCGGTTGCCGGATCCTATGGCTGATCAATTAAAAGAGATTATTCAAAGAATCAATACTCTGGAAGAAAGAATAAAGGAGTTGGAGGTTCGATATAACAATGAAACTGTATAATACGCTTACGAGACAAAAAGAAGAATTTACTCCCCTTAATGAGGGAGAGGTGCGAATATACTCCTGTGGACCAACGGTATACGATTATTTTCATATAGGTAATGCACGTCCTTTTATCATATTTGATACGCTTAGAAGGTATATGGAGTATAAAGGCTACAAGGTGATATTTGTACAGAATTTTACGGATATTGATGACAAGATGATAAACCGGGCAAATGAGGAAGGTATTACTGTAAAAGAATTGGGAGACCGGTTTATTGAGGAATATTTTAAAGATGCTGATGCCCTGGGTATCCGAAGGGCGACCTTTCATCCACGGGCTACCGAACATATTGATGACATGATTGCCTTTATACAGAAACTCATAGATAAAGGGATGGCCTATGAGGTAGATGGGGATGTTTATTTTGATACATCGGCTTCAATGACATACGGTAAGTTATCCGGGCAGAGATTGGAAGACCTGGAAGCCGGCGCACGTGTTGATGTTGAGGAGAGCAAGAAAAACCCAATGGATTTTGCGCTGTGGAAGGCGTATAAACCCGGGGAACCTGCCTGGGACAGCCCCTGGGGAAAAGGGAGGCCGGGGTGGCATATAGAGTGTTCGGTAATGGCAATCAAATACCTGGGAGAGACCATTGATATTCATTCGGGCGGACAGGATCTGATATTTCCTCATCATGAGAATGAAATTGCCCAGAGCGAAGGGGCTACCGGCAAACCTTTTGCCCGGTACTGGCTGCACAACGGGTACATCAATATAGATAACCAGAAAATGTCAAAGTCTCTTGGTAACTTCTTCACCGTCCGTGAGATCCTGAATGAGTTTGACCCGGAAGTGGTGAGGCTCTTTATGCTTTCCGCCCACTATCGCAATCCCATAAATTTTGGTCATGAGATGCTCAAACAGGCTCAAAGTGCCCTGGAAAGGCTGTATAATTGCAGAAATAACCTTTACTATTTGATGCAAAATGCTGCAGAAAAAGAGCTAACTGATGAAGAAAAGAAAATTTATATTGAATTAATGAGTTATAAAAAGAAGTTTGAAGAGGAAATGGATGATGACATCAATACTGCCGATGCCCTGGCTGCCATCTTTGATTTGGTGAGAGACATAAATACCAAAGTCACCCCTCAAAGCTCAAAAAGCTTAATTGAAAAAGCCTATGGACTGCTTGACGAATTGACAGCTGTGTTAGGGCTGTTAAGAAAAGAAGTTCCTCTGAAAGAGCTTGATGCCGAGATTGAAGAGCTTATTGAGAAAAGGCAGCGGGCCCGGAAGGAAAAGAACTGGGCTTTGGCGGACCAGATTAGGGATGAGTTAAGGGAGCGGGGAATTATACTGGAAGACACTCCTCAGGGAGTAAGATGGTATTTTAAGGATGCAAAATAATTTTAAGATTATAATTAATGATTTATAAAAAAATGGAAGATGTCAACGGCGACACAGGTGATCCCTTTGTCCCGTGACATTTTCCATTTTTTTGTTGTAAGTTATTTCAATACTGTGATATAATGAAATGTAAAAACTGGGTACGAACAACGTACTGCTGGGGGTACTAATATGCGTGATAAAATTACGATATATACCATTGCAAGAGAAGCGGGAGTCTCAGTTTCCACTGTGTCCCGTTTTCTTAATGGCAGTGCAAACGTAAGTGAGGAAAAACGTAATGCAATAGAAAATGTTGTACGAAAATACAACTATCGTCCCAATGCCATTGCCCGGAATCTTTCCAAACAGAAAACCAGAATGCTAGGTTTTATTCTGCCGGATGTCACCCATCCTTTTTACGGTACAACTTTTATTGAGGCGGAAAAACGGGCCATGGAGCTGGGTTATACAATTCTTTTGTGTAATACCATGAACGACAATATGCTCAATAATACCCGTATGGAGGAGAGGTACATAGATATTCTTTCAGAAAAACTGGTTGATGGCGTTATCATGATTGGAGGACATATTAACGAAATAGATGTTCCCCCGGGGTATATAAAAAAAGTTAACCGATTAATCGAAAGCGTACCGGTTGTTATGATAAATGGAGAAATAGAAGATCTGGATTGTTACAGAGTGGTAACCAGGGATGAACTGGGAATCCGGGCCCTTATAAATCATTTGGTTTCGTTGAATCATGAAAAAATAGGTTTTGTCGGCGGGGCTTTGGGTATTCAGCCTACCAATAAGAGGTTGGAAGCCGTAAAAAGAGGGCTGGCAGTACATGGTATAGAATTTAAAGAGGAATGGTTTGTAGGCAGCGGATTTAATATTGATACTGGTATAGAGGCATTTGAACAGATATTACAGATGGATGACCGGCCGACCGCCGTTGTGTGTATTAACGATCTGGTAGCCATAGGTATAATACATTCTGCTATAAAGTTTGGTTTAAGCATACCTCAGGATCTTTCGGTTGCAGGTTTTGACAATATTTATCTGACGGAGTATATGATACCAAGAGTTACTACCGTGGATTTAAACCTGAAGAAACTGGGCAGAATGGCTGTAGATACGTTAGTTCAATGTCTGAATGGTAAATCTCCTGAAAAAACTACTGTTGTGGAAACACGTCTTGTTATTCGGGATTCGTGTATAAATGCCAGAAACGGACAAAAATTTGGCATTTTTTGAAACCGGTTTCTTAGCTAAAATTAGGTAAGTTGTAAAATTAATTGCCCAAACATGATAAAAAAGAAGTGACTCAAATCAGAACCTCTGATAATGTTTTAAGTGACAAAACCAAAACATATTGG
>Ga0209537_1002017_pt1 | contig 21251 bp, 28 predicted proteins | sample BioPla4DNA1_FD_187698 | JGI IMG/M metagenome (GOLD analysis project Ga0209537, IMG submission 187698) | Biogas fermentation microbial communities from Germany - Plant 4 DNA1 (SPAdes) (version 2) | ecosystem: Engineered > Bioreactor > Anaerobic > Digestate | place: Bielefeld, North... | reverse complement strand
TTTTTATTTGCTACATATCCTACAATTATTACTATAAATAAAACTAGCATTGTTTCTATTAGTGCATCAATATTCATTAGTTTATCTCCTTTTCAAAAGCTATTCTTTTTACCTTTCCTTCTAAATATATAACTCCACAATATTTAAAGTTATTCTTCTTTAGCAGTCTTTGCATTGATAGGTTATCTTCATGAGTATCAATCTTAATACTTTTTATAGCCCTTTCTTTGCAAATTTCTTCTATTCTTTTTAATATTATAGAAGCAATATTTTTACCTTTCATTTCTTCTGTTACGGCTATTCTATGTATTACTGCATATTCATTGTCAGTTAACCAGCTTCCTTCATAAATCTCATTATATGTTGCTTCTCCGTCAAAAGATAAAGCAACAGTTGCAATGACTTTATCATTATCCGTCAGAACATAACTATATCCATTTAATATATCTTTCCTAATAGCATCTTCATTTGGATATCCATTCTGCCACTGATCTATTTTCATTTCTTTAAAGTAATCTTGTGCTTCTTTAATTATTTTCATAATATCCTTAATATCTTTTTCCTTTGATTTCCTTAGCTTCATGATTATTTCCTTTCTAAAATTTTAATCACATTCATTTATTATACCTTAATCATAACTATATATAAATATCTATTCTTAAATTCAATTAATTTTTATAAACTTTCTTCAAAGTAAATTTATACCATAATATACAAGTTATTGTATTATTTGAATAATTATATTATTGTGTTATAGCTATTATTAAGTCTTGGTGGGGTGCTTTATGAAACGTATTGAAAAAATATATAATATCCTAGAGAATTTTTTGAAAAAACCCTAAGCATAAAATTAAAAGATGATATTAGGGAAATAACTAATATCCAAGCCTTACTCAATAAAAAAGAAAAAATTGAAGCTAAATCTCCCTTTAACTATTTAATTGGACATGTTAAAGGCTCTTTTACTGGAGCAGATAATAATACAGAAGGAATTATACAAAAAGCTGATGGTGGAATATTGTTTTTAGATGAAATTCATAGACTTCCACCTGAAGGACAAGATAGAATTGGTCGAATTTCTATTTAGGAAGGAAGCCCAAAGGATAAATAAACCAATAAAAATATCAGCAGAAGCAGTAAAAGCTTTTATAGAAAGAATTAGTTGATAATATAATAAATACAATAGCAGATTATAATATTACCGTGATTCCTGTTGGAGTTAAAGACGTTAATAGATCTATAAATGAAATATTAAAATCAAATAAATGACTCATGTAGCCTGTGCCCTAGAAAGAATCATATTAAATAATGAATTAATATATAACGGAAAAAGAAATCCCCTAGACAAATTATATTTTGATACACTTAAACATGCCAATTTAGTATTTAAAAAATCTTTATCCATAGAATTATCAGAAGACGAGCTATATTACATGGTTGATATTATTAAAGAGTATCAACTTACTGATACTTTTAATGCTTATGTAACAGAAATCCCCAAAAATTAGTATCAATTTTTATTTTATCTTTATCAAATAAAAATTTTATATTTATATAAAGTGCCAATTATGCTAGTTCAGATGAAAATTTTAACTCTGATACACATAATTGGCAACTTTTTTGCTATATATAATAGTGAAGAAATTTAAGGAAGGAGATTATATTAATTGATAGCAGTAATCATAGCAACTCATGGATCATTTTCAAAAGAGCTATTAAAATCCTCTGAAATGATTTTTGGAAAACAAAAAAATGTTGCTACTATATCCTTTGTAGCAGGTGAAGGCACTGATGATTTAATTGAAAAATACAATAAGCTCTTAAATGAGTTGGATTGCAGTGATGGAGCTTTAATTATGGTTGATATTTTTGGAGGAAGCCCCTTTAATGCAGCTAGTATGATAGCATTAAAAAATGAAAAAATAGAACTAATAACAGGCACTAACCTTCCTATGCTATTAGAGGTTTTTGCAGCTAAAGATACTGTCACAATTAAAGAATTAGTTGAAATTGCTGAAAATGCTGGCAAAGAGTCAGTTAAAAAATTATTAAAAAGTAATGAACAAAATATAAAGGAGGATGAATTATAATGAAAATTGCTTTAGCAAGAATTGACGACAGACTTATACATGGACAAGTTGTTACTGTATGGTCTAAAGTGACCAAATGTAACAGAATCATTGTTTGTAACGATGATATTGCAAAGGATGAACTTAGAAAAACTATATTGACTCAAGTAGCCCCACCAGGAGTAAAAGCACATGTTGTCAGCATAGATAAAGCTGCAAGAGTACTTAAAAACCCTAAGTATGAAAACGATATAGCAATATTATTATTTACATGTCCTAAGGATGTATTAAGATTGGTTGAAGCTGGAACAGATATAAAGAGCGTTAACATTGGAGGAATGTCTTTTAAGAGCGGTAAAACTCAAATAACTGGTGCTATTTCTGTAAATCAAGAAGATATTGATGCTTTTAAAGCCCTTTATGACAAAAATATAGAACTTGAAATAAGAGTTGTTGCTTCTGATAAAAAATCTTATATCATGCCTTTATTAGAAAACCTGTAATTATTAATTATGTTTTAAATTAAAATTTATATAAAAAGGAGGACTAATTCATGGAAATTAACTTTCTACAAATTATTCTTATCTTCCTAGTTGCATTAATTGCAGGGATAGGAAGCGTTCTCGATGAGTTTCAAACTCACAGACCATTAGTAGCATGTACACTAACAGGACTTATTCTAGGTGACTTAAAAACAGGCATTATTATTGGTGGTACTCTTGAAATATTAGCCCTTGGCTGGATGAATATAGGCGCTGCCATGGCTCCAGATGCAGCTCTTGCTAGTGTAATTTCTACTATCATTGTTATTGCTGGTAAACAAGACATCAACTCTGGTATTGCTCTAGCTGTTCCTCTTGCTGCCGCTGGCCAAGTATTAACTATCTTTGCTAGAACTATTACCATCTTCTTCCAACATCAAGCTGATAAATATGCTGATACTGGAAACTTTAAAGCAATTGAAGCTTGTCACATATTAGCCTTATTTATTCAAGGTTTACGTGTAGCTATTCCATCTTTAATAGTTGCTATGTTTGTTGGTACAGATGCAGTTCAAAATATGTTAGCTGCTATTCCAGAAGTTGTTACTAGAGGTCTTCAAGTAGGTGGAGGCATAATAGTAGTTGTTGGATATGCAATGGTTATCAACATGATGGAAGCAAAACACTTAATGCCTTTCTTCTTCCTAGGATTTACATTCGCTGCTCTTTCTCAATTAAACCTTGTTGCTTTAGGTATTATAGGCGTTGTTTCAGCTTTAATTTACTTAGAATTAAGTCCTAAATTTAATAAGACTGCTGTAGTACAATCAAATGCTGCTGCAAGTGCCCACGTCGATGATGATTTAGATGACGAATTAGACTAATAGGAGGAGGTATTATAATGAGTGAAAAAAAATTAACCCAAAGTGATTTAAAGAGTATATTTATTCGTTCTAATTTGCACCAAGGTTCTTGGAACTATGAAAGAATGCAAGCTCTAGGATATTGCTATGCAATGATTCCTGCTATAAAGAGATTATATAAAGGGGAAGAACAAAAACAAGCTTTAAAGAGACACCTTGAATTCTTTAATACTCAACCTTTCGTTACGGCTCCAATTCTAGGAATTAATGCTGCTATGGAAGAGGAAAAAGCAAATGGAGCAGATATTGATGACGGTGCTATCAACGGTGTTAAGGTTGGTTTAATGGGACCTTTAGCTGGTGTTGGGGACCCAATATTCTGGGGAACATTAAGACCAGTACTTGCAGCTCTTGGTGCAACAGTGGCTGCAACAGGAAGCCTTTTAGGACCACTTATCTTCTTCTTAGGCTTTAATATTGTTAGACTTGCTGTTAGATGGTTTGGTATAAAACTTGGTTATGAAAAAGGTACTAGCGTTGTAAAGGATATGGCAGGGGGAGCTCTTCAAAAAATAACAGAAGGTGCTTCTATCCTTGGACTATTTATAATGGGTGTTCTTGTTAATAGATGGACTTCAATAAATGTTCCTATAGTAGTCTCCGAAATAACTAACCAAGCTGGTGAACTTGTTAAAACAACAGTTCAAGATGTATTAGACTCCTTATTACCAGGATTACTTCCATTATTATTTACTTTTATATGCATGAAACTTCTTAAGAAGAAAGTTAATGCTGTTTGGCTAATATTTGGAATATTTGCTATAGGTATAATAGGATATGCATTAGGCTGGCTGGCATAAGCAATTTTCGGTTTTCAGTGCTCAGTTTTCAGTTAAGGAATAAACTCCACGGAGTTTAGAAAAATAAGACTGCTGTATTTTCAGCAGTCTTTTTTATTAAAATTATTCCCTTCCCTGACACATGGTACATGAAACTTGGAAGGTTAATTTTCTTATAAGTAAAAATTTTATTTAAGTTATAGTGACCATAATACCAAAACTCTTCCTCTAAGGCCTTATCCTTTGGACTTATTATTTCATCAATTATTACTTCTTCTCCACCTTCTTTATTGCCTTTCATTAGTGAAAACTTATCATTTATATCCCTTCTTATAAAGATAAATTCATTATCATTTATATATTGAGGAAGGAAGTCAAATCCCTCTTTAGAGTTTGTAAGCTTTGTTATTTCATTATTTTCTAAATTAACTTCGTATATATTTTGATTAAAGGATTCTTCCCATGCTTGCATATTTTCCTTAGATGGTGAGGCAGAATATATTATTTTATTTCCATCCTTAGAAAAGCTAGGAGTCATTGCTACTTCACTATCTTTAGTGATTTTTTTGAAAGCTTCATTTTCTATATCAAAAACACCTAAGGTCTTATTAGTATTCATGAATCTTGAACTACCATTTATTAAAGCAAATAAATTGTTATCTGTAGGGGATACATCAATCATATCCTTGTAAGTGAGGACTGTAATTTCCTTATTATTTATTTCCTTAAATTCCTTAGTTACAGAATCATAAACTCCTAAGGGCACCCCATCTGCTGTCATTGATGCAGAGTTAGTTCTTAGCCATATAATAACTTTTGTGCCGTCCTTTGAAATTGCTGCAACAGCAGGATTTAGCCCTAAGTCCCCACTTTTGGAATTTACAGGCTTATAGGGTACTATAATTTTTTCTTTTTTTGTTTCTAAATCTAATTCCACAATTCCTAGTGATAAAGGGTAACTGCTTTCCTCTCCAATCATTTCGCTTTTTAGTGCAAAGATAAGATTATCCTTTCCTATAACTATTTGAGAATAAAATTCCTTTCCTTCTTTTATATCCTCAATTGATTTGCTATTAAGGTCAAAAAGATATAATCCGCCTGTATGTTTTGAAAAGAGTAACTTTCCTTCATTATTCCATTTATAGCAGGTTACTTTATCACTAACCCTAAAATTCTCGACTTTCTTATTAAAGCTAATTTTTGAAATAAATAATTCATCATCTTCATTTTTAAATGCTATATAACCTTCCTTGGATATACGGGGATATTTATAATTTTCACCTTCTTTAAGCAGGATTTTTTCTTCCGAATTATTAATATTAACTGCCCAAATTCCATCTTTTTTAACTACAACAGCAAGATCAGTATTTTTATTTATTTTAGGCCAAGAAAATGCTGATTTATTTGACAAAAATATAAAAATACAGCATAGTACAATTATTTTAATATATTTTCATTTGTATAAATTCTCCTATCCTTTTATTTTTTAAAATACCTCTTCCTCATTTTCAATATTAATTATTTCTGCATCTGTATTTGATTCTACAAAGGATATTATATTTTCCATAGTTGAATCAACTTGAGCTGATGATCCGCAAACTACTGCTATACCAATAACTAAGGTCTGATGAATATCCTGTTCATCAACTTCACTTACGGAAATATTGAATTTATTTTTTAATCTTTGCATTATACTTTTTATAACCATTCTCTTTTCCTTTAATGAATGTACCCAAGAAGCTCTAAGGGTAATACGCATTACTAATATTCTCATAATTTTCTCCATTCCTCTTATCAATTTTTCTTTATTTTTTATTATTCCTAAAAACTACTTAAATATTTATTTTATGGTTTGTCTATATCATTATACAAACTTTTTTTAATTTTATGGTTAATTATGAATAATAACTACAGGATAAATCTCATTCATCTGGACAAACTATTTATGAAATAAATTTTATAGGAGGTAAAAAACTATGGCATATTCAATAGATAGAGATTTACATGATAAAGCAAAAAAAATGTTATTAGCTGGTGATTCCTATGATAAGGTTATGAGAGAAACCCATTTAAGAAAAAAGGATTTAAGGAGAATTGAACTAAATGAAATATTACCAGACATAAAATAAGAGTTTTCAGTTTTCAGGTTTCAGATTTCAGTTAGTTATGAGATAGTTTATATTAAAGTAAAATGAGAAAAGGAAGATTTTCAAAATATCGAAAATCTTCCTTTTTATATTATTTAAGAGGGAAAACCTTAGTGAATTTGACTAGCTTCCTAGTCAATAAGTCCTTCCTTTACTAAAAATTCATTAGCAACTACTCTTGGGTCTTTTCCATTTACATCAACTTCAAAGTTTAATGCTCTCATTGTTGAATCTGTAATTTTTCCACTTAATGAGTTTAACACCTCTTCTAATTCAGGATATTTTTCTAAAGTATCTATTCTTATAAGTGGTGCCGCATAGTATGGTGGGAAGAATTGCTTATCATCTTCTAAAACTGTTAATTCAAACTTATCAATTAAACCATCAGTAGTAAAAGCATCTATTAAGTCAGATTCTTCATTAATAAGAGCTGTATATCTTAAGCCCCCATCTACAGGGTTAATATTTTTGAATTTTAAATTATAAATTTCTTGTAATCCTATTAATCCATCATCTCTATTAGCAAATTCAATAGTTGGTCCCATTAATAAATCCTGTGAAATTCCTTGCAAATCTGAAACTTTTTCAAGATTATGGGTCTCTGCAATTTCTTTTGTTGTAGCTATTGCATAAGTATTATTAAAACCTAGTGAATCTAGAAATTGTAATCCTAATTCATTTCTAAATCTTTCTTCAACAACATCATAAACTTTATCCGGATTTGTTTCTCCATCATTAATGTTTAATAAATTTACATAAGCTGTTCCCGTATATTCAACATATGCATCTATACTTCCTGCTTTTAAGGCTTCAAAAGCAATTTGAGTTCCGCCAAGATTTAATCTTGTTTCTACAGTGATATCAGTTTTATCTTCAATTAAAATATCTAATACATTTCCTAGTATAAGCTGTTCTGTAAAGTTTTTAGAACCTACTACTATAGTTTTACCTCCCTTATTAAAAGGAAGATTAGTTGCTATTAAAGTAATAATTATAGCTGCTGCTACTGCTCCTGATATAGCAATTTTTTTCTTTCTATCTTTTGAATTGCTTTTAACCTTCATGGTACCATCAGCTCTTTTTATACCATTAGGTGCTACAGTAAGTTCTATTTTTCCAGTAACCCAGTCCATAACTAAGGCTAATATAGCTGCTGGGATAGCTCCAAATAAGATTAAATTATTATCAACAGTTTGGATTCCTGAGAATACAAGATATCCAAGACCTCCAGCTCCAACAAAGGCTGCAATAGTCATAAGACCTACAGCTGTTACTGCTGAAATTCTTATACCAGCCATTATTACTGGCATAGCTAGTGGAATTTTTACTTTTTTTAAGGCCTGGCCTCTTGTCATCCCTATTCCCTTTGCTGCCTCCATTATATCAGGATTTATATTAGTAATTCCTGTATATGTATTTTTAATAATTGGAAGCATTGAATAAAGCACAACCATTATGATAGCCGGTGTAGAGCCTATACCTGTTAGCGGTATTAAAAAACCAAGTAAGGCTAAACTAGGTATTGCTTGTACTAAATTTGCAAATCCAATTACAGCTTTAGCAAGTTTCTTATGGTTAGTAATAAATATTCCTAGGGGCACTCCTATACATACTGCAACTAATACTGCAATTATTGTTAATTCTATATGCTCTAATAAAAGGGCAAGTATTTCTCCTTTTCTTACTGCAAGACTTGATAAAAAATCATTCATTAATTATCCCCTCCCTGTTCTATATATTGACTGCTTAGTACTGAAATCAAGCTACTTCTTGTTATTAATCCTAAAAGCTTGCCACTATCATTACAAACTGGTAGATAGCCTCTCTTTAGGTTATTAAATACTTCTAATAAGTCAGGTAAGCTTGTATTTTCAACAACATATTCAGGGGACTTTCTCATTATATCCCTAATCAATGTAGACTTGTCTTTTATCTTTTGTATATCTTCTACTGTAATATATCCTTCTAGCTTCTTTTCCCTATTTACTATTAGCAAACTATCAACCTTGTTGTCTCTCATAATTTCTCTAGCTTGAAGTAAATTTCTATTTCCAGATGCTGATATTGGTTTTGTTATCATAACATCTTCTGCCCTAATAAACTCTGGTTTGCTCCAAATCTTATCCTTACCAATAAATTCTTCAACATAATCTCCTGCAGGATTTTTTAATATATTCTCTGGAGTATCATATTGAATGATTTTTCCCTTTTGTAATATACAGATCTTATCTGCAATATTAATTGCTTCATCCATATCATGAGTTACAAAAACTATAGTTTTGTTATATTCCTTTTGAATATTAAACAACTCTTCTTGAAGCTCTGCCCTTGTGATAGGATCTAAGGCACTAAAAGGCTCGTCCATTAATATTATTTCTGCACCTGCTGCAAAGGCTCTAGCAACCCCTACTCTTTGTTGCTGTCCACCACTTAGCTCTGCTGGGTATCTATCAATATACATTTCTGGATCTAATCCAACCATATTTAATAATTCAATGGTCTTTGCTTCTATTTCATCATTAGGCATACCAATAAGCCTTGGAATAACTTCTATATTTTCTTTAACTGTCATATGAGGAAATAAACCTGTTTGTTGAATAACATAGCCTATTCTTCTCCTAAGCTCAATTGGATCCATTTTATAAATGTCTTGACCATTAATTAAAATTTGACCGTCTGAAATTGGAATTAATCTATTAATCATTTTAAGTAAGGTAGTTTTTCCTGAGCCACTTGCTCCAATTAATACTACTAATTTTCCCTTTTCAATAGTAAGATTAAAATTTTCTAGTACTGTGTTTTTCTTGTATTTCTTTTTTATATTTTTAAATTCAATCATATATACCTCCCTTTCAAACAACTTGATAATAATATCAAGTTGTTACTTGTGTCAAGTTGTTTATTTTGGTAAGCCCTTTATTTTTTATTTAATTGACAATATATGACCACTTTGTTTATATTATTAGTTGGAAGGAAATTATTATACACTCGGAGGCAAAAAAATGGTTACTTCAACAATTCCAACATATAAAAAAATAGCCTTGGATCTTGCAAATAAAATTAAAAATGGAACTATCCAAGAAGGTATGATATTGCATGGCCGCTCTATTTTAGCCAGCAAATATAATGTATCTCCTGAAACTATTAGAAGAGCAATTATGCTATTAGAAGATATAGAAGCAGTTAAATCCTATAAGGGTAAGGGTGTATTGGTTATTTCAAAAGAACAAGCTGTATCCTTTTTGAAAAGAAATCAATCCATCAGCAGCATGCAGGATTATAAAATAAAAATTCAGGCCTTATTAGAAAAACGTAAAGAAATAGAAAATGAAATGCTAAAATCTATAAATGGGATTATAGATTATTCTAGTAGATTTGATGAGGTAAATCCAATTGTTCCAATGGAATTTACTATTCCAGAAGATTGTATTCATATAGGTAAAACATCTGCAGAAATTAAGTTATGGCAGAATACCGGAGCAACTTTAATTGCAATAAAAAGGGATGGTCAATTACTAATCTCACCAGGTCCCTATATAACAATAAATAGCGGAGATGTATTTGTTGTTGTGGGAAATGATGAAATAAAAACTTCTGTACCAGATTTTTTATTTGCAAAAAACTAAAAAACAGTTGTCAATGACACTGTCACTTGACAACTGTTAACTAAAAATTATTCTATTTTATGACCTGTCTTTTCTATACAGCTTTCTATAGCTTCTTGGGTTGCAGGCTCATTATAAATCACTTCTACAGAACCTCTTGCCTTATCAACACAAACTTTATTTACTCCATCTACTTTTTCAAGGGAATTTTTAATTTGTGTTTTCATATTTTCATTTGCAATTCCATTTACATTACAATGATATCTTTCCATACTATATCTCCTTTCAAATATGATACAAATATAGTATGTCCAAATATTATTAATCTATTTTTATAAATTTTCTTAAACTTGCTATAATATTCTCTTCATTATCCTCACAATCAATTCCACCTATAGAGATGCTTGGCTTAGTTTTTCCATGAAAATCACTTCCACAAGTTAAAAACAAATTATGTTTTAAAGCAAAATTTTTATAAAATTCTACTTGTTCCTTGCTATGGTAGCTGCTGTATACTTCCATTCCCTTTATTCCATGGGAAATAATTTCCTCTAATAATTTTTCATCCTCTTTTACATTATTTCCTGGGTGAGCTAAAACAGGTACCCCTCCGCTTTTTTCAATAACTTCAATTGCTTCTTTTAAAGTTATATACTTAACTTCTGCATAAGCTGGTTTGCCCTTTGAACAATAATCCCAATAAAAATTAACGTAAGGATTATCACTTCTAGATCCATTTTCATAATAAGGCTGTAATAATGGATTTTTACGTTCTTTATCATATAACATTGCAGCTTCAGCAATCATTTCTCCATTTACTACACCATTTCTTGATAAGCTTTCTATTACCTCATCTGAAAATTCTATTCCTAATTCACGAACTAACTTCATACGCTTTTTAGATGCATCTTGTTCCTGCATGATTATATCTTCTTCGATTTTATCAAAGGCTGATGTTTTATAATCTATACCATATCCTAGAACATGTAAGTTTACCTCTCCTATAGTACAGTCTAGTTCTATAGCTGGTATTATTTTAATTCCTTTATCCTTACAATATTCTTTAGCTTCTGCTATACCCTTAATTGAATTATGATCGGCAATAGAAAAGTATTTTTGTTTCTTATCTAAGCATAAATCAACTAATTCCTTTGGACTAAACTCCCCATCATCACTAACATATGAATGCATGTGTAAATCAATATAACTCATTTTTCCCTCTCCTTTATTAACTACTTTATTTGTAAATAATTTGAATTATTAAAAACCTAATTCCTTTAATGCAATATGTTTAATGCCTATTTCAAAATCCCTGTTTATTTCTTTGGAAATGATTATTTCTGGCATCATAGCCTTTTCTATTTCTGAATCACAATTACTTCTCACTTCTTCAATTATAGATTCATCTATATTTTCACTATAAATAACAATAATATCTGGGTTATACATACAATTAAAGGAAAGTATTGTTCTAACAATTATCTCCTTAATTTTATCTATATTATAATCAAAACTTTCCCAATCAATTTTATTATGAGGAAGATATTTTATCTCTCCAGCAAGTCCATTTCTACCCTTATAAATCTTCCCATTAATATATATACCTGCGCCAAGGGGGTAGTTATTGGGAAAATATATTCCTATTGCTATTTTTCCTTCTGAGAGTCCATTAGAAAAACAGTATCCATCTATTGCTAAGTTAATATCATTTTCTATTAATACTGGTAAATTAAATTTTTCTTTTATATATGATGTAAAGTAGGTATTTTCTAGTTCTTTATAATCACTAATTAATAACTTACCCTCTACTTCTACTACAGGCATACCAAAACTAATAACACTTATTTTAGGATACTTTAACAGCATTTTTTCTATTATATGGTCAAAGCTATCTATATTTATTTCAGTCATTATTTTTTCTTGTTTTTCAATTATTTCTCCATATAAATTTACTACACCTATATAAGCAGTATTTTTTCCATTATATTCATTCATATAAATAACTAAAGCTAGCTTATATTCACTGTTAAATATATATGATGATGCTGGCCTCCCTCCACCAGAGGGTAATGAATCCCCTTCTATTATTTCTCCATTATTAAGAAGAACATTAACTAAAGAATTAATTGTTACTACACTTAACCCTGTTAGTTCTGAAAGTTGAGGTTTTGTAGCTACCCTCTTTTCCTTAAGGGCTCTTATTAAAATATTTAAATTGCCAGCTTTTACTAAGTTAATATTTTTATTCATAACAGCTCCTCTCAAACTTTTTAAGTCAACTTTATAAAGCCTCTTTATAAAGTATAAAAAATCCTTTAGTTATTGTCAATCGTTTACAAAGCTTTTCTATTTTCAATATAGAAAAATATAGACTATTACAAAAAATAAAATTATAAATAATCTTCTTTTTGTAATAGTCTCAACAAATTAATTTTTAGCATTAAATTTTAATTTCAAGATTTTCTTCCTCTGAAGCATTTTTGCTTCTTATTACATAAGTTGATACAGCTATACCTATTATCCCAATTATTGTGAAAGCAATATAAACACCTGTTGATAAAACAGATTCCGGTATTATCAAAGGTATTATACAGGCAAATACATTATTTGATATATGCATTACTATAGCCGGCCATATGGATTTGGTTTTATAAGTTACATATCCAAATAAAATACCCATAAGACTAGCATAACCCCCTTGAATTAAATTAAGATGGAAAACACCAAATAAAATTGCTTGGATTATTATTGACCAAAGTGCAGATATATTCTTATTTAAAATTTTAAAAATTACTCCCCTAAATATGAATTCCTCTACAAAAGGAGCTATTATTCCAACTGATATTATTGTTAAAATTAAATTACCACTTGTTATAGGAGAAAGAAGCTCTTCCATATAGGAAAAACTTTCTTTTAAGAATCCCGCTTCATAAATTATGCTTAATACACCAGAATCAAATATCCAAAAACTTAATCCTAATGCAACTGCAATAATCATATTAATATATTTTGTTTTTCTAAATTGTAATTCCTCTTTAATATTTTTCTTTCTTACCTTATAAATAATTGCAAATGTAATTACTACTACAATATTTGTTAATATCAATATAAGATTCATATTGATATTAACAAAATTACCAATTCCCTCAATGTCCATACCGCCACCACTGGAAGCACTCTTTGCAGCAAATACAAGCCCAATTATCATCCCTAAAATCATACCAAAAACAACTTGTATTGCCATAATTAAAAGTAAACATCCTATTGCTGCAAAAAAACTTTTTAATTTTTCTTTCATTTTTTCACCACCCTTTAACGATTTTTACTATAACATTTTATTTTTATTTCCTTCATTAGTGCATTCTTTTATAAATCTATTAAATCCAATAACCTTTATAATTTATATTTGGAAATTAAAACTTTTATGCTTATAAAAAAAAACAGCCTATGAAAGGCTGTTTAACAAAGGGTGACTATAGTAATAATCCTAAAATACCAGCTATAGCAATTATAAGTATAGGGTTTACTTTCCTCTTTAAAAGAAGAAATAAGCTTAATAAAAAGATAAATATATTTTGTAAGCTAAGTCCTTGAAAAAGATTTATTGCTTCTACATTTGAAGAAGCTCCATTCTTAAAAAAAGCTGTTTCTGCTACTACTAAGGCAGCTGAAATAATAAGACCTGCAATTACTGGTCTTATTCCATAAAAGGATAAGGTTTTTAGTGGATGTTTATTAAACTTTAAAAATATATTAGCTATAATCAATATAAGTAATAATGAAGGAAGGGCAACTCCTATTGTTGCAAGTATTCCCCCTAGAATTCCTCCTACATTGTAACCAACAAAAGTTGCTGAATTAATTGCAACTGGACCAGGTGTCATTTCTGATATTGCAATTATATCTATAAGATCAGAGGAGGAAATCCAATTAAACTTTTCATTTTCTGCTTGTATGAAGGGTATCATGGCATAACCTCCGCCAAAACCAAAGAGACCTATTTTAAAAAAAGAAAAAAACAGTCTAACGTATTCCATTATCTTCTTCCTCCCTACTTATAATTTTTTCTCTTAAATCCGGAAAAAAGAAATATATTGAAATTCCAACTAAGGCGCCGCCAATAATTGCAAATATCGCCTGCATATTAAAAAATGTAATAAAAACTATTGTACATAATAATATAATTATCCCAATTTTATCTTTAACTGATTGCTTTACAATTTTTATTCCAGCTACTAATATTAAAGCCACTATTGCAGGACTTATTCCATCAAATATTTCTTCAAATACTGGGTTGCCCCTAACTACAGAAAAAAACATAGCAATTAAAGTTATAATAATAAGAGAGGGTAAAATAATACCTATTGTAGATACAATAGCCCCTACTTTTCCTAATATCTTATATCCTATAAAAGTTGATGTATTTATTGCAATAGCACCAGGCAGTGATTGGGCAAGAGCAAAAACATCAACAATTTCCTTTCTCTCAATCCATTTTTTATTATCTACTACTTCCCTTTCAATTAAAGGAATCATTGCATAGCCACCACCAAAAGTAAAGGCTCCTATTTTGAAAAAACAATTAAAAAGTTCAAGTAATATTTTGCTTCTACTTTTTTTATCCACATAATTCACTCCCTATATTTATTCTAATATATATTCTATCACTTTTATTTTTCTTTTATAGTTATAATAGTAGAAAAGTGCGCAGCACTTTTGTCAGTTCACAGTGCACAATTCACAGTTCACAGTGCACAATTCACAGTCCACAGTTGCGGTTGAAAGTGCTGCGCACTTTTTATATAATTCTACACCCCTTATTATAAATTATTGTTTATTATTTCAATCTCATCTCCAGCTTTAATGATTCCGCCTTTTATAACCTTTGTAAATATCCCTTCCCTTGGCATAACACAGTCACCTACTAATTGGCGGATATTACAGCCTGTGTGGCATTCCTTCCCTATTTGCGTAACTTCCTGAATTGTTTCTCCAATCTTAAGTCTTGTTCCAACAGGTAATTCATAAAGAATAATTCCCTCTGTAGTTAGATTTTCTGCAAATTTTCCTGTATCTAATTTATCTCCTTTTAGGGATTTCATCTTATTAATGCTTTCTACTCCTAAAAGGCTAACTTGTCTATGCCATTTTCCTGCATGAGCATCTCCTTCTAACCCAAAATCCTCTATGAATTTCCCCTCTGAAATTGTCTTCTTAGGAACTCCCTTAGTCTCACTTATATTTACTGCTATTACCTTTGCCATTTATATTTCCTCCCCACTTCTTAGGAATTCAACCGATTTTCCACCTGTCTTTTTTACAAGTCTTATATTGTCTATAACCATTTCTTTATCAATTGCTTTGCACATATCATAAATTGTAAGGGCAGCCACAGAAACAGCAGTTAAAGCTTCCATTTCTATTCCTGTTTTTCCTGTAGTCTTAGCTTCTGCTTCTATATGGATAGCAGATTTTTCTTCATCAAATTCAAATCTTAAGTCTACTCCATCTATTAAAATATTATGACACATTGGAATAACTTCACTTGTCTTCTTTGCTCCCATAATTCCAGCAACTTGAGCAACAGCTAAAACGTCTCCCTTTTTCATATGTCCATCTTTCACCTTAATTAAGGTTTCTTTTTTCATACATATAGATCCTCTTGCAAGAGCAACTCTTTTAGTTTCATCCTTCGATCCTACGTCTACCATTCTTGCTTTACCATTTTCATTAAAGTGTGTAAAATCCATTTTAGCCTCCTATTTGAAACATTTCCCTATCTATTGGTTTATAATTTTCTTCATTTATATGATGTTCCTTTGGTTTAACCTTTATTGCCTTAGATAAAATAGGCATTATATCTTTATTTTGCCTTAATGCAGATTTTATATCAATTTCTTCATTAGAGTGAAGACAGGGTTTAATTTTACCATCGGCAGTAAGTCTTAACCTATTACATCTTGAGCAGAAATTATGACTTATAGGATTAATAAGCCCTATTTTCCCCTTAGCCCCCTCTATCTTATAATGCTTAGCAGGAGCTGATTTATCCTTGCTTACTACCGGTATCAAATTTAAATTTTTCTCTAACACTACTTTATTTGATAGAAATTTTTCATGTGACTTAATTCCATTTACCCCAATAGGCATTAATTCTATAAACCTTACATCAATATCATTATCTATAGTTAAATTTATAAAATCTTCTATTTCATCCTCATTAAATCCCTTAATTAATACTACATTTAACTTTATTGGATGTAGACCTACTTCTTTAGCGGCTTCTAAGCCTTCAAGAACATCAGATAGTTTACCACCCCTTGTTATATTTTCGTATCTATCTTCTTTTAAAGTATCTATGCTTACATTTACTCTCTTTAAACCCGCTTCTTTTAAAGGCTTTGCTAACTGTTTTAGTAAGGTTCCATTTGTAGTCATTGCAACTTCATTAATCCCTGGAACCCTAGCAATCTTTTTTACTAAATCTACAATACCTTTTCTAACTAGAGGCTCCCCACCAGTAATCCTAATTTTATTTATTCCTAGCTTTGCTGAAGTTTTAACCACTTCTTCAATTTCTTCAAAACTAAGTATTTCAGAATGGCACTTCTTATTTACTCCTTCTTCAGGTATGCAATACTTGCATCTAAGGTTGCACAAATCTGTTATTGATATTCTTAAGTAATTTATCTCTCTTCCTTCCTTATCTAGCATAACTTATCCTCCATTCTTTTTACTGACAGGATGCCTTTTAAAATGTTCTTTCTATATAGATATTATAGACAAGCTTAAGATTCCTTACAATGTTTTTTATAAAAACTAAGGAATTTAAAAAATTCCTCTCTATTGATATCATAGCCCTTTTATATTAATATTTGAATAATGAATCTAATATTAATATAAATTTATTTTTAAAAGGCGGTGCTTATATTGTTTAAAGTAGGTATTTTAACTGCCAGTGATAAGGGATATGCTGGTGAAAGAGAAGATAAAAGTGCAGAAGTTATTAAGGAAATATTAATAAATAATAATTATGAAGTTTCTTATTATAAAGTTCTTCCTGACGAAAGGGAAGTATTAAGTAAGGAAATGATAAAGTTATGTGATGATTTAAAGCTAGATTTAATATTAACTACAGGTGGAACTGGATTTTCTCCAAGGGACTGGACCCCTGAAGCAACTTTAGATATAATTCACAGACAGGCCCCGGGGATTTCTGAGGCTATGAGAGCTAATAGCATTTCTATTACACCTAAAGGAATGTTAAGCAGAGGTGTATCTGGAATACGTAATAATACCTTAATTATAAACCTTCCAGGAAGTCCAAAGGCTTGTAGGGAAAACTTGGAGTATATTATTCCTGCCTTAAAACACGGATTGGAAATTTTAACTGGAAAAGTTACAAACTGCGCTGAACCAGGGCACAGTTAACAGTTAGAATAAGTGAGAAGTAAAAGGTAAAGAGAAATTAATTTCATCATAACATTTTCAATTGTAGTTTTGGCAACTTTAACTCTAACAAATAGTATATTTCCAACTGGTGGCATAATTGTACCAATACATAAGTTGAAAGTCATCATTATACCAAACTGAATTGGTGACATTCCAAAACTTGTGCAAATTGGCAGGAAGATTGGTGTGAATATAAGTATTGCAGGAGTAATATCCATGAAGGTACCAACTAATAGTAGTATTACATTAATAATTAATAGTATTACTACTGGATTATTACTAATTCCTAATAATGCATTTGAATGTTGGTGCAGTTGCAATATTTATAGTTGCCATATAATCACGATCGTAACCATCTTTTTCTGCAATAGGTCCTATTATCGTACCCATAGCTGATGCTGCTGCAACTCCTGAACCAGAAGTAGCACCAAACATCATATTAGCTACGGAATTGGTATGTGCCATTGCACCTGGTACTCTACCAGATAAAAGTTTTGCAAAATTTATTAATCTAACGGCTATTCCACCCTTATTCATTATGTTACCAGCTAAAACGAAGAAAGGAATTGCAATTAGTGTAAATACAGATATTCCTGAAAAGGTCCTTTGTGCTGCTGTTAAAACTACTGATTCAAAATTTAATGTTGGTAAAATTGCTAATAATGAGGATACACCTATTGCTACTGATATAGGAATACCAGCAATTAATAAGATAGCTAAAACAACAAATATTATTATTCCTGAAAGTAATGCTATGCTCATATTATTTTTCCTCTCTTCCTATAGATTTTTCTACTTTATCTTGTGACAGTAATTCTGTTATATTAATAATGTTGTAAGTTACTATTAAAACTCCAGTTACAGGTATTACGCTATATATGTATGACATAGGAACTCCTAAAGAGGCAGTCACTTGTGAACTTGTAAGCTTTGTAATTTCAATTCCACCATAAACAAGCACTAAGGCTGCAGCTAATAATGCCATCCATGTAAATGAAAAAGTTAATAATTCTTCTGATACTGTACTTGGAGCATTAAATACATATCTAGTAATTATTTGATATAATCCTATAATTGTAATAAAAGCAAAAATAGCAATACATACTACTTCCAAAATCTTATTTAATACTTTTTTAAGGCTTTTCATATTACTCTGCTCCTTGACTTCTTTATTTACTTGTTGAATTTTTTTATAAATAGGTTTTAATTTTGAATTTTGTAACAACAACTCTTCATGCAGTGGTAATACCTTTTCCTTAAATGTTTGCACATCAGTTTCTATAAATTCAACTCCCATGGCCTTTGCATCTTCAATAGCTATTTTAGTATTTTCCTCCCAAGCTTCACGTTCAACTCTTGTACTCTCTTTAGCTGCTTCATCAAATACCTTTCTTTCCTCTACTGGTAGCTCATTTAAGAATTTAACGTTTCCAACTAATAAATCTGGTACCATTTGATGTTGATTATAAGTATAATACTTAGCAACTTCACCATGTTTATTATTAGTTAATGCTAATTCGTTATTTTCACCACCATCTATAACTCCTGATTGAATTGCTGTATAAACTTCTCCAAAACTCATTGGTGCAGCAGCTGCTGCAAATAATTGCATCATTCTTACATTTGTCGGACTTTGTTGTACCCTAATTTTTTTCCCTTTTAAATCTTCAGGTGTTTTAATTGGTGAAGTTGAATAAAAATTCCTTGTTCCTGCTTCATACCATGCCACAGCCTGAAAACCTGACTTTTCTGTAGATTCAAAAATACTGCTCATTAATTCATCATCTTCCATAACTTTGTGATAAACATCTACACTATCAAATAAATATGGAATACTAAAAATTTGATAAACGTTATCAAAAGTTTCAAGATTACCTGTACTGGCAACAGCAAAATCAACTGCAGCAGTTTGAACCAACTCTATAACCTTATTAGAAGGTCCAAGTAATTCATTGGGGAAAATTTGAACATCATACTTATCCCCTAATTTTGATTCAACATATTCTTCAAATGCTAATAATCCTAAATGATCAGGATCTTTCTCTGATTGTCCATGTGCTATACGAATAATTCTTTTTCCCCCACTTATATTCCCACACCCTGCTTAAGAAAATGTGGTAACTAAAGATAACAAAATAATTCCAACTCTTTTTGCAAACTTTGACATATTTTCCCCTCACTTTACTAGTTTTAATGATATTATTTACATAAAAACAAATTAATATTAAATTATATTTAATATTAATTTGCAAAGGATACATACTAGTATACTACAATACTAATATCTTAACCTTTCTATGTCAACGTTAACAATTGCAATTTATCATTGTAAATATTGGCAAGAAACAACTTACTCTTTAAATTATTATTTTTTTTAGATTAACCAAAAAAACTAAGAGCCTACTGATTTTTCAGTAGGCTCTTATTGTATTAAATTTAGAATTTCACTCCCTGAAATTCATCCAAAACTGTGCATTTTGAATTTTGAATTATGAATTGTTATTTGTATCCTCTTTCTCTTGCTAATGCTTCTTCCCTAATTTCACTTCTAAGCCCTTCTAATGTTTTTTCTCTTCTTTTATTTTTTTCTTTTAATGTTTCTTTCATTTTTTCATCTGATGTCTTTTCAATCATTTCTTCAGCACGATGCATATTTTCAATAGTATTACTAATATTTACTTGAAGTTTTTCAACATTATCTCTTCTGTCATCTGGATTAGGTTTCATAATAAATTTTTCTCCTTTCAGGTAAGATTTTATTTGGCAATTTTTATTAGATGATGCCTAGTAGACAACCATCTTCCTTATTATTTTGTATTAAAAAATATATATTATTCAGCAAAATTTTATGGAAACCTTTACCTAAAAGGAGGATTTATTCCCTTAGAATTTAAAATTAAGTTGTTTATTTGCTTCTTCTACTTTAGCTGGCAAAACTGATATAATTTCCTGTAAATCTTCCTTTGTAAGACCTAATTCATCTATTACTTTTTCATTAAGCATATTTTTAGTGTTAATAGCTAATAAATTTTCATAATAAATATTACTTATTGCATCTGCCACACTCATTATGTAAACTTCTTCTTTATATTCTGTAGCAAGTAGAGGTCTATGATGATATTCTACTATAGCTTTAATATCATCAGGTAGTTCAAATCTAATACATTGCCACCCTCCAGCATCCTCATGAGTAAAACCATTCATAACCATTCTTTCAGCTATTATTTGATGCAACAGAAGTTCCTAAAGAATGTTTCCAATACTTCTCTCTATCTAACTGTTTAGACTGTCCAAGATTATCTGGAATTATTGTTTTAACAAGATGAGCAATTACTAATTTTTCAACAGTTTTTAACCCTAAAAATTTAACAGCATCTGATAAGGTTTCTATTTTTCTAGATAATCTAAAATATCCTGAATTAATATTAGCTAATATTGCTTCTTTTAAATTTAAACAATTACAAATTTTATCTGAAAACTTCTCTATATCTAAGGTATCAGAGTTTTTAAGCATGACTATTACTTCTGTGATTTCCTTATCAATGTTAGGAAGCTTTTCATTTCTTTCTAAGATACTAATAATTTCTGTAGACTTCATATTAATCTCCCCTTTTCAAGTTCTTTATATTAAAATATTACATTTATCTCATTAATTATTCAACATAAAGTACAAATATGATAGCGTCAATTTACTGTAGGAAAAAATAATTATTATTCTCCCATAAATTATGAAGAAAGTTCAATTACTTATTTCAATCACTATTAGTTTAATATCATTTTTTGGTTCACTTAAT
>Ga0209537_1002015_pt1 | contig 21254 bp, 24 predicted proteins | sample BioPla4DNA1_FD_187698 | JGI IMG/M metagenome (GOLD analysis project Ga0209537, IMG submission 187698) | Biogas fermentation microbial communities from Germany - Plant 4 DNA1 (SPAdes) (version 2) | ecosystem: Engineered > Bioreactor > Anaerobic > Digestate | place: Bielefeld, North... | reverse complement strand
CCAACTAGCACTCTATACGGAAACGTCCTTCTCCTTTCTATAAGTTTTCTGAATTGAGCGACGAATGGCCTCCCCTAGGGGAGGCCATCTCTGTCCATTGGCTTTCGTTTATCCATATTCTTGATTCATTGACATTATATACCATCTACTTTGGACAGGCAATACTTTCAGCTTCTTATGATAGCTCTAACAGTTGACAACGAAAGCTGCGGATCACTGCCAGAACTATATCTCAGTAGGGCATTTTTCCCCGGGAGATAAAGGAATATAGAGTGGGAGGACGAAAAGACTTATCATAGTATTTCTCGAGGGGGAGCAAGAGATGTCTGAGTTTTTACTGAAAGAACGGCTGCTGCCCTTGGATGACTCCTGGGATGTGATCGTGGCAGGAGGTGGGCCTGCTGGCTGCGCTGCTGCCATAGCAGCAGCCAGGGAGGGAGCAAAGACCTTGCTCATCGAGGCAACAGGCTCCCTTGGTGGGATGGGAACCATGGGTCTTGTTCCAACCTTCTGTCCGTTTTCAGACAAAGAGAAAATTATCTACCGGGGCATTGCTGAAAAAGTCCTTGAGGCTTGCAAGGCAAGCTCTGCTCACATTCCTGACGATAAATTGGACTGGGTGGAGATTAATCCAGAACAGTTAAAGCTGATCTACGATGAGCTGGTCACAAAGGCGGGAGTCGAGGTTTTATTCAACACCCAGCTTTGTGCTGTGGAAAACAGCGACGAGAGCACAGTTTCGGCGATCATCGTCAGCAATAAGGCAGGGCTTACCGCCTATCAGGCAAAGGTTTATCTCGACTGCACAGGCGATGCAGATCTTGCAGCTTGGGCAGGTGCAGAATTTCAAAAAGGCTCTGAAACCGGAGAATTACAGCCTGCAACTCACTGTTTCACACTGGGCAATGTGGACGAATACGCATATCTAAATGGTGAGATTCTGCACAACAGCAACCCTCGCAGCCCAGTTCACAAAATCATAGCAGATGAAAACTTTCCTTTAGTAGATGCTCCTCATATGTGCAGCAGCCTGATTGCCCCAAAAACAATAGGGTTTAATGCAGGGCACCTGCAGAACGTGGACAATACAGATCCCAAATCTATTTCAGAAGCTTTAATGAAAGGGAGAAAAATGGCAGCTGAGTTCTGCAGCGGCCTTGCCGTATATCATCCCAAAGCTTTTGCTAACGCCTATGTTGCACAAACAGCACCGTTGATGGGCATTCGGGAAACTAGAAGAATCGTGGGAGATTATATCCTGACCCGGGAGGATTATCTGGCCAGGAGAACTTTTCCTGATGAAGTGTGCAGAAACAGCTACTATCTAGATGTCCATCTCTCAGCTTCGGAAAGGGAGAAGCTATTGAAGGGAGAATTGGACTTGAAACAAAGAACTTTAAGGTACGGAAAAGGTGAATCTCACGGGATCCCATACCGCTGCCTGACTCCTAGGGGACTAAAAAATGTTTTGGTTGCAGGCCGCTCAATTTCCTGCGATCGAGAGGTACACGGCAGTGTGAGAGTGATGCCTAATTGCCTCACCACAGGCGAGGCTGCAGGAGTTGCAGCAGCCCTAGCAACTAAAATGGCCTCCCCAGATGTCCACGCGGTTTGTGTGGATGAATTGAGGAGTAAGTTGAAGGAATATGGTGCGTATTTTCTCTAATTCGTACAATAGGTCCAGCTCCTTACGAGGACTGGGCTTTTTTTATGCCATGCCTGGCAATCCTTCAGGAAGAGGGAGAAAAAACTGAGAGGATTTGGTGAGTTGATGTAGAATATAAATCGAGAGAAGTCGCAAACACTCGATGCCGTATAGTCGATAACAAAGAGAATGGGCATACATGGTTTGATGAACTGATTCAGGTAGGAAAGCCTATCTGCTTAGCCGAGGTATTAGTGTGCCTATTTAGTGGACAAATACCCTTGCCAAGTATATGATAATGTTAGCTGGGCAATTAGCGAAGCAGTTAAATAATTTTTTAGCTCCTGTCCAAGATTTATGCGGAAATATTACAGATTAATCTACTCTTTTCTGATAATGGGTTGCGGCTGGTGATTGCGATATTTAATATAGTACTGCTAAAGCCCTTTTGCTGATTCTAATAATTTGCTTTCAGGATTTGGGAGTGGTTGTGATGAGGGGCAAATAATCTAGATGAAGCAAAAGAAAAAACAACAAGGACGAAGACCAGGCTCGGGAGAGCAGCGCCATCTATGCCGCACCTGAAGCGTCAGACCTATCTGAAGACTCGACTAGCAAAGGCTATTTCGAGAAATTTTTACTTCAACGATTCATCGCTATCGAATTAAAAATCAACAATCTAAAAGACTGATTCAAGATACCCTTGTTCAGGTTGACAGGCGTTTTGAGCAGATAGACAAGAGGTTTGAAGAGGCAGACTTGCGTTTTAAGGAGATGCAAACGCATTTTGATCAACGATTTAATCAATTATTAAATAAGATAGATGGACAATACAGATGGATGATAGGCTTAATCGCCGGCACCTTTTTGACCTTCTTGGGTACCATATTGGTAACGGTCTTTTTAAGGTGAATTGTCAGGGATTGCATGGAAGTATCTAGTTGATACAATTAGCCGATTCCGGAGATTTGCTGTAAGCATTGGGAGGGATTGAGATGAAAGACAATTTTCCGGATGAAGCAAAAGAAAAAACCAGCAAGCAGGAGGAGATGGTTGCAGAAAGCAGTGCCCTCTACGCTGCTCCTGAAGTGCCAGCTGCACCTGACGAATTATCTGCCAGAAACTATTTCGAGAAATTTTTAGATCAACGATTCGTCGCTATTGAAATAAAAATCAACAGTCTAAAAGAACTGTTTCAGCATACCCTTGTGCAGGTTGATAGGCGTTTTGAGCAGTCAGATAAGGGGTTTGGGCAGATAGATAATCGTTTTGAGCAAATAGACAATCGTTTTGTACAGATTGACAAACGTTTTGATCAGATAGATAATCGTTTTGAGCAGGTAGAGAAGAGATTTGAGCAGATAGATAATCGTTTTGAGCAGGTAGAGAAGAGATTTGAGCAGATAGATAATCGTTTTGAGCAAATAGACAATCGTTTTGAGCAGGTAGACAAGAGGTTTGAGGAGGTAGACTTGCGTTTTAAGGAGATGCAAACGCATTTTGATCAACGGTTTAATCAATTATTAAATAAGATAGATGGACAATACAGATGGATGATAGGCTTAATCGCCGGCACCTTTTTGACCTTCTTGGGTACCATATTGGTAACGGTCTTTTTAAGGTGAATTGTCAGGTATTACATGGAGTTATCTAGTTGATACAGTTAACCGATTCTGGAGATTTGCTATCAGCATTTGGAGGGATTGCGATGAAAGACAATTTTCCGGATGAAGCAAAAGAAAAAATCAGCAAGCAGGAGGAGATGGTTGCAGAAAGCAGTGCCCTCTACGCTGCTTCTGAAGTGCCAGCTGCATCTGACGAATTATCTGCCAGAAACTATTTCGAGAAATTTTTAGATCAACGATTCGTCGCTATTGAAATAAAAATCAACAGTCTAAAAGAACTGTTTCAGCATACCCTTGTGCAGGTTGATAGGCGTTTTGAGCGGATAGATAAGCGCCTTGAGGAGGCAGATCTACGCTTTAAGGAGATGCAAACGCACTTCGATCAACGATTTAATCAATTATTAAATAAGATAGATGTACAATACAGATGGGTGATTGGCTTAATTGCCGGCACCTTTTTGACCTTCTTGGGTACCATATTGGTAACGGTCTTTTTAAGGTGAATTGTCAGGGATTGCATGGAGGTATCTAGTTGATACGATTAGCCGATTCCGGAGATTGGCTGTAGGCATTGGGAGGGATTGAGATGAAAGACAATTATCCGGATGAAGCAAAAGAAAAAACCAGCAAGCAGGAGGAGATGGTTGCAGAAAGCAGTGCCCTCTACGCAGCTCCTGAAATGCCAGCTGCACCTGATGAATTATCTGCTAGAAACTATTTCGAGAAATTCTTAGAACAACGATTCGTCGCTATCGAAATAAAAATCAACAGTCTAAAAGAACTGTTTCAACATACCATTGTTCAGGTTGATAGGCGCTTTGAGCAAGTAGACAAGCGCTTTGAACAGGTAGACAAGCGCTTTGAACAGGTAGACAAGAGGTTTGAAGAGATAAATAAGAAATTTGAGGAAATAAATGATAGGTTTGAGAAAGTAGACCAGCGTATCAATGAAATGGATAAGCACTTGAATCAACGGATTGATAATTTATCAATCAAGATAGATGGACAATACAAATGGGTAATAGGTTTAATTGCCGCTACCTTCTTAACACTTGTGGGAACCATTATATTTAGGTGAAGTGTTCTAAAACTATAGAAGCGGGAAGAGACAGCTTGAAAGAGGAACGCCCTCCATGCTGCTCATGTAGTGAACCGTATCTTACGATGACCACTGCTTAGAAAAAGTATTTTGTATGGAGATTTGCCATTATTGAGGATAAAACCTGAGTTCCGTAATGAATGAGATGAGCTTGACGGTTCGAGCAAATATACAGGCGTTTTAAGCAGATTGAAATGCTTTTGGATATAACCCCTGCGGCTTTGGAACATTTAGTTAAGAACTGCAAAGGGCTGCCGGAAGGAATGGCAGGGTTTAATTTCCTGCTGCAGCAGGCATTAAAGAGGGAATTTTGGCGCAGGCTAAAAAATAAAACCACAGAAAGCGGAAAGATTTCATGGCAGAAACCAAACATATACAAGATGTAGGTTGGAATTTAGATCAGAGTTATGCCAGCTTGCCTCCAATTTTTTATACCATTCAAAAGCCAGTTCCAGTCCGCCAGCCCGAACTGGTCATTCTCAATCACCGATTGGCTAGTTCTTTAGGATTGAACCCTTGTGCCCTTCAAGAAACAGAGAACGTGGCAGTTCTTGCGGGCAACAGCATACCTGAAGGGGCTGTGCCCATCGCCCAGGCATATGCAGGCCACCAATTTGGGCATTTTACCATGCTCGGGGACGGCAGAGCGATTTTAATTGGCGAGCAAATCACACCCCTCGGCAAACGGTTCGATCTGCAGCTTAAAGGATCCGGAATCACCCCGTACTCTAGAGGTGGAGACGGCAGGGCAGCTCTAGGGTCAATGCTGAGAGAATACATAATTAGCGAAGCCATGCATTGCCTTAAAATTCCCACTACCAGAAGCCTTGCCGTGGTGGCCACAGGCGAAACTATAATGCGGGAAAAAGAGCTTCCAGGTGCTGTTTTGACACGTGTTGCTTCAAGCCATCTGCGGGTGGGCACATTCCAATACGCAGCAAGCTGGGGAAAACTATTAGACCTCAGAGCCCTTGCGGATTATGCTATCCAGCGTCACTTCCCAGAGATAGAGCTTGGGGAGAACAGATACCTGGAATTTTTACGGAATGTGATAGCAAGGCAAGCAGAGCTAATTGCCAAGTGGCAGCTGGTGGGCTTTGTCCACGGCGTGATGAACACAGACAACATGACCATCAGCGGTGAAACCATCGATTATGGTCCTTGTGCTTTCATGGACACTTACGATCCTGCAACTGTCTTCAGCTCCATTGATCTCCACGGCCGCTACGCTTACGGCAGGCAGCCATCTATTGCCCAGTGGAACCTTGCCCGCTTTGCTGAAACCCTTCTGCCTCTTCTGGCTGAGGACGAAAAAGAAGCTGTGGAGCTGGCAGAGAACGCTGTCTCTGAATTTTCCGATCTCTTTCAGCAGGCCTGGCTCCGTGGGATGCGGAGAAAGCTCGGCCTGTTCGATGAAGATCCCCAAGATGAAGCCCTGATCGAAGAACTCCTCACTTTAATGTACAAGGAACAGGCAGACTATACAAACACCTTCCTGTCTTTAACCTATGGAGAAAAGGTATCTGATTCCCCTGAATTTGCCGACTGGCACAAAAAGTGGCAGAGGCGGCTGGCAAGACAAGAAGGCGATCCAATCAGGCTGATGAAAGCCTCAAATCCTGCTTTGATCCCGCGCAACCACAGGGTAGAGGAGGCCCTGGCGGCAGCTGTCGACTGTCAAGATTACAAACCCATGGAAAAGTTTTTAGCTGCCTTGGAGGACCCATATGCCCATACTCCAGAACAAAAGGCGTATTCTGAACCTCCTCCGCCTTCACCTATCCCATACCGCACCTTCTGCGGCACCTGACCCTTGCTTTTCTGAAAAATATTTGTTAGGATAAAAACAGACGAAGGTACTGAGCGCTTGAGGTGCGAAATGAGGAAAGTGTTTTTTAACTAACATCCTAAGAATCCAAAAAGGCTATAGGGGATTACTATGCCCTTTTGGAGATGATAGTTAAAAAACACAATAAAAAGCGCTCAGCCTGAAATTCAACAGGTTCATTATAAGGCTGCAGTGAGCACGTTGTGTTTTGCTGCAGCCTTTTTGCTGTCATCTCCAAAGGTAGGGAGGAGATGTAATGCAAGTAAAATTTCAAGGCTTGACGAAAAGCTTTACAGATAAAACAATTTTTCGAAATCTCAGCGGCATAATCACCAAAGGGGATCGAATTGGCCTTGTGGGGGCAAACGGTGCTGGCAAAACCACCTTGGCCAAAATCATCGCAGGTATAGAGAGGGCTGATGAGGGGCAAATCGTTTTGCAGCCAGTTTGGGGAAAAATCGCCTACGCTGAGCAATTGGAAGAATTCCAAGCCGGCTGCACAGTTTTTGCTGAAGTGCAGGCTGAAGCAGGAACGAGTCCCGAGCGAGTGTATTTGGTCCTTGAGAAAATGGGGCTTCCCCAAGGGCTTTGGCAGCGGGAGGCGAGAAGGCTCAGCGGCGGGGAGAAAACTAAACTCTCCTTATGCAAGGTGATGGTGCAGGAATTTGACCTCTTGATCTTAGATGAGCCTACCAATCACCTTGACCTCGACAGCCTCGGCGTGCTCGAGGAATATCTTTTAAGTTTGAATAAGCCGCAGCTGGTCATCTCCCATGACAGGTTTTTTCTGGACAGAATTGCAACTTGTATTTGGGAGCTTACGACCTCCGGGCTGAAAAGCTACCCTGGCAACTACACTGCCTACAGACAGCAGAAAGCAATAGAGCTCAAGGAGCAAAACCGGGAATACGAAAAACAGCAGAGAAGAATTGCAGAGCTGAAAGAGGAGATCCATAGGCGGAGCAGTTGGTATAACGGTGCCCATAAAGCAGCAGGCCAAAACGACTTCTACCGCTCCAAGGCGAAAAAACATGCTCAAAGAAGCAAAGCGAAAAAAAGGGAACTGGCCAGACTTGAGGCCAACAAGATCCGAAAGCCCCAAAGGGAAGTCTCCCCAGCCTTTGAAATCATCAACAAACAACTTCTCAACTTGCGTTTGCCCAAGTTTTTGATCAAAGCCAAAAGCCTTTCCAAAAGCTACGGCGACCAAAATGTTTTTCAAAACCTCTCCTTTGACCTCTGCCGCGGCGACAAGGTGGCGCTAATTGGGCCTAATGGTTCAGGCAAGACCACTTTTTTGAAAATAATTGCCGGACAGGAATCTTATGACGGAACAATCGAAATCAGCCCCCAGGTTCGCATAGGCTACTTTTCCCAGGAATTGACAGATTTGGATCCCAATCGCACCATTTTAGAGGAGGTTGCTGCAAGCTGCGATCTCGGCGAGGCAAGGCTGCTGCTGGCCTGCCTCCTTTTCCGGGGAGATGCTGTGGAGAAGAAGATCGCCTCTTTGAGCATGGGAGAGAAGGCCAGGGTCGCCTTTGCCAAACTTGTCTTGTCTGGTGCGAACCTTTTGCTGTTAGATGAGCCAACAAATTATTTGGACATCAATTCCAGGGAAAAGATGGAGGAGGTGCTTGCAGACTTTCAGGGGAGCCTCCTTTTCGTATCCCACGACCGCTACTTCATCGACAAATTGGCCCAGAAGATAGCAGTGCTTGCAAACTCAACCCTAGAGGTTTTTCCTGGCAACTATTCAGATTATTTAGCGCGTCAAAAAGAGCAAGTTGAGGAAAGCTGTAGGGATTTGGAAGCAGAGATCAATTTGCTGGAGTGCCGACTTGCCTTTCTAGGCGGCAGGCTTGCAACCTGTACGGAAGAGGAGAAGGAGCAGCTGGACGAGGAATATAGGTTTACTCTAGCTAAACTCCAAAGGTGCAGAGCGCTCTTATCGGGAAAGTAGATAGAAACACCTTCGGCGCTTGATGTCCGAAGGTGTATTTTTTTGGTGAGCCTGTCATGTTGCCGATCTGATGGGTTGAAACAGACCCTGTCGCCTAACCTGAGATGTTTATTTTGCTTAAAATTACACATCTTCGGGGCGCATCCTTACATGGATCCGGAATTGTTTTCTTTCAGGTAGAAGGGGTAGAGGTATTGATCCATTCTGCCAAAGACTATGGCGCCCCGCTCTTCCAATGCCAGGGCAAGATCTGCGAGCCAGACGAGCTGTACAGCCTCCCAAAAAGAGCTGGGAGGCCTGCTGGCTATTGCCTCAAGCCGCTTTCCGTGGCTATGGAGATCATCTTTGCCTCGATAGAAAGCTGCCAATGAATAAAGCCAGCTTTGAAACGCGCCTACAGCTTTTTCCATAGCAGAAAGGTACTCCTGCTCTTCCGCTGGCCTTGTTTTTTTCTGTTCTTCTCTGATTTTTTCCAAAATACCGCCTACACCCAGCTCAAGGAGGGTTTGGTAATCAGGACAGGCGTGGTCCCAGTGGGCGATGAAGGGGAGGTTGAGCTCCTGTTCAACTGTTTTTTCTGCTTTCTGGTATTCTGCTTCATCTACGCCAGAAGGGAGCTCCTTGGCTAAAGCCCCCTGGGTGCTGCCCACAATCAGCTCGCCTGGATTGGATACTTCGGGAAGCTCTGCGAGCATCCTGGCAAAAGAGCAGGCTTGCCGCATAGGACCGCTCCTGCCTTGGGACTCCCAATATCCCCAGGCCCGCCAAAGCCTGCTGAGGCGGTAATAAGGTTCAGTTTCCCTTCTTATCCCTACAAGCCTCTCCTTCAATTCTCTTCCTGTCATCTGTCATTCCTCCCCCGGGAAATGCTGCGCCATGCTGATAAATCGGAGCTTGATGGTCTAATCTTTGGCGCTCTTTCAATTTGATCTTACTTGACAAGAACCTTTCTTGGAAGCCAAGATTTTGCCTTAAGGTTACGAAATCCTGCAAATTTTGCCTGCTGAAAAACTGTTTTTTTCTGGTTGTTGTTTCTCTAATCTCTCAAAAACAAAAGGTTGCTTTTTTTCTTTCTGCTGCTTGCCGGAGGGGTCAATTTTTTTCCAAAAAGCAGGCTGAGAAAGCAGGAAAACAAACACAAACGCAGAATAGTAAAAATAAGACCAAAAAAAGTCAAACAAAACCAAAAGGAGGGATGCGATGCTGGTCCTAGAGCGTAGGCAGCAGATCGTGCAGCTCCTTGAGAAGCAGGGCAGCGTCCGCGTCTCAGCCTTGGCAGCTAATTACGGTGTGACGGAAGAGACCATCCGCAGGGATCTGGAAGATCTAGAGCGGGCTGGCCTCCTCAGGCGCACATACGGCGGTGCGGTAGCCTGGCGGGGAACGGGCTACGAGTCTCCGTACGACACAAGACGGGAACAGCAGCTAAACGAAAAGCTGTCCATCGCAAAGAAAGCAGCGGAATTGGTTGCCAATGGCGAAACCCTCTTTTTAGATGCCAGCACCACTACCTTATACCTGGCAAGGCAGCTGTTGGGGAAGAGGGATTTGACAGTGATCACCAACTCCATTCAGATCGTTTCGGAGCTGGGCGGGAAGAGGGGACTTAACGTCATCGCAACAGGAGGAGTGCTCAGGGATAGATCCCTTTCTTGCGTGGGTCCTCTGGCTGCTAGAGTCCTGCGGGAATACCATCCTGATTGGGCTTTTGTGTCCTGCAAGGCTTTTTCCTTGGAAAAAGGGCTCCTGGACACAAATGACCTGGAGGTGGAGCTGAAGCGGCTTGCCATCGCCAATGCCAGGGAGAGCGTGGCTCTTGTTGACAGCAGCAAATTCCAGCAGCCGGCACTTCTGCAGATCGGGCCTGTGGAGATCATATCAAAGCTCGTCACAGACAGAATGGATTCAAAAATGCAGCAGGAATTGACCAGCCGCGGCGTTGAAGTTCTGACGGCCAGTTAAATTTTTTTAGGAAGGGAATTTTTTATGAGGTCTGAGTTTCAATTAAAAGAGGACATTTGTGAAGTAGGGAGAAGAATTTATCAGAACGGTTATGTAGCAGCCAACGACGGAAACATCACAGTCCGCATTGGTGAAAACGAAGTGCTGACCACTCCCACAGGAGTGAGCAAAGGCTTCATGAACCCCCAGATGATCATCAAGGTGAACATGGACGGGGAAGTGCTCTCTGGGGATCTCAAGCCTTCTTCAGAGCTGAAAATGCACCTTAGGGTCTACAAGGAAAGGCCGGATGTGCGCTCTGTGATCCATGCCCATCCGCCGACAGCAACTGGTTTTGCTGTGGCAGGTATTCCATTGGTCAGGTGCATTTTGCCTGAGGTAATCATCTCTTTGGGCTCTATTCCCATCGCAGAGTACGGCACACCTTCTACAGAAGAGATTCCAGATGCCATTATGAAATACCTTACAGACTGCGATGCAGTGCTACTGGCAAACCATGGGGCTTTGACTGTAGGCACGGATCTCTTCAACGCCTATTTCAAAATGGAAACCCTGGAGCACTTTGCCAAGATCAGCCTTGTAGCCCGGCAGCTGGGAGGGGAACAAGAGCTTCCCAAAGAACAGGTGAAGAAGCTGTATGAAGTCAGGGAAAAGCTGGGCGTGAAAGGGAGAAATCCGGGCTGTCAGAGCTGCGGCGCCTGCGATCTGGAACAAACGGAAGACCATGCAGAGGAGTCCCTGCGGGAGATGGTAAAGAGGATCACCCGCCGGGTGCTTTCTGAATTGGACAAGTAAAGGATGGTGACTATGGGAGAGGCAGTTGGCTTGATTGAAGTTAAGGGCCTTGTTGCTGCCATGGAGGCTGCTGACGCTGCTGCCAAAGCAGCGGAAGTGAAGGATGTGGCTTGGGAAACGTCAAAAGGTAGCGGCCTTGTTGTGATCAAGTTCCGCGGCGAGGTCGGTGCAGTGCGCGCTGCCCTTGAGGCAGCGGAAGCTGCCGCAAGGCAGCTGACCAGCGTCTATGCATCCAAGCTGATTCCACGGCCGGATGCAGCAGTTGAACCGATGTTGAAAGGCGAATAAAACAAAGGAGGTTAAAAAAATGAGTGAAGCATTGGGAATGGTTGAAACTAAGGGTTTGGTAGCAGCCATCGAGGCAGCAGATGCCATGGTTAAGGCAGCAAACGTTGTGCTGACAGGCTACGAGAAGATCGGATCAGGCCTTGTCACTGTCATGGTTCGGGGAGAAGTTGGAGCAATCAAGGCAGCGACAGAAGCTGGCAGCGCGGCAGCCAAGCAGCTGGGCGAGCTGATTGCTGTTCACGTGATCCCGCGTCCCCACGCTGATGTGGAAAAGATTCTGCCCCGGGCAACTGGCGGCAAAGGAAGCAAAAAGGAGGTTGACTAATCATGGGTGAAGCATTGGGAATGGTTGAAACCAAAGGTTTGGTAGCAGCTATTGAGGCAGCAGATGCCATGGTTAAGGCAGCGAACGTTACTCTGACAGGTTACGAGAAGATCGGTTCAGGCCTTGTGACCGTCATGGTCCGCGGCGATGTGGGTGCAGTGAAAGCTGCAACAGAAGCTGGCGGCATGGCAGCCAAGCAGCTGGGTGAACTCATTGCTGTGCACGTAATTCCAAGGCCACATGCGGATTTGGAGAAGATCCTGCCTAAGGCCTAAGAAAGGTGGCTTAGGAAATGGATGAGAAACTGATAGAGCTAGTTACCCAGCAGGTCTTAGCAGCACTAGGCGGCGAAACGAAAGAGTCAACCTGCTGCGGCGCCTGCAACGGCAGCTGCAGCGGCAAAGAAGAGGCAGAGGGAATTCGCATCGGCGTTTCAGTGCGTCACTTGCACCTTTGCCCAGAAGATTTTGCCATCCTTTTTGGGCCGGATGCGGAGCTGGAAGCCATGCGGGACCTCTACCAAGAAGGGGAGTTTGCTGCAAAGCAGCAGGTTGCCCTGGTAGGGCCCAAACTGCGCACAATAGCGCCAGTGCGGGTGCTGGGGCCCCTCCGCAAGCAGACCCAGGTGGAGGTTTCCCGGACAGATGCCATCACCTTGGGGATCAACCCGCCTGTGAGGCCATCTGGAAACCTGGAAGGTGCCTCTCTCATCACCATTGTGGGCCCTAAGGGTTCTGTAACCAAACCAGTGGCAATTCGCGCCAACAGGCACATTCACATGAACGAAGCAGATGCCAAAAAGTTCGGCGTTAGAGACGGCGAGCTGGTTTCTGTGGAGGTCCAGGGGGAAAGGCCGCTGGTTTTCCGCGAAGTACAAGTGCGAGTGGCGCCTAATTTTCGCCTGGAGATGCATCTGGACACAGATGATGCCAATGCTGTGGGTGCTATCTGCGGCATGCAGGCCCGGATTGTTAAGGAGGCGAAGTAGATGTATCTGGCCAAAGTTGTTGGTACAGTTGTCGCCACTCGGAAACAGGATACCCTTGTGGGCTCAAAACTAATGCTTGTTGCACCCTATGAGGGAGAAGGACAGACAATAGTGGCAGTGGACACAGTGGGAGCTGGGGTAGGGGAGGTTGTCCTTTTGACATTAGGCAACCCTGCCCGCAATGCAGTGGACAGAAACTCTCCTGTGGACGCTGCCATAGTGGGGATAGTAGATTCGGTAGAGCGGAAATAAAGGGGTGAGTTAATGCAGTTCGATGAATCCCGAGTTGCCTCCATAGTGGAGGAAGTGTTGCGCAATCTAGCCGCTGAGGGTGCACTGGCGGGAAAAACCGCACAAGGTGCATCCCGCGACGGCGTTTTCGATGATGTGGAAACTGCCATGGCCGCTGTTGTGGAAGCACAGAAGAAGCTCATGGAAATGCCCTTCGGCAAAAGGGAAGAGCTTATAGCGGCCCTCCGGCAGGCTGGCATAGATCACGCTGAAGAGTTCGGCAAAATGGCCCAGGAGGAGACCAAACTAGGCCGCGCTGAAGACAAAAAGATCAAGAACATCAACTCTGCCCGGCTCACGCCTGGGACAGAGGATCTGCCCCGGGAGACCCTGATCGGCGCCCAGGGCATCAGCATGGTGAAGGGCGGGCCGTACGGAATCATCGTTTCCATTCTGCCCACCACCCACCCAACAGCCATTGTCATCAACCATGCTATTGCCATGGTAGCCTCGGGCAACGGCGTCTTTTTCTGCCCCCACCCTCGGGGGTATCAGTCCAGCTTGTACGCTATGCAGGTTATGAACCGCGCCATCGTCAAGGCAGGCGGGCCTCCTAATTTAATGGTGGCTCTGGCCAAAGGCAGCATGGAAGCTGTGACAGAAGCCTGTGCGCATCCTGCTGTGGGCATGATCGTGGCCACAGGCGGTCCTTCTGTGGTGGATGCAGCCCTCAGAAGCGGCAAGAAAGCCATCGGCGCAGGGCCAGGCAATCCGCCTGTGCTTATAGACGAAACTGCAGATATCGCCAAGGCAGCAAGGGACATTTACGAGGGAGCTTCTTTCGACAACAACATCCTCTGCATTGCAGAGAAGACCATCATCGCAGTTGAGAAAATCGCTGACGAATTGAAGCGGCAGTTCTGCAGCATCCCTGAAGTATACTGGCTGAGCCCTGCTGAGGCCAGCAAAGTGGAGAAGGCGATCTTCCCAGACGGCAAGCTGAACGGCGAGCTGGTGGGCAAGGACGCAGCTTATATCCTCGCTCAGGCAGGGGTGCGTGTAGACGAGAAGATCCGCCTTGCCATCATGGAGACCGGTTCCACCCATCCGCTGGTGGACACAGAGCAGTTGATGCCCGTGCTGCCCTTTGTGAGGGTACGGGATTTCGACGCGGGCCTGCAGCTTGCTCTCGAGAGCGAGCACGGCGACAAGCACACTGCAGTTATCCACACTAAAGACATGACCAGGGTGGACCTTTTTGCAAGAAAGCTCGATGTGACAGCTTTAGTTGTCAATGCTCCGTCAGGGGCAGCCTTGGCTGTAGGCGGCGAAGGCCAGTACGCCCACACCTTAGCTGGACCCACTGGTGAGGGGGTCTGCACCCCCCGGACTTTCACCCGGGAAATTCGCATTACCATCGGCCAGACCTTTGGTTATTAAGGGGATAGCTCATGGAACTAGCAATGGTTGAACAAGCAGGAGTTGTGGGCGCAGGCGGTGCCGGCTTTCCCACCCACGTGAAGCTGAACACCAAAGCCGAGATTCTGCTCATCAACGCAGCAGAATGCGAGCCCCTGCTTGCTGTGGATCAACAGCTGATCATTAGAAACACCAAGAGGTTTGTGGCAACTGTCAATAAAGTGGCAAGGTATCTAGGGGCAAAGCAGAAGATCGTGGCCATCAAAAAGAAGCACAAAGAGGCAGTTGCAGCCCTCCAGAAAACGAAGTGCCAGGTCCACCTGCTGGACAATTTCTACCCTGCAGGGGACGAGCAGGTGACGGTTCTAGAGGCCACAGGCCGCACTGTGCCTGAAGGGGGCATTCCCCTCGAGGTGGGGGTTGTTGTCCTGAATGTGGAGACTGTGCTCAATATTGCAGATGCCCTGGAAGGCATTCCAGTCACCCAGACCACCCTCACAGTTACAGGGGAAGTTGCCCGCCCCCTCACTGGCACTTTCCCCATCGGCATTACTGCCTCTGAGGTCATAGACTACTGCGGCGGCGCAACAACAGCCGATTATGCCCTCATCGACGGCGGGCCTGCCATGGGCAAGCTCATGGATAAAACCGACCCAATTACAAAAACCACCAAGGCCCTGCTCGTGCTGCCTAAGGACCATCCCCAGATTCAGCTGCGGCAGATGCCCCTCAGAGCCATTTTGCGCCAGGCTGCATCAGCCTGCTGTCAGTGCCAGCTGTGTACAGAGTTGTGCCCCCGGTACCTGTTGGGCCACAGCATAGACCCTGCCCGGATCATGCGGGCCATGGCCCACGGCACAGCAGATACCTCAGGCCTCACCTCTGCCATGCTGTGTTCTGAATGCGGCGTCTGCGACCTCTTTGCCTGTCCCATGGGCCTTTCTCCAAGGCGGGTGAACCAGGAGCTGAAAGCAGAGTTCGCAAGGCGCGGCCTCAAAAATCCCCACAGGGAAGAGGCCCAGCCCCGGGCTAGCCGCAGCGGCAGAAAGGTCCCTACCGGCAGGCTCGTAAGCCGCCTGGCCCTTGCCCGCTACGACAGGCCTGCACCCTGGGAGGATGTTTCCCTGTCACCCCTTGAGGTCACCATCCGCCTCAAGCAGCACATAGGCAAACCTGCACAGCCTGTGGTAGAGGTGGGAGAGCAGGTGCAGAGGGGACAGCTGATAGCCAAAGCAGATGGCCTGGGCGCTAACGTTCATGCCAGCATAGACGGCAAAGTTCAGAGCGTGGATTCGGCCATAGTGATCAGGGCCGCGAGGTGATAGAAGTGAAAAAAGCCATTGGAATGCTTGAAATCAGAAGTATAGTCAGGGGAATTCGCGCCGCAGACAGCATGGCGAAAGCTGCGGATGTGGAGCTTCTCACAGCAGACTCCATCTGTCCAGGCAAGTTTTTGGCAGTGATCGGCGGCTCGGTTGGTGCAGTGGACAGCGCCCTTGCTGTGGGAGAAGCTGCAGCTGAAGGAGAAGTGGTGGACCGCTTCTTTTTGGCCAACTGCCACGAGGCAGTCTTCCCTGCCATCACAGGCTCTGTGGAACCTCCGCAAGAGCCATCTGCCTTGGGCCTTGTGGAAACCTTCTCTGTGGCCACAGCAATCAGAGCTGCAGATGCAGCTGCCAAAGCCACCCCGGTGCAGCTATTGGATCTGCGCCTGGCAAGGGGCATGGGCGGAAAGGCCATGCTTATCCTCTGCGGTGATGTGGGAGCTGTGCAGATGGCAGTGGATGTTGCAGGAAAAGTAGCAAGCGACGAGGGACTTCTCGCTGCCGCAGACGTCCTGGCAGCGCCGGATCCTGCCCTTTGGGAAAGATTGTTGTAGGAGGGGAACCAGTGAAGATACTAGTCCTCAACTGCGGCGGCTCTTCCATTAAGTTCAAGATCTTCACGCTGCCTTCCCTGGAAGTCTGCCTCTCCGGCCACCTGGAGCGGGTAGGCACAGAAAACAGCATCCTTGAGATAGACGGAGCAAAAAAAATGCGCTGGGAAGGGGCAACTTCAGACCATGCCCACGGCCTTGAACTCATCTCCAGGGAGCTTGCGGATCTCAACGTGCAGCTGGGTGCTGTGGGCCACAGGGTTGTCCACGGCGCCACAAGCTACACAGGTTCCGTCCTTATAGACGAAGACGTAATTGCAGCACTGCAAGAGAACATTCCCTTAGCGCCTCTGCACAATCCGCCTAATTTGGCAGGGATTGAAGCTGCAAGGCAGCTTTTTCCGGATCTGCCCCAGGTGGCGGTCTTCGATACAGGCTATCACGGCACGCTGCCGCCTCACGCCTATACCTACGCGCTGCCCAGGGAGCTGGCAGCCAAGTGGCGGATCAGGCGCTACGGCTTCCACGGAATTGCCTTCCGCTCCATCACCCGCCAGGCAGCAGACCTTTTGGGAAAAGAGCCCGAGGAGCTGAGAATCGTCTCTCTCATGCTAGGCAGTGGCACCACAGCCAACGCTTCCCTGTACGGGAAGTCCGTTGACGTGAGCACAGGGCTCACCCCCCTTGAGGGTCTTGTGCAGTCCACAAGAAGCGGGGATCTGGATCCTGCTCTCGTGCTCTATCTGCAGCGGGAAGCAGGCTATACAGTAGAGGAGCTGGACAGGCTTTTGAACAAGGAAAGCGGCTGGCTGGGAATCAGCGGCATCTCAGCTGATCTGCGGGATATTGAGGAAGCCGCCCAAGCAGGAAACCCCGATGCCCAGCTTGCCTTAGACACCTTTACCTACAGAACGCGGAAGTATGTAGGCGCCTACAGCGCGGCCATGGGAGGCATTGATCTTTTGGCCTTCTCAGGGGGGGTAGGGGAAAACTCTCCCCTGATGCGGCAGAAGATCTGCCAGGGCTTGGAGTTTTTAGGCATTTGCCTGGACCCTGAGCTGAACAGGCAGGGGAAAGGCATTATCTCTTGCGGCAAGGTGCCAGTAGCTGTGGTTTCCGCAAACGAAGAGGAAATCATCGCCCAAGACACCTACAATTTAGTAAGTGGAAAATGAAACCGGGCTCTTGCCCGGTTTTTTCTTGGCTGGATTTGGGAAAGATATCTTTGAGAACGTTTCGAGGAGGCGCAGCTTGTGCGAGGTAAACTGGCACTGCTTCTGATCTTGATACTGGCCCTTGGCTTTCTTGCTGCAAGGCTTTTTCCCCGGGAAAAGGCAGAGCAATATCCTGACTTCGGAGGAGGCGAAGACGAGAAGCTCCTGCCAGTGGACCAGGGGAAAGAAAACCCGGATTTCCTCCGCTTTCGTGAGGAGCTGCAGTCTGCAGTTGAGCGCAAAGACCTAGAGTACCTGAAAAGGCATCTCAGCGATAAAATCAGGTATACTTTTGGCGAAAACCACAGCACTCGAGGTTTTCTCCGGGCCTGGAAGCTGGATGAAGATCCGAGCAGCTCTGAGTTTTGGGCGGAACTGGATGCAGTTTTATCCCTGGGAGGCACCTTCAACAACGAAGAGAAGACTATTTTCACAGCACCGTACGTGTACACCCGTTTTCCGGAAAAGTTCGATCCTTTCCAGCACCAGGCAGTAATCGCAAAAGGGGTCAAGGTATATGAAAAACCGGATCGAGAGGCGAAGGTCTTAGGGAAGCTGGACTACAGCATCGTCAAGGTGCAGGAAGAGGTCGTCCAAAAAGGCAAGGAAAGCTGGCTTAAGATCCAAAACTCCTCAGGTGAGGAAGGCTTCATCCAGGCCAGGTATGCTAGAAGCCCAGTTGATTACCGGGCCAGCTTTCAGAAAACAGAAAGCAGCTGGGAGCTGATCTTCTTTGTGGCAGGAGATTAGGAAAACCCTTTAGCTGCCGCAGAGAGCTGAAAAGGCCAGCCTGGGATTTACCAAGGTCAGGCCTTTTATATTTTAAAATAGTTGCCTTATCAACTTTTTTCCGGTATGATGAATATAATAGAGGGGGTGTTTTTCTTGCTCCTATTCCGCAAGATATGGCTGGAGATGAAGGGAATACTCCGGGCTGGGCGGCAGTATATTAATTCAGAGCTTGCGCCCTTGAATTTGTCAGCTGCAGAAAGCGAGCTTTTGTTTTTGCTCCTCACAGGCAGCGACAAACTCCAGCAGGAACAGCTTGCAGAACAGCTTGATATAGGAAAAGCTGCAGTTTCAAGAGCCCTCAGCTCTCTGGAAGAGAAAGGGTACGTTGTCCGCAAAAGGCAGCCTGAAGACAGGCGGGCCTACAGCGTTACTTTGACAGAAAAGGCGGTTAAGGCCGGCTCTGAGATCAAAAGAGCATATCAACAGCTCCACCAGCGTGTAAAAGCAGGCATTCCAGAGGAGGAGTTCATCCGGGCTGAAAAGCTCCTGGCGAGAATTTCAGAAAATCTCCAGGCTAAGGAGGAAGAAAATGACCCTTGAATTCAGCAGAAGTTTTGGTATTTTGCTGGGCTATTTCATCGTCTGCGTTGCAGGTGCTTTTACTGTGCGGAGGTTTTTGCCTGTGCCTTCAGAGGTATTCCGCAAAACCCTGCATATTATGGTCGTGGGCTCGGTTCTTGTTTTCACCTACGCTTTCTCCACCTGGCAGGCCGCCTTGGTCTCTGCAGTCCTGCTTGCCGTTGGACTGTACCCTGTTCTTGCCCTAGCAGAGGGCCTGCCTGGGTTCTCCAAGCTCCTTATCCAGCGCAAACCTGGAGAAATCAAAAGGAGCCTCCTTGCTGTGTTCACTATGCTTGCGGTGCTCATCGCTGTCTGCTGGGGGCATTTGGGAGAGAAGTATTTGATCGTGGCCTCTGTCTTTGCCTGGGGCTTTGGCGATGCAGCTGCGGCTCTCGTGGGAAAGCGCTTCGGCAGGCGCTACATCCAGGGAAAACTGGTTGAAGGGCGGAAGACCCTTGAGGGGACAGCTGCCATGTTTGCTGCCTCCTTCCTCGCGGTATTGGCAGTTCTTCTGGTTTACAGGGCTGTGAGCTGGTACAGCTACGTGCCGGTGGCAGCAGCTGTGGCAGCAGTCTCCGCTGTGGTGGAGCTCTACACCAGAGATGGCATGGACACTATGACGTGTCCCCTGGCAGCAGCGCTTGTTTTGATCGTCTTTATCCGGATCCTGGGGGTGTGACAGGTGGACAGAAAGGCAGGGGAGCGGACCCTCCTCGCTTCGGTGCTGTTGAGTTCTCCAGGGCCGATAGTTTTGGGAATTGGCCTTTTTTTCGGCCGCGCCTCTACGCAGCTGGCAGACTTTGTCCGCCGCACTGCAGAACTCCTTGCAGTTGTAGTTTCCTGGGCAGTCTTTCGGATCCTCCGCAAAGGGGGCAGGGTGGGTGAAGCGCGCAAGGAGAAACTGGAGCGGCTTGCTGGCCTCTCAGTTGGCGGCGCCATGTGCCTCTCTGGTGCTGCCATGCTCTTTATCCCTATTTTGTCGCGCAGTACAGAAAAAGGGAATGTGGCCTTCGGCCTTGTGATCTCCTTCCTGGGCGCTGTGACAAATACGTGGTTTGCCCTCAGGTATCACAAACTTAACCGCCAAAGCCCTGACCCCATCCTTGCTGCCCAAAGGAAGCTTTATTTTGCAAAGACCCTGGTTGATGTTTGTGTAACTGGAGCCCTTGCCGTTGTTGCTTTTGCCCCTGGGTTACCTGCAGCCAATTTCGTGGATTTGGGCGGCACCCTTGTTGTTGCAGTTTATTTGATTGCCAGCGGAATTGCTGCTGTCCGCAGCTGCGGTGAAAAAAGTTTGGAAAGGGCTGGCTTGGGATCCAGGCGATAATAACTGCTGCCAAAAATGTCTACTGGTTAACTGTAATAAATTTTATACATAAATATGGCAAAACTGTGAAAGCTGTAAATTTGTGGATCAATTGCACGGTAGTGCCATTATTTTTACCCAAAGTGTGGTATAATAAATTTAAATACTTTCTGTGAATGAAAAGCAGTAAAGGATGTTTGCCTATGTTCGTGATCGATCGCTTTGAAGGGGACTTTGCAGTGGTGGAGTACGGTGAGCTCGTCTTCAAGCTGCCGAAAAAAATATTGCCAAAAAGTGCCAAAGAAGGAGATCTAATCAAAATTGAAATAAAAATCGATGAGTCTGCAACAGATCTCAGGCGCAGGGAAATCGCAGACCTGCTCCAATTCGACGAATAGCAAAGGAGAGGTGCAGTGAAATTAAAGCTTTTCCTCTTCAGTCTGATCCTGTTTGCCCTCATCTGCGGCTGCTACCCGCAGGATGGGCCGATCAAAGCTGAAAAGCCGCCCCTTGAGGATCAGATTTCAGCCGGTGAGAACACAACAGCTGACTCTGGTCAAGAGAGGTCTGCTGGTCCAAAAGCGGCTGTAAATGGAAAATTAAAGGTTCACTACTTGAATGTAGGGCAGGCTGACAGCATCTTGATCCAGACCCCGGCAGGGAAAAACATCCTGATCGATGGCGGCAATTCCTCAGATGGAGATGCAGTTGTCAGATATCTCGAAAGCCAAGGCGTCCAGAGGCTGGATGCAGTTGTTGCCACCCATCCCCATGCAGACCACATCGGCGGCTTGCCCCGCATCCTCAGCGCTTTTCCTGTGGCAAACATTTATTTCCCCAATGCCATCCACACGACCCGCACATATGAAAACTTCCTCAGGGCAGTCAATGCCTCAGGTGCCAAAAGGATCCGCGCCCGAGCCGGCCTGAAGCTGGAGCTGGATCCTGATGTTGAGGCCGCGATCCTTGCCCCTGGCGGCGATTCCTACGAGAAGCTCAACAATTACAGCGTGGTTCTGCGGATCGAGTATGGCAATACGTCCTTCCTGTTTACAGGGGATGCAGAAGCTGAATCGGAAAACCAGATGCTTGCTGGCGGGCATCTTTTGAACGAATTTAAAACGGCGCATTCCCCACCCAATACGGAGTATGGGTGGGGTTAGCCGTTTTGTTGTCCTTGTTGTTCGATGTATTTCTTAATTACTTCAAGTGGCGCTCCGCCGGTTGTAAATAACATATAACTTCTGCTCCAAAAGAAGGGTTTCCAGTAGTACCGGCTTAGATGATCGGCAAACTCTTTTCGGATGTACCGCGACGAAACGGTTTTAAAGTTGTTC
>Ga0209537_1002012_pt1 | contig 21272 bp, 20 predicted proteins | sample BioPla4DNA1_FD_187698 | JGI IMG/M metagenome (GOLD analysis project Ga0209537, IMG submission 187698) | Biogas fermentation microbial communities from Germany - Plant 4 DNA1 (SPAdes) (version 2) | ecosystem: Engineered > Bioreactor > Anaerobic > Digestate | place: Bielefeld, North... | reverse complement strand
TAGATGGTGAAGCCAGCATCTCAGATGTGGTACCCGAAGGGGTATCTGGAAAAACCATAATGAGGTATGTGGTTCCCATAGAAAGATATGGAAGGGTAGTCGGTGCCTTAATAGGACGTAGAGATGGGGAAAATTTAAGTTTAATTACAGATGATATAGGATATGGGGAGAGGGGTTACTCCTACGTAATTAACAACAAGGGGACAGTAATTGCCCACCCCAACAGGGAAATGGTATTAGATTTGTTTAACCCAATTTATGATATGGAAACAGATAAAAGCCTTGAGTCAGTTGGGAAACTATTTGAAAAGATTTTAGCAGAGAGGGAAGGGTTAAGTGAATATACCTTTAACGGCCAGGACCTTTATGCAGGCTATGCACCTATTGAGGGAACTGAGTGGTCTTTAGTCATTACGGCAAATGTTGAAGAGTTACTAGCTGCGATTCCTTCTATGCGTAATAGTATTATCATGGTTACAATACTTATTATTGCAATAAGCGTTGGGATAACATATATAATAGGCCATTCTATTGCAAAACCAGTTATTCAAGTTGCAAAGCATTCTGAAAAGGTTGCAGATTTAGATTTAACGGAAGATTTGCCTCCAGGCCTATTGGATAGGGAAGACGAGATTGGACTTTTATCACGGGGCATGCAAAACTTAGTTAGTAGCTTGAGGGAGATAATTAAAGAAATTGACCATTTCTCAGAACAAGTATTATCTACATCTGAGGAACTAACAGTTACTACTCAAGAGTCAGCCATGGCAGTTGAAGATGTTGCAAAAGCAGTAGAAGAAATAGCAAAGGGGGCAGCAGAACAGGCTGAAAGCACAGAAGCAGGATCTTTAAAGGCTAATGAATTAGAAAAAGTTATAGAGGATGACCTAGGCTACACAAAAAATATTACTTTTGCCACCGATAAAATAATTGGAGCAGTTGAAGATGGTTTAGTAGAGATAGAAAACCTACATAGGATAACAGACATAAGCAACCAGGCAACGAAGGAAATCAATAATATTATCCAAAAAACCAACGAAAGTGCCATTACCATAGGACAGGCTAGTAGTGTCATAGCTTCCATTGCAGAGCAGACTAATTTATTGGCATTAAATGCAGCCATAGAAGCAGCCAGGGCTGGAGAAGCAGGTCGAGGATTTGCAGTAGTTGCAGAATCCATAAGAAAATTAGCAGAAGAATCTTCTAAATCAACTAATTCCATATATGAAATAGTAAAGGAACTACAGGGAAATGCTGAGAATGCAGTAAAAACAATGGACAACCTATCTACCATATCAAAGGAGCAAACAAATTCTGTAGTAAATAGTAGAGAAAAGTATATGTTTATAAAAGAAGCTATAGAAGAAGCAACTAAGGCTGTAGAGGAATTGAACATGTCAGGAAGAAAAATGGAAAAGATGAAAGATGAAATCCTAGATCTACTACAAAGCCTATCTGCCATAGCTGAGGAAAACTCAGCTTCCACAGAAGAAGTAACAGCTTCCATGGAACAACAAACTGCCGCTGTTCAAGAGATAGCAGGTGCCAGTGAAAGCTTGGCTACTTTAGCCCAGGATTTACAGTCTATTATTAACAAATTTAAGATATAGAATTCGCCCTTATGATTAATACTTAATCATAAGGGCTTTTTATTATTCGGTTACTTGAATTATTATTATATTTCATATAAAATATTAAAGTTATAGTAGAAAATAAATTATAGGAGATAAAAAATGGACAGAAATATTAATTTAACGGAAGGTAATATTACTAGAGCACTGACAAAGCTAGCATTGCCTATAATGGGAACATCCTTTGTACAAATGATGTATAATTTAACAGACATGATGTGGCTGGGAAGACTTAGTACCAAGGCTGTGGCAGCTGCAGGTACTGCAGGTTTTTTTATGTGGCTTGGAGCATCCCTTGTACTTATTTGTCAAGTGGGGGTAAGTGTAGGAGTAGCACAAGGCCATGGTAGGCAGGATTTGGATGATGTAAAAAAACATATTTCTAATGGAATAAAATTCAACCTATTTATAGGTATTATTTACTCATTACTTTTAATTGTCTTTAGAAATCAAGTAATAGATTTTTTTAATATAAGAGATGTAGAAACAATAAATTTAGCAGTTAGTTATTTAGTAATCGTTTCCTGTGGTTTTATCTTTCATTTTACTAATCCAATTTTTTCAGCCATATATAATGCATCTGGCAACAGCCTATTACCATTTATCATATCTTCATGTGGATTAGTTACAAATATGGTATTAGATCCTATTTTAATATTTGGTATAGGCCCTATTCCAGTTTTAGGCATTAAAGGGGCAGCTTTAGCAACTGTACTTGCTCAGATTATTGTAACCTTAATATATATAATAGTTTCTAGAAAAAATAGGGAATTGTTTTCTCATTTGAAACTATTTAGCCTACCAGAAAAGGACTATATAATTAGAATATTTAAATTAGGCTTTCCTGCTTGTTTACAATCAGGAGTCCATGCCATTATATCTATGATATTAACAAGGATACTTGGCCAATGGGGACCTACTCCTGTGGCTGTATCTTCAGTAGGTTCACAAATTGAATCTATTACTTGGATGACAACAGAAGGCTTTTCTACAGCCATATCAGCTTTTGTAGGCCAAAACTATGGGGCAAGGAATTATGAAAGGGTAAAGGAAGGATACTATAGTGGATTAAAAATTGTAGGGGCAATTGGCATATTTGCAACTTTTCTTTTAATGTTTGCAGGAGAACCTATATTTAGGATTTTTACACCAGAAGATTCCCTGGCTATTTCCCAAGGAAAGATATATCTATGGATATTAGGTTTTTCACAGTTTTTCATGGCTATGGAAATCGCATCTGCTGGTGGATTTAATGGCTTGGGCAGGACCCATATTCCTGCCATAACTGGTATTGTTCTAAATGGACTTAGGGTTCCAAGTGCTATGATATTAGCAAGTACTGCCTTGGGTATGACAGGAGTATGGTGGAGTATAAGCGTAAGTTCAATTTTTAAAGGTATAATTTTAACTAGTGCAATGATGTATGTTTTAAAAAAGGGACTGAGGTTTAATTAAAGCTTATTTACTCTTCTAGCAGCTACTACATCTACACCAGTACCTAGTATGTCTTTTATAATCACCTGGCCCTTTTTAACAGGAGCAGATACCTTTGTTACTTTGATTATCTCCATACATTGGTCAACCAAGTCTTCTGGAATAATGCCGGTTGTTTTTACTGGCAGCCTACTCATGGGGCCATTTTCTAATAGTACTCTAGAAGTAAGTATCCTTGATGGCTCCTCCATTTCCTTTATGCCAAATTCTTTCCCCCTATTACATCTATTGCCCTCAACAATATAGGCAGAGGGGTTAGAATTATCTTTTTTAATTACAAGATTACAGCCTACAGGACAGACTTTACATTTTTTCTCTACAATCATAATATAACCTCCCAAAAAATTTACCTAATTATTATAACATATTACCATGTAAGGGGTAAGGATTTTGGGTATTATATAAAGCAAATAGTAACAAAAGTATATTATAATACATATATAATTAATACTTTATTTGAAATCTGAAAGGATTGGTAGGCATGATTCCTTATTTTGAAATAATATTGAGATTGATACTGTCTGCAATACTTGGTGGATTAATAGGTATGGAGAGAGAAATAAGCAATAGGCCTGCAGGTTTAAGAACCCATATATTAGTTACCATAGGTTCTTCTTTAATTATGCTTGTTTCCATAGATGGTTTCTATATATTAGGAAAAGGAGTACTTTCTGGTGACCCAGCAAGGCTTGCAGCTCAGGTTGTAAGCGGTATAGGCTTTATTGGAGCTGGTACCATTATGAGGACTGGCAATAATATTATGGGCTTAACTACTGCTGCAAGTCTTTGGGTAAGTGCAGGTATTGGATTGGCCATAGGAGCTGGATATTATTTAGGTGCCATAGTCACTGCTGCAATAGTCTTATTGACTTTAATGAGTTTAGGAGTATTGGAAAAAAAGAAGCTAATGAGAAAATATAAAGGGATAGAAGTAGTTGGCTTAAACAGACCAGGTCTAATTGGCAATATAGGCACCTTATTTGCTAGATATGGTATTAGTATTAGGGATATAAAGATAGTAAGCAATGAATTTCAATGTGCAGATGAAGAAGCCATAATGAGGATTCATTTTTTGGTAAAAATACCTAGTGCTTTTAACAAAGAAGACTTTAATATAGAAATTTTTCAATTACCAGGAATTATTAGTGTAAATTTTGATAATGATGTTGATAATGATATTAATATAAGCGATGCTTAGTATTCACAAATAATTCCTAATATGGTATTCTATAGAGGAATAAAGATGGGAGAGGAAAAGATGCAGAAGATAACAAAGGTTTTAGTATCAATATTGGCTGTATTTTTGATATTAAGTCTTAGTGGATGTAAAGGGGATCCAGTTGAAAAAACTGATGAAAATGGAGTAAATCAAGGAGGAGAAGACATGGTATTAGAACAATTAAACATGCCTAAAACAGGAGAAGAAATAGCAGTAATTAGGACAAATTTTGGAGATATAAAAATAAGGCTATTTCCAGAAGTAGCACCTAAGGCAGTAGAGAACTTTAAGACCCATGCTCAAAATGGCTATTATGATGGGATTACCTTTCATAGGGTGATTAAAGACTTTATGATTCAAGGTGGAGATCCTGAAGCTACTGGTAGGGGCGGAGAAAGCATATGGGGTGAACCCTTTGAAGATGAATTCGACATTTATTATCATAACTTTAGGGGAGCCTTATCCATGGCCAATGCAGGGCCTAATACTAACGGTAGCCAATTTTTCATAGTACAATGCCCTCACATAGATGGAAACTTACTAAATCAAATGAAACAAATAGGGGCAGAGGGAGGCTTTCCAGAGCCCGTAGTTAAGAAATATGAGGAATTAGGTGGTACACCTTGGCTTGATTTTAGGCACACAGTATTTGGTCAGGTATTTGAAGGAATGGATATAGTAGATAAAATTGCCAATGTAGAAACAGACGGTGATGATAAGCCTCTAGAGCCAGTTGTTATGGAGAAGGTTGAAATAGTAGTATATGAATAAAACTATTAAAAAAACAACTTGGAGATAATATGATATCTCCAAGTTGTTTTTTTCACCACCTATTAAACTTGTTTTCTATTATAGCCACTATCCTGTACATTAGGACAGATATAATGGCCAAAATAAATACACTCATCATTACAATATCCAGTTTAAATACTTGACCACCATAGACTATTAGATAGCCAATACCTGCCTTTGAGACTAAAAACTCTCCTACGATTACACCTACCCAAGACAGACCTATATTGATTTTTAGAGTATTTATTAAAGCAGGAACTGAGGAAGGTAAGACTATTTTTTTTAATATCTGAAATTTGGTAGCTCCAAAGGTATTTAACAGCTTTATTAGGTCTTCATCAACTGATACGAAACTTTCATACATATTCATAATAGTAACAACAATTGAGACTGAAATGGCTGTTACTATAATACCAGAATAGCCTGCACCAACCCAGATGATGATAATTGGAGCTAAAGCAGTTTTGGGAAGACTATTAAGCATAACTAGGTAGGGGTCAAATACTCTAGCCCAAAACTTAGACCACCATAGGCCTATGGCAACTATAAAGCCTAATAGGGTCCCACCTGTAAAACCTACAACGGTTTCAAAAACCGATATACCAATATGGTGAAACAAATTGCCGTTTTTGGTGTAATTTATAAATAGGTTCCATATTTGTGAGGGGTAGGAGGTCAAAAAGGTATCTATCCATTTAAAACGGGCTGCTACTTCCCAAAGGGTAAGCCCTAAAACGAATACTGCTATTTGAGTTATTAAGATTGTTTTATTTCTCTTTTTTATACTTGATAAATAGTTTTCATGGGCCTTAGACATATTCTTGTTAGACATGGATATCCAGCTCCTTCCAAATTCTATTAAAATAATATCTAAATTCAGGAGCCTCCCTGCAACCTAGGGGTGTGTTTCTCCCTTCAGGACAAGTAAGCTTTATATCTATTATTTCCTTAATAGTAGCAGGTCTTTTTGAAAGAATAACTATTCTATCGCATAGACTAATGGCTTCTGCTATATCGTGGGTAACTAGCAAAGCAGTTTTTCCTTCCCGTTTTAAAATAATCCCTATTTCATCAGCTATTGCAAGCCTTGTCTGATAGTCTAAAGCAGAGAAGGGCTCATCCAACAAAAGAAAATCTGGTTCCAATATTAGGGTTCTAATTAGAGCAACTCTTTGTCTCATGCCACCAGATAACTGGCTGGGATAACTATAGATAAAATCACCCAAGCCATAGTTACTAAGAAGATTCTCAGCCTTCTCATAATACTGGGAATTCAATTTTCCCTGTATTTCTAAACCTAGCACTACATTTTGCAATATATTTCTCCATTCCAATAATTGGTCTTTTTGAAACATATATCCTATATTTCTATTGGATTTAGAAACCTTTTGCCCTTTAATTAAAACCGTTCCACTAGTAGGCTCAATAAGACCTGCGATGATGGATAGCAAGGTTGATTTACCACAACCACTGGGACCTATAATACCTACTATTTCCCCTTCATATATATCAAGATCAATATTTTTGATGGCCTCAGTTTCCCCTTCTAAGCTGTGGTAGGTCATTGATATATTATTAATTTCAACCACAATATTTTCCATATGCTCCCTCCCGAAATATATATATAGTACTTTATTGTATTCCCTAGATATGAAATATGTGAAATCACAAAAAAATTTAATATTGTCCCAAAAGAGCTAAAAAAATGGTATAATGTTTTAGTAATAAAACTAAGGGGGAATAAACTTGCATCAATATAAAGGAAAACTAATTATTCATACTGGATCTATGTTTTCAGGTAAGACTTCAAGCTTGGAAAAGGATGTAAAGAGGTTCATGATAGCTGGATATAAGACTGTAGCCTTTAAACCAGCCATAGATACTAGACATTTAAAAGCTGAGATAGTTACCCATGATAATACATCATTGCAAGCGGTCTTAGTGGACCATGTAAATGAAATAATTGAGTATTATAATACATATAAACCTGATGTTATAGCCATTGATGAGGTCCAATTTTTAGGCGGTAGAGTAGAGGAGGTAGTATCTTGTGTCAATAGATTGTTGGAAAACGACATTACAATAATAGTTGCAGGCCTAGATATGGACTTTACAGGTAGTCCCTTTGAAATAGTCAAGGAATTAATGCCTATTGCAGATTACCTATATAAACACCACGCCGTTTGTGTAAAATGTGGTACAGATGCATGGGTTAGCCATAGAAAGACCAAGGAAAAGGAAAGAATAGTAATAGGAGCCACTAAGGAATATGAGCCCCTGTGTAGAAAATGTTTCTTAGAGGAGACAATGAAATATGAAGGATAAGTCAAAAGAATATATTAAATTTGAACCGTCAAAAAAACCCTTATATAATGATTATAATGAAGACTTTCAATATTTGTTTCATGAGGACAAGCTTTTAGTAAAAAAAGATGAAAAGGGATTTGCTATTCCAAAGAGAAGGGAAATAGAAGGGTTAGATATTCAAGTAAGACATTCCCAATGTTTAGGAGCCTATAGGGGAGTAAACTGCTACTGCGGAGAGGTTCTTGGAGATATTAGGGAAGATTATTCCTTTGTAGACTTGAGAACCTATTCACAAAATCTTGGGGAAGATGACTTTTTAGTATCGGCCAAGGCATTGTTATTATTAGACTTTGTAAGGAGTAATCAAAGGTGTGGCATATGCGGTTCACCGATGGAAATGAAAAGAGAAGATAATGATAGGGCTATGATATGTGTAAATTGTAGCCATACTGTTTGGCCTAGAACTTCTCCGGCCATAATCGTAGCTGTTACAAAAGGAGACAAGCTCCTATTAGCTCACAATAAAATGTTTCCCAAGGGAATGTATTCTCTAATTGCTGGATTTGTAGAAATGGGTGAAACCTTTGAGGACTGTGTAAAAAGAGAGGTCTATGAGGAAACTGGAATCAAGGTCCACAATATTAAGTATTTTGGTAGCCAACCTTGGCCCTTTCCAAATTCAATGATGATTGGATTTACAGCAGACTATTTAGAAGGGGAAATTATAGTGGACAATGAAGAAATTCTAGATGCTAAATGGTTTTCCAAGGATGAAATACCAGGAGTCTATAGAAAATCCATAAGCATTAGTTCAAAATTAATAGAATGGTTTTTAAATAGGGACTAAGATTACCTTAGTCCCTATTTGAATATTACATCTCCTGATGAAGTTTTTATTTCTAAAGAATTTATGCCATTACCTATGGTAGCCCTAAACCTACCTCTATGGTTTTCTTCAACTATCATTGTTCCCTTTGGAATGAAGTCTCCAGATGAAGTTGAGCCTTTAATTTTATAGTTTGCATTACCATCAAGGCTAAAGACGATATCACCGGAACTGGTGTATAATAAAACTTCTTCGCTAGTAATGTTTTCTAAGGAAATGTCTCCAGAGCTAGAGTTGACAGTAAGTTTTCCTACTAAATCTTTCAACTTCATATCTCCAGAGGAAGTGCTTATAATTAGAGCTTCCCCAACTAATCTACTAAGGCTCATGTCTCCTGAAGACGTAGTTATATTTATTGTTTTTCCTTCTAGATCTTCCAATAATAAGTCTCCAGAACTAGTATCAAAACTTATATCTTCTCCAACTATGTTTTTCATATAGATATCCCCTGAAGAAGCATTTGTATTGACATTGCCATTAAAGCTTTTAGGGATAAAGACTTCTAATACAACATTGGAATTATTAACGGAATAACTCTTTTTTGGCAGTTCAAGTTTAATATCTAAATAAGCCTTTTTCTCATCTACAACTAATTCAGGAACAACATTGGTTTTCATCCTACCATGATAATAGATCCTTACATCATCCCTATCTTCACTAATTACTTTGATATCTACAAATGGAGAAGAAATAGATATATTTTTAACTCCGTCTATATTAGCAAGTTTTTCCTCATTGACCTCTTCCCATTTTAAATCTCCATTAAATAAGCCAAAGAAATTCCAACCTGAATTTGATCGATAATTGGAACTAGTACTTTCTTTAATTCTAATACCATCCCATCCAATGCTTACCTCATCGGTGCCGTCTTTGACTTTTATACCACCCCAACCAATGCTTACATGGTCATCTCCATCTTTCACTTCAATTCCTTTAGTCCCAATTCGGACTGTATCCCCATTAGATTTAACGTTAACAAAATTTCCAATGGAATTTACTTTATCGAAAAGGGATATAAGGCTTATGACAGTAACTATTAGTAGGGTACCTACAATAATAGCTAACCAGTTAGTTCCTTTTCTCCTTTCGTATCTATTTTCTTCATAATTTGCTTCTATAGTGTTTTTATAACTAAGGGCCACCTCCTTAGGATCTCCTAATTCCTTAGATATTTCCTCTTCAGACTTTCCTTTAGAAATACCTACATTAAAATGTTCATCATAGTCAGATATAATATCCTCTAATTCGCTAATAGGTAGGCCTTGTAAATACATTCTCAGCTTGGCTAAATATTCCTTTTTATTCAATTGAGTTCCCCCCTCAAAATATTGTTTACTCCATTCACAAAATTTTCCCACTCTATGTCTAATTCTTCAAAAGCTTCTTTACCCCTATCTGTTAGTTTATAATACTTCCTAGGTGGCCCTTCTTGTGATTCCTTAAGGTAGGTAGTTACATAGCCTTCACTTCTAAACCTCCGTAACAATGGATATATTGTCCCCTCGGAAATATTTATATACTTAGAAATATGGTCTACTAATTCATAGCCATAAAAATCTCTTCTACTGAGTAAAGAAAGGACACAGAGTTCCAAAACACCTTTTTTGAATTGTATATTCATAAGCCTCTCTCCTATAATTTACTACCTATAATATAACATACGCTACCTTTTAATGCAAGGTACTATATAAAAAATAATATTAAAAATTTTTAAAAAATATTAAAAAAGATAGAGGATTTCTCCTCTATCATTCTAAAAGCTTAATTCTTCTTTGCGTATGCCTACACTTAAAATTATTCCTATACAGATTAAATTAGATAGTTGGAAGGTACCACCATAGCTCATAAAGGGCAGGGGTATTCCTGTTATAGGCATAAGTCCAATGGTCATACCTATATTTTCCCAGATATGGAAGAGGAACATGGCTGTAAAGCCTATGACCATAAGAGACCCAAATAGGTCTGTAGACTTCTTTGCAATTCTAATACATCTACTTAACATTGTAAAATATAAAAGTATAAGGCCTAAGCCTCCTAAAAGGCCTAACTCTTCACCAACAACTGCAAAAATAAAATCTGTTTGCTTTTCAGGTATATAGTTAAACTGGGTCTGGACTCCTTCAAACAAGCCCCTACCAAAAATCTTACCAGAGCCAATGGCAATCCTACCCTGGTAGGCCTGAAGACCTGTATTGGAGATATCCCTTTCAGGGTCTAAAAAGTTATAGATCCTATCTTTTTGATAGTCGTCCAGATTAAACCATATTATTGGAAGGCTAAGTAGACCCAAGCCTACGGCATAGCCAATATATTTCCATTTAATTTCAGCAACAAATAACATGGCAGCAATGAAGAATATAAATACCATGGCAGTTCCGGCATCTGGTTGTAGGAGTATAAGTCCAACTGGGAAAAATGCAAAGATTAGGACCTTCAATAGAGTAAAGGGTTGATTTATATCTTCCTTATTATTATCGATAAACTTGGCTAAAGAAATAATTAGTCCAATCTTTACAAATTCAGCAGGTTGAAAGCTTACAGGCCCGATTCTTAACCAGGACCTGGCACCCCATTGCTCATCTCCATAACCAAAGATGAGAACAGCTATTAATAAGAGATTACATACAATATAAATGGGAATATAGAGTTTTCCTAAGAATTCATAATCTAACAATACTAATATTAGGATGAGAAAAAAACCTAAGCCAGTTGCCACTGCTTGAGTTTTAACGAAGGATAAGGTTTCCTTGCTTAAAGTAGCGGACCTTATCATTACTAAGCCATAAATACATAACAAGAGAACTGTAAGTAGCAATATATAATCAAATTTTTTGTAGGACTTCTTCTTTAAATTAAACATTATTTACTTCCTTTCAAAGTAACATAATAGGACAATCAACCTAATGGATATTATACCATATTTTTTATATATACAAATAGTTAAAAATCTATTTCAATATGGTATGATAGTATTTAGGAAGGATGATAATATGCTAAAAATTGGCTGCCATTTGTCCATAGTAGATGGACTATATAAGGCTGGATTAAAGGCTATAAGCATTGATGCAAATACATTTCAATTTTTTACTCGAAATCCAAGAGGCGGCAAGGCAAAGGATTTAGATAGAGATGAATTAGATAAACTAAGACAATTAATGGAAGAGCATGATATTGGTCCCATAGTTGCCCATGGAGCCTACACTATGAACCTGGCTTCAGACAAAATACAAACTCGAGAATTTGCAAAAATGATATTAAAAGACGATTTGGAAAGGCTAAAACTTATTCCAAATGCCTATTATGTCTTTCATCCAGGGTCTCATGTGGGACAAGGTAGTGATATGGGGATTGAGCTAATAGTTGATGCATTAAATGACCTAATAGATGAGAACAATAACACTACAATATTATTGGAAGGCATGTCTGGCAAGGGAACAGAAATAGGTAGAAATATGGAGGAGCTTAAGGCCATCATCGATGGAGTTAAGCATAATGAAAAGCTTGGAATTTGCATAGACACCTGTCATCTCTACTCCGCAGGCTATAATATAGTAGATGATTTAGATGGAGTACTAAAGGAGATAGATGATATTATAGGGCTTGACAGGCTGAAGGCAGTCCACCTAAACGATAGTAAAGTGGATTTTTATTCCCATAAGGACAGACATGAAGTCATTGGAAAAGGTACTATTGGGTTAAGGGCATTAGTAAATGTAATCAACCATCCATTGCTTAAGGATCTGCCCTTTAATCTAGAAACCCCTAATGACTTAGAGGGATATAAGAGGGAAATTGAAATCCTTAGAAGGGAGTATAGATGAATAAATTAAATCAATATATAATAGATAAATCAAAGGAAGTAGGTATAGACCTATGTGGATTTACAGATCCAGCACCTTTAACAAACATTAAGGACTATTTAATGTACAGGCAAGAAAATAATAGGATGACAGAGTTTGAAGAAAAGAATATAGACCTTAGAATTGATCCTAAACTCACTTTGCCTTCATGTAAATCCATTATAGTCTTGGCTATTTCTTATAATGTAGATTATGATGACAAGCCAGCCTATAAATTAAAGGGCAAGCTTTCCAAATCCTCTTGGGGTATAGACTATCATAGGGTATTAAAGGATAAAATTGAACTGCTCATATATGAAATAAAGAAAGTTGCAGATTTTCAATACAAGTATTTTGTAGATACGGGCCCCTTGGTAGATAGGGAGCTGGCTGTGAAGGCTGGCATTGGATATTACGGCAAGAATAATTTAGTGATTAATGATGATTATGGGTCCTCTATATTTTTAGGACATATACTAACTGATTTAGAATTAGAATTTAATGAGAGGCAAGAAAGTAAATGTGGTGATTGTGATCTCTGCCTTAGGGCTTGCCCTGCAGGGGCCTTAGAAGAACCCTATAGGATAAATCCTAAAAAATGCATATCCTATTTAACTCAGACAAAAGATAAGATACCAGAGGAGTATAGAAAGAAAATGGGGATCAAGATATATGGCTGCGATACTTGCCAATTAGTATGTCCAAAAAATAAGGGTATTAAAAAATCTTGTCATGAAGAGTTCATACCTACTATAACCAAGGGATATATGGATTTAGAAGAGTTATTTCAAATATCTAATAGGCAGTTTAAAGAAAAATATGGCCATATGGCAGGCAGTTGGAGAGGAAAAAATATTTTAAAAAGAAATGCCCTAATTGCTTTGGCCAATATGAAAAAGGAAGAAAACCTTGAGCTTATATTGCAATTTTTAGAAGATGAAAATCCAATGATTAGGGAATATGCCCAGTGGGCTAAGAAAAATATTTTTTTCACAAGCCTATCCAAGAAATAAATTGGATATGCTATAATATTATTACGAAAAAATAAGGGAGGTTTTACTATGTCTAAGGTTCATGAATTAAATTTTTTAAAGGAAAAAATTGAAGACTTAAAAAAACAAGGCGTTTATAGAAAACTACCTGTACTTGAAACTCCAAATGAAGCAGAAGTCCTATTAAATGGCAAAAAGGTAATAAATCTTTCTTCAAATAACTATCTTGGTTTTGCTAATCATCCAAGGTTAAAGAAAGCTGCCATTGAAGCAGTAGAAAAATATGGTGCAGGCTCTGGTGCTGTAAGGACCATAATTGGTAACTTGTCATTACATGAGGAACTAGAAGAAATCCTAGCTAAGTTTAAGAGGGAAGAAGCTGCATTCGTTTATCAATCAGGCTTTAATTGTAATGCAGGTACTATTCAAGCTGTTACTGAAGAAGGAGATATTATTATTTCAGATGAGTTAAACCATGCTTCAATTATTGACGGTGCAAGGCTATCAAAGGCTGCTAGGGCCATATATAAGCATTCAGATATGGACAGTCTAGAAGCAGTATTAAAAGATGCTAGAAAGAAATATAGAAATATCTTGATAATTACTGATGGGGTATTCAGCATGGATGGTGACATAGCAAAACTTCCTGAAATAGTGGAGTTAGCTGAAAAATATGATGCTATGACCTATGTGGATGATGCCCATGGCTCAGGAGTCCTAGGAGAAAGTGGTAGAGGTACAGTAGACCATTTTGGACTACATGGCAGGGTAGACTTTACAATTGGTACCCTTTCTAAGGCCATAGGAGTAATAGGTGGATATGTGGCTGGATCAAAGACCATGTATGAATGGCTAAGCCATAGGGCAAGACCAGTATTATTCAGTACATCTTTACCACCTGCTGCAGTAGGCGCCATAATTGAAGCTATTAAGATGCTAATGGAAACTACTGAATACACAGATAGGTTATGGGAAAATGCAAGATATTGGAAAGAAAGAATCGGTAGTCTAGGCTTTAATACAGGAAATAGCGAAACTCCAATTACACCTGTTATTATAGGTGATGAGGCTAAGACCATGGAATTTAGTAGAAAGCTATTGGAAAATGGAGTATTTGTATCTGGTATCGTATTCCCAACTGTACCTAGGGGAACAGGCAGGGTAAGATGTATGGTAACTGCAGCCCATACTAAAGACCAATTAGATAGGGCGGCTGAAGTATTTGAAAAGGTTGGTAAAGAAATGAATATATTGAAATAAAGTTTTAGGGGGGTAACCCCCTTTTTCTATACATATATTAGATATATACTAATATCATAATAAAGATATATATTCCTATGAGGTGAGACTATGATAATAGGTGCCTGTGAGTTAAAGTTATTAATTTATGGTTCCAACTCTTTGAAGGATAAAAGGCAGGTAATTAAAAGCATATTAGGTAGGATAAAATCAAGATTTAATGTTTCAATTGCAGAAGTAGATTTAAATGGCAGTTGGCAAACAGCCATTATAGGTTTTTCTTGTGTAAGCAATAACACAAAACACTCTCACCAAATTTTGACAAATGTGATAAAATTTATAGAAGAAGATAGTAGGGTAGAAATAATAGAGAAAAAAATTGAAATATTGTAGGTGATAAATTGAAGAAGATATTATCGAAAGAAGAGATAAAAGAAGTTTTAAATAGGTTGCTGAAAGAGTTTCCAGATGCCAAGGCGGAATTAAACTTTTCCAATTCCTTTGAACTACTGATTGCTACCATATTATCAGCTCAATGTACAGATGTGCAGGTTAATAAAACTACATCAGTTTTATTTAAGAAGTTGAAAACTCCGGAGGACTATCTAAAACTATCTGAAGAGGAACTAGGCAAGATGATTAGGTCTTGTGGCTTTTATAAGACAAAGAGTAAAAATATATTAGCTACCTGTAGGCTGTTAATCGAAAAATTTAATGGTCAAGTCCCTAATACTCTAGAAGACCTAATGACTTTACCAGGAGTAGGTAGAAAGACTGCCAATGTTGTATTAAGTAATGCCTTTGATGTACCAGCCATTGCGGTAGATACCCATGTTTTTAGGGTGTCCAATAGGATTGGCCTTGCCAATAGCGACAACGTATTAGATACTGAACAGGATTTAATGGAGAATATTGATAGGGAAATGTGGTCTAAGGCCCACCATTTACTGATATTTCATGGAAGAAGGATATGTAAGGCTAGGAAGCCCTTATGTCATATATGTCCAGTAACTGACTTTTGCCATTACTATAAAACTGAAATCAATAAATAGAAGGGGGATAATATGAGTGATAATTTAGTATTCTCCTTGGATATTGGTACAAGAACCATAATTGGTATAGTAGGCGAATACATAGATGAAGAGAAATTTAAGGTTCTTGCATATTCAATAAGGGAACATAAAAAAAGAAACATGTACGATGGCCAAATACATGATATAGATGGAGTGACTAGGCTAGTTGCAGAAATTACAAAAGAATTAGAAGAAAAAACAGGACAAAAATTAAAAATAGTTTCCATAGCAGCTGCTGGACGGGCTTTAAAAACTAATAGGGTAAAAATAGAAAAGGAAATAGATTCTACAAAGGAAATATCAAAACTAGATGTGGAAGCCTTAGAACTTGAAGCTATTCAAAAAGCCCAGGATGAAATAAATGGACAAGATAATACCAATTTAAAATATTACAATATTGGCTATACTGTAGTTGATTATTACCTTGATGATAGTAGAATCGAAAAACTAGAAGGCCATAGGGGGAAAAAAATAGGTGTAGACCTCTTAGCCACCTTCCTGCCCCAAATAGTTGTTGAGAGCCTCTATACTGTAATGTCAAGGGCAGGCTTGGAAGTAGGTAGCATCACCCTTGAACCTATAGCAGCTATAAATGTAGCCATAAAAAAAGAATTGAGGTTATTAAATTTAGCCTTAGTAGATATTGGGGCCGGCACGTCGGATATTGCCATTACTAGAGACGGACATATAATTTCCTATGCCATGACCCAAACTGCAGGAGATGAAATAACTGAAAGGTTGGCCAAGGAATACTTACTAGATTTCAATAGCAGTGAGAAATTGAAAGTGAAATTAAGCAAAGAAGACTACCATGAATTTGTTGATGTAGTAGGAGTTAAACATAGTTTATCTACTAAGGAAATAATAAATTCCATTAGGGATATTATTGAAAAGATTGCAGGTGAAATAGCTGAAAAAATCACAGAATTTAATGGCAAAGCTCCCAATGCAGTTTTTTTAATTGGGGGAAGTAGTCAGATGCCCATGCTAAAGGAGATTTTGGCTGAAAAATTGGGACTACCCTATGAGAGGGTATCAATTAGGGACCTAGCAACTATAGATAATGTAATAGGCCTAGAAGAAACCAATGGACCAGATATGATAACCCCAGTAGGCATTGCCTTAGATGGGGCCCTAGACAAATATAAAAACTTTATAAAAGTTACATTTAATGGAGAAGAAGTGCGGATATTCAACACAGGTGATATTAAAGTATCAGATTTGTTGGTAATAACAGGATACAATCCTAGGGACTTGTTGCCTAAAAGGTCTGAGGACTTCATATATTATTTAAACGGAAAGAGAAGAGTTATAAAAGGTAATATAGGGACTTATCCAAGGATACTAGTAGATAATACTGAGGGAAATATAAAGACCAAATTATATGATAATTCAAGTGTTGAAATAATACCAAGTGTAGTTGAACCTATTTCCCCACCATGGCTTTATGACATAATTCAAATAGATAAGGCTGTAAGTTTTCAAGGACAAAGGGTAAATTTAATAAAATCCATAAAAATAAACAATGAATTAGTTGAAGGAAATATAAGGCTAAACCAAGAAGACCATATTGTAGTTGAAGAAATAAGGACTTTGGAAGATTTGCTTCTTCTACATAACGAGGAAGCTGATACAAATAATTACTTGGTAAATGGAATAAAACCTAATCATAACTATTTCTTAAAACATGGAGATACAATTACCCAGCTGGAAAAAGAAGATCCCCATAAAAAAAGTATCAAATTAGTAATAAATGATGAGGATTTTGAAATATACTATAAAAAGGATAAGTTCATTTTTGTGGACATCTTTGACCATATAGACTTTGACCTATCTACCTTAAAGGGCAAATTGGTTTTGAAGGTAAATGGTAGAGATGCAGAATATATGGAAGAATTAAAGAATGGAGATAGGATAGAAGTCTATTGGGAATAATATGAGCATACTCTAGGCTGGAGGCAGCAATGAAAAAAAACGTAATTGTATCCTTGGCTATGGCCATAGCTATCTTAGCTATAATACTTGGCGGTGGCTATTACATCTATAAAAATATCCTAAATATAGATATTATTTACAAGGGAGTAACAATCGATGAAATAGATGTAAGTGGTAAAACAATGGAACAAGCCCTAGAGTATATAAAGAAGGTAAAAACGGCTGAAATTAAAGGCAAATCTATGAATTTAATATATGGTGAAAAGATATATAAGCTAGCTTTGGTGGACCTAGGTTTTTCTTATGATTACCATAAAGCTCTAAAAAATGCTTTACAGCTTGGACGGGAAGGAAATTTCCTTAAAAGGCTGAGAACTATAGCAAAATTAAAAAAGGGAGCTAATATACCCTTAGAGTCTTTTTATAGCAGTGAAAAGGCTGAAAATATTGTTAATGTTATTGCCAAGGAAATAAATACTGATCCAGAGGATGCAACAATCACTATAGACAAGGGAAAATTACTTTTAACTGATGAGGAAATGGGTAAAAGGGTACTAATGGAGGATTTACTAACCCTCATAGATGATAATATAAATAAGTTAGAAGATATAATTATTCCCGTTGAAGATGTAAAGCCCTTAGTCACAAAAAATCTACTCTCAAGAATAAATGGTATAATTGGAGAGTTTTCTACTTCTTTTAAGGGTAGTAGCAAAAATAGGATAGAAAATATTAGGTTATCTGCCAATGCCATTAGCAATAATTTAGTTTTGCCTGGACAAGAGTTTTCGTATAACAATACAACTGGACCTAGATCTGCAGAAGCTGGGTATAGGGAAGCCAATGTAATTATCGGTGGAGAGTTAACACCGGATTTAGGTGGAGGAGTGTGCCAAACCTCTACTACCTTATACAATGCCTTACTTCTTGCAGACTTAACTGTAGTTGAGCGTCATCACCATTCTATTCCAGTAGGATATGTACCTATTGGCCAAGATGCAGCAGTGGCCTATGGATATTTGGATTTAAAGTTTAAAAATAATTTCGATTTCCCTATACTTATTCATTCAAAGGTTGTAGGAGATAGGGTTTATGTTCAAATCTATGGAGATACTAAGGCAAAGGATTATTCAGTGAAAATAAGTCCTCAGATTGTGGAGACCATCCAGCCTGAAACTGAAATCATATTTGATTCTTCTGTAGAACCTGGAGAAAGTATACTTGTACAAAAGGGTAGGACTGGATATAAGGTAGTTACTTACAAATCCATTATAAAGGATGGCAAGGTAATATCTAAAAAACAAATAACACAGGATCACTATAGGAAGAAAGACTATATATATAATATAGGTCCAGAGTAAGATTAAGTGAAGAATGAATAACTAATAGTGAATACTTGTCTAGGTCAAGTTTTTGGGTCTAAAATCTTTCCCTTAGCTCAGGATGACAGTTTATATTAATTCACAATCTAGCATTCACAATTCACAATTTTGACCACTATTCACTCTTAACTTTTCACTATTCACTAGCAAATTAAGGGGGAGTAAAGATGACAGAAATAAAGGAATTATACGACAAAATTGTAGATTGTCCCGTTTGTAATGAAAAGTTTAAAACTAAAAAAGTAAGGCTTTCTAGGCTGAGATTGATAAAGAGAGATGAGGATTTTCTAAATCACTATGATAAGGAAAATCCTATAAAATACAATATATTTGTTTGCCCAGATTGTGGCTATGCTTCTTGGGAAAGCAAGTTTGATTCCATAAGGAGAAATCAGACAAAAATTATAAAAGATAATATAAGCTCAAAGTGGAATAAAAGAGATTTCGGTGGAGAAAGGGATTTTAACAAGGCCATAGAAGCTTATAAATTGGCCTTATTAGTAGGCATGCTACTTGAAACTACCAAGTTTGAGCTAGGCAATACCTGCTTAAATATTGGATGGCTGTACCGATTAAAGGGAGAAGAAGATGAAGAAATTAGGTTTTTGACCCTTGCAAGAGATAGGTTCATAGAAGCATTTAATACTGAATCTTTAGCAAGTACAAACATGGATGATAGTAGGCTAGCTTATTTAATTGGGGAATTATCAAGAAGGATAAATGATAAGGAAAAAGCCTTATCTTGGTTTAATACCTGTTTAAACCTTCCATCAACAAGGATGAATCCAGCAATTGATGTTATGGCTAGGGAACAATGGAGACTAGCTAAGGAGATGTAGTGGACAAACATATGAATATTGTTCTTTGATAATAGTTGGATAAGTTATTGTATTAGTAATAAACAAAGGAGTAAATACTATGAATCCTAAATACTACAAATTCCAGTCACCTATAGGTGAATTAACAGTATATTTTACAGATGAAGGAGTAATAGGTCTTTCTTTTAAAGAAGAGGGGGACAACCTTAAATATATAGAAAGATATTATGGAAATCCTAGAGAAGTAGATGGGAAAGATTATAACTATCATCATGAAATAATAAAATACTTGAATGGGGAATTAAAAGAATTTACCATACCTTTTTCTTTTAAGGGAACTGAATTCCAAGAAAAGGTATGGAAAGAACTATTAAATATACCCTATGGCGAAACTAGGACTTATAAGGAAATGGCAGAAAAGGTAGGCTGTCCAAAAGGACCTAGGGCAGTGGGCAATGCCTTAAACAAAAACCCTATTGCCATAATAGTACCTTGCCACAGGGTAGTAGGTTCCAATGGCAAACTTGTAGGCTTTGCTGGAGGCTTGGAACTAAAAGAAAAACTATTGGAGTTAGAAAAAGAGAGTAGTATCAAATAGTTTCGATAATATGTTGAAATTTATAACATAATTTGATAATATTTAATTACAACAAAATAGCTTTATAGGTGTTCCAAATTGGAACTTAAAAGGGAAAGTGGTGCAAATCCACTACAGCCCCCGCTACTGTAAATGGGACGAAACCAAGAATATGCCACTGGGAAACTGGGAAGGCCTTGGGAGTAGGATGAACCATGAGTCAGGATACCTGCCTATATGTAAGCCTCGGAGGGAGGGATGAGATGATGAAACTTATCCTTTTAGAAGGCATAAGTTTTTTTATTGTAAATGAGAGTACTTAAGTATAATAAGTTAAACAAAATAAGCAGACCAATACTAGAATCAAAATAGGAGGAAGAAAATGAAAAGAATTAGGATTATAGCTTTGATTTTATCCTTATTGATGTTAGCTAGTGTAACTATTGGCTGTACTAATAAGGAAAATTTAGATAAGTCAAATAAGGAATCAAATGTGGAGAATATAGATCAAGAGGAAAATATAGTTCAAGAGGAAGATGAAGTAGAAGAATCAAGTTTCCCAGTAGAAGTTAAAGATAAATTTGGAAATACAGTTATTATAGAAGAAGAACCTATGAAAATCGTATCCCTAGCACCAAGTAATACAGAAACCTTGTTTGCCTTGGGATTAGGCCATAGAGTAGTTGGAGTTACACCTTTCTGTGACTATCCAGAAGAAGCCCTGGCTATAGAAAAAGTAGGAGATTATAGTGGGAATAATTTAGAAAGAATAATAGAATTAGAGCCTGATTTAGTTTTAGTCTATGGGGCAGGAGATGAAGAGGAAAATAGGATTTTAAGAGAGGCAGGCATACATGTCCTTGGGTTTTTGTCTGAAACTATGGAAGATATAATTCAAGATATTGAAACAATAGGCAAAGCTACAGGTAGAAATGAGGAAGCAAGAGATATTATTAATTCCATAAGAGAAAAAAGGGACTATGTAGTAGAAAAGGTAAAAGAAGCAGGGGAAGTTTCAGTATTCTATGAAATCTGGCATGACCCATTAATGGGGGCAGGAAAGGGTTCCTTCATGGATGAACTAATTA
>Ga0209537_1002010_pt1 | contig 21284 bp, 19 predicted proteins | sample BioPla4DNA1_FD_187698 | JGI IMG/M metagenome (GOLD analysis project Ga0209537, IMG submission 187698) | Biogas fermentation microbial communities from Germany - Plant 4 DNA1 (SPAdes) (version 2) | ecosystem: Engineered > Bioreactor > Anaerobic > Digestate | place: Bielefeld, North... | reverse complement strand
TTTTTCGTTTACCACCGGGTCACTACGGTCAAAAGAAGCATGGACCGTGTGCTCAATCAAGACATCACAGGCGATCCGCAACTGGTAGCCTTTTTCGCGAATCCGGAGGGCCAGATCAAAGTCATCAGCGCCTAAAGCCAGCTTTTCGTCGAAAGGACCGATCTTTGCGGGTAAGCGGCGGTCAAAAAGGACCAGACAGCCGATGAGAAACTTGGCGCGCTGGGATTGACGGGCGTAAAGGGCGGCAAATTTACGGTCGGCGGCCGGTAAGTGACGGGAGAATGCCTGGGGACCGGCCCATTGCTTGCCCCCAATCCCCAGACTTTTGGGACCAACCATTAAGGTTAGAGGATGTTGCTTTAGATGCCATATGAGCCGGTTTGCCCAGTTCAACGGGGTGATGACATCTGCATTCATCGTCACCAGATAACGGCCGGTGGCACGCGCGAGGCCTTGGTTACAGGCGGCCGCGTAGCCCCGGTTTTCGGAATTGAAGATGACACGGGTGTGGGGGGCGTTTAAGGAGTGGAGCCAGGCGGCGGAATCATCGGTGGAGTGGTTGTCAACAATGATTATTTCGTGGGGGAGCGTTGTCGTGGTGGCCAGTGTCGCCAGGCACCGTTGCAGAAAAGGACGGGTATTGTAATTGACAATAATGATGCTTAATTCCATAACAAGGCCTCCACATCTTCCCCCCGCCAACACCGCAGCTCCGGGCGGGAATATAGAATTGACTGGTAGTGGACCAACGGACAGAACTCCCCCTGCGGGTCGAGGTAAAGGTAACGCCGGTATTTCGCCTGGTGCTCCCGGCGGTGGGCATACCCGAGGTGGAGAAGGGGGATGGCGCTATCTAACCGGGGCGTCCAGTAGGCTTCTTGCGGTAGACGCCCGCAGTGCAGGGTGCGGGGTGCCCAGTGGTACGTTCGGTACCTTTGGTAGCGGTACAGACAGGCAGTGCGCCCCCGGGCCGGGTGCCACCAACGGTCGACCCGGTAATGGCGGAGATCGCCCCAGAAGTGGTAGACGGGGAAAGTAATCAGTTCATACTGGGTCTGTTGTAAAAAGGTAAGGATTGCTTGTTTGCTCCGGGTTTCGAAGATCTCATCGGCATCGATGGCCAGGATCCAGTCCGGGTTGAGCTCGACGGTCAGATGCCATAGTTTTTCCCGGAGTTTGGCTTCATCATGAAAAAAAAGGGGCGCGGACAAGCGCTCGAACCGGACTACCCGCGGGTGGGCCCGGCAGAGCGCGGGAGTATGGTCAGTGGAGGCGTCGTCCAGAATGACAATGCCATCGACCAAGATACTGAGCCGGTCTAAAACCGGCTGTAAGAAACGGTCGGCTTCATTCCGGACGACCAGCATTGCCAATAGGCTTTGTTTCTTAGGGTAGTTCATGCTTTTCCTCCCCGGTTCGCCATTTCCGGTCGAAATAAGCTTTGCTTTGGCGAAAATAAGCTTGTAAGCGCCGTTGGTTACGACAACTGCCGTTGACCAGGTGAACAACGCGGCTGGTGGGAACATAAAGTACTTTATACCCGTGGCGGCGGGCGTTGTAACAATAGTCGGTCTCCTCGAAGTAGTGGAAGTAGTTCTCGTCAAAATAACCCAGCTCCGGCAGGAGCGTTCTTTTCAGGCCAAGACAGGCACCGCATAAGCTGAGGCAGGCCGTGGGTTCGGTAAAAAGGGTGGGATCGTCGGGGACGCCCCAACCGCGGATCTGGGGCGCGGCTTCGTCACCAACCACCCCGACCCCGACCAGGTAACCAGCGGGGTTGACCAAACGGGGTCCAACCACGGCCACCTCTGGGTCTTGTAAGGCCGCAATCAGCGGGGGAAGCCAACCCGCCGTCACTTGTGTGTCACTGTTCAGAATAAAGATGTACGGAGCGTTTCCGGCTTTGATTCCCTGGTTACATGCGGCGGCGTATCCCCGGTTTTCACGGTTAAAAAGCCCGGTTACCCAGGGCAAGCTACGGATGAAGGCCGCGCTCCCGTCGGTGCTGGCGTTATCCACCACCCAAAGACGATAAGTTTCAGGCGCGCCACTGAACCGGCGGAGGCTGGCTAAACAAGCGGCTAAAAGTTTTTTGGTGTTGTAATTGACGACGATCAGATCAACCGTCTCTTTCATCACTTCCTCCTTCCTGTTTCTGCCGAATATTTGTCGCCAAATAAGCACCCGCGCTGGTAACCGTCAAGTCGCTCACGCCAGCGACAAAAGATTGCTTTACGAAGTAGATCAAATCAAAGCGGGGTGAGGCGAGCAACTATGTTGAAGGATAAAACCAAAACCAGTGGACGACAAGCCAAACACAAGTCCAACTTCCTTCTGGCTAAAGTTCCAGGATGGCATCGGCCCCGACCAGCAGCGAACGGACGGGGGCCGTTTTTTGTTGACCACTGATGCGGACCCTTTCCCCGATTATGCTGTTGGTGAACGTCACCCCTTTCACGTGGGCGTCGGTGAAGACCAGCGAATGACTTATGTTACTGTCGACAATTTCGGCACCATCACCAATGGCCACATAAGGGCCGAGTGTCGCACCGCTAATCCGACAGCCGGCCCCGATCGTGACCGGGCCCTTCACCCGACAGTTTTTCAGCGTCGACCCTTTTGCCACTCTCAGGACCCCTTTGACCGTCGACTTTTTCACTTCACCGTCGACGGCGGACGTCAACTTTTTCAGTAAATACTGGTTGGTGGCGAGGAGGTCGGTTACGGTACCCGTATCCTTCCACCATCCGGAAAAGAGATGGTAGGCTACGTTTTTGCCCTCGGCGATCAACTGCTGGATTGCGTCGGTGATCTCCAGTTCACCCCGGGGAGAAGGGCTAATTACCTGGACGGCCTGGTGGATCGCGGGAGAAAAAAGGTACACGCCAACCAGCGCCAGGTTGCTCTGGGGCTCGTTCGGTTTTTCTTCTACATGGACGACGTTTTGGCCGTTGATCCGGGCGACCCCAAAGTGGCGGGGATTTTTGACCCGCCTTAAGAGGAGGAGCGCGTCGGGTTTTTCGCGTACAAACCGGTTGACCAAGGGGCGGAGCGGTTCGTCCAACACGTTATCGCCCAGGTACATTAGGAACGGGGTGTTACCCAGTACTTCCCGGGCCAGCAGGACGGTATGGGCCAGACCCAGTGGCTTAGGTTGGTCAACGAAGGTGAAATCGAACCCCCACGGATTGGTTTTACGTAGAAGCTCCACAATAGGCTTTCCGTTGGGCCCAATGATGATCACAACCTCGCGGATGGTCGTGGCAGCCAGGGTGTCGAGGATGTGGAATAAAATCGGTTGGTGGGCGAGGGGAAGAAGAGCTTTCGGCTGGGTATGGGTGAAGGGGCGGAGACGCGTTCCTTCACCACCACAAAGAAGAAGCGCTTTCAAGACTAACCCCGCTTTCGTAGTTTTTGCTTTTCATCTTATGCAAGGAGCATGACCGATGTCCCTGGCGCACTCTACAGGGCGGATGTGGTAAAAAGCAGTATTATTTTCCGGCCAGAAGCAAATAATAGGGGGAGACCAACGGGAGGGAATGACAGGGGGGATATTTTGAAGTACAAGATCCGAGGAAGATGGGACCGGGATTGCGCGGAATTGGGCTTTTTGTACCGTAACAACGAAGCGGCCCCGCCGGGAGAGACGGATCAGGAAGGGGAAGAGGCGAAGCCGAATGCGCCCCGTCGTCAGCGGTTGGCGTTGCAGAGCCTGAAACAACTGGGGCAGATGGCACCCCCGCCAGCAGCGGGGACCGATCTCCATACCATGGTGATTATCGGGCAGATTGAAGGGCATATGATCCTACCGCCCAAAAACAAGACGACCAAGTATGAACACATCATTCCGCAACTGGTGGCGATCGAACAGAACGAACGGATCAAAGGGTTACTGGTGATCCTGAACACCGTCGGGGGCGACGTGGAAGCCGGACTGGCCATCGCCGAAATGCTGGAGAGCCTCTCTAAACCAACAGTCTCTTTGGTCCTGGGTGGGGGACATTCCATCGGCGTCCCAATCGCGGTGGCGGCTGATTATTCCTTCATCGCCGAAACCGCCACCATGACAATCCACCCGATCCGGCTGACCGGAATGGTGATTGGCGTACCGCAAACCTATGAATATCTGGAAAAAATGCAGGACCGGGTCATCAAATTTGTCACCAGTCATTCGGCGATTACGGAAGAGAAGTTCCGGGAATTGATGTTCCGTACCGGTGATCTGGTCCGCGATGTCGGTTCGGTGTTGGTCGGGAAAGATGCGGTCAGTTCCGGGTTGATCAATGAGATCGGTGGGATCGATAAGTGCTTGCGTAAGCTCCGGGAGTTGGTCCAGCAAAAGGAAGCCGGGGTACAAACGAGGTGAAGAAATGCTTTTTTATTCGATTTACCCCTTAGCGGTGGTCCTCGCAGAGGAGGAGGGGATGGAAAAACCGGAACAATGGCGTGAGCTCGAGGTTGAGGGCAAAAAGGTGCTTGTTACCGTCAATAACCGGGGCGAACAGGTGATTGCCCGTCTGCTCAGTACGGACCCCGCCGATTACCTGGACCCCCGTTGGACACCGGGGAATGTAATTGTTTAGTTAAAAACCGCTTAAAACCTCTTAAAGAGAGGTTTTTTCTTTAAGATCGGGTCTGGTCAAGGGGAGGAGAAAGTACTAGTGGAAACGAAGTAAAGCTTAAAAAGATCCGACTTTCATAGGAGGCAATATGGCAAGCGTGATGCAAGAGATAATTTTCGGCTTGGCTGGCGGCCTTGGTCTCTTTTTACTGGGCTTTGCTCTGATGGGGATGGGTTTTCAAAACATCGCGGGCAACAAGATATACCGGTTTATGGAAAAGACCAACAATCCGCTGGTCGCCATGGGGACCGGCTTTTTGATGACGCTGGCCCTTCAAGAGACGGGAGCGGCGACGGTTTTACTGATTGGGCTTTTGGGGTCCCGGTTGATCCAGCTTAAACAAGGGATCTGTGTAATGCTCGGTATTAATCTGGGGGCGACCCTCTTGGTCCACTTGACGTCATTTCAGATTGGAAGCTATGCTTATCTCGCTGTTGGCCTCGGTTTTTTACTGTATACTTTTGGCAAGAAACACCATATCCAGTATCTTGGGTTTACCACGCTTGGTTTTGGTTTAGTTTTTATCGGTTTAAATACAATGACGGTTGCAATGAAACCGGTGATTGAAAATTCGCTGTTACAAGCAGTTTTAATGCAAATCCGGTTTTCGCCATTATACGGATACTTGTTCGGTTTTTTCTCCACGGCCTTGGTGCAAAACAACATCGCCATCATCGGTCTTTTACAAGCCTTCCTCCGACAGGTGGCTTTGAGTGGGCAGGAGAACGTTTTTCTGTCTTTATCGGAGATTTTACCTTTTTTACTGGGGACGGGGTTTGGTGTTGTGGTGATTGCCACCGTTGCGGCGCTTAAAAGTAATATTCTAACGAAAAGAGCCGTCTGGGCCCATTGGTTGATTATGGGCGCAACAACGCTGGGCTTCCTTCTTTTCCGCGTACCCTTGGCGGCGGCGGCCAGCTGGGCTTCCCTTCAACTTTGGGGCCTGATTGATGCCGGAAAAGAGCTTGTCTTTTCTTCCTTACCGACCGGTTTGTTACCGACCGGTGCCGGGGTGATGACGAAAGAGATCGCTATGGCGCATACCTTGTATAATTTAGTCATGGTCCTTATTTGGTTACCCCTGACCGGTCCTGTTGCCCGGCTTCTGAGTGATCGGGTGACCGGGTCTTGGCGGCATCAGGAGGAAGTGGGCACCGAGCGGAAATACTTGAACGAGAAGTTTTATCCAACTCCGGGTTTGGCTTTGCGGGGGGCGGCCAAAGAGATCATGCGAACCGCGCAGATCGCCATTGACATGCTTTATTTTGCCCGGATTGCCTTTTTTAAAGGCCAGTCTTCGGCGATTAAGGATATTGCCAAAAAAGAGGATATTGTGGATGAAAGGCGCCGGCAGATCATCCTTTATCTTTCCAATTTACTATCGGAGAATATCCTCACGGCTCCGCAATCCCGGTATTTGGCCGGGCTAATTCAAGTGATCAATGATGTGGAGCGCATCGCGGATCATGCGGAACATATCGGCGAGTATGCTCAGGCGAAGGTGGAGGAGAAACTGCCTTTTTCGCAGGTGGCGATGGACGAGATCGGGCTGCTTTACGATAAAGTGTTGGATATTTGCAAAAAAGCCCTGATTGCGTTGGAAGAAGACGACCCGGTTCTCGCGCGACAAGTGTTGGAGCGGGAGATCGCCATCGATAAGCTACAGGAAGAGATGCGTCAGAACCATATCAACCGGCTCAATCAAGGCCGGTGTTGGCCCGGTTCGGGCATTACCTACCTGGATCTGCTGGCTAGTTTAGAACGGGTGGCGGATCATGCCGCCAATATGGCGGAAGTGACGCTGGTAGGGAAGGAGGAGCTGATCTGAGGATGGCGAAAAAACAAAAGGGGCGACCGTCCCAGACCGAAAACCGTTCAGAACGGAGTGACCGGCAGAAAGAGTTAAAAACGGAGATCCTCGGCGTAGTCTATTTAGGCTTGGCCGTTTTGCTTTTTCTGTCTTTACAGATGAAAGAGACGGGGAGCTTTGGCGAAGCAGTCCGCCGGGTTTTATATACGGTCACGGGCAAGAAAGGTTCTTTTCTTTTACCAGTACTTTTTGCCGCCTTAGGCTGGCAATTACTGAAAAATCACCGTAAGTTTTCTTTGACCTACCGTTATGTGGGGGTTATTATCGGTTGTTTCTGGGGGATTCTCCTGATTCATCTGCTTTCGGTCGGTGTGCCGCTGGAACCGTTGCCCTTTGGTTATCAAGAAGGCGGTGGGGCGGTGGCCAGCGCTATATTGTACGGATTGAACCGGATCTTCTCCGTCTTGGGGACGATGGTGGTTTTAAGCTTGTTGCTGTTGATTGCGGTCATTCTCATGCTTGACCGCCCTTTGCTTCAATTTTTGGCTGACCTTAAAAAAAGAATCGGCCAAAGAATTCTGGGGCTCTTCCGGCGACGGAAAACACCGGTTGATCTCCATTATGAACAGGCTTCGGCGGCGACAGAAGAAAAGGCGGTTCTTCCGCCACGGGCGCCCCGGAGTAAAAAGGAAGAACGGCGCAAAGAACCCCGCCGCCGTAAAGAACAGCCACCACGGGAGGCTCCGGCGCTGATGGCGGTAAAAAGTGGTCGCCAATTGGGCCCCTACCAGTTACCGGCCCTTGATCTTTTGCAGCCGCCACCCCGGCCCCGGCGGAATCAGAAACTACTGGACCAATCGGAGCAACTGGAGGCGACGCTGGCCTCTTTTGGCGTACAGGCTCAGGTCACCGCGGTCCATCAGGGGCCAGTCATTACCCGCTACGAAATCCAGCCGGCTCCAGGCGTGAAAGTGAGCCGGATCGTGAATCTGGCCAATGATCTTGCTTTGGCATTGGCGGCACGGGGTTTAAGGATTGAAGCGCCGATTCCCGGAAAATCGGCGGTGGGGATTGAAGTGCCGAACCAGGAAGCGCGGACGGTTACCCTCCGCGAAGTCGTTGAGTCCCGCGCTTTTTGGAGCGCTGGGAAACTGGGGATCGCCATGGGGGTTGACATCACGGGGGAACCGAGTGTAACCAATCTGGATAAGATGCCCCACCTCTTGATTGCGGGGGCGACCGGTTCCGGGAAAAGTGTCTGTCTGAACACGTTACTAATTTCCCTTTTGTACCGGGCTTCACCGGTGGAGGTAAAATTGGTTTTGATCGACCCGAAACGGGTGGAACTATCGGTTTACGATGGAATTCCCCATCTGGCCGCGCCGGTGGTCACCGAGGCGAAAAAAGCGGCTGCGGTGCTCAAAGCGGTTGTCGCCGAGATGGAGGCGCGGTACAAGGCGTTTGCTGAAAAAGGGGTGCGGGATATCGCCCGCTATAACCGGACGGTGAAGGCGGAGGAGCTTCCCATGCCCTATATGGTTGTGGTCATTGATGAATTGGCCGACTTGATGATGGTTGCCCCGGTCGATGTGGAGGACGCCATCTGCCGTTTGGCCCAGATGGCGCGGGCAACCGGGATTCACCTGGTGGTGGCCACCCAGAGGCCATCGGTGGATGTGATCACCGGTCTAATTAAGGCGAATATTCCGTCCCGGATTGCGTTTGCCGTTTCTTCGCAGGTGGACTCGCGGACGATTCTGGATAGCGCCGGGGCCGAACAGTTATTGGGCCGGGGCGATATGCTCTTTGCACCGGTGGGTGCTTTGAAACCCATCCGCTTGCAAGGTGCTTTGGTCTTGGATGAGGAGATTAAAATGATCACCGACCATTGGCGGCGGCAAGGTGCTCCCGAGTATGTGGAGGCCTTAACCAATCCCCCGGCGCCGGAGGCCCGGGGTGACCTGGCAGCGGAAGAAGATGAACTGTTCTGGGATGCGGTGCAGTTGGTGATTGATCAGGAACAAGCTTCCGCTTCTTCATTACAACGGCGTTTTCGGATTGGTTATACGCGGGCGGCCCGGCTGATTGACACTATGGAAGAAAAAGGCTTTGTCGGCCCGCATGAAGGGAGTAAACCCCGGACTGTGCTGATCAATCGCCGCCAGTTGGAAGAGTTGAGAAAGAACGACGCCTGAGCGATTGACTTTATTTTGCAGGAGGAGTTGGGGTCGATTCCACGAATTATTTGCAACAAGATAACTGCATTTAGCAGGCGCTTTGCTTAGGAGGGACAATAAGTGAAAGAGATCGGAGCAATGTTAAAAGCAGCGCGCGAAGAAAAAGGGTTGTCCTTGTCGGATCTACAGATGGCGACCAAGATTCGGTATCAGCAATTGGAAGCCATGGAAGCGGGTGATTTTCACAAGCTTCCGGGAGAAGTCTATGTGCGTGGTTTTCTTATTAACTATGCTAAACATGTGGGTTTGGATGAAGAACAGGTTCTCGCCCAGTATAACGCGCGAAAAAAACAGGAGGCCGCGGAAGAAACCGACCACGAAGCGGAGGCAGAAACCGAAGGCACCGCTTCTTTTGGGGGAACTGTAAAGCGGCAAACCCCGGTGGGAACCGACCGGGGACAAAAGAAAGCTAACCTTCTGGTTATGGCCAGTGTCGGCCTGGTCTTGGTGGTCGGGGTTGCGGTTGGGCGATATTTTACGCAAAAGCCAACCGCGGGGCCTGTGACCGATGACACCCCGGTGGTGGTTGCGGAAGGGGCCGCGGAGGCGGCTGGTGCCGCTCCGGAGTCGGCTGCGGTCTCCGCCGAAAACAGCGGCCAGACAGGGACAGAAGGACAAGAAGGGGATCAGGGCACGGCGGGGACGGTCGAACCGGCAGCGGTTTTGCCCGCCGACAAAGGACGTTTGGTTGTTGAGGCCAGCGAGGTGGTTTGGCTTGGTCTTTACCGGTTGCCGTCCCGCGACTTAATCTTTGAAGGCACCCTTTCCCCCGGTGAAAGGCGGGAATGGCTCCTAACCGCGGATGTATCCTTACGAATTGGTAATGCGGGCGGACTGCGCATGATTTACGAAGGACAGGATCTTGGTGAACTGGGCTACTCCGGCCAGGTGATCACGAAGGTGATTACGGTTGACTGAAACGATCTTCTTGTATATAAAGAGGAGATCTGCCTGGGGGGACGAATAAGCCAATAGGTGAAGAAAATGGATCGGTTAACAAACGAAAAGATTATTAGCGACGTAAAAGAGAATAATGATATTGTTGCAGTGATCTCCGAGTATGTTAACCTGAAACAACGTGGTCGGTCCTTCACCGGTTTGTGTCCTTTTCATAGCGAGAAGACCCCTTCCTTTACCGTGAGCCGGGAGAAACAGCTTTTCTACTGTTTTGGCTGCGGTGCTGGGGGCGATGTCCTCACGTTTATCATGCGGATCGAAAACCTGACTTTCGGACCCGCCCTCCGCTTATTGGCCGAGCGGGCGAATATCCAACTGCCGGAGGTCCAGCTTTCGCCGACGGGGAAAAAACAGAAAGAAGAACGGGAACGGCTTTATCGCTTAAACGCCTTTGCCGCCGCGTTCTATCAGAAGATTCTCTGGCAGACCAAGACCGGGACGAAAGCCGTGGCTTATCTGGAAGCCCGCGGTATCACCCGGGCGGCGGCGGAAAAGTTTGGCTTGGGTTATGCGCCGCCCCAATGGACTGCGCTGGTCGGCCTCTTCCGGAAAAAAGGAGTTGCCCTTGATGAGGCGGAAAAGGCCGGACTGGTCTGCGGTGGGGCCGAAGGTTTCTATGACCGGTTTCGCGACCGGCTGCTTTTTCCCATCACCGATCCGCGCGGGCGGATTATTGGTTTCGGTGGACGGCTCTTAGGGGATGGACAACCCAAATACCTCAACTCCCCGGAGACGCTGATTTATCAGAAAAACCGTTCCCTCTATGGGCTGGCGGAGGCCCGGGAAGGGATTCGCCGGCGGGGCCAAGTGATTGTGGTTGAGGGATATATGGATGTGATCCAAGCCCACCAACAAGGGATTGATGAGGTGGTTGCTTCTTCCGGGACAGCTTTGACGCCGGAACAAGTCCGCCTTTTGAAGCGTTATAGCGATAAAGTGTTCATTGCCTACGACGCCGACGCGGCGGGGGAGGCGGCGACGATCCGGGGGTTGGATTTACTGGCGGCGGCGGGGGCGGATGTCCGAGTAATCCGCCTGCCGGCCGGCGAGGATCCCGATTCCCTGCTGAAGAAGGAAGGTGCCGCGGGTTTTCGGCGGTACATGGCGGAAAGCGTGGACCTTTTCACCTTCAAACTGGCATATATTCTAGAGAATGCGGATCTTGCGACGCCGACCGGCAAGGCCCGGGCGGTCCAGCGGGTTTTTCCCCTCCTTACCCAGGTTAAAAACGAAATCATGCGGGAAGCCTATCTCAAGCAAACCGCGGCGGCGGTAGGGGTTTCGGAAACGACGATTTATGACCAGTGGCGCATATACAGGTACAATTTAAGGAAAAATAAACAACGTTTGGATATAAAAAACAACCAGCGGCATACTAATGGTATTGCTGATGATCAGCCACAACCAGCAGCTCCGGCAGGAGAAAAAGAACTTTTACAACTGGAAAGACAACTTTTACGTGGCTGTTTGCAGGAGAAAGATTATTTTGCGCGAATAAAAAGAACGTTAATAGAGTTTGGGTTTTCCACCCCGCTTTATGAAATCCTACGGCAGCAACTGATGGAATGGGATCTTTCCGGAGAGTGGCCCCCACCGGCCAGTGCTTTTCCTCCGGAAACGCGCGCCCTTTATGTGGAACTGTTGACCGAAAACCAGATGAACCCCTTGCCAGTTGACCTGGAGGGTTGTTTGCAACGTTTGCGGCAACGCCGCCTAACCGACGAGATCCGCCGGTTACAGCAAGAGGTGGCGGTCAGCCTGGAACAGCAGGCGGAAGGTACTTCCCCAGCCAAGTTACAAGAGAACTTAGCGTTATTAAACGAACTCCATAAGAAGCTCCGGGAAGAGTTTCCGACTTTCTCCGGTTTAACATAAAAAATTTGATTATTTGCTTAATAATTTCTCCGGTTTTCTCTGGGAAGGATGATTGAAAAAGTGAGTAAAGAAAAAGAGGTTAAAAAGCCTGATCTGTCCTTTGCTGAGCAAGCGAAAGGGAATGAAGAACAAGAAGCGCTTAAAGCAGCCGCAATTAAAGAGATCCTTTCTTTAGGCAAGAAAAAGGGTGTTGTGACGTATAAGGACATCATGGACACCTTTGAGCAAATTGATCTTGCGCCGGAGGAAATCGATGGGATCTATGAACTGCTAACCAATAAAGGCATTGATTTTGTGGCTGAAGATGAGGAACCCAAGGGCAATGAGGCTGGTGACGGTGAGGAAGACCAAGAAGTCGATCTTTCCCTCCCGGAAGGGATCTCACTGGATGATCCGGTCCGGATGTATTTGAAAGAGATCGGACGGGTGCCCCTTTTGTCGCCAGAAGACGAATTAGAGCTGGCGCGTCGGGCGCAAAATGGTGATGAAAACGCTAAACGGCGGTTGGCCGAAGCCAATCTGCGTTTGGTGGTAAGTATCGCCAAAAGGTATGTCGGGCGCGGTATGCTTTTTCTCGATCTAATACAGGAAGGGAACCTGGGCTTGATTAAAGCCGTGGAAAAATTTGACTACCATAAAGGGTTCAAATTTAGTACCTATGCGACCTGGTGGATCCGGCAGGCGATTACGCGGGCCATTGCGGACCAAGCGCGGACGATCCGGATTCCCGTCCACATGGTGGAGACGATTAATAAACTGATCCGCATCTCCCGGCAATTGTTACAGACGTTAGGGCGGGAGCCAACTGCGGAAGAGATTGCGGAAGAGATGGGGATGAACGTTGAGCGGGTCCGTGAGATAATTAAGATTGCGCAAGAGCCGGTCTCCCTCGAGACCCCGATTGGGGAAGAAGAAGACAGTCACCTGGGTGACTTCATCGAAGACCAGGATGTTCCGGCCCCGGCCGAAGCTGCTTCTTTCCTTTTACTCAAGGAACAACTGGAGGAAGTGCTGGATACCTTGACCTCCCGGGAGGAAAAGGTTTTACGGCTCCGCTTCGGTTTGGAAGACGGCCGCGCCCGGACTTTAGAAGAGGTTGGTCAGGTCTTTGGGGTGACCAGAGAACGGATTCGCCAGATCGAGGCCAAAGCCTTGCGGAAGTTGCGCCATCCGAGCCGGAGTAAGAAACTGAAGGATTTCCTGGAATAGGCGCCGATACCCTTGACATAAGTAAAAAAAGGGGGTATAATTAATTTTGCGCAATAAACTCCTCGATAGCTCAACGGTAGAGCACCCGGCTGTTAACCGGGCGGTTGTTGGTTCGAATCCAACTCGGGGAGCCATAATTTTTGGGCCCATAGCTCAGCGGTGGAGCAGTCGGCTCATAACCGATCGGTCCCTGGTTCGAATCCAGGTGGGCCCACCAATCTATGAAGATTATTGGATAAAAGTGGCATGGCACCACTTTTTTTTGTTATCATGCGGCTTTGGCGTCCATGGAGCGCTGCTCAGGTGGCAATTAAAGGTAAAAACGGCGAAAAGATTGCCCGACAAGCAGGAAATGCGGGGACAACCTCGAAAATAGTAAATTAATAGTTATTATGTACAGTCCTTGGTTTATATTATTAATATAAAAAGCAAACAAATGGGACTTAGACAGAAGGTGAAGCGTAAATGCCGACTGTGCGAGAGATTACATCGATCTTAGAAGAATTGGCACCCGTAGCGTTGGCCGAATCCTGGGATAACGTTGGGTTACAGGTTGGCCGCTTCGACCGCGAAGTCACCGGCCTTTTACTGGCTTTGGATCTTACTCCGGCGGTTCTGGCCGAAGCCCGGCAGAAAAAGGCTAATATGATCGTCAACCATCACCCCTTGATCTATAAACCCCTTAATAACCTCCAATTTGACCGGCCCGGCGGCGCGCTTTGGGAGGAGATTATTGCTGGGGGTTTTGTTGTATATGCCATGCACACCAATTATGACCGGGCCGCCGACGGCTTAAACCAATACCTGGCGGAACTTTTACGGCTCAATCAGGTCGAACCGGTGGAAGAGGGGGCTGAAGAATATCTCAAACTGGTGGTCTTTGTCCCTGAAGACCACGTCGAACCGGTCTTTACGGCCTTAACGGCAGCGGGTGCTGGTTGGATCGGTAAATACAGCCATTGCACTTTCCGGACGTCGGGGGTGGGGACGTTCTTGCCGCAAAGTGGGGCCAATCCTTTTTTAGGTGACGTTGGTGCCGTTTCGTCCGTCCCGGAAGTGCGGTTGGAGACGATTATTCCGGCTTGGACCCGGGAGCGTATCATCCAAGCAATGTTGGCCGCCCATCCATACGAGGAAGTGGCCTACGATCTCTATCCGGTCGTCCAAAAAGGCGGTCGTGCCGGATTGGGGCGGGTCGGGGTTTTGCCCACACCGCAACCTTTCCCCGATTTACTCGCGGAGCTCAAAGCCTTATTTAAAGGAGAAACCCTACGCTGGGGTGGTTTTCCGCGGGAGAGGGTGCAAAAGCTGGCGGTGATCGGAGGTAGCGGCGGAAAATATATGCGCCAGGCGAAGCGGAAAGGGGCGGAGGTTCTGATCACCTCAGATCTGGGTTACCATGATTTTCTCTACGCCGAACAGCTCGGTTTGACCATAGTGGAAGTGGGACACCACACCATTGAGGCGGTTGGCCTGAACCGAATCAAGGAGTATTTAGAACAAGACCGGACATTGACATCTGAGTTTAAAGCACGGATCTATCTCAGTGAACACCAAATTAAACCCTACACATTATACTAGTGGCAATGAAATAAAGGAGCTTGTCGCCTACCGTCACGACTGACCAGGACTACTAAGGAGGGTTTCAAATGGGCAAAAAATGCGAGCTATGTGGTAAAGCGATTTCAGCGGAACGGCTGGAAGCTTTACCGGAAACCAAAAGGTGTGTCAAGTGTGCAAAGGAGAAGGGCTCCGATATTGTTGCCCGCCGATCCGAGATCGGGATGGATATCGACACCTACAAGGATCTCCTCGGTGCGATCCGTAGTTAGATGATGATGGGTAAAAATCCGGATTTATCTTTATTATATCGCTATCAGGAAGCTCGGCGCCGCCTAATGGCTTGTGAGGATGAGCTTGCCGTTTGGAAGGGGGAAAGAGTCCTTGCCGACCTGAAAAGCCAGGTGCAGACGGCGCGGCAGGCGGCCGAACGGATCCAGACCGAATGTAAGCGCTTGAATATGGAGAATCGACGGTTGGAGGGGGAGTGCCAGGATTACGAAGCGCAACTTCGTGACCTGGAAACCACTTTGTACAGTGGGAAAATTACAGTTCCAAAAGAACTGGAACAACTGCAAAGAAGGATTGGCGAGTACCAAACGGCCAAAGCGGAGCGGGAGGAGAAGATCCTTAACCAGCTTTATCTACTGGAAACCAAAGAACAGGAGTTAGCCCAAGCGCAAAAGCAAGCGGCGGCACTCCAAAACAAGCTGACGGCCGCGGCCGAAGAAGTCGCCCAGCGGGTAGCTTCCCTCGCGGAACGCTGCGTGGAGCTACAAGAAGAAGTGGAGGCTCTGGACCGGGATTTGCCGGAGGATTTAAAAGGGTTCTATCAACGTTCCGCCAAAGCATTAAAGGGGGTCGTCGTGGTGCCGATCAAGGATAAAACGTGTGGCTTTTGCCATATGATCATCCCCCCTGCTGTTTTGGAGAAGGTCAAAAAAGGCGGTTCCGGCGTGATGTTATGTGAAAACTGTGGACGGGGGTTGTTTGAGCAAAAATGAATCAGTACGCAAGGGATTTCCGACGTTTTCTCTATCGTGAATATATTCCGATTACCAAAGGGATTATTGTGTTCAGTTTAGCGCTTTTCATCGGCCATTATTTCTTGTCTTTTGTGAGGATCAATCTCTTCTCCCTCTTTAATTATCCGTCTTTACGATGGTTCTGGCGGCCGTGGACCTTACTGACCTATCCCTTAGTCAACCGGAGTCTTGGCGATCTTTTCGCCCTCCTCTGGTTATGGTTTATCGGCGGCAGTCTGGAACGTAGTTGGGGTGGACAAACCTATGGCCTTTTCTTGGTTCTTCTGACCGGGGTCACCGGCCTCGCTTTCACCTTAGCCTCCTGGTCTAGTGGCGTGAATATGTATGTTTCCGGTTTGTGGCTACCCTTGACCGGCCTGACCTGGGCGTGGGCCAAACTTTTTCCCGATCGGGAGCTTTTGTTTTGGGGCTTGATCCCGGTTAAAGCCCAGTGGTTGGCCTGGATCCATGCCGGCTTGATCTTTTTTAATTATTTGGCGTTTGGGGTCACCTTCGCATTAGCCGCGGTCAGTAGTATTGCCGTTGCCTACCTTTTTACCGGCCATGGACCCTTTGCCCGTGGTGTCCGTTACTGGGCGTGGACCCATAACTACCCTGGCAAAGGCTTCTCGGAAAAGATGAAGAATAAATGGCGGCGGCGACGGTTGAAGGTGATGAAGTGATCATCCGCAGAGGGTGCGGATGGAAAGCTATAGGTAAGGTTGGGTTAAAGTAAAATAGCAAGTTAAAGAAGATTCTTAGAACGTTGGTGACAGAAAGACTCCCCGCAGCGCGGGGAGTCTTTTGTTGAAGCGCAATGGTATACTTTACTCGTTCATCCTCCAGAATAGTTGGTCGATAGTTGGTCGGCTAACCCAGCTTTGATTCTATTCACTTTGTAAATTTAAGGTAACTGGTGCGAGCTACTAGTGGTTGCTAGCGTAGGCGAATACTTAGAAATGGAGCGCCGTCATGGCGCCAACATAGGCCCCTTCTCCTTCTCCAACCCAACCTAAATGGAGATTGAGCCAGAAGAAGAAAAGACGGAGTTCGACAAGACCGTCATAACCCAGGGTCCCATCTTGGTAAGAGAGGTTACCCGCTAACCGTAGTAGATGACGGGGACGCCACTCCAGCCCCGTTTGGAAGCAGGGCTTACTGGAGATCCCCCAACCATCGGAAAAACCCTTCTCCATCCCCAAATGCCAGTAAAAATTGAGCGGTAGACGGTAGGAACCCTGTAGTTGGAGCACCAGGGGTAGAGATAAGGAATAATTCGCGAGGCGGACTTCATTTTTTTCTTCTTCAAAAAATTCGGGATCGTCATCGAAGAAGTCATCGAAGAAATCATCGTCTATGTTCTTTTCCTGTACGCGATGGGAGCCCTCTCGGAGATTTCGCCATTTGATGACACCGATATTTTTGAGAGCAAGACCGGCGTGGAGCCGATCGTAATCATAGGCGACACCTAAATCGACTAAAAAACCGGTACCGGAAGGTTTCTGGAAGAGGGCCTGGAACAGTTCGCTCGGACTGTTTGCCTCTAGATTCTGCAATTGGTCGGTGTAGAGATAATGATACTCTACATCCATCTCGGTTTCTTTCCAATCATCCTCGTAAAAAGCGACTGTTCCTTTAGTGATCTTCGCCTTGCCCATACTAAAACCTTGGATATAACGTAATGTAACCCCGACGCCGAGTTGGGAGTTTCTGCTCAATGTGAACGGATGTCCGTACGTAAAATCAAAGGAGTTGCCAGCGAGCACATTTAACTCCGAACCGGCCAGGTTGTGCTCGCCCATGGCCCCTTCAGTTCCCATTATGATGATTTTAGGAAGCCCGTAGTTCAATCGGGCCGACCCAAATACGAATGGTCTATATTGTAGGGAAAAACGGCCTATGGTTAGACCTGTTCCGAACTCAGTGGCAAAGTCGGCGTTAAAGTCTTTCCCGTCAAGGCGGGCGAGGAGGTCCTCTTTAACGCTGGATTCGCTCAGATCGAGCTCAAGATGATTAACGGTAAAGAGGTTATTATGCCCTCGAAATGAGACATAAGGAAGGACAAGTTCAAAACGGGTTTGGGAAAAGGCGGCTTCGGCTGGGTTTTCATAGGTAAAGCCCCAAGCGGAAACGGCAGTACAGCCGAACGTAAAAATAATAGTCAGCACGACGGCGAGGTTATAACGAAGAGACCTTGCCATTGTAAAGTCTCCTTTCTTTGTATGATGTGTTATATATCGGCAATAAAGCTAAAAACGATAATAGTCAATTTGGAAAAATAATGGGAATCCTGCTAATAACGGAATTAGGTTAAAAATTGTGACGGTAATTCCTGCCGGATGGTGAGAAGGGGGGCAAAGAGATCGCCGGTGGCAGCCAGCCGGGTGGGGGTGGTGGTGATGGTGAAACTATCCGGTTGGACGGAGGGGAGTTCTTCCCAGGTGACCGGCATCGAAACCGGGGCGCCGGCGAAAGGGCGGAGGCTATACACGGAAGCAATGGTTTTGCCCTTCTGGTTTTGGAGGTGATCGATGTAGACTTTGCCCCCACGGGCCGAGACCTTTCGCTCGTTGGTGGCCAGTTCAGGAAGGACCCGGATCACCGCTTCACCAAGCCGCTGGACAAAGGTGGCCGTCTCCTGGTAGCTATAGACCGGTTTGACCGGGAGGTAAAGGTGGAGTCCGGTGGCTCCGGAGATTTTCGGGAAAAGGGCGAGCCCCAGATGGTCGGTGAGGGTTTTTAAGGCCAAAGCCACCTGGACGGCATCTTGGAAGGTGGCGGGGGACATCGGATCGAGATCAAAGATGATGTAAGTCGGGTTGTCCAGATGCAACTGGGGAGAAAGCCAGGGGTGGATTTCGATACAGCCGAGGTTAACGGCCCAAATCAGAGTCTCCAGGTTGTTGGCCATCACATAATGGGTTACCCGCGTTTTCGAGCGGATCGGGATTGTTTCCACCCAGGGCGGGGCTCCCGGAAAATTTTTCTGGTAGAAATAATGGCCGTTGATCCCTTCCGGGTAGCGGACCAGGGAGAGCGGGCGGTCTTTGAGGTGGGGGGCGAGATAAGGCCAGACCTTTATATAGAAGGACATGACATCGCCCTTGGTGTAGCCATCCTGTGGCCAAAAGGGTTTATCCAGGTTTTTCACCGGGATGCGGTGGCCGTTGATCATTAGGTGTTGGGTGAGGGTTGTGGACAAGGCGGGTTCTCCTTTGTTGCGGGTATTTATATTCTCGACCGGAAGGATATTTTTTAACCAGGGGGAAGTTAATAGCAAAGAAGGGTATAATGGTCCAAGTGCAGGAAAGATTAGGTCTGGAGGAAACTGGGTGAAGAAGAGGAGGCAGAGTGATGCGAAAACAAAAAAACCGGTGGGTTCTTGCCCTTTGTGTACTTTTTTTGCTGGGATCGGCCTTACCTGTTACCGCGTTGGGTGAGAAGGCTTCCTGGCAATTCGAGTATGAGCCGCGGATCTGGGGGATTGATCTGATCTGGAGTCGTTTGGGCTATCCGCTGTTTCCTGCGGTCGACACGGCCTACTTTTTCAGTGTCGGCGGTGGCCTTGAAACCTTTGGGTTTTACCGCGAATCCGCTGGGACGCCCTATCAACCGCCGCAGGACGGTACAAACCGCGCTCTATACCAAGACGCCAACCTCACCTGGAGTCTGGGGTTGAAACAGGGTTTGGTCTACGATCTTCTTCGTCTCCGGAACCTTTGGGAAGCGGTCTTGGTCTACTATGGCCGTTACGATCACCATCTCCGCGACTGGACGCCAGATGCTCTGCTTTACGCCACTTCCTTCCCCGACCGTGCGGGCGGGGTACAAAACGCCATCTTCACCGGGGTCCTTTATAACGCGATCGATGAAGACCAAGAGCGGTGGCTGAAGCAAGGTTTTTATGCCGAACTTTCTGGCGAGTTTGCCCCGCTTGGCCTGTTCAATGCCGATACAGGTGCCGATTATTACCGGTTCAATGGAACCGCCCTTTGGTTTTATCCGCTCCACAAAGGGGACAAGTTCGGCATCTACCTGGCCGAGCGTTTGATGTATGATCACCTGGGTGGCGCTTATATTCCGGTACGGGCCCGCACGACATTTGGGGGGTTCAGTAAATACCCCTTCTTCAGCCCGGGCCTGGGCGGGAGTCTCCGCGGGGTGGATGCTGGCCGGTTTGACGGTTATGTGAAAGCCGTGAATAACCTGGAAGTCCGCTTTGGTTACCTCCCGTGGCAGGAGTACGGGGTGGTGCCGGAAGTGATCGCCTATTTTGACTTTGGAGTCACCGATAATTTGACTTCCCGCTTGGATTTTGACCGGATCATGGCGGCCACGGGGATTGGGATTGGGGTCTCCGATCTGATCCTCTATGGGAACTACTATTGGAATGAGAAACGCTTCTCCTTCAACTTGGGCTTGGGCCTTCATTTTTAAGGCGTAAAGCGGAAGGGTAAATGGGTCTAGGGCGTGATTTGACATGCTTGTTAAATAAACGTAAAATAAGGTAGGTAACTTTTTTTCGTGGGCGCCAAAGGTTGGGGAAGAGGTGTGGCCTGATGAGAAGGTTCCGGTTTATTCTGCTCGTAGCAGTTTGTGGTTTATTGGTTTTAATCTCGAATTCGGTGGGGCAAAACCGGCCGCCGACAAATCTGGTTTTTTATACGCCGGCGGAGGATGCATCCGGCGCGATTCGGGCGCTGGTTAATCGGTTTAATGCGGAAAACCCGAATATTCAGGTTGAACACCGGACCCTTTCCTGGGGTTCCGATGATTGTCGCAATTTTTATGTGTCGGCCTTTTCGGCCCGGGACAATAGTTTTGATGTTTTTTCCGCCGATATTATCTGGGTTTCGGAGTTTGCTTCCGCGGGCTGGATCGAACCACTGGATTCCTTCTTCCCGCTGGAGGAGCGGAAGTTTTTCCTCCCGGGTCCGATTGAAGGATGTAGCGACCAGAACCAGATCTGGGCGGTTCCTTGGTTTACCGATTCGGGCGTGCTTTTTTACCGGAGTGATCTTTTGGACCAGCCCCCACGGACCTGGGCGGAGTTGTTCGCCGTTGCGCAGGAGCAGATTGCCGCGGGGAACGTGGAGTATGGTTATGTTTTTCCCGGCAATCAGTATGAAGGCCTGGTGTGCCATGGCTTAGAACTGATCTGGAGTAACGGGGGCCGTATTTTCGATGGTGAGCGGGTAACGGTCAATACGTCCCAGGCCACTGCGGCCCTTCAGATCCTGGTCGAGCTGCTTGAATTGGGGCTGGCACCGGCGGAAGTCCTTTGGTATCAGGAGGAAGATGCCCGCCTTTTCTATCAGGATGGGAAGGCTTTATTCCTCAGAAACTGGCCCTATGCTTGGTCCCTGATGAACCAGGAAGGTTCCCGGATCCGGGGTAAATTTAAGATGGCACCCTTGCCGGTGGGGCCCCATGGCACAGTGGGCAGCGGGTGCCTCGGCGGTTGGAACCTGATGATCAACCGCCATTCTCGACATAAAGAAGCGGCTTGGCAATTCATAAAATACTTAACCAGTTTTGACGCGCAAAAGTTCCACGCGATGGTAGGTGGCCGCTTACCAACACGCATCTCCGTCTACCAGGATGAAGAGGTGCAAAGTGTTAACCCCTATTACCAGGAGTTGTTACCGCATTTCCTCACCTCTAAACCCCGGCCGGTTTCCCCCTACTATCCGGCCCTCTCCGAAATCATGCAGGTTAATTTCCACCGGGCGCTGTCGGGCTTGACCAGCGCTGAAGAAGCGATCGCCAACATCGAAAGGGAGATGAAAAAGTTTTATCCTGATTAAAAACCCCGGCGTTTTGGGAGTGAGTAATGATTAACCTTACTAAAGGACGTTCCGGTTTTGACCGCTTAACTTTCCAACGGCAACTGACGATCTTTTTTCTAATCACGGCAGTATTGGCCATGCTTTTCGTCTCGGTGATCGCTTATTTTCAGGCCACAACCGAGTTGGAAAAGAATTTTACG
>Ga0209537_1002006_pt1 | contig 21304 bp, 20 predicted proteins | sample BioPla4DNA1_FD_187698 | JGI IMG/M metagenome (GOLD analysis project Ga0209537, IMG submission 187698) | Biogas fermentation microbial communities from Germany - Plant 4 DNA1 (SPAdes) (version 2) | ecosystem: Engineered > Bioreactor > Anaerobic > Digestate | place: Bielefeld, North... | reverse complement strand
AAAGAACTAATCCTATAGATTAGTTTTATATCTATGCAAAAATATAGATAGATATAGTTTTTGCTATTAATATATTAAGTCTATTTTCTTTTAAATTAGCTTAAAAGAAAATAGACTTTTTTATTTATTTTAATTTTAAAGGGAGAAATTTATATGAAGATTGCAGTTATAAGTGCTATTTTAGAAGAACCAACAAAATGTAACGCAAAATTTAATGAAGTTATTAGTGCCTTTAGGGGAAAAATCAAAGGACGAATGGGGATTCCATTAGAACAGGGAGTATCAGTAGTTTCAGTAGTTGTTATTGGAGAATTAAATGAAATAAACAGCCTAACAGGAAAACTTGGAAATATCGAGGGTGTAACTGTAAAAACAGCTATTGCAAAAAAGGAGGTATAGAGATTAAGGAAAATAATAAAAAATTAAAGACTTAGGGGGATGTAAATGATAATTAAAGATATTATTGATAAGCTTTACCTAGAAAATAATGCTGCTAAGGAGGAGCTTAATTTCCTGCTTGATCATCTAACAGAGGAAGATAAAAAATACTTAATTCAGAAAGCTCATGAAACAAGAATGAGGACCTATGGAGATAAAGTTTATATAAGAGGAATTATAGAATTTACAAACTACTGTAAAAGAAACTGCATTTACTGTGGAATTAGAAGGAGCAATAAGAATGCAGAGAGATATAGATTAACTTTAGAAGATATTGAAGAGTGTGTTGAAATTGGAGATAAACTAGGATATAAGACCTATGTTCTCCAAGGTGGAGAAGACGATTACTATACAGATGAAAAAATGATAGAAATAATAAAAATGATAAAAAGAAAGTATCCAAACAATGCAATTACCCTTTCTTTAGGTGAAAGAAGTTATGAATCATATAAGAAATTATTTGAAGCAGGTGCTGATAGATATTTGCTAAGACATGAAACAGCAACAAAAGAATTATATGAAAGGCTACATCCAGGTAGCAGCTTTGAAAATAGAAGACAATGCCTAAAAAATCTTAAAGAAATTGGATATCAAATAGGGGCAGGCTTTATGGTAGGAATTCCTGGACAAAGAAAAAAGGATTTAGTAAATGATTTGTTATTTATAAAAGAATTAGAACCTGCCATGGTTGGATTAGGTCCATTCATTCCCCATAAGGATACGGTATTTAAAGATGAAAAAGGCGGAACTGTAGAAATGACTACAACAATGCTGGCCTTAGTTAGGCTGCTTTTACCAGATGTACTTCTTCCAGCAACTACAGCCCTTGGAAGCATAGATACTACTGGTAGAGAAAAAGGGATAAAGGCTGGTGCTAATGTGGTAATGCCAAACCTTTCACCTACTAGAGTTAGAGCAAAGTATGATTTATATGATGGAAAGATCTGTACTGGAGATGAAGCTGCAGAGTGCAGAAATTGTATAGAAGGAAGAATAAATAGGGCAGGATTTAAGGTGGAAGTAACAAGAGGAGATAATATTACTTGGAGGCTTAAGCATAAAGGACTCTATGTAGAAGATTATGAAAAGAAAATAAAAACAGATAATATATCCTTAAGTTAAATAGAGAATCTAAGGATTAGTTTATATAAAAATAAAAAATAGAGGTGTTTTAATGTTTATTGATCATGAATATATTGAAAGAATTTTAGAAGAAGCTAAAAATGCAACAAGGGAAGATATTCTTAATGTATTAGAAAAGGCTAAAAAAAGAGATGGTTTATCTTATGAAGATATAGCTATTTTACTACAAGCAGAAGAAAAAGAAGATTTAGATGAAATATTTAAACTAGCAGGGGAAATAAAAGAATCTATATATGGTAAGAGAATTGTAATTTTTGCTCCTTTATATGTAAGTGATTATTGTGTAAATAACTGTGCATATTGTGGTTATAAGAAAAATAATAAATTCCCTAGAAGAAGACTAACAATGGAGGAAGTAGCTCAAGAAGTAAAAATCCTTGAAAAAATGGGCCATAAGAGGCTTGCTTTGGAACTTGGGGAAGACCCAGAAAATGCACCAATTGAATATATTTTAGAATGTTTAGATACAATTTACAAGACTCAAAATGACAAGGGAGAAATAAGAAGAGTAAATGTTAATATAGCAGCTACTACAGAAGAAGAGTATAGAAGGCTAAAGGATGCTAAAATTGGAACTTATATTTTATTCCAAGAAACATACCACAAGCCAACTTATGATAAAATGCATCCAAATTCAATAAAGGGAGATTACAACTATCATTTAACTGCCTTTGATAGAGCAATGAAAGGTGGAATAGATGATGTTGGTGGAGGAGTTTTATTTGGACTAGCTGACCCTAAATTCGAAGTATTAGGACTTATGATGCATAATAAACATTTGGAAGATAGGTTTGGAGTAGGATTCCATACTATTTCAATGCCAAGGCTTAAACAAGCTGAAGGAATGACTTTAAAGCAATTCCCACATTTAGTTGATGATGCTATGTTTAAAAAACTAGTTGCTATTATTAGAATTGCTGTACCATTTACAGGAATCATAATGTCAACAAGAGAAACTCCAGAAATGAGAAGAGAATTATTAAAATATGGAGTATCACAAATTAGTGCAGGTTCAAGTACTGGTGTTGGAGGATATAAAGAAAAAGAAGAGCATGGAGGAGATACACCTCAATTTGAATTGTCTGATGAAAGAACACCAAAGGAAGTTATTAAATCTGTTTTAGATGATGGATATATACCAAGCTATTGTACTGCTTGCTATAGACAAGGCAGAACTGGAGAAAGATTTATGAAGCTTGCAAAGTCTGGTGAAATACAAAATATGTGTGAACCTAATGCAATGACTACCTTATTAGAATTTGCTATAGACTACGGCGATAAAGAAATATTAGAAAAAGCAGAAAAAGTTATAAATACAGAAATGGAAAAGATAAGAAGAGAAGATATTAAAAAGGCACTTAAAAATAATTTAGAAAAATTAAGAGCGGGAGAAAGAGATTTATATTTATAAAAAGGGAGAGAAAAGATGAATTCTACACCAAATGCTAATAGAAAACATATAGCTGTTTATGGAAAAACTAATGCAGGTAAATCTTCATTGATAAATAAGTTTTTAGGACAAGAGTTATCTCTTGTTTCAGAGAAGGCAGGAACAACTACTGATCCAGTGCAAAAAGCTATGGAACTTAGTCCGATAGGTCCAGTTTTGATGATAGATACTGCTGGCTTTGGAGATAATAGTGATCTTGGAGAAAAAAGAATAAAAAAGACTCTAGATATATTAAAAAGGACAGATTTAGCTATTTATATTTTTGACATAAAAGATATAGATTTAGAAGTTTTCAAAGAAGCTAAGAGAAACTTTAAGAAATATAATATCCCCTTTATTGTAGCTATAAATAAAATTGATGAAGCAAATAAAAAGCAGGTAGAGCAGGCTAAGAATATATTTAAAGATGCAATATTTATATCTTCTTATACTGGCCAAGGTGTAGATAACCTCAAAAATAAAATTATAGATATCCTAAAAGAGGGGGAAGAAGAACTTCCTCTTTTGGGAGACCTACTGCCATACAATAGCAAAGTAATAATGGTAGTACCTATAGATTCTGAAGCACCTAAGGGAAGGTTAATATTACCTCAAGTGCAATGTATAAGGGAATGTTTAGACTATGGGATAAAGAGCTATGTTGTAAGGGATACTGAGCTATCTAGTGCCTTAGAAGAGTTAAAAAAGGTAGATCTTGTAGTTACAGATTCTCAGGCTTTTAAGGAAGTGGATAAGATAGTTCCAAAGGATATAAATTTAACTAGTTTTTCAATGCTATTTGCAAGGCAAAAGGGAGATTTTGAAGAGTTTGTAAAGGGAGCCTTATCAATAAAAAATTTAAATAAGGATTCTAAAATTCTTATGGCAGAAAGCTGCACTCACAATGTATCCCACGAAGACATAGGAAGAGTAAAAATTCCTAAATTACTAAATAAATATGTAGGTTATGAATTAAACTATGAATATGCAATATTTCATGATTTTCCTGAAGATATAGGAAAATATGACTTAATAATTCACTGCGGTGCCTGTATGATTAATAGAAAAACTGTTGTAAATAGAGTAAAGATTTCTAAGGAAAAAGGTGTTCCTATAACTAATTATGGAATATTATTAGCCCACTTAAATGGGATTTTAGATAGGAGTTTATCGGTTTTTAGAAAATAATTTTTAAAAGGTATTTATTTTGCACGTTTTAAATGTATAATATAGTTATACAATAATAAGGAGGATTATTATTATGAAAGAACTATTATTAGAAGCGAATAGATGTATAATGTGCAAAAAACCTAGATGTAGAGAACATTGTCCAATTGACACACCAATTCCAGAGGCAATAGCTTTATTTAAAGAAGGCAAAATGGCTGAAGCTGGTGAAATGTTATTTAAGAATAATCCACTAACACAGGTATGTGGAGTTGTATGTCCTCATGAAGATCAATGTAAAGGTAATTGTATAAGAGGAATAAAATCAGAACCGGTAAAATTCTGTGAAATAGAAGAATATGTATCAAGAGTTTATATTGAAAATACAAAGCTTGAAAAGGAAGCTGATATAGACAAAATGGTAGCGGTTGTAGGAGGAGGTCCAGCTGGTATAACGGTAGCCTTTATCTTAGCCCAAAAGGGATATAAAGTTACTATTTTTGAAGCAAACCCTAAACTTGGAGGACTTTTAAGATATGGTATTCCTGAATTTAGATTGCCGAAGGATATAATTGATACCTATGAGGAAAGGCTGATAGAGTTAGGTGTAAGCATAAGACCAAATACCTTAATAGGGCCGGTAGTTACTTTAGATAGATTATTTGAAGATGGATATAAGGCTGTATTTATAGGTACTGGAGTATGGAATCCAAGAGTTTTAAATATTAAGGGTGAATCCTTAGGAAATGTTCACTATGCTATTGATTACTTAAAAACTCCAGAAACATATAGAATTGGAGAAAGAGTTATAGTTATTGGGGCTGGAGATGTTGGAATGGATGCAGCAAGAACAGCTAAAAGAAATGGAGCTAAGGATGTTAGAATTCTTCATTTAAAAGGAATGGATGAAATAACAGCAACAAAGGCAGAATTTGAAGGGGCATTAGAAGATGGAGTAGAAATTGAAACATATAAGGCTCCAATGGAACTTACATTAAAGGGCATTAAATATAAAGAAACTAGAAGTGAAAAGGGTGAAGAGCCTAAGGAAGGATTCTTAGAATGTGATACAATTATTATTGCTATTAGCCAGGCTCCAAAGAACAATATAGTTGCTAATACTACAGGCCTACAAACTGATGATAGAGGTCATATATTAGCAGATGAAGAGGGAAAAACAACTAGAGAAGGAGTATTCTCGGCAGGAGATGTTGTAATAGGAGCTGCAACAGTAGTAAAGGCAGTTGCTAAGGCAAAAGTTGTTGCTGAAGCAATGGATGAATACATGAAAACAATAGAATAAAAGAAATTTACATTAAAAGAGTTTATTACATGTAGTAAGCTCTTTTTTATGAAGAAAGATAAAATGAAAAAAATAGAAATTTATTGTATAATTTACTTAGAAGAGTTTTACAAAGGGGAGAAGAATATGAGAGGCATATATACAACATTAAAGGAATTAACAGAAAATGTAAAATTGAAACTTAGATTAACAGAAATTAATAATGTAGAAATTTTTGATAATCTTCCTTTATCAGAATCCAATATATGTAGAAAAATAAAAATTAAAGATAAATTATATAAGATTTATTTAGAAAAAGATGATATAAAAGCTTTGCCCTTAATAGAATATATACTAAATAAATCAGATATTGAGAATAATATTATAGAAAGAATTTTAGATGAAAAAATACAATGGAGTTCATTAGAGGAATCTGCAATTAATAGGGCAGGTAAAATGATACTTATTGAAAGTGAAAAAATAGATGAGGTTTTAGAGATAGTAAGAGAAACTTACTTAGATGAAGAAATATATATTGGTAAAATATATGACAGAATAATTATTATAGGTAATATAGACTATGAAGATGAATATGCTAATTCTTTAAAAGAAACAATACTTCAAAATATAGCTGTAAAGGCGAAAATTTCAATTAGCTATTTAGATGGAAGCTATAAAGGTTTTAAAAAGGGTTATAAGGATGCTATCTTAGCTTTAAAAATAGGTAATAAGCTTAAAATTAAACCAGAAATATACTATTTAGATAAGATGTATTTAGAAAAATCAATATATAACTTAAAAGAGGAATATTTAGATGAATTAAAGGAAGAATATAAAGATACCTTTAAAGGGTTTAACCATGAATTATTTCAAACCTTAAAAGAGATGCTAAAATGTAATTTATCCTTAACCAAAGCAGCAAAAAATCTTTTTATTCATAGAAATACGCTAATGTATAGAATTGAAAAAATAAAAAAAGAGACAGGCTTTGATATTAGAGACTTTAAGGAAGCTACCTTTTTATATATTATTTATTTAAATAGTAATCGTTAGTGATTTTTAAAATGAGCAGCAATTAGCTGCTCATTTTTTATATATTTTTATTATTCTGCAATATCAATAAAATCAAATTTAGATACATCAAATAAACCCTTATCTGTTATCTTCAAAACTGGTATAACTGGTAATGATAAAAAGGATAAGGTTAAAAATGGATTAAAGTTAATGTCTGGCGCAATATCCTTAATGGAGCAATGAAGATTTTTTAAGTCCTTTACAACATCCGCAGATTTCCTTCCAGTTATTAAGCCACCAATTTCAAGTTGAATAGAAGCTAATACTTCACCATTTTTTACTATTAAAGTTCCCCCATTTAGCTTTTTAATTTCTTCTGCAGCAATAAGCATATCTTCATCATTAGTTCCACAAATAATTAAATTATGGGAATCATGAGCAACAGTTGTGGCTATAGCACCATCTTTTAAATTAAGACCTTTTATTATCCCAAGACCCATATTTCCAGTATTATTATGTCGCTCAATCACAGCAATTTTTAATAAATCTAAATTAGTATCACTTTCGAAATAGTTAGTATTTTTAAGGGTATTAATATCTATTTTAAGATGATTACTTTCAAGTTTATTTGGGTTTATTTCAATAACATTTAAAGTTTTTTTGTTTTTAAGGTTTATTTCTAAATCCTTCTTTGTTAAATTTCTAATATTTACATTTGTTATACTAGGATAAACAAAATCATCATTATAGGATTCGTAAAGCAATCTGTTTTTATATACAACTAAATTACCATTTTTATAAACTGAGTCAATTTTAAAGTTTTCTAAATCTTCCAATATAATAAAGTCAGCAATATATCCTGGAGCAATTGCACCTTTGTTTTTTAAGTTATAAGATTCAGAGGGATTTAAGGTACACATTTGAATTGCTGTTTCTGGAAGAAGACCAGAGGAGATGACCATTCTTATTGAATTATCAATACTTCCATTAATAATTAAATCATCTATATGCTTATCATCGGTACATAAGCAAATTCTTCTGCTATTATAAATTGAAGCGGCTTTAATTAGTTCTTTTAAGTTCTTTGCTACAGAACCTTCTCTCATATGAACATACATGCCTCTTCTTAACCTTTCAACTACTTCATCAGCTGTAATTGATTCATGATCAGTTAAAATATTTGCAGCAGCATAGGTGTTTAACATATCATTAGTAAATCCTGCACAATGGCCATCTATAATATGACCTGTTGACTTTGCATCCCATAATTTATTTATCATATTTTCATCACAGTTTAAAACAGCAGGGAAGTTCATAACCTCAGCGAGGCCCAATACATTTTTTTCTTTATAGAAGGGTAGTAAGTCTTCTCTTTCTAGTACTGCTCCTGAAGTTTCAAAGGATGTTGCTGGAACACAGGAAGGAAGCATAAAATAAAAATCAAAGGGTATATCCTTTGACAAATCCATCATGAGTTTAATTCCTTTTGTACCAAGTACATTAGCAATTTCATGAGGATCAACAATAGCAGATGTAATTCCATGAAGTAATGCAGCTTTCGAATATTCTTTAGGAGTTACTAATGAGGATTCAATATGGGTATGGGCATCTATTAATCCTGGGCATATATATTTGTTTGTTCCATTAATTTCAACAGCCCCCTCATAATCTCCAAATCCAACAATAACCCCATTTTTAATAGCTACATTATCTTTAAAGGAACTGTTTTGAAATACGTCTATAATAGTTATATTTTTAATAACTAAGTCACATACTTCAGCTTTACTTGCAGCTTTAATTTGAGATATAAAATTTTCTTTGTTCATAATCCACCTCTGCGTATATTTAGAAAGATATTTCAATAATTATAATTAATCTGGTACAAATTGTCAAATGTCTAATTCACCATTTCTACCCTAACATAATATAATAAATTTAGAAAAATGTTTTAATTTGGAGAAAATATGAAGAGAAAAATAATATTACTAGGTATGTCAGATGAAATATTAGTTTATTTAATAAAATATTTTAAATTAAATAATTCTGAAATATATCTTGTTCTAAGCAAAGATGAAGAAACTCCATTACTTAATGAAATTGAAAAAGATGTAGTAGTTGTAAAGATAGACAATAATTTAAATCAAATTAAGGTGCTGTTAAAATCGGTAGACCCAGATATAATATATAATTTTTATGGAAGTTGTACCGAGAGCAATAATGAAATTGAAAATTTAGTGGAAAATACTTACTTGCGAACAATATTATTTTTAGAAGTTCTAGCACATTTTAATAGGATAAAGTTTGTTAATTTAATAAATAGGGATATAAAATTTAATGATAAAACCCTATTAGAAATCTATAAAGTAATTGAAAGTCTAATAATTGAGAAAAGTGAATATTATAAGAATTATTACAGCACAAATGTAATTACTAAATATAGAAGTGGAGATATTAATGCAGATTTTGAAGGGATTTTAGAAATATAGTAAGGTTCCCTATATGTGTATTTATAATGTTTTTTGCACTTTAATAGATTTTAGTATATATTTTAAGTGTAAGTTACTTAAATTAGGGGTAGGAGCACTAGAATGAAAACATTAGTAAAAAATCAACTAAAAAGAATGGAGTTATTTAAAAACTTAAATCAAGATACTATAGATGCATTAGCTGAAATAGGGGAATGTAGATGTTATTTAAAAGAAAGTCATATTTTTAGAGATAAAGAAAAGATTAATAAAATTTATATAGTTTATAGTGGAAAAGTGGCTTTATATAAATTAAATGAATCAGCTCAAAAGAAAATTATCTTTATTTTAGATAAAAATACTGTTATTAATGCAGTGGTTTTAGATGACTTGCCTGCATCTATAAATTGCGAAGTTTTTGAAGAGGCAGAAATATTATCCTTTGATAAGATGAAGTTTGAAGAGGTTATGAAGAAAGATTTTGAACTTACAAAGATAATTATTTCATCTTTAAGTATAAAAGTGAGAAGGCTATATAGACAGTTAAAAAATTCTACTCCTTTAAAGGTAGAAAAGAAAGTGGCTGCAAAGCTATGGAAGTTATGTAAGGACTATGGTAAGGAAGTTGAAGAAGGTACATTAATAGACTTAAAAATAAGTATAGTTTATTTAGCAGATATGTTTGGAACTTCAAGAGAAACAATGTCTCGAGCCCTAAAGGCTTTACAAGAGAAAGATTTAATTATATACAGAAAAAAGAGAATAATAGTAATAGATAGGGATAAAATAGTTAAGTTTTTTAAAGGACTTAATAGTTAATAGTAGATTTTATATAAAACCGTGATGAATATCACGGTTTTTATTTCTTTTTGGATGTATAATTTTTAACAGTGTATTGTGATAAAAATAACAATATTAAGGAGGATATTAAATGTTTAATGAAGAGATTAATAAGGTTGCCTCGGGAGCAAAGGCAAAGGTAGAATTATTAAAAACTAATAAGACTGGCTATTTTATTAGTTCAATGTTAGCTGGAATTTATGTTGGAATTGGAATTATGTTAATTTTTACAATTGGAGGATTGTTAAGTTCAGCTAACTCTCCTGCAGGTAAAATTGTTATGGGATTATCATTTGGCATAGCCTTAAGTTTAGTTATATTTGCGGGAGCAGAATTATTTACGGGAAATAATTTTATAATGGCTATTGGGGCATTAACAAAAGCAGTTTCTTGGTTAGAGGCAGTTAAGATATGGATAGTAAGTTTTATTGGAAACTTACTTGGCTCAATACTTGCAGGATTAATGTTTGTTCAAGCTGGATTAGCTTCTGGATCAACGGGAGAATTTATAGCAAAAACAAGTGCTGTAAAGATGTCACTACCTGCAAATGAATTATTTTTTAGGGCCATGTTTTGCAACATGCTAGTATGCTTAGCCATATGGTGTAGCTTTAAATGCAAGGAAGAGACAGCTAAATTGATAATGACATTTTGGTGTTTATTTGCCTTTATAACTATTGGTTTTGAGCATAGTATTGCTAATATGACTTTACTAACAATAGGACTTGCAGCTCCTTTTGGTCAAGCAGTAAGTATTGGAGGATATATTTATAATATTTTAATAGTCACTCTAGGTAATATGGTTGGAGGAATTTTCTTATTGGCAGTACCTTATTACATAATATCTAGAAAGAAAAAAATAAACTAAGAGGTGTTTAAAATGGGATACAAGCTTAAAGTAGAAGAATTTAATAATGGATTAAAGGAGTTATCAAAAAAATATAAAATCTTTGCACCAAAGGTTTTAGAAGGAAAGGGAAGTTTTTCAGATACAGATGTAGTTAGATATGCTGAAATATCAAAAATAGAAGAAATAGAATTTAATAAGAAATCACAATTTTCATATAAAGAAGTACTACTTCCAATAACTCAAACCTTATTTTTCTTTACAGAAAATGAAGTAAAAGAACCAGAAGTTGATGAAAAATCAATATTAATATTTTTAAGAAGTTGTGACATACATTCTTTAAAAAGAATAGATAACATTTATTTAAAAAATAAATTTGAAGACCCTTACTACAAAAGATTAAGAGAAAAGGCTAAATTCATATTAATAGGCTGCGAAAAGAGCTTTAATAATTGTTTTTGTGTAAGTATGGGAACAAATAAAACAGATGAATATAATGCTTATATTAAGCAAAGTGGAGAAGAAGTTTATCTAGATATTAAAGATGAGGAATTTGATGAAATCTTTAAGTCATTAAGTAATGAAGAATTATATGTAAGCCCAGACTTTGTTGAAGATAATGAAATTCAAGTTAATATACCAGATAATTTAGAGTTAAAGGTTATGAAGTCAGCCATGTGGGATGAATACTCCGAAAGATGTATAGCCTGCGGTAGATGTAACTTTGTGTGTCCAACATGTACATGCTTTACTATGCAGGATATATTCTATAAGGATAATGGCAAAGTTGGAGAAAGAAGAAGGGTATGGGCTTCATGTCATGTAGATGGATATACAGATATGGCAGGTGGACATAGCTTTAGAAAAGATAAAGGACAAAGAATGAGGTTTAAAGTTCTTCATAAGGTATATGATTACAAAAAGAGATGGGGCTATCATATGTGTGTAGGCTGTGGAAGATGTGATGATATATGTCCACAATATATATCTTTCTCAAATTGTGTGAATAAATTAGAAAAGGCTATGGATGAGGTGACTAAAAATGACTAAGAATGAATATTTACCATTTATATCAGAAATATTAGATGTTATTGAACATACAGAAATAGAATATACTTTTAGAATGGAATTTAGAGGAGATGTTAAGCCAGGTCAGTTTTTTGAAGTTTCTATTCCTAAATTTGGTGAAGCTCCTATATCAGTAAGTGGAATTGGTGAAAACTATGTAGATTTAACTATTAGAAGAGTTGGTAAGGTTACAGATGAAGTGTTTAACAATTATGTAGGAGATAAACTATTTTTAAGAGGACCTTATGGTAATGGTTTTGATATAGAAAACTATAAGGGAAAGGAAGTAATAGTAGTTGCCGGTGGTACAGGCCTTTCACCAGTTAGGGGAATTGTAGATTATTTCTCTAATAACAGGGAGGATTGTAAAAACTTTACCCTTATTTCAGGCTTCAAATCTCCAAGGGATATATTATTTAAAGAAGATATAAAAACTTGGGAAGAAAATATAAATCTAATACTAACTGTTGATGGAGCAGAAGAGGGATATGAAGGAAATGTTGGCCTTGTAACTAAGTATATTCCTGAACTTAATATAGAAGATAAGGAAAATGTACAAGTTATTGTAGTTGGGCCGCCTATAATGATGAAGTTTGCTGTATTAGAGTTTTTAAAATTAGGAATCAAGGAAGAAAATATATGGATATCACAAGAAAGAAAAATGTGTTGTGGTATAGGTAAATGTGGCCACTGTAAAATAGATGACACATATATTTGCCTAGAGGGACCTGTATTTAACTATTCAAAGGGAAAAAATTTAATTGACTAGGGGGGAAGCACTATGGATACAAATACTATGGACATAAATGTTAGAGAACTTAGAAGAAATGCTTTTAGAGTTACAAAGGAAAGGGGAATAACATCTTCAAGAATAAGGGTTCCAGGCGGATTCTTAAAGGCAGAGTATTTGGGCTTAATTCAAGAAGTTGCTGATAAATATGGTGATGGAACAGTTCATATAACAACTAGACAAGGTTTTGAAATTCTAGGAATAGATATGAAGGATATACCAAAGGTTAACGCTATGTTACAACCTATAATAGAAGGTTTAGAAATTAATCAAGAAGTTCCAGGAAAGGGATATTCAGCAGCAGGAACTAGAAATGTATCAGCATGTATAGGAAATAAGGCTTGTCCTTTTGCTAATTATAATACAACAAACTTTGCTAAGAAAATAGAAAAAGCAGTATTTCCAAATAATCTACATTTTAAAATAGCTTTAACAGGATGTGCTAATGATTGTATTAAGTCTAGAATGCATGACTTTGGAATAATAGGAATGACAGAACCACAATTTGATAAAGATAGGTGTGTATCTTGTGGAGCTTGCATTAAAGCATGTTCAAAAAAATCAACAGGTGCCCTTCGTGGAGAAAATTATAGACCTGTTAGAAATCATGATAAATGTATAGGATGCGGTCAATGTGTTATTAGCTGCCCAACAGGTGCTTGGTCAAGAAGTAAGGAAAAATATTATAGATTAGCTATTATGGGGAGAACAGGAAAGAAAAACCCAAGATTAGCAGAAGATTTTATAATATGGGTGGATGAAGAAAGTATAATAAAAATAATACAAAATACTTATAAATACGTTGAAGAATATATTTCTAAGGATGCTCCTGAAGGAAAGGAACATATAGGCTATATTATTGATAGAACAGGCTTTATGGAATATAAAAAGTGGGCCCTTGAAGGAGTAGAACTTTCAGATAAGGCTATTCTTAAAGAAAACATTTATTGGAGTGGAATAAAGTACTAAAAAATAGTTCAGCTTTTTTAATGTACAATGCAGAAAGTAGAATCTACAATGAAGGATGTTGTGCGCATAAAACTTACAATATATTTTGTGTGCAGCACTTTTAAAAGTTCTTGAGGATTTTTTCCTCAATTCTGCATTGTGTATTATTATGCTTGGAAAAATTTATATAGTTAAAAGAAGAACTACTAGGCCTTAGTGTTATTGTTTTTGAGTACAGTGATTTAATCAAAATTCTTGGCAGAGTAGTTTTTATATTTATACCTTTCTAAAAGTGTAAAATGTTTATTAAAGGAGCAGAATGGGTTAAAATATAATAATAGGGATAAATGACAGTAAAAAAGTTAGGAGTAGTATTATGATTCAACTTTTAGGAATTAGGAAAAATATTGGGGTGAAAATAAGGGAAAAACTTGCTATATCTCAAAAGAAAAGGGAAGAATATACAAAGAAGCTCCTTGAGTATTTTGATGAAGTTGTTATTTTGAGTACTTGTAATAGAACAGAAATTTATTTTAATGGTTCTTTGAAGGAGGAAGAAGGATTAAAAAAGATTTTTGAGATATTAGGTTGGGATATAGAATTAAAGGAAGCCTGTTTTTATTTAGAGGAAAAAGGCGCTGTAAGGCATTTAATGGAGGTAGTTTGTGGTTTTCACTCAAGAATATTAGGGGAGGATCAAATACTTGGGCAAATAAAAGAAGCATATTTTTCAGCCTGCAAAATAGGTGCAGTTAAAAATGAGCTTCAAAGACTATTTCAGGAAGCTATAACATGTGGGAAAAAATTTAGAACAGAAGGAAAGCTTTATGAAATTCCTGTATCTTCTGCTTCTATAGCGGTAAATGAGGCTATAAATAAAGGTGCTAAAAATATTATGGTTATAGGCTACGGAGAAGTTGGAAAGCTTGTATTTAAATATGCTCTTTCGAACAATATAAATGAGCTGAACTTAATAGTAAGGAATGTAGAAAAGATCCAAGGCATAGAAGATAAGAGGGTTAAAGTTATTAATTATCAAGAAGGAAGAAAAATAATCAATGATATGGATGCTGTAATCTCCTGTACCTCAGCTCCCCATTTAATTATTGAAAAGGAGCATATTAATGAAGAGGGGAAAAAACTAATAATTTTTGACTTAGCCCTACCTAGAGATATAGATGAAAAAATTAAAGATTTTAAGAGAATAGAACTTTATGATATAGACGATATTAGTTCAATGGATGATGAAAATAAGAAAATAAGAAAAGAAAGAATGGAAGAGTTTAGATCTATAATAAATAAATACATAGATGATTATCTTAACTGGAAAAGCATAAAAGAGATTTCACCTATTATACAAAAAATTAAGGAAAATAGTAATGATATTGTAGAGAAAAGAGAAACCACTTTAAAGAATAAGTGCAATGATAAAAAAGATATAGAAATTGCCAATAGGCTTATTAAAAGTACCTCAGATTATTATGTTAATAGGGCAATTGAGGTTTTAAAGGAAGAAAAATTAAAAGGGCAGGAAGAAGAGTGTATAAGGATATTAGAGAAGATATTTATAAAGAAAAATTAGTCTATACCTATCTTTCCTTTATATCACAAAAGCTAAGGGTAGGTATAATAGGAGGAGGGAAGGCAGGATACCTTAAGTCTAAGAGCTTTCTATCAAGGGGGTGTAGAGTTGAGGTATTATCCATAAATTTTATAGATGAATTCTATAGCTTAAAAGATATTAAACTTATTAAAGGGGAATATAAAAAAGAGTTTATTAAAGATAAGCATTTAATAATAATAGCCACAGATGATAATAATAAAAATTTAGAGATAAAAAGGGACTGTGATGAAGAATTTAAAATATACATATTTACATCTAATTTTTTAGAAGGAATGGCTGTAACACCAGTTCAAGGAGAATTAAATAATATAAGTTTTGCCCTAAGCACCAAGGGGGCTAATCCAAAGGGATCCTTAATTTTAGAAAGTAAAATTTATTCCCTGTTAAAAAATTATGATGATTTTATAGGATATTCTTCATGTCTAAGAGAAAAAGCAAAATTAATCAAAGAAAATAAAAGTCAGATTATAACTTTCATATGCAGTGAAGATTTTAAATATATTTATGAAAAGGGAAAAGATAAAGTAGTAATGGAACTATTTTTTGGTAAAGAAATAGTAAGTAAATTATATTAATGTTTTATAGGAGATACTTATGAATTTAATTATTGCAACAAGAAAAAGTAAATTAGCTCAAATTCAAGCAGATATAGTAATTAATCTTATTAAAGAAAAGCATAATATTAATTCTGAAAAAATGCTGATAGTTACAGAAGGAGACAGAAGACTGGATGTAACCCTAGATAAAATAGGTGGCAAGGGAGTCTTTGTTAAGGATATTGAACATGCACTATTAAGTAAAAAGGCCCATGGAGCAGTGCATAGTATGAAGGATGTACCCTTTCAGTTGGCAGAAGATTTTGAAATAGTAGCAATACCTGAAAGAGAAGATATTAGAGATGTATTTATATCAAGGGATGGAAGAAAATTTCAAGATTTAAAAAAGGGTGCAGTTATAGGAACGAGCAGCATAAGAAGGGCTGCAATGCTAAAAGCTATGAGAAATGATTTAAATATAGTTCCAATTAGGGGAAATGTACAAACAAGACTTGAAAAGATGGAAAAGGAAAATATGAATGGAATAATCTTAGCAGCAGCTGGATTAAAAAGATTAAAATTAGAGAGCATAATAACAGATTATTTTGATCCAAAAATATTCTTACCTGCAATAGGACAAGGGGCCATAGGAATAGAAGCCCTAAAAGAGGGTGAATATAATAGCTATTTAAGAAGTTTAGATAATAAGACTGCAAGGATTACAGTAGAGGCTGAAAGAAGTTTTATGAGAAAGCTAAATGGAAATTGTAGCAGTGTAATTGGCGTTTATTCAGAAATAAAAGACAAGGACTTATATATGATAGGGATCTTTGATGTAGGTGGAAAAATAGTTAAAAAAGATATATTAGGTAATAAGGACAATAATATAGAGTTAGGTTTAAAACTTGCAGAAAAAATATTGAAAGGATAAACAGCGGTGAGTAAAGTTTATATAATTGGCACAGGACCAGGAGATGAAGAATTATTAACATTAAAGGCAGTTGAAGTTCTAAAAGAATGTACAGCTGTCCTATATGATAGATTAGTTTCAAATAATATATTAAATTACTTAAATGAAAATTGTGAAATATATTACTGTGGTAAAGAACCAGGATGCCATTACAAAAGCCAAGATGAAATAAATAAAATTTTAGTAAGCCTCGCTAAAGAAGGGCATATAGTTGGAAGAATTAAAGGGGGAGACCCTTATGTTTTTGGAAGAGGTGGAGAAGAGGTTCTTTCCCTAATTGAAGAAGATATAGAGTTTGAAGTAATTCCAGGAGTAACTTCGCCAATATCAGTATTAAATTATGCTGGAATCCCAATAACTCAAAGGGAAATAGCTCAAAGCTTTCATATAGTTACAGGAATGACGGCAAGTAAATCAAATATAAATTGGGAGGCAATATCTAAAGAAAAGGGTACCTTAGTTTTTATGATGGGGTTAAATAAATTAGGAAGCATAATAGAAAACCTAATAAGTAATGGAAAAGACATAAATACTAAAGTAGCAGTAGTAATGAGGGGAACTTCTTCCAAGCAGAAAAAGGTAGTTGGAACTTTAAAAAATATAGAAGCAAAAGTTAAAGAAGCTAAATTAAAGTCACCTTGTATAATTGTTATGGGAGATGTTGTAGAATTAAATAATAAATTAAATTGGTATGAAAGAAACCCCCTTTTTGGTTTAAATATATGTATAACAAGATCAAAGGAACAGTCCCTTAATTTGAAGAAAAAGCTAAGAAGATTAGGGGCAGAAGTAACAGAAATAAATTCTATAAAAATACAAGAAACTAAAGAAAATTTAGATGCTGTAAAGAATAGGTTAGGTGATTATGATCATATAATATTAACCTCAGTAAATGGAGTTAAGGTATTTTTTAATTATTTAATAGAAAATAAAATTGATATTAGGACTATTAAAGCCAAGTTTTCAGTAATTGGGAAAGGAACTAGGAAGGCCTTAGAAGAAAGAGGAGTAAGAAGCTTTATTATGGGCAAGGATTTCCTTGCAGAAGGCTTGTTTGAAGAGTTAAAACCTCATTTAACTGAGGGGGAAAAGGTATTAATACCTTGTTCTTCACTAAGCAGGGAATATTTAAAAGAAGAAATTGAAAAATTAGGCTTATATGTGGATAAAATACACACATATAATACAATCTGTGGTGAAGTAAAAAATAAAAGGGTTTTTGAAGAAGTTGATTTTGTTTTATATACCAGCCCTAGTACTGTAAACAATATGATAAATATGTTTAGTGTAGAAGAAATAAAATCAAAGTTTAGCATAGCAATTGGACCACAAACATATAAGGCTTTAAAAGAAAAATCTATAGAAGCTCATGTTTGCAAAGAACATTCAGAAGAGGGGTTCTTAAAGGAAATAATTGAAATATACAATAATTATAAGAAAGAGTGAAGAAAATGATAAGAAGAGGAAGACGATTAAGAGCTAATGCGGCAATAAGGGATTTAGTAAGAGAAAATAAAGTAAATAGCAGTGATTTTATTTTTCCTATTTTTGTTGTTGAAGGAGAAAATATAAAAAGAGAAATAAGTTCTATGGAAGGGAACTATCATTGGTCAATAGACAGGCTGCCTGAAATTATAAAAGAAATAGAAGAACATAAGATAAGAGGTGTTATTATTTTTGGGCTGCCAAATCATAAAGATGAATGTGGCTCAGAAAGTTTTAATGATGATGGAATAGTTCAAAAAGCAGTAAGAAAAATAAGAGAAATTACAAATAACCTATATATAATTACAGATGTTTGTATGTGTGAATATACCAGCCATGGCCATTGTGGAATATTAAGTGATAATGATGTAAATAATGATAAGACTTTAGAAATATTAGGTAAAATAGCCTTATCCCATGCAAGGGCAGGAGCTCATATGGTTGCCCCATCAGATATGATGGATGGAAGAATTGGGCATATAAGAAATGTACTAGATGAAAATGGCTATGAAAATGTTGCTATAATGAGCTATGCTGCTAAGTACTCATCACATTTTTATGGCCCCTTTAGGGAAGCAGCTAATTCGGCTCCTCAATTTGGAGACAGAAAAACTTATCAAATGGATCCCGCCAATTCAAAGGAGGCACTAAAAGAAATAGAATGGGATGTAAAGGAAGGGGCAGATGTAGTTATTGTTAAGCCGGCCATGTCTTATTTAGATATTGTAAGAGCTGTGAAAGATAAAATTAATATACCAATTTGCGCCTATAATGTTAGTGGAGAATATGCCATGGTAAAGGCAGGAGCTAAGGCAGGCCTTATAGATGAAAGGGGAGTAGCTTTAGAAATGTTACTTTCAATGAAGAGGGCAGGAGCAGACATGATAATAACTTATTATGCTTTAGAGGCAGCAAGGTGGTTAAAGGAGGATTAAATATGGATAACAAAACAATATTTTATGAATCAACAAAATATATGCCTGGTGGAGTAAACTCCCCAGTTAGGTCTTATAAAAACATTGGAATAACTCCTCCTGTTATAAAGAGCGGAAAAGGTGCAGTTATCATAGATGAGGAAGGTAAGGAATATATAGATTTTGTATTAGCTTGGGGGCCCATGCTTTTAGGCCATAGTGATGAGGATGTAGTAAGGGCTATAAAAGAAACAGCTGAAAATGCAATAGCTTTTGGAGCACCTACTAAGGCTGAATTAGAAATGGCAAAGTTCTTATGTGATAACCTAGAAAATATTGAAATGGTTAGAATGGTTAACTCAGGTACAGAAGCAACTATGAGTGCAGTAAGACTAGCAAGGGGTTATACTAAAAAAAATAAAATAATAAAATTTGCTGGATGTTATCATGGCCATTTTGATGGTTTTCTAGTGGAAGCAGGTTCTGGTGTATTAACAAATAGTATTCCAGGATCTCCGGGGGTTCCAACTGATAATATAAAAAATACCTTAATTGCAGAATATAATAATATTGAAAATCTTAAAGAATTATTTGATAAATACGGTGATGATATTGCTTGTGTGGTAATAGAGCCTGTTGCAGGAAATATGGGGGTTATAAAGGCAGAAGAAGAATTTATGGAAGCTTTAAGGGAGCTTTGTGATAAATATGGTGCTCTTTTAATATTTGATGAGGTTATGAGCGGCTTTAGAGTAGCCTTTGAAGGGGCTCAAAGTTTGTATAGGGTTAAGCCTGATTTAGTAACTTATGCAAAGATAATGGGAGGAGGGCTTCCTTGTGGGGCCTATGGAGGAAAAAAAGAAATAATGGAACATTTAGCTCCATCAGGTGACGTATATCAAGCAGGTACTATGTCTGGAAATCCTATTGTTATGGCTGCTGGGTTAGCTACTTTAAGTAAAATAAAGAAAAATAGAGAAGAATACTATAATAAAATAAACTGCTTAGGAGATAAGTTAGAAAAAGGTTTATTAAAAATAGCAAGAGAAAAAGGAATTCCTTTAGTAATAAATAGGTGTGGAGGGATGTTTACTTTATTCTTTACTAAGTTAAAAGAAGTAAAAACTTATAATGATGTTAAAACCTGTGATTCAGAAATTTTTATAAAGTACTTTAAACATATGCTGGCTAATGGAATTAATATAGCTCCTTCTCAATTTGAAGCAATATTTTTAAGTGCTGCTCATACAGAAGAACATGTAGCTAAATTCCTAAAGACATTTAGTACTTTTGAATTATAAATAGAGAGCTAAATTTATGTTGAAAGCAATAATAATTGTTTCCTTTGGAACAGCTGATTTAAGGGGAATAAAAGAATTAGAAAAGTTTGAAGAAGAAATAAAGGAAAGTACAAGAAATAAATATTATGTTTGCAAGGCCTTTACATCAAAGCTACTATCTAAGGCTGTATTAAATAAATATGATAAAATTGTCCCAACATTAGAAGAGCTTTTAGTCAATCTAAATAATGAAGGTTATAAGGAAGTATATATACAGCCCCTTTATATAATTGAAGGAAAGGAATACTTAGGTATAAAAAAAGTTGTAGAAGAGTATATTCATTACTTTTCAAAAATTCTTTTAGGAAATGCTTTTATGAGTAAGAAAGAAGATAAATTAAAAAAATCCTTTAATTTAATATTTACTGTTACTAAAAAAGATTTATCGAAAACTGACAATATAGTTTTGGTTGGCCATGGCTCTAAAAGTGCTGATACAGAAATCTATAATACCTTAAAAGAATTCTTTGTAAAAAATGGATATAAAAATATATATGTAGGTACCTTAGAGGGAAAAATTAAAAAGGAAGAAGTTCTAAATCAATTAATAAAGAATAATATAAAAAATCTAACCATAATTCCAATATTTATGTTGCAAGGAAAACATATAAAAAGAGATGTTTTTGGCGAAAGTAATTCATGGGAGTCCTTAATAAAAGAACATAATATAAAAGTGAAAAGCATTAAAAAATCCCTTTTAGAATATGAAGAAATAAGAAAATACTATATTAATGAAATAAAGTTAAACCTAAATAAAGAATCATTTTAAAAAATAAAATTTAATAAAAAAGTTAAATTATAGAAATAAAAACTGTGAAAACTATCACAGTTTTTATTTTTTTGTGTATAATCTTTAAGAGTCGCTGTATAAATATAGCAATTATTAGGGGGAGACATTATGTATAATGAGGAAATTAACAAAGTAACATTGGCAGCAAGGGATAAAATAGAATTATTAAATAACAATAAAATAGGATACTTTATTAGTTCAATCTTGGCTGGTA
>Ga0209537_1002001_pt1 | contig 21327 bp, 24 predicted proteins | sample BioPla4DNA1_FD_187698 | JGI IMG/M metagenome (GOLD analysis project Ga0209537, IMG submission 187698) | Biogas fermentation microbial communities from Germany - Plant 4 DNA1 (SPAdes) (version 2) | ecosystem: Engineered > Bioreactor > Anaerobic > Digestate | place: Bielefeld, North... | reverse complement strand
AGTTCATCAAGATAACCGATTTTTTCAATAGTCTTATGTTTAACTTTGCCGTTGATGCGGTACCCATGGACGAAAGACAGGAATATCCTACCGTTGCTTCCTTTACTTTGTTTAAGGAAAATAGTAATCACCTCCACGGGATAATTATAGCATATTATACAACATTAGACAACATCAAAATCCAAAAATATTGACATAAAAAAAGCCCGAAAAATCGGGCTTTATAGCATGTTTTTTATTAATGTAGCTGCGAGACAACCGGGAGTCGAACCTGCGACACACGGTTTAGGAAACCGCTGCTCTATCCTCTGAGCTACGGGGCCGAAGCATTTTTATTCTAACATGGACCGCAGTAGATTTCAAGGGGGTAGCGTCTTTTTTAATAATCTTTGCTGAAAACAGCACTTACGTGCGGTGTTTCGGCTTGGTTTCGGCTTTTGTGATCGCTTTTTGTGATCGGGGTCTTGACATTAGAAAAAGTTTTGGTATACTAAAATTACAATTAAACAACTTTGACGGGCCCACGTAGCTCAGCAGGTAGCAGCGCATCCATGGTAAGGATGAGGTCACCGGTTCGATCCCGGTCGTGGGCTCCATTTTTTTGCCCTTTTTGCGGAAAAACTATCCTGAAACGCTGAAAATACCAGTGAGATAGATGGAAAGTCGAGTTTCTCGGCTGCTTGACAGTTTTGGTAAGATATGATAAATTTTAATAGTGACTTTATGCGTCCCGAGCATGGGCGTAGTTGGGGGTGGAAAAATGCGTGTGGCGATAACCTTAGCTTGTGACCAGTGCAAAAGAAGAAACTACAGGACCAATAAAAACAAGAAGCAGACTGATCGCCTGAGTTTAAAGAAGTATTGTAAATTCTGCCACCAGCATACTCTGCATAAAGAAACGCGGTAGGGGCGTAACAAATAACAAGGAGTGAACGCCATGGCCGGGACTGCTGCAACCCGTAACCGATTCAGCTTGGTCAAGTTTCTGCGCGAAGTCAGAAGCGAAATGCGCAAAGTGACCTGGCTCAATCGCGATGAGCTTAAAACTTATACATGGGTTGTTATTTTCATTGTCGCTATCGTGGCTGTGTTTATCGGAGCTGCTGACTGGGTGTTCGCAAAGCTCTTGGGAGCTTTGGGAATACTGGGGGTGTAAGCCCGCAAAATGGAAGAGAGAAAATGGTTTGTAATCCATACCTACTCCGGTTATGAGAACAAAGTCAAGGCTAATATAGAACACAGAGCCGAAACCATGGGTTTGAAAGACAAGATCTTTCAAATTTTAATTCCCATGGAAGAAGTACTGGAGTTCAAGGGTGGCAAGGAGCGCTTAGTCCAGAAGAAGATCTTCCCGGGCTACGTGCTGATTGAGATGATCCTCACCGACGCATCCTGGTCCTTGGTCCGCAATACCCCTGGTGTTACAGGTTTCGTTGGCTCAGCCCACAAACCAACACCTTTGGGCGAAAAAGAAATCAGCAGCATTCTTCAGCGCTTGGGCATTGAAGAGCCGAGGCCCAGGGTGGACTATGAGGTGGGCGACAAGGTCAGGGTCGTCCGCGGCCCATTCCAGAATTTTGAAGGTGAAGTTGAAGAGATCAATCCGGAACGCGGCAAACTTAAAATTACAGTTACAATGTTTGGTCGCGAAAATACACCGATAGAACTTGATTATGTGCAAGTTGAGAAGATAGACTAGAAAACGGGGTGAAAAGGGAAAATGGCCAAAAAAGTCGCGGCAATTATTAAGCTCCAATGCGAAGCTGGCAAAGCAACACCTGCGCCACCAGTTGGTCCTGCTCTCGGACAGCATGCTGTGAATATCATGGAGTTCGTGAAAAGCTTCAACGAGCGGACAGCTAGCCAGGCTGGCATGGTGATTCCAGTAGAGATTACAGTCTACGAGGACCGCTCCTTTACATTCATCACCAAAACTCCGCCAGCTGCAATTCTGCTTAAGAAAGCTGCCAAACTGGACAAGGCTTCAGGCGAACCCAACCTGAACAAGGTAGGGAAGGTAACCAAGGCTCAGGTCAAAGAGATTGCAGAGCTGAAGATGCCAGACCTGAACGCAACAACCGTCGAGGCAGCTATGCGGATGATCGAGGGCACAGCTCGCAGCATGGGAATAGTTGTAGAAGGATAATTAAATTGTGGGAGGCTACAAGGCCGAACGTACCACAGGAGGGATTTAGATGGCAAAGAGAGGAAAAAGGTATCAGGAGCTGGTGAAGGATTTCAACCGAGAAACCTTTTACGAACCAGCAGAAGCGCTGGCCATAGTGAAAGAAAAGGCCAACGCCAAATTCGATGAAACAGTTGAAGTAGCAGTTCGTTTGGGTGTGGATCCGAGACATGCTGACCAGCAGATCCGGGGAACAGTGGTTCTGCCCCACGGTACTGGACGGCAAGTCCGAGTGCTGGTTTTCGCAAAAGGCGAAAAAGCCAAAGAAGCAGAAGCTGCAGGAGCAGACTTCGTGGGAGCAGAAGATTTAGCCGAAAAGATTCAGGGCGGCTGGACAGATTTCGATGTAGCAGTTGCCACCCCTGACATGATGGGCGTCGTTGGGAGACTTGGTAGAATTTTAGGACCCAGAGGTTTAATGCCAAACCCCAAAACCGGCACAGTTACAATGGAGATTGAGAAAGCGGTACGGGAAATCAAAGCAGGTAAAGTTGAGTACAGAGTGGACAAGGCTGCTATAGTTCACGTGGGAATTGGCAAAGCATCCTTTTCTCTGGAACAACTGCAGGACAACTTCCGGACCCTGATGGACGCGATTGTGAAAGCAAAGCCCCCCGCAGCAAAAGGAACCTATTTGAGGAAGATAGTTCTCTCTTCAACCATGGGACCTGGCGTACGGGTTAATCCTAACTCAATCTTTGATTAGGAAATAGAATATTGCCAGAGACAGCAGGCGGAGCTCGCTCCTTAATCTGTACCTGCCGAGGCAGCTAAAGACCATAATTTCATTATGGGATTAGTGTGCCTTGATCTGGTGATCAGGGCATTTTTGTTATAGGAAGGGGGAGAAGGATGGCTAGACCCGAAAAAGTGGCAGTAGTCGAGGAAATAGCTGAGAAACTATCCAAAAGCCAACTGGCGGTCCTCACAGATTACCGCGGCCTCAACGTGAAAGACATCACAGAACTCCGGAAAAAGCTCAGAGAAGCAGGGGTCGAGTATAAAGTGGTCAAGAACACCTTGACAACTTTGGCAGCCCGCAAGCTCGAGCTCACAGATCTTGAGCCGCACCTTGTGGGACCCACTGCTGTAGCTTTTGGCTACGACGATCCAGTAGCACCTGCCAAGATCTTAAGCGACTTTGCCCAAGAGCATAAAGAGCTTGAGCTGAAGGTGGGAGTGCTGGAAGGCAAGGTAATCGATGCTGAAGCGCTAAATGATTTAGCCAAGCTGCCAAATCGGGAAGTGCTATTGGCAATGCTGCTAGGCGCAATGCAAGGACCTATTGGCGGCTTTGCCCGGGTGCTTGCAGGGCCCATCACAGGTTTTGTGAGAGTGCTTGATCAAATCAGAGAACAAAAAGAACAAGCTTAAAAAGGAGGATTTTTAAAATGACTAGAGAAGAACTTATTGAAGCGATAAGCAATATGACAGTTTTAGAGCTGTCAGAGTTAGTGAAGGAATTAGAGGAGAAGTTCGGTGTCAGCGCAGCAGCACCTGTGGCAGTTGCAGCCGCTCCTGCAGCAGCCGGCGCTGCTCCAGCAGAGGAAGAGAAGACATCCTTTGACGTAGTTCTCACCTCAGCAGGCGACAAGAAGGTTCAGGTAATCAAGGCTGTCCGCGAGATCACCGCTTTAGGCTTGAAAGAAGCCAAAGAGCTGGTAGACAGCGCACCAAAGCCAATTAAGGAAGGCGTCAGCAAAGACGAGGCCGAGCAAATCAAGGCCAAGATCGAAGAGGCCGGCGGCTCTGTAGAGCTGAAGTAGCATGGAAGCGGCCGGCGGCCGCTTCCTTTGGTATAATCCCTGCTCCAGTCCGAAGAGCTGGAGCCTAAGGCCATAGGGAGGAGGTGAGCGCAGTGCGCGCTTATGAGTTGATGTACATTCTTTCCCCTAATTTGGAAGAGGAAGCCATCGCTGACCTCGTTGCCAGGTTCGAAGGCATCATCACCTCCGGCGGAGGCGAGATAGAGAAAACCGAACAATTGGGCAAGAGGCGGCTGGCTTACGAAATTCAGGGCTATCAGGAAGGCTTCTACGTTCTGACTAACTTCAAAAGCCCTGTAGAAACCGCCCAAGAGCTTGATAGAATCATCAAAATTACTGACAACGTGCTCCGCTATTTAATTATTAAGATAGAGGAGTAAAAGGAGGGTTTGCAGTGCTCAACCGCGTGGTGTTGATTGGCAGATTGACAGCTGAACCCCAATTGCGCTACACTCAAAACGGGATCGCTGTCACAACATTTACCCTGGCTGTACAGCGCAACTTCGCAAACCAACAGGGTGAGCGGGAAGCAGATTTTATTGACATCGTTGCCTGGAGAAAACTAGCCGAGCTGTGTGCTAATTTTCTATCCAAAGGACGACTGACTGCGGTTGAAGGCAGACTGCAGATCCGATCCTACGAAGCTCAAGACGGCACCAGACGCAGGGTTGCAGAAGTGGTTGCAGACAACGTCCAGTTCCTCGACAGGGGAGCCAGCCAGGCCAGCACCCTGCCAGAAGATGACTTCAGCGAGCTAGGCGGACCACCAGATGAAGAGGATATTCCATTTTAGGGAGGAGGATGTTCTTTGAGCGGCAGACGCGAAAGACGTAAGGGTCGGAAGAAAGTCTGTTCCTTCTGCGTGGATAAAGTGGAGCAGATTGATTATAAAGACAGTGGCAGACTGCGCCGCTATATAACAGAGCGGGGCAAAATACTACCAAGACGGATTACTGGCAATTGTGCTAAGCATCAAAGGCAACTGACGGTTTCTATAAAAAGAGCACGTTACCTTGCCCTGTTGCCATACACCATAGACTAAGCAGAAGGGCCCCCACGGGCTCTTCTTTTTTTCCTCTTCTCAAGAACCCAAAGCCCAGGATTTGTCGGCAGCTGTGAGAAGGAATACAAAGGCTGTGGGAGAAGTATTAAAGGTGAGGTGAGTGAAAATGACCCTTGCTAAGCAAGAAATCGATGTTGCGAGAAAAGTTAAAGCAATCGAATATTTGAAAGCGCAACTGGTGGGCAACGGTGCCCAGGTTTTGTTTTCGCTCCTCGAGGGCGAAGAACAAGAGATCCTCGCCTCCCTTGCGGATTTAATGCTTACTGGCTTCATCCTGGCCAAACGCTGCGGTGTGGATTTTGCGCAGCTGGACAGGCAGCTTTTGGCCAAAGCCCGGGAGCATGCCCAGAGCAGAGGAGAGCTTGAGAAGTGGTACGGCGACTATTCCAGCCTCGTCCGCTATCTCTTGGAGCGCAGCGGGCAGATAGGAGAGGGGAAAATACTTTGAAAGTCAGATCCATAACCCGAGGGGCTCTTTTGGCTGCGCTTACCGTGGTGATGGCCTTAATCGGCACTTTACCCATGGGCGGCTTGATTCTGCTTTTCCTTCCATTGCCTCTGATCATCCTCACCTACGAGCATGGTCTGAGAAGCGCTGTTCTCGCTCTTGCGGTGGCAGCTATTCTGCTGGGCTTTTTGGGTCATCCCTCTCTGGCCTTGACAGTTTTCCTTTTCGATGGGTTAGTTGGGATTGTGATGGGCAGCGCCATGCAGAGGGGCGAGCCAGCCTGGCGCCTGTTTGGGCAGGCTCTTTTGGCTGGTGCTGTTGGCCTCTGTTCCATGTGGCTTTTGTCTAAACTCCTTTTCAGGCAAGACGTTTTTGTCTTGACGATGCAAGGATTCGAGGCAGCCATCACTGAGGCTTTCAAATTATATCAGGACTTGCCCCTTGCTGCAGAGCAGCTGGAGCTTGTGAAGCAAATGCAGGAGGCAATGCTGCAGCTGGTTGAACTTGCCATCCCCTCGCTGATCCTCATGTCCCTTTTGCTGTCGCTGCTTGTGAACTTTCAGGCCAGCAGGAAAATCATCGCCCTTCAAGGGGGCTCTGTGGCAGGCCTGCCGCCATTTGCCAGCTGGCGCCTGCCCTGGTATTTGGTGTGGCTTTTCATTGCAGCCCTGCTGTTAGGAGGCGCAGGTGAGGGATTGTTTCAAAAAGTGAACTTTAATCTCTATATCCTTATGATGTTCCTCTATGTTTTGCAGGGCTTGGCTGTGGCAGCACATTTAGTGGGCCGCGGCGGCTTATCCCGCTTTTGGCAGGGAATAATCCTGGCTCTGGCCTTTCTGTTTTTCAGTCAAATTCTTTTCTTTATAGGACTTTTTGACACGTGGTTCGATTTCAGGAAACTGGATCGGGCAAAAAGGGGTGAGTGACTTGCAGGTAATCTTGAAGGAAGATGTGAAAAAGCTGGGCAAAAAAGGGGATTTGGTAAATGTCGCCGAAGGCTACGCCCGCAACTTCCTTTTCCCTAGGAACTTAGCAGTGGAAGCTACTGGCGGCAATCTGAAATCCTTGAAACAGGAAAAGGAAGCAGAGCGCCAGCGGCAAGCCAGGGAAGAGGAAGCTGCGAAAAAAGTAGCTGCTAAGCTTAACGGTGCAAACCTTGATCTGGCTGTAAAAGTAGGAGAGGCTGGGAGATTGTTCGGCTCTGTCACAGCAAAGGATATTTCAGATGCACTCAAAAAACAGCTGAAGCTGAAAGTTGATAAAAAGAAAATAGATCTGGGCGAACCCCTTAAAACCCTTGGCTCCCACCAGGTTGGGGTTAAATTGTACCCTGGAGTCGAAGCGAAATTGACCGTGACTCTCACAGCCGAGGATTAGGGAGGAAGTATTTTGCGGCATTTTAATATAGTCAAGCGGATTTTAAACCCGAAAAAAACCCAGAGGGTGGAGAAAAGTCAGCTTTTCCGGCAGGTATCAGCCCTTTACTCCATTATGGTTAACCTCTACGGCTCAGATCAGTTGGTCCTAAAAGCAGGCAAGTTGGAAGCAGTGGAGCTCCTCCGCTCCGGGGATCTCGCCAAGCGCGTCTTAGGTTTGGAGCGGGTGGTCTTCGAAGACCCGACCATCAACCGGCTGCCTACTGAACAGCAGATCCCGGAGATCTTAAGCGAGATCGAGGAGGAGCTGGCAGAGCTGGTAGCAAGGCGCACTGTAGAGGACAAGATCGAGCGCAAAGTGGCAGAGAAGATGCAGGACCGCCACGAAGAATACGTTCGGGATCTGAAGCTGCAGCTCCTCAAAGAAGAGGCTGGAGCAGAGAACCCGCAGACTGAAAAGAAATACGCTGACCTGGAGAAACTTGAAAAGAAGAGGCTTTCTAAAAGCGCCTTGGAGATCCTGCGGCCCAGCTGTCTTGAGGAAGTGATCGGCCAGGAGCGTGCAATCAAGTCTCTCCTCGCCAAAATCGCCTCGCCATATCCTCAGCACGTAATCCTCTACGGTCCTCCCGGGGTGGGGAAGACCACTGTAGCGAGGCTGGTGCTGGAAGAGGCCAAAAAGCTCAAATATACACCCTTTGCAGCTGATGCCAATTTTGTGGAGGTAGACGGCGCTACCCTGCGCTGGGATCCGAGAGAGGTAAGCAACCCCCTTTTAGGCTCAGTCCACGATCCCATCTACCAAGGTGCCAGGCGAGACTTGGCAGACGGCAGCGTGCCCGAGCCGAAGCTGGGCCTTGTGACTGAAGCCAGCGGCGGTGTCCTCTTTATCGACGAGATCGGAGAGATGGATCCCCTGCTGCAGACCAAACTCCTAAAGGTTTTGGAAGACAAAAGGGTTACCTTCGAGTCCTCATACTACGATCCGGACGATCCGAACGTGCCGAAGTATATCAAGCGCTTATTCGAGGAAGGAGCGCCTGCAGATTTCATTCTCATAGGCGCCACAACCCGGGAGCCTGAAGAATTGAATCCAGCCTTGCGCTCCAGATGCACCGAAGTCTATTTTGAGCCTTTGACACCAGCGGACATTCAAAAGATAATTCATCAGGCTGCTAGCAAGCTGGGGGTGAAGTTGGCTCATGGAGTAGCGAAGCTGATCAGCGAATACACCACCGAAGGCAGGAAAGCCACCAACATCCTGGCCGATGCCTACGGGATAGCATTGTACAAGAACCCCCATGCCCGAGAGGTAGAGCTTACAGCAGACGATCTCAAAGAAGTGATTCAGCTGGGCAGGCTCTCTCCTGCCGTCCTGACCCGTGCTTCCCATACTGCGGAGATAGGGAGAATCTTCGGGCTTGGGGTAAGCAACTTCATGGGCTCTCTTTTGGAAATAGAGGCAGTGGCCTTCCCAGCCAAAGAGAAAGGGCAGGGAAAACTTCGCTTTAACGAAACTGCAGGCAGTATGGCAAAAGATTCAGTGTTCAATGCTGCGTCTGTAGTGAGAAGGCTCACTGGCGAGGATTTGGGAGAATACGACATTCATGTAAACGTAGTCGGCGGGGGAATGATCGACGGTCCGTCTGCGGGCCTTGCCATTCTGCTCGCCATCACCAGCAGCATTCTAGAGCGACCGATTTGGCAGGACGTAGCAGTTACAGGCGAGGTTTCCATCCGCGGCAAGGTAAAGGCTGTGGGAGGGATTCCAGAGAAAATCTACGGCGCCAAGCAGGGAGAAATCAGAAGAGTTTTGGTGCCTAAAGATAACATTCTAGATGTTCCTGCCGGCTCCGGGCTTGAGGTAGTACCTGTAGAGACGGTAGAAGAAGCGCTGGAGTACGCTTTTGTCAAGGAAGAGAAAAGCCTGCCAAAAGTGCACTCTCCGCAAATTAAAGGGATTGGCCAGGCCTAGCCCTGGCCTTTTCCTTGCAGAAAAAGATTTTGGGGTGATAATTAATGGCAGCAGTAGCTGTTGTAGGTGCCCAGTGGGGCGATGAAGGCAAGGGGAAGATCATCGATCTGCTGGCGCAGGAAGCCGATGTGGTAGCTCGCTATCAGGGAGGAAATAACGCAGGGCACACTGTGGTGGTAGATGGAAAGACTTACAAGCTTCATTTGATCCCTTCCGGCATCCTCTACCCAGGCACACAGTGCATTATCGGCAACGGAGTTGTCATCGATCCCTTTGTGCTCTGGGATGAAATGGAAAACCTGGTGCAGCAGGGTGTGGACATCAGCGGTTTAAAGCTGAGCGAGAACGCACATCTGATTATGCCCTATCACCGGGTTTTAGACAAACTCGAGGAAGCCCACCGCGGGGACAAAAAAATCGGCACCACAGGCCGGGGAATTGGCCCTGCTTATGTGGATAAGGTAGGGAGAATAGGCATCCGCCTGGGAGACATCTTGGATGAAGCTTTCCTCACAGAGCTTTTAGAGGTGATTCTGCCGCAGAAAAACAAGGAAATCCAGTTCTACGGCGGAGAGCCTCTGGAACTTGGAAAAATTGTGGAGGATTATTTCCAAATAGGGCAAAAGCTAGCTCCCTACATCACAGATACTTCCAGGCTCTTGAATGAAGCCATCGACGTGGGGCGCAAGGTGCTCCTGGAAGGAGCGCAGGGGACGCTTCTAGATATCGATCACGGCACATACCCCTATGTGACCTCGTCCTCTCCAATTGCCGGCGGGGCAACAATCGGCCTGGGAATCGGACCTACCAAGATCAAAAAGGTGGTAGGAGTTGTTAAGGCCTACACAACCAGAGTAGGAGAGGGCCCCTTCCCTACAGAGCTCCACGACGAAGACGGCGAAGCTCTGCGGAACATAGGGGCTGAATTCGGCACCACAACAGGCAGGCCCAGGCGCTGCGGCTGGTTTGACTCAGTGATGGTGCGCTATGCAGTACGGGTAAATGGTCTTGATACCTTGGCCATCACGAAACTAGATGTACTGGATCAGCTGCCAAAGATCAAGATCTGCGTAGGCTACAAGCTGCCAGATACCGATGAAGTGCTGACAGAATTTCCAACCAGGCTCAACGTCCTTGCCAAGTGCACTCCAGTCTATGAAGAATTAGACGGCTGGCAGGAAGATACCACAAGCGCCAAAAACCTGGAAGATTTGCCTATGGCAGCCAGAAGGTATCTGGCGCGGATTTCAGAGCTTGTGGGCTCTGAGATCAGCATCGTTTCTGTAGGCAGCGACAGAAGAGCCAGCTTGAAGTTGAACTCCATTTTCTAAGAAAAAGGGCCCACCCGGGCCCTTTACTGATCATAGTAGCTTTACTTTTGGTCCGAAATCCACTTTAAAATCGGTGCGAAAGTAAAGTGAGATGGTATGCATGGACTCAATGGATGCTGCCGTGAAGCTGGTTGCGGAAAACAGTGGCTCTTTCCGTACAGCCGATGCCCTCAAAGCAGGCTTATTCAAAACCACCCTCTCCAATCTCGTCAAGAAAGGCAAGCTATAGGGTTCGCCCATGGCCAGTACATCCTGCCGGAGGCTTTCCCTGATGAGCTGTACCTTTGGCAGCAGCGTACCGGCAAAATGATCTATTTACACGAAACTGCCTTGTTCCTGTATGATATCTCAGAAAGAATACCGCATAAGCTGACTGCAACGGTCCCGAGCACTCTTGCAGGCAGTGTTAAAGTGTATTATGGCAAACCTGACCTGTTCGAGCTCGGTGCGGTTTTACGTCCTTCCAAGCTGGGGCATCAGGTGAGGGCATCCGGAGCGGACAATTCTCGAAATCCTCCGAAGCAGGAGCCGGGTGGACGCTCAGCTTATCTTTGCGGCGTTGAAACTGTATACTTTTTTCATGCTCCGGATTTCAATAAACTCAGAGAATACGCAGAGGCTTTCCGCCTGACAGGGGTGCTTAGGACCTGGTTGGGTGTGCTTATGGGATGAATGAGTAAGCAGGGTCGAATGTGTAGGGAACTTGCAAACTATAGAAGGGATTAAATGAGGGCTCTTCTTTCAGCTGATTGAAGATCCCTCTTTTTCGTTTTGAGGCAATTTATGCCCTCTTGTACAGAAAGGAAAGGCCCAAAAGGCCCAAGGAAACAAGCACTGTGCTGCCCCCTGGTGCCAAATTGAAGGCAGCTGCAAGAAGAAGCCCCAAGATCACAGAGATCATCCCGGTTAGGGAGGCAATGATAAGGAAATTGCGGAAACTGCTTGCGAGCCTCATTCCCACTGCTACAGGAATCACCATCAGCGATGAAATAAGAAGCACTCCCACCATCCGCATGGCCAAAGCCACTGTAAAAGCCGCAAGCAGCATTACCATCCCATTGAGCTTTGCCACAGGCAGACCTCTTGCTTTGGCAGCTTCCTCGTCAAAGGTGATGGCCAAAAGGGGCTTGTAAAAGTAGCGGATTGCAAGAAGTTCCACAGCCCCTAAGATCCAGATGAGCACCAAATCAAGTTTTGTCACAGCGAGGATGTTTCCGAACAGAAAGCCGAAGAGATCCAAGGAATTGAGGTTTCTCAGGCTTAAAAGAATTGCCCCCAGCGCCAAGCCCCCTGAAAGCACAACGCCTAAAGCTAGATCCCCGCTTAAGCCCCTTGTTCTGCGCAGCTTCTCCACGAAGAAAGCCGCAAGAATTGTGGCAGCAAGGGCCCCCCAGAGGGGATAGATACCTGTTAGCAGCGCCAGGGCAACTCCCGCAAGGGCCACATGGGAGAGGGTGTCTGCAATGAGGGTCATGTTTTTCAGAACCAAAAAAGAACCCATCAAGGGACAAATCAGCCCCACCATAATTCCTGCAATGAGCGCTCTCTGCATGAAACCGTAACTTAACCAGCTCATTGTCCAGCCTCCTCGCTATGTTTGAGCCACGCGACGGGATAGGAGTAGAGATGGGCGAACTCTTCTTGGGAGAAAAAAGCCTCTTTGCTGCCGTGGAAGAAGAGCTTTTTATTGAGGCAGATCACCCGCTCTACCTCCCTCGCCACTGCAGCTAAATCGTGGGAAACCAAAATAATGGAAAGTTCCAGGCTTGCATGCAGGTGCGCAAGGAGCTTGTAGAAATCTTCCTGGGCAGCAGGATCCACACCGCTTGTGGGCTCGTCTAGGATCAATAGTTTAGGCTTGCCGCACAGTGCCCTGGCAATCAAGGCCCGCTGCTGCTGCCCGCCAGAGAGCCTGCCGATGAGCTCTTTCCTTTTCTCCAAAAGATTAACCTGCTCTAAGGCCCAGGTGAGGTTTTCTGAGCCGTACATCCCAACAATCTCCTCTACAGTGGCAGGAAAGCGCTGATCGAAGTGGACGGCTCTTTGGGGCAGGTATCCGATCCAGTTGAGGTTTTTAAATTTTCCCTGCTCCTGACCGAAAAGAAGGATTTGCCCCTTTTGGGGGCGGAGCAGTCCCAACAGAAGCCGCAGGAGAGTGCTTTTGCCTGAACCATTGGGGCCCAGGATGGCAACGTATTCTCCTTCCTCAATGCTGAAGGAGATGTCACTGAGAACCTTCTGTTGTCCATAAGCAAAGGAGAGGTTTTTAACCTCAATGGCTTTCATTTGTCATCACCTGCCAGGGCAGCTTTAAGCTCTTTGAGGTTTCTCCTCATTAAAGAGAAATAGTCTTCACCTTCATCCCGGGCAGTTAAAGCGCCGATGGGGTGAAGCTCCCGGACTTCCCCGCCTATTTCCTCGGCTATTACCTCAGCCAGCCGCGGGCTTTCATGGGGCTCTTTGAAAATAACCTTAACCCCTTCTTTCTTTGCCAACTGGGTTATTCTCATCAGATCCCCCGGTCTGGGTTCTCCTTCAGCATGGACTCCCTTCAGGGCAACAGGGTTCAGATTATAGCGTTTTCCCAGGTAATCGAAAGCCTGATGGGTTGTGATGAAGGTTCTGATTTTTACATCTGCAAGTTCTCGTGTATATTCTTCGTGCAGCTGGTCTAGCTTGGCAGCAAGTGCCTGGCCTCTTTCTTGGTATTTGCGAGCATTGGCAGGATCTGCCTTTACTAGGGCAGCTGTTATTTTCTCTGCCACCTCTTTGGCAAGGAGCGGATCCAGCCAAAAGTGGGGATCGTCACTTTCCGGTACCGCCTCCTGCACGATTGCAGCGGCGCTGGCAGATTTGGCAACCCAGGGCTCGAAAGATAAACCCTGGCAAATGATCACCTGCGCCTCCACAAGCTTTACAATATCCCGGGCAGTGGGCTCCCAATGATGGGGATCGGCACCTGGCGGCAGAAGGAGTTCCACCTGTGCGTCGCTTCCTGCGATAGTATTTGCAAATTCCCAGAGGGGATAGATGGTGGCAGCCACCTGCAGGCCCGAAGGCTTGGTCTGATTGCTGTCAGCCAGCCAAAAGAACAAAACAGCCAAGACGATGATGGGAAAAAGCCAGAACCACTTTTTCATGAGCGTCCCTCCTTGCGGCACTTCTTACAATACCCATAAAGTTCAAAGGTATGACTGACGATCTCGCAATCTGCCAGCTCTTTTTTTCCAGCGAGGGGACAATAATCCAGGCAGACTGCTATGCCGCACTTGAGGCAGATTAAGTGGTGGTGATGGGGCTCGTCTGCAAGTTTGAAACGGCTCTTTCGCCCGGCGCGGATGTCCATTTGAATTACAAGGCCCAGCTTCATCAGAAGCTTTAGGGTGCGGTAGACAGTATCGAGGCTCAGGTCTGGATATGTGGGAGCTAGTCTTTCGTGCAAGTCAAAAGCAGTTGGCGGGCCGTCGAAGTTAAGCAGGACATCAACAATAGCCCGCCTCTGCGGCGTGAGCTTGTAGCCTGCACGCTGCAGTTCTGCCATCACATAGTCTTTCTCCATTGCGAACCTTCCTAATTAATAATGTTCTTATTTAGCGTAGCCTATTGGGGAGGATCTGTCAAGGGTTCTGCAGAAATAATAGTAGAAAGGAAAGGAGAGAGGAAAGTGGCACGAGCAGTTGTAGTGTTGGAAAGCGCAGAAAGCAAAAGACTCATCGGCAAGGCAACAGCAGCTTTGCCAGTTGTACAGCGAGCTTATAAAGAGGGAAGATTGATTATTGCCGGTGGTACCACAAACGGCTATGTGGCAGAGGAGCTCACAGGCCAGAAATTAAATAAAGCTGCCTACACAGCCGGAGTGATCACAGAGGGACGGCTCTGCGTCACTTCAGCAAAGGATCGGCTGACGCCGATGATCTTCGAAGGCGGTGAACTTTCCATGCGGAGCATGGGGGAAGTGCTGGCAGACTTCGGCCCAGACGATTGTTTTATCAAAGGCGCCAACAGCCTGGATTTAGACGGGAACATAGGGATTTTAGCAAGCCATCCCCAGGGGGGCACCATCGGCGCAGCTTGGGCTACTGTGATAGCCCGGGGGAGCCACTTTATCGCGCCAGTGGGGCTGGAAAAGCTGATTCCGTCTGTGCTCGAGGCGGCAAAGGTAACAGGGCAGCTGTCCTGGCAGAAGTCCTGGGGGTCTCCTGTGGCCTTGTATCCAATCACTACTGCTACAGTAATCAGCGAGCTTGAGGCCTTTGAGATTCTCGCAGGTGTAAAGGCAACTATGATTGCCGCTGGCGGCACTGGCACCAGCCAAGGCTCTGTTGTGTTGGCTTTAGAGGGAGATTTGGCTGCTGCTTGGCAGCTAGTTGAAGAGATTAAAGGAGAAGAGCCTTTGGCCTCGCTGCGGCAGAGCTGCGGGGAATGTCAGATAAAGGACTGCCATGCACGCGACAATGAGAGCTAAGATCGTGCGCATTGATGAGCTGCTGCAGGCAGAGTACGGCGACAGGCCCCAGCCGCCACCCAGCGAGCCACTGGACGAGCTTGTTTTCACCATTCTCTCTCAAAACACAACTAGTAAAAATTACCATAGAGCTTACAATCAGCTGAAGGAGCGTTTCCCAACTTGGGAAGAGGTTTTGGGAGCTCCGCAAGAAGAAGTTGAAGCTGCCATTCGCACTGCAGGCCTTGCCAATGTGAAGGCTCCGCGCATCCAGAAAATACTGCGTCAGGTTGCAAAAGAGCGGGGGGAGCTTTCCCTCTCTTTTCTGCATCAGCTGCCGCTAGATGAGGCTTTTCAGTATTTGCTGAAGTTCGATGGGGTTGGCCCCAAGACTGCGGCCTGCGTGCTTTTGTTCTCTTGCGGCCTGCCTGCTTTTCCTGTAGATACCCATGTGCACAGGCTCAGCCAGAGGCTGGGTCTGGTGCCTGAAGGCACAAGCGCCGCGGCTAGCCAGGATATACTGCAGGAGCTTGTCCCTCCTGAGGCTGCCCACAGGTTTCATGTCAATTTGGTGAGTCATGGTCGTGCTGTGTGCAAGGCGCAGAGGCCTCGCTGTGAGAAGTGCGTAATTGCTGGAGAATGCCAGTTTTTCTCAAGGGAAGAGGAGGGAAAGAAGTGAGGTTAGCTGGGAAAGTGGTTTTGCTCAGCCTGGTTTTAGCGGCAGCCTGTTTTGCTGCCTCTCCCTTTGTGGGAGAATGGGAAGGGGCCATTCAAATCCCAGGCAGCCCTTTGACAATAGTAGTGTATTTATCTTCTGACGGCGGCAGCTGGCAGGGAAGTATAGACATTCCCCTGCAGGGAATCTCTAAACTGCCTTTGGAGAAGATTGTCGCAGAAGGGAAACAGATCTCCTTTGCCCTGGCAGGAGTCCCAGGCAGCGCTGCTGTAACCTGTGAATTAAAAGACGGGCAGCTTGTAGGTTCTTTTCAGCAAAGCGGCTTCACCTTTCCCGTTGCTTTGACAAGGCGAACAGTTGCGGAGCAGGAAGAAGACCTCGAGCAGCTGCGCAAGTTTATAAGGGAGGTTCGATCCCAATGGCAGGTGCCGGGGCTGGCAGTGGGGATAGTCCGGGGCGGCGAGGTGATTTTTGCTGAGGGGTTTGGCTATCGGAATAACGAGGAAAAGCTGCTTGTTACGGAAAACACCCTCTTTGGGATAGGCTCTGCTACCAAGGCTTTCACTGCGCTGTGGGCTGGGATGCTGCTAGAAGAGGGAAAGTTGGATCTAGATCGGCCTATTGCTGAATTTATACCTGGTTTTTCCCTCAAAGACGATCCCTTATCTGCTTATATAACCATCCGGGACCTCCTCACCCACAGGGCAGGGCTGCCCAGGTATGATTTTGCTCTCATTTACAATTCCGAGCTTGCTCGCAGGCAAATCATGGCAAACTTAAGTTCCATGCAGCGAACCGGGAGCTTTCGTTCCAGTTTTCAGTACAGCAACTTCAACTATATAATTGCAGCTGCTGTAATGGAGGAAATCACAGGTACCTCCTGGGAGGATGCGGTAGCGGCGGGGATTTTAGAACCCCTGCAGATGAGCGTCAGCCTCTCCTGCCGGGATCTCGCGGGAAGACAGGACTATGCTCTTGGTTATCTCAGAAGGGGAGAAGAGGTTGAGAGGATAGATTTTTGGGAGTTAGGCGCTGCCGCTCCAGCTGGGGCCATCAACGCAAGCATCCTCGATCTTACAAAATGGCTCAATTTCTTTTTGCAGGACGGCAGGCTGGGAGATAAAAACCTGGTTTCGCCGTCTACAGTTCAGCTCCTCACCACGCCTCAGGTGGCTTTAAGCGGCAGGGGGGAGAGGATCAGCCAGCTCAGTTATGCGTTAGGCTGGTTTGTTGATTCCTACCGGGGCCATTATCGTGTTTATCACGGGGGAACAACAGCAGGGTTTTCAGCTTTGGTAGCGTTCCTGCCAGATGAGGACCTCGGGATTGCTGTCCTGGCCAATCTCCAAGGGACTCCTGCTGTGGATATAATTACACAGACGATTATTGATAAGCTTCTCGGGCTCGAGGCAGTAGACTGGAACGGGGAAGCCCGCCTTGCTTATGCAAAGCAGGTACAGCTTCTAGATGAGCTGTCTGTGTTCAACAGCAGCATGAGGCATCAAAACACCCTACCGTCCCATGAGCTTGCCGCCTATGCAGGGAACTTTACCCATCCCCTCTACGGCACAATCACCATCAGCCAAGAGGGAGATAAGCTCAGTGCAAAGTATGGAGAGGCAGAGTTTAAGCTTGAACACTGGCACTACAATACCTTTATCGGTGAAATTGATACCATGGGCAGATTCCAGATTCCCCTGCAGTTTCTCACCTCCATCGACGGGCAGCTTAATGAACTGTTGGTCGGTCTGGATCCTTTCTCTAGCCAGAACCTTGTCTCTTTTGTCAGACAGGAAAAAATAGAGAAAGACCTTTTGGCTACCTTTGTGGGCAAGTATCTGGTTGCAGGGCTAGTGGTGGAAGTGAAGGCAGCAGGGGATTCGCTGCTGCTGGTGGTGCCTGGGCAGCCTGCCTATCGCTTGGCGGCTGAGGGGAAGACCAGTTTTATCCTGCAGGGTGTGGCAGGATATAAAGTAGAGTTTTTGGTGGAAGAGGAGAAAATCCTCCTCATACAGCCAAATGGCACTTTTGAGGGGAAGAAGCTTTGAATCCAGTGGGATGATGGAGAAGAGCATAAAGAAGCCATCGGTTAACTTATTGACAACACATCTTTTGGAGTTAACCGATGGCCTTCTTTTGGTGCAATATTATGTGAGGTTCAGCCAAGCACTTCTGCTAGCCAGGATAATTTTGCCACCTCGTGCTGGGCAGGTATCTCGTGGTAGTTGTAGCGGTAGAACTTGAGCTGTTTGTCTCCTTGAGCGTGGTTGTAGGCTGCCATGGTGGTTGAAGGGGGACAAGTACTATCATTCCCAGAAACGCTCCAGAGGCCAGGTGCTTTGAGCCAGGGAGCCAAGTTCATGCAGTCAAAATAGGAGAGGGTCTGGAAAACCTGTTCTTCGCGTTCTGGCCACTTGCGAAGGTACTCTTCGATTTCTTTGTAAGGGTAGCCAGGTGCAATTTGTATTGCTCGTTGAAAATGACAGAGGAAAGCCACATCTGGTGCATAAGCTGCAATTCTCGGTTCCAAAGCGGCTGCTGCAATAGAAAGCCCTCCCCCTTGGCTGCCGCCTGTGGCAGCGATTCTGTTTTCATCTACGAAATCTAGGGAACAGGCCAGATCAAAGGCCCTGACGCAATCTGCGTAGGCGCCGCGGTAGTAGTAGTTTTGGGGGCTGTCGATGCCGATGGTCATCCAGCCTTTCACAGCGCCGCCTTCACCGAAGCTGGTGCTGTTGGATTCGCCGTTTTGGCCTCTTACATCGATTGCCAGCACTGCCCAGCCCATGTTTGTGTAGCGGCATAAATCCAACATGCTGGGTTTAGAGCCGCTGTAGCCATGGTATAAAAGGATACATGGGATTTTCCCCTGGATTTCTTTGGGGCGGGCAAGGTAGCCGGTGATCATGGTATTGCCAAAGCCCCGGAAGCGGACTTTGAAAAAGGCCGTTCTGGATGAGTTGGGAAACTCAATAGGTTCTATTTGTGATGCCAAGGGTTCCGCTCTTAGCTCTTTCAGGGTCTGGGACCAGAATTCTTCCAGATCCTCTGGTTGGGTCAGCTGGGGTTTGTAACGAAACAGCTCCTCAACTGGCATATCAATAGATGGCATTGCTCTCACTCCCTAAATTTAATAACAAGTATTGTTTCGCTGCTGAAAAGTCTTTTCCTGCTCTAGCCGCTGTGAATTGCTGGACTTTGCAGCTGGAGAAAAATTTTTGCAGGAATTTGCTAATTAATAGTGAATATTAAGGCGAACAACAAATGGAGGTGTTGACAGTGCCCTTTTTTGCCCCGGAGGATTGTCACAAGGTATGGTTTGAAAAGGTATCTCCAAGTCTTGCTTACAAATCAGGAGAAGATTTCGCAAAGTGGCAGCAGAAAGCGAAAGCGAAGCTGACAGAACTTCTGGGAGATCAGCCCCAGCCTGTGCCGCTGAATGTGCGGGTGGAGTGGGAAGAGGATCGGGACTTTTATCGGGAAATCCGCTTTCTATTTACAGCGGAGGAAGGTGCAGATGTGCCGTGTCATCTGCTTGTTCCGAAAAGCGGAGAAGGTCCTTATCCTGTGGTTATTTGTCTGCAGGGCCATTCTACAGGAATGCACATTTCCCTGGGCAGGCCGAAGTATCCTGGAGATGAGGAAAGCATTGCCGGCGACAGGGATTTTGCAGTACAAGCTGTAAAGCAGGGTTATGCCGCCCTGGCTCTAGAACAGCGCTGCTTTGGCGAGAGAATGGACCAGAGGCCCGAGACAGCAAAAGGGGTGACCAAAATTCGACGCTGTTTTCACGGCAGCTTGAATGCCTTAATTTTGGGACGCACTATGGTGGGTGAGAGAGTATGGGATGTGTCGCGGGCTATCGATGCTTTGGCAGAATTTCCCCAGGTTGATTTAGAGCGTATCGGCTGCATGGGCAATTCCGGCGGCGGTACTATTACCTTTTATGCAGCCTGCATGGAGCAGCGCATCAAGATTGCCATGCCATCCTGCTCTTTCTGTACTTATAAAGATTCGATTGGTTCAGTGGATCATTGTGAAGATCAATACATCCCAGGTGTGTTAAAATATTTCGAGATGGGTGATTTGGCAGGGCTCATCGCTCCCAGGCCCTTTGTAGTGGTAACAGGAGCGCAAGATCCGATTTTTCCTTTGGCAGGAGTGAAGCAGGCTTTCGCTGCAGCGGAAGCTCTGTATAAAGCAGCAGGAGCTGAGGATAAGATTAAGCTTGTGGTAGGTCCCGAAGGACATAGATTTTATGCTCAACAGGCTTGGCCTGTTTTTCGTGAGTTGAGCGGTTGGTTTTAAAATATTTTCAAGAGAAAGCTTGGCATCCACCTAATGCCAGGCTTCCCTACATGTCTGGCATGAGCATTACTTGGCAAGTGTGTCAAAGGAAGGGGAAAGTATGTTGTTAAAAGTAGACGATTGGCCTGTTATAGGGGAGTATGATGTTGTAGTAGTCGGTGCTGGTCCGGCCGGGATAGGGGCAGCTGTAGCTGCCAGCAGGGCAGGCTGTTCTACTGCGGTTATCGAAAAATACGGCTTTCCTGGTGGTGTTTCAACCATTGCTTTTTGCCCCTTTTTAATGGGGTTTGCGTACGGCGACAGGCAGATTGTTGGTGGCGTGGCTGATGAATTGGTGCGGGAATTGGATCGGCTGGGTCAGGCCGCTTTTGTAGTTGACCCAGCGCATATTGCAGACAATAAGCCCATTGGCAACCGCCCGATTTTAGACAACGTCATCACTTCTGTAGAAGGGATCCGGATCGCTGCAAACAATCTCTTTGAGAGAGCAGGTGTTGTGCGAAAATATTATACAACCCTTATCGGTTCTATAGTGGAAGACAACCGGGTTGCCGCTGTGGCTGTGGATACTGTGGATGGCCCTGGTTTGATCCGGGGCAAGGCGTTTGTAGATGCTACAGGAGATGCTAACTTGGTCTGGAGAAGCGGGGGCAAGGTCCGGGAATATCCAGTTGAAGAATCCATGACCAAGTCCATATTGTTTCGTGTAGGCGGGGTTTATAATTTCAACGTTAAGCTGATCAAGGAACGGTATAATCAGTTGGTGGAAGCAGGAGAGGTGCCTTTTCCTGCTCAGACTAGATTTATGGGGATTGGTATGCTGAACCCTGGTGAGGTTATGCTTAATTTCACCTTGACTGCCGGTAACGCTCTTTCAGCAGACGATTTAACACGGATGGATATCGAGCTGAGGAAGCAGATTTTGGTAATTGTTGATTGGCTGAGGAGATACATACCAGAGTTTTCGCAGTGTTATCTTATTGACGCAGGATCAGGTGTAGGGGTACGCGCCGGCCGGGGGATTGTAGGCCATGAAACCATCACAACAGATGATCTAGACAATAACATACCTGTAGAGGAACCAGTAGCTTTGGGACACCGGAGCTATGGCGGGCACGGTATCAATTCGTTTGAGCCAGCATGGAAAAAAGACAATCCAGGGATCCGGCCGATACCTTGGAGGGCGCTTATCCCTGTTAGCTTTGAAAATGTGAGCGTTGGCGGCAGGGCAATTTCTTGTGACGTTAAGGTTATAGATACAGTGCGCTTGATGGCACGCTGCATGGCAACTGGCCAGGCAGCTGGTGTAAGTGCTGCCTTGGCTGTGAAAGAGAAGAAAAAAATCATTGATTTGGCTTACAGCACTGTGCGAGAAATATTAGTTGAGCAGCACGCTATTTTGGCATAATGTCATAGAGTTGAACAAATCAAAAGTGAGCTAAAATTGATTTTATGAGCTTGGCATTATACTGGTGCTGGGCTTTCTTTTTGTAGTGCAGGGAACGTTTTCGTGATTTTTCGTCCTTATGATTTTCGACGAGATAAGCTTAAAAAACGTTCCCCAACCTTCTCATCTTGTATAGAGAAAGAAGCTATTTTTTAAAATCAACAGGCGCTTTAGCTGGGTCTTTAAAATTTTGATTCCACTGCACAAATCCCTTGTAAATCCATATTTTAGAAGGATTTTAGCCCCTCGATGTCGAATATAGTAGTGAAAACAAAAGCAATCTTGAGATTTAGAGATATAAAATCTTT
>Ga0209537_1001996_pt1 | contig 21364 bp, 13 predicted proteins | sample BioPla4DNA1_FD_187698 | JGI IMG/M metagenome (GOLD analysis project Ga0209537, IMG submission 187698) | Biogas fermentation microbial communities from Germany - Plant 4 DNA1 (SPAdes) (version 2) | ecosystem: Engineered > Bioreactor > Anaerobic > Digestate | place: Bielefeld, North... | reverse complement strand
CTTATCCTTTGCTCTTGCTACTGCATTTTGTACTGCCCAGAAGCGGTTTACTTCGCCTCCACCTATGCCAATGGTGCCTTTATCTTTAGCAATAACAACCCCATTGGATTTTAGGTGTTTAACAGCCTTCCAGGCAAAGATCAGATCTTCCATTTCCTCTTCTGTAGGCTTTCTTTCTGTCACCACTTTCATATCATCTAAAAAGTTAATTACGTCCTTGTCCTGAACTAAAATACCACCAGATATGTTTTTAACTTCCAGACCCTTGTCCTCCTTCTTTATAGCCCCCAGTTCTATAAGCCTTAAGTTTTTCTTTTTAGTTAAAATTTCCAAGGCTTCATCTGTGAAGGAAGGCGATATGATTACCTCTAAAAAGATTTTAGCCATTTCCTTGGCAACTTCCCCATCAACTTCCCTGTTCGTTGCAATTATCCCACCATATATAGATTCTTTATCGCATTCATAGGCTTTTAAATAGGCTTCTAATAGATTTTCTCCGCTTCCTATACCGCAGGGATTTGCATGTTTTACGGCAACTACAGTGGGCTGGTCAAACTCTTTTACCATATCAATAGCAGCATTACCGTCGTTTATATTATTGAAGGACAATTCCTTTCCATGAAGTTTTTTCCCAAGGGCAATACTACCTTCAGTTGGATCTGGGCTAACATAGAATGCAGCTTTTTGATGGGGATTTTCACCATATCTTAAATTGTCCTTTAGCTTATATCCTAGAGTCAAATAAGCGGGGAATTCTACTTCTTCTAGCTCATTAAAATATTTAGATATGAGGGCATCATAATAAGCAGTATAGTTAAAAACTTTTCTTGCTAGATAAAGGCGGGTCTCTAGGCTAGTATCATTACTTTCTTTAAGCTCCGACAATACTTTGGAATAATCTTCAGGATCTATTATTACTGTTACGTACTTATAGTTTTTGGCTGCAGCTCTTATCATGGAAGGGCCACCTATATCTATATTTTCTATAATTTCATCATGGCCTTTTCCTTTTAACATTGTTTCTTCAAAGGGATATAGATTATTAACCACCATATCTATGGAAGATATATTCATATCCTCCAATGTTTTTACATGCTTCTCATCGTCCCTTTTATAAAGAATTCCTCCGTGGATATAGGGGTTTAAAGTTTTTACCCTTCCATTTAAAATTTCAGGAAAGTCGGTAACCTCTTCAATTTCTACAACATCAATACCGGCATTTTTAAGCTCTGCAAAAGTACCCCCTGTAGAAATTATTTGCCAGCCTAATTCCACCAATTCCTTTGCAAAATCCACTATTCCTCTCTTATCAAAAACACTAATCAATGCTCTTTTCAATGTCCTCACTCCTTATTCTCTATTCTTACTAATCTTCCATTTATAGATAATTTGTTTTCGCAAAATAATTTTATAGCTTGTACTAATAACTTGTGTTCTACTTCAAGAACCTTCTTTTTTAAGGTGTCTATGGTATCATTTTCATCAACCCTAACTACCTCTTGGAGTATTATGGGGCCTGTATCAGTACCTTCATCAACAAAATGGACAGTAGCTCCAGTATATTTAACTCCATATTCAAGTACTGCCCTGTGAACCCTATCACCGTAATAACCTTTGCCACAAAAACTTGGTATTAGGGATGGATGGATGTTTATAATTTTATTTTTGTATTCTTCTATAAATTCCTTTGATAATATCCTTAAATAACCTGCTAATACTACTAAATTCACATCTCTCTTCTTTAGCTCGCATAATATTCCTTGATCATAAGCAGCAGCATCATAATCTTTTGGATCTAAAAACATAGATTCAATATTTGCCTTTTGGGCCCTTATAAGGCCATGGGCATCTTTCCTATTTGATATAACTATCTTTATTCTTCCATTTATAATTCCTTTATCTATCCCATCTATAATAGCTTGTAGATTAGTCCCATTGCCGGATATAAGCACCCCTATGTTTACCATGATAGTACTACTCCTTCATTACCCCTTCTTACATCTCCCAGCACATAATATTTTTCATTCTTATCCTTTAGATGCTGCTCTAAATGTGTCAGCTCTTGCTTATCAACAACCAACACCATTCCAACTCCCATGTTGAAGGTCCCATACATTTCATGAGTTTCAACCTGCCCCCATTTCTGCAATAAATTAAATATTTCAGGTGTTTGGATTACAGATACATCTATATAGGCAGCTAAACCCTCCGGAAGCATTCTAGGAATGTTTTCTATAAAGCCTCCTCCTGTTATATGACTAATACCTTTTATATTGACCTTAGCTACTAAGTCTGTTATAACATCTGCATATATTCTGGTAGGCTTAAGGAGTTCTTCTCCTAGAGTAGTTTTTAGCTCTGGTACATAGGTGTCCACATCCATTTTTTCCTTTTCAAATACAATTTTCCTTACCAGAGAATATCCATTGCTATGAATTCCACTTGAAGGTAGCCCTATAACAACATCCCCTTCCTTTATATCAGCGCCGGTTATCAAATTCTTTTTGTCAACAACACCTACGCAAAAACCTGCTATATCGTATTCTCCATCAGCATAAAAACCAGGCATTTCCGCAGTTTCACCGCCTATTAAGGCGCATCCTGCCTTTATACAGCCATTGGAGACACCTTCAACAATCTCCGCCATCTTTTCTGGTTCCAGCTTGCCCGTGGCAATATAATCCAAGAAAAACATGGGTTTTGCTCCTTGGCACAAAATATCATTTACACACATTGCAACACAATCTTCCCCAACGGTATCATGCTTGTCCATCATAAAGGCGATTTTTAGTTTGGTTCCCACTCCATCGGTTCCTGATACCAGAATGGGCTCTTCATAAGCCTTAATATCCAGCTGAAAAAGTCCTGCAAAGCCTCCAATATCCGACAAAACTCCTGGAGTATGGGTTTTGCTAATAAACTTTTTAATTAGCTGAACCTGTTTATAGCCAGCTTCTTTGTCAACCCCCGCGTCCTTGTATGTTAGTGACATTTTAACACCTCTCTGTCCTTAATTTCGCATATTTGATGATATAGCAGTTATCACTATGGAATATAATATTCTATTGAAATAACTATATATAGGATTTACTAACACAAACACTTGACTAAAATTACACTACACTGGGTATCCTCCAGTAAAACAGCCTGTGCAAAAGCCGTCATCTCCTCCAATGGCCTTGATAAGCCCCTCCAAGGAAATATAGTATAAAGAATCAGCTCCTAACTGCTTTCTAATATCTTCAACAGTCATACTTTTGGCCATTAAAAATTCTTCATTGGGAGTATCCATGCCCAGATAACAGGAATGGGTTACAGGAGGCGAACTTATTCTGACATGGACTTCTTTAGCTCCGGCTTTTTTTAATAATTCTATAATTCTCTTTATTGTAGTTCCTCTTACTATGGAATCATCCACCAACACAACCCTTTTTCCATTTACGTTATCCTTTAAAACATTTAACTTTATTTTTACCCCTTGCTCTCTTAGCTCCTGAGTTGGCTGAATAAAGGTTCTGCCTACATATCTATTTTTTATCAAACCATCCCTGTAGGGGATTTTGGATTCTTCCGCATAGCCTACGGCTGATACTATTCCTGAGTCTGGTGCTCCAATTACTATATCTGCATCTACAGGGCTTTCTCTGGCCAACTGCCTTCCTATTTCAATTCGTGCTGTATATATACTTCTATTGTCCACCTGACTATCTGGCCTTGCAAAGTATATATACTCAAATAGGCAGTGGCTGACCTTGCCTTTCTTTTGACAAACAGTCCTTACTCCATTTTCATCTATGACTATCATTTCTCCAGCATCAATATTTCGAATAATGTCTGCTCCAATGGTATCGAAAGCACAGGTTTCAGAGGCTATTATATAGCCATCCTTAATCTTACCTAAGACCATAGGTCTTATGGCATGAGGATCCCTTGCGGCAATTAGGCTGCTGGCATTCATCATAACTATGCTATAGGAGCCCTTTATATCATCCAAAGCCTTCATAATGGCCTCTTCTAACCTGTCCTTATGATATCTTGCTATTAAGTTGGCAATAACCTCTGCATCTAAAGTGCTTTGGAATATTACGCCCTTATCCTCTAATTCATCCCTTAGTGCCTTTGCATTTACAATACTTCCATCAAGGCAAAGAGCAAGTGCTCCTTTTCTATAGCCCACAACTAAGGGTTCTACATTGGTTTTATCCTTACTGTCATGGCTTGTAGCATACCTAACATGACCTATAGCAATATTTCCTATAAGTCTTTCTATTACATCCTTTGAAAATACTTCATTGACTAATCCCTGCCCCTTATGGTAATCAACAAAGCCGTTGTTGTTGACTGCTATACCTGTACTGGCTTGGCCTCTATGCTGCAGCGCATATAGACCATAATAGGCAATTTGGGATGCATCCACTCTATTTGGGCTGTATATTCCAATTATTCCGCTCAATATGTTCCCTCCTATTGTTCTTGGATGGTTTTGTCCATCTCAGCTACCTCTTCAGCCAATCCCTTTTTATATTCCTTTAGTTTTTCCTTTAGCTCAGGATACTTAAGTGACAACATTTGTACTGCTAGCAGGGCTCCATTCTCCCCTCCATCTATGGCAACAGTCGCTACCGGAACCCCTTTGGGCATTTGAACTACAGATAAAAGGGAGTCTAGTCCATCCATTGTTGAAGATTTTGCCGGAATACCTATAACTGGAAGGTGGGTAACGCCAGCCATTACCCCGGCTAAATGAGCTGCCTTGCCTGCAATAGCTATAATGACTTCAATCCCTCTTTCTTCTGCCTTTTTTGCAAATTCAAAGGCGGTATAAGGAGTTCTATGGGCTGATATAACCCTTAGTTCATAATCCACCCCAAATTTGTCTAATATCCCTGTTACCTTATCTCCTAAATGCTTATCGGATATACTTCCCATAACAACAGCTACCTTCAATTTAGACCCTCCTATTTAAAATATTTAACTCCAGATTCAAATATATTGTGTATTCCCTTTATAGGAACATTTTTGTAAATATCTTTACCCATTCTATCTATGGCGCTTACAGTTCCTAATATCCTTCCATCAGGACTGGTAAGAGAATCTATAGCTAAATCAGAACCTGTAGGATTAATATCCACAAACTGAGTGGCTATTTGCCCCTTGGCTCCCAGGTCTGCTTTTCCTAAAACTACCCTACCTTCTCTAGTTGCAACTGGTACTGAATAAATATCACCTACATTCATTCCACTCATCCAGGGAGAAAGGTTGGATACTACTTTGACATCTACTATGGTTGATATAAAGTTGCCCCATAAATTGCTTGTAATAGATGTTGAATTTTGGTCTGGCTTTGCAATGTATCCTTTTTCTATAAGCCCCAGCTTAATTAAAGCATTTAGTCCACTACCGATTCCTAAAACCAGACCGTCCTTTGTAGTTATATGCTCATTTAGAACTTCTTTGAGCCTTGGATGGTTAAATAATATATTTATTAGCTTTCCTCCACCTTCAGGCTCGTTGCCCAAGATAAATCCATTAGCAAAAACTAGTATCTGGCACTGGCTAATCCTTTTTGCTAATTCATCTATGGACTCTTGGATTTTATCCTTAGTTAGTCCCTTAAATACAAAGGTCTCAACCTCTGCACCAGCCTCTTTAAACCTAAGCTCAGCATCGTATTCCCCATGAGTTCCTGAAAATATAGGTATTAATACTTTTGGTTTTGTTATGCTTGTTGCTTTTGTCCTCTTTATCTGGTTTCCTTCCCGATATAGAATTTCATCAGCTTCCACTTTTTCTTTATAAATAGGAAATACATCCTTGAGCGGGCTTTGCCATTGTTCCATAATTTCCTTGAGGCTTATGGAAACCTCACCTAATCTTATCTCTTCTCTTTCTACAGTTCTACCTACAATAGAGTAGTCTATGCCATCAAGCAGAGATGCTAAATCTTCTCCCTCTTTTATTTCCAACACAATTGATCCGTATAAAGGTTTATAAATCACGCTTAATATATCAGCATCAAATTCAAAGCCTATTCCGTTGCCACAGGCCATTTCAGAAATACTTCTTGCAATACCTCCAAATTTTACAGCAGAACTTGATAATACTATGCCTTTATCTACTAATTCTTTTATCCTGGTATAATTTTTCTTTAGCTGTTCAAAGTCCACCAATCCATTTTCATCAATATTTAGATTTATGACTACAACCTGGGAATTAGGCTCTTTAAACTCTTTGGAAACTACATTTTTCACATCCTCTGTAACCACAGCAAAGCTTATAAGAGAAGGGGGTACGTTTATATCTTCAAAGGTACCGCTCATGCTGTCCTTTCCCCCAATACTAGGTATGTCCAAATTCTTTTGAACCATGAAGGCACCTAATAGGGCAGAAAAAGGTTTGCCCCACTTAGTTGGATCCTCACCTAACCTTTCAAAATATTCCTGGAAGGTTAGCCTTGCCTTTGTAAAATCTCCTCCTAAAGCTACTATCTTTGCTAGGGATTCTATAACTGCATAGTATCCTCCATGAAAAGGACTCCATTGGCATAGGCTTGGATCATAACCACAAGTCATTATGGAACAGGTGCTTGTCTTGCCATCTAAAACTGGCAACTTTGCAACCATTCCCTCCTGGGGAGTTATCTTATTTTTCCCTCCTAGAGGCATTAAAACAGTTCCTGAGCCATAGCTGCTGTCAAAGCTCTCTATTAACCCTTTTTGGCTAGCAGTGTTAAGATTGCTTATATTTCTAAGGAAATTATCTTTTAAGTCTCCATCCTTGATATACTCCGGATTCCTCTTTAGATATATATCCTCATCTGGTAGTTGAACTCTTACTTTGGCTTTATTTCTAATTCCGCCGCTATTTAGGAAATCGCTTTCTAAATCTAATACTGTCTTTCCTCGCCATGTCATTGTAACCCTGTTATTATCCGTTACTTCTGCAACTATTGATCCTTCAAGGTCTTCTCTCTCTACAAGCTCCATAAATTTATCTAAGTTCTTCCTATCTATTAACACTGCCATTCTTTCTTGGGACTCGGAGATAGCTATTTCCCAATCCTTAAGACCTGGATACTTTAGAGGAACTTTATCCAAATTAATATCTAATCCATCTGCCAGCTCTCCTACAGCAACAGCGACTCCACCAGCTCCAAAATCGTTGCATTTCTTTATAAGCCGTGTTGTCTCCTTATTTCTAAAAAGCCTTACAATCTTTCGTTCCACTATAGGATTTCCTTTTTGTACATCTGTACCCCTTTTTTCTAGAGCCTCTTCAGTATGTTCCTGGGATGAGCCTACAGCAGCACCGATTCCATCCCTTCCAGTTCTACCACCTATTAATACCACTACATCCCCCGCTTCTGGAGTACCCCTTAATACCCAATCCTTGGGTACGGCAGCCACTAGTGCCCCTAGTTCCATCCTCTTTGCAGCAAAGCCTTCATGGTAATACTCATTAACATATCCTGTAGCACTGCCTATCTGATAGCCGTAGGATGAGTAGCCTTCCATAGCCGTTCTGGTTATCTGCCTTTGTGGTAGCTTTCCAGGTATTGTATCCTCATATTTGTGCCTTGGATCTGCAGCCCCGGTTATTCTCATAGCCTGATATACATATGCCCTTCCAGACAAAGGATCCCTAATGGCACCACCAAGGCAGGTTGCTGCACCACCAAAGGGTTCTATTTCTGTAGGATGGTTATGGGTTTCATTTTTAAACATTAAAAGCCATTTTTCAGTCTTTCCATTGTGATCCACGTCTACCTCTATGGAAGCAGCATTTACTTCATCTGTTTCTTCTTTGTCTTCCAGCAATCCCTTCTTCTTTATTTCTTTCATATTTATAGTTGCCATATCCATAAGGGTAATGGGATTTGGGTTATCTCCATAAACATATTGTCTTGATGCTAAGTATTCTTTTAATGCTTGTTCAAAAACTTCCCTTAATTTGCCTTCCTCTATTTCCACATGGGTTATTTCAGTATTAAAGGTTTTGTGCCTACAATGATCAGACCAATAGGTATCTATTACCTTTAATTCAGTAACGGTTGGATTTCTGTGAGCATTTTTAAAATATTCCTGACAGAATTGGAGATCCTCTAAATCCATAGCTAGTCCCAAAGATTTTAACAATTTTTCTAGGCCTTCTTTATCCAAATCTATAAAGCCATCTACAATTTCAACATCATCCGCAATATCCTCTTCTTCTAAAAAGCTTTCTTTATCAAGGGGAATTTCTCTCGATTCAGTAGGATTGATGTAGTAGGATTTTATTTTTTCAAGATCTGTGTCAGAAATGTTTTTAAGGATTATATACTTAGAATGCTGGATTTTTACCTTATCATATCCAAGATAGTTATTAACCAATTCATTGGCAGCAGCTTCCCTTTGGTTGTATTGTCCTCCAATATTTTCAACCCTAAAAGCTTTTTCATCCTTATCAATTGGGGGCATATCTTCGTATAAGTAATCTATGGCTGGTTCATATAGAACCATTTCAATGATATTGTCTATTTCATTTTTCTTTGCACCATAAATTTCATAAGAGTTTATAACTCTAACTCTTTCAAGGGTCTCTATGCCTAAATAGTCTTTAAATTCAGTGTACAATTCTCTCGCTTCTGAATTTACAGCACTCTTCTTTTCGATCAATATTCTTTTCATATTCTACTCCTCCTTGATAGTCTTATAGACCATTATCTTCGCCATAAACAAAAACCAGTTGAATAGGTTAAGCGAAACCTACCCAACTGGTCCAGAACCTCTAGGTATAGTTTCGCTCATAGTCAAATGATTTACGTTCATTTTGTAAAAACGTCTCAACCCTCTTTTGAGACTTATATGAGCAAAAAATTCAACTAATCTTCAAACATCAATTTTTCTAGTTCAAGAGGTTCTACATATTTTCCATCCTTATAGACACGCATATTGCCTCCAGAAATTTCATCTATGAGCCCAATATGACCATCTTCTCCAATTCTGCCAAACTCAAACTTTATATCGTATAATTCCAGTCCCTTTCTTTCAAGCTCGTCTTTTACTAACTTTGCAATTCTTTTAGTTAGCTCTTTGACTTCCTCATACTCTTCCTTAGTCATAATATCTAACATGACAAGACCGTCCTCTGTAATCAATGGATCATTTCTTTGGTCATCTTTCAAAGTTACTTCAATGTATCCATCAAGAGGCTGCCCTTCCTTCGCATAGGCTCCATAGCGGCGAATAAAGCTGCCCACAGCCCTATATCTAACTATTACTTCAATACCATTTCCAAATAGTTTTGCAGGCATTACTGTCATTGTGTTATTGTCTAAATCTGCATCTATATAATGAGTTGGAATATTTAGTTCCTTAAGCTTTTCGAAGAAAAATTTAGACATTTTCAAGTTTGATTTTCCCATGCCCTCAATCTTAGAAACCACAGTATTTCCACCTGGATCAAATACTCCGTCCTCTCCTGTTACATCATCTTTAAACTTAAAAAGAAAATTTCCATCTTCCAATTTGTAAATATCCTTAGTCTTGCCCTTGTATACCAATTCCATAATATCACCTCGTAGAAATTATTATACCCAGTCTGGTAGATATGCGAAACCTAGCCGACTGGGCTTTTCTCCCTTCGGTGTAATACTATCAAAAGATAATATCTGTACCGCTCGGACCAGACGAGATTCATTCTCCGGAACCCTAGGTACACTTTCGCTCATAGCCGAATGATTTACGGTCATTTTGTAGAAACGTCTCAACCATATTATGAGACTTATATGAGCTAAATATTAACTTGTACATCTTAATCATAACATAATGTTTTAGAATGTCAATAATAAATTTGAACATTTTTTTGTTTTTATAATTGAATGTTCGGATTTGTGGGATTGTTGCCGTTTATTGTTAAATCTAGTTTATAAAGCCAATGTTATTGCTGGAAATAAAGGTACATTGACATTGTCATTTAAATTTATATATAATATTCATTTGTTCGTCCAAATGGCAATTTATATCTTAATTAAACGAGGTGTCCAATTATAACCATGAAAACTAAAGACTATTAAATGGATACTATTAGAGTAGCAGTCCCTAGTATTATTGAACATATTGCTAATGTTGTAGTAGGCTTTGTGGATACTATTATGGTAGCTAAATTAGGAACAATAGCTACTACAGCAGTAGGTATTAATTCCACAATTACCTGGTTTCTCATGGCATTTTCTACCTTATTTGCTGTGGGTACAACTGTGCAGGTAGCTCAGAGTATTGGTGCTAACAATCACCAACGAGCTAAAAGAGCATCTATTAATGGACTATCAGGTGGTTTTATACTATTTGCCATTATATTTATAGTGATGTATTCTCTGTCTCCCTACATACCCAAATGGCTTGGAGCAGAAAGAGCAATCCTCCCAGACGCTGTTTCTTATTTGAGAATTTGGACCCTTGCCATTGTTCCCATGTTCCTAGGCAGGATTGCCTCCAGTATCTTCAGAGGAAGCGGAAACACTAAAGTGCCAATGATAGTTGCTTTTTTTTACTAATATCTTAAATGTAATAGGGAATTTTCTCCTCATTTATGATACCCGATTTATTGCTATTCCTTTAATAAATACTGAAATCAAAGTCTGGGGGGCCGGCCTTGGAGTAACTGGCGCTGCCATCTCCACCTCCCTAACCAATGCATTAGGTGGAATAATTATGTTATATTTATTGTTTAATGGATCTCAAATAATAAAGTTAAACTTGGGGAACTTATTTAAATTTGAAAAAGTGCTCTTAGAGCATATATTTAATACTGGTGCACCTGCTACTGGTCAAGATTTAATTACTAACATGGGACAGGTTCTATATCAAAAAATGGTAGCAAGCCTTGGCACAATCCAGGTGGCCGCTCACCATTTGGCAACTACAGCTGAATCTCTATCATATATGCCAGCATCGGGATTCTCCGTAGCAGCCACTACACTGATAGGCCAATCTTTAGGAGCAGGAAAAAAGCAAGAAGCAGAAAACTTTGGCAGAGTTTGTTTTATACTATCACTCTTTGCTGGATTATTCAGTGGACTTATGCTATATATCTTTCCAAGGCAATTAATGTCCTTATTTTCCAAGGATATTGCAGTTATAGAAGAAGGGGTTGGTGCTCTTAGAATAATTGCCTTTGTCCAGCCACTATTTAATGCTTCCATAGTTCTAACTGGTGTTTTAAGGGGAGCAGGAGAAACAAAAGTTCCATTATATGCTTCATTAGGTGGTATGTGGTTTGTTAGACTGATATCAGCTTATATATTTATAAATGTATTAAACTGGGGACTAAAAGGGGCTTGGCTAGGAATGCTGCTAGATCTGGCTATGAGATTTGTGATTGTATTTTATAGATATATAAAAAAGGACTGGCTAAATGCAAAAATAATTGTAGACGATTAATCCAAGGCGGTTTATATAAATACTATTTAATAAAAAATCCCCCTAAGGCGCTTATCCTATAAGCATCTTAGGGGATTTGGTTTTATTCCCATTCTTCTTTTGGTTTTGTTCGCCTAGTTCAAAAGGCTCATTTTAGGGTATTTTAGTCCGTCTGGTTTGAAATAATCCTGCTAATTTAAACTTGTTTTTGACTAATTTATGCCATTCCACTTCCATTTCCGGTCTGAACTGATTGTATTTATTCTTCTTGATCGAAAATAAAGTCAGCAATTCTTTTTGCTGTTTTATCATTTTTTTCTTCAATATCTTCAACGGTCCAGAGTGGATTCTCATGATTGCCAAAGTCGGAGATAATTCGTTTTGTTAATGCGAAGGAACTATCTTTATATCCTTTTTTATCCTTAACAGAATTTTGAATTTTACTCCTAAACCATGCGTTTCCTATGGATCGATTTATATTTTCTTCAAGTAATATTTTATTTCCAAGTTTATTCACAACCTCTAAGAACTCTTCAGCCTCAATGATCCCAGCATCCTCTCTAATTTGGGCGATATTCTTTCCGCTTTTGGGCATTATATGTTCAATTTCATATTTTGTTGGCAAATAAAACTTTTCATTGTTTTCTTTACAAGCTAAATACTCATTTAAAAACACTAATGGATTCTTAGTATAGTTTTTCGATGCTAATTCTATATCATCTTTTTTCCACTCTTTATTAATATGACGCCTGATATCATCTTTTATTTCATCTAGAGCTATATTATTATCCACAAGTTTTATATTTAAACCAAATAGGAAGGTCTTAAATTTAGAACTTGAATACCCTATATCTACTAATTCTAAAACCGTAAATAGCTTGAGTAAATTTTCTACAAATTCTATAACTAGCTTCTCGGTAATTTCGTCTACTTCGAACCTAAACAAATAAGGAATAAGATACAGCTTAAAATTTTCATTAAATTTAGAACATAGCTCAATGATTGAATAGTCTTTTATTTCAGACCATATCCTAGATACTTTTAGCAAATGAGCCGTTAACTTTAACGGATCCTCTAAGAGTTCTTGTCTTGCTTCCGTATAAAATCTTCTTAAACCAGGAGTAGTCACATTGATAGAACCCTTATCAGAAATGTATTCTTTATCTTGTGCCCTTTTGATATACATATACTGCATCAAAACTCCATCTATATCTGTAACCTTACTTTCTTCAAGCTCTAATATAATTTTCTTTAATTCAGACCATTTTATATTAAAACCTTCTCGATTATCGCCTGAGTTCGAATACAATTTTGCAGAAATAATATCGGCATCTAGTAATGGCATACCATCAGAGTTTAAGGAGTTAAACATTGTGATTGCCTGCTCAACATTCCAACTTCTAATTTCAATAATCTCAGATTTATCTAGGATGTATTCTGCAAATAAATTTGTCTGAGAAGGAGATAAGTCTTCAAGTTTATTATAGAAAAACTTGAAATTTCTAAAATAATTAGTGTATTTATTATCTTTTTGCTTATATTTGATTTTTTCTACTCTTTGTTCTGCCGTTTCAAAATCTGGACTATCGATGATAGTTTGTAGCTCGCTCTTATAGAGTTCATTTATAGAATTATTCTCCAAAATATGTCTAGTAGGAGCACTGTCAAAGTCCTTTAGTACAGATAGAATCTGACTATCACTTACTTTATATAGCATTTGAATTATTCTATCTCTCTTCTTCTTCAATCCATAAGTAAGATCTTCAGATTCTTCATCTTTCTTAGTTTCTTCAATTGCTTGGATAATTCTTAACAATAAAGCTTTACATAGAAGAACAAATGTAGTTGTTCTTTGCTGTCCATCAATCAAGCTCAATATAGTATCATTTTCTTGACAGTTAATTATGATCGTTCCAAAAAAATAGGGATCCGAACCACCACTATCAATAAAGTTTTCCAAGTCTTGCCACAACTTGTCACATTGTTTAATTTCCCAAGAATATGATCTTTGATATTCTGGTATTACAAATGTAGCATTTTCTTCTAGTTTTAAATAGCTTCCTATTTTCTTCAATTCCGGATCTATGTTTTTTGCCACTTTATGCCTCCTACATCTTCATAAAATTTCTTTGAATAAAATAAATATCTACTCTATCCTAAAGTTTTGATCTAAATATTCCAGTAACTCCCTGCTATATGTTCTTAATTCTTCTAATTTAAAATGCTGATATGTATGTGATGCAGGGTTAAGAGTATCTTTAAATCTCTTCAAATCTACAGATACTTGAACCGTTATATAATTTTTGTCCCTTAATTGCGTAATTATCTCATCCAAAGTACAATATTTTTTCGAAAATATATCGCAATATAATTTAGGGAATGAAACAGTTAGATAGTCTTCTATAAAGATTCTCAAATCATTACCTGTTAAAGACTCAATCTCTCCATTAATAAAACTTGATATCTTCTCATATTGCTTAATAAATTCATGATTAAATAACTTAATTGGATCCAATGACGAAATAGTACTAAACCCTTTTCCAGATTTTGAAATTTGGAAATATTTCGGAGGATTAACACAATCTAAATATTTTTTTCCTCCAAAATTAGCAAACATTTTTCGAGAAAAATTGTATTGATGGCTCAGAATGAACATTTGTTTTACTTGGTCAGATAATTCAATTATAGACTTACATACTGGTGTCATCCTATCATCATCAAAACTTGTCACAGGATCATCAAATACTAAAATAGTATTTGCCAACTCTTCGGAAGACATATTTTTAACTTTCGCAACAAAAATAGCTAACGCTAAAGCTCTTCTATCAGATTCACTAAATAATTTACTTGATTCAATACCAGAGACATCTAGGTTTTTAAAATAAATATTTACGCCTATGACTGGCTCCTTATATCTTTTATTCGTTGAGCCACGCTCTATCTTATAATTATATCCACCAAATTTTCCAAAATAATTATTTATATCTCCAAAATATTTATCTAAATATTCTTCCTGTGATGTCTCCAATTCATGATCTTTTTCATCACGTTGTTTACCTAAATTATCTACTTCAGTATAAAGCTTTAACCACTCTTTACAGTCTGCATCCTCTCTAATTCTTTGTATTTTTTGATTAATATTATTAAGCGATTCTTCATATTCATTTAAAATAGAAGTATCTTGAGAAACTGATTTATCTTTTAATACATCAATATCCTCATTCATTTGTCTTATATTTTCATTTAAATTAGCACAATAATCATTCAATTGATTTAATAAGTCTAGAGTTATATTAAAATTAAAATGTATATTCTCATTTACTAGAATTTTTTTTAATTTTAATGCTGCAGCTAACTGTTCCCTTTCCTCGTTCAAGTTTTTTATGTTTTCTTTGTTCCAATTATCAAAGCTCTCTAAGTGAACGTTAAAATCATCAGATATAATGAAATTATCGCCAAACAACTTTTCTGCAGCCTGAATTTTTGAAAATATTTCTGTTGTAGATATTTCAAGATTCATCTCTTTTAAATCATTAAGACTTTTATCTAATCTATTACGAATAGATTTAGAAAAATCAGAAAACTCCTTCGAAAAGATTAACTTATAATCTGGATAGACTATGCTTTCATTTAAATTCTGACCACAGAAAGGGCAATCATTCTTGTCTTTAGTGTATTCTATTCCCTCTTCTATCCATTTTCTACCAGCTTCCTCACTTGGAAAATGTTTCTCCAAATGAGATTTATAAATTTTCCAATCCTCCACATCAACTTCAAACGTTTCCTTTAAAACTAATTTAGAACTATCTAAAATCGATTTATAAAAGATAATCGAGTCTAATTTAACAGATGGTATTCCTTGAAAACTCTTAATCGATTCCGTGTTCGCAAGCAAATCCTTTTCAGTCTTAATTTTCCTTGACAATTCATTTTTATTAGTTTCTAAATCTTCTAAGGTCTCGATAATTTTTGTTTCACAATACTCTTTAATTGCTTTAACAGTACAGTTCTTTTCTTTCATTGACTCTGGAACTGATAAATTTAATTTCTTGCGTTTTTCAGCTAATTGATTATTAATTGAATTTCGTTCACGCGCCAATGAAACACCCGAGTCACCTAGGATAAAACCAGAAAAATTACTTTTTGTATTTTTTGAATCTAGTAGCTCCAACCCATTAAAAATATTATTAGCAATAAATGATGTATCAAATACTAGTACTTTACCCTGAAGTACATCATTATTCCAAACTGAATTTTCATAATTAATATTGTGTTCAGATGAGCTAGCAATGTTTTCTTTTGCAACAATTCTAATGAACTGTTCTCCACTATCGGGAATTGTTCTTCTTTTTTTTATTCTCCCATCCTTACCTTCCGATAAATCTTTAAGAATGTCTACTAATGTGGTTTTTCCACTTGCATTATTAGCATAAATAAAATTTATATCTTGAAACTCTATACTGTTGTTTGAGTGATTTTTAAATACTCCAACATTTTTAATTTGTGCAATTTTTCTTATTTTCATAATGTCACCTCTACACATTCCCCTTAAAATTCTCTGCTTGTTCCAACACCATATTAAATACTTCGTCACTCCATTGAGGTGGATAGCCATTTTCGTAAAGGAGAACCACTAAATCCATCTTAAGCTGAGCTTTAATATCGTTCCTATTGGACCAATCTGTGTATTGAGACTTGTCATCAACAAGTTCCTTAATCTTCTTGGCTAATACAAGGCACTTCTCGTCCTCATAAGGGAATTTATATTTGTCTCGGACGTTAACAAGAATGTCATAGAATGTTTTCTCCTCATAAGAAATGCCCAACTTCTCAAAAGAGTTTCTGTCTTTCTCTAGCTCCCTCATTAAGCGAATGAGTTCATCAGACAAGTCATTGACGAAATCTTCAGTAACTTCACTTACAAAGGCCAGGTTATCTCGGCTATTATATTCATCGACAACCCTTTGAAGCCTTTCTGAAAATTCTATAGCCTTAATCTTATTCGTTTTTCCATAGTCGCTAATTGCCTTCTTTAATAGCTTTAATAAGGCATTAAATTTAGTAATAGGAAGTTTAACTTGGTCTAGCTCTTCTAGAAAATCTTCGCTAAAGAGGTCAATCGATTTATCATCGTCGATAATGTTTTCAACTCCTGTGCATTGAATTGCCTCAGCGACCATCTTTTCAACTACTTCATTCATAATTTCCGCATCAGGAGCATGACCCGTGGTCTGCTTATAAATAATAGACCTAATGGCTAAATAGAATTGCCCCATGGAAAGCTCATGGTCTATTAACTCGCCAGATGGAAAACAAATGTTGTAGGCTGCCTTAAGCCTTCTGGATAAGCCCATAAATTCCTTTTGAGAAAGCTTGGTTCTTTGGATAAATTCGGCCGCATTATTAAGGCACATAAGTCTTTCTAGTGGCTCTCCATAAAGAAAATCTCTATTATCAAATTTCACAAATAAATTGTTGATTAAAGCAAGGTAATTTCTATATACCTTTAATGACGTTTCTATTTCATCAACAGGACTTTCTTGCTTACCACCATAGATTTTAATGGCTTCCATCATGTTCCGCTTAATTCCAATGTAATCTACAACTAGTCCCTTGTCTTTTCCTTCAAAAACACGATTAACTCTCGATATGGTCTGAATAAGGGTATGCTTTTGTAAAGGCTTATCGATATACATTACTGCCAAAGAAGGTACATCAAAGCCAGTAATCCACATATCTACTACAACGGCTATCTTAAAGTTGGAATTATTATTCTTAAATTGTTTGTCGAGCATTTTTCGATAATCTTTAGTCCCACAGGCTTCGTAAAGGTCTTCTTCGTCATTAGCTCCCCTAGTGGCAACTAAATTAATTTTAGGCAAGCTAACTAGCTTATCTAATTCTTTCTTAGATAAGCTGTCTTCATTTTCTGCCTTCTTCGATTCTCCCCAGTCAGGTCTAAGGGTAATAATTTCTTTTAGTAGTCTGAAGGCAATTTCCCTGGTAGAACAAACAATCATTGCCTTCTGGACTATTTTCGGTTTTTGGCTTACCAAATCTTCATAGTGGTGAACAATATCTTGTGCCATTTTCCGAAGCCTATCGGGATCTCCCAAGATAACAGACATACTGGACATGGCCCTTTTACTTTCTTCGATTTGTTCTTCCGTTGAACCCTCTTCCGAACATTGCCTATAATATTCTTCAATTTCTTTGGCTTTTTCTTCCGAAACAATAACTCTTGCCAATCTTGGTTCGTAAGCTATTCGCTCCGTTATGCCATCATCAGAAGATTCTTTCATGGTATAAGAATCAACAACATCGCCAAAAACAGCGATGGTTTCATCTATTGGTGTACCTGTAAAACCTACATAAATAGCATTGGGGAAGGAATCTCTTAGATATTTAGCAAAGCCATAGCTAGTAAAAATACCATCTTCTGTTTTCTTTAATTTAGAGCCTGTGCCTGTTTGTGTTCTATGGGCTTCATCAGAAATACAGACGATATTTTCTCTTTCCGATAATAGGCCAATATCCTCACTAAATTTCTGAATAGTCGTTAAGTAAACACCGCCTGAGGGTTTATTATCCAGAGTTTGCTTTAAATCTTTTCTGGATTCAATGCTTCTTACATTGTCTTCATGCAAGAATCTTTTTGCCGTCACAAAAAGTTCTGAAGTTTGGCTATCCAAATCCTCCCTATCAGTAATAATTAAAATTGTTGGATTTGAAAAGATATTCCTATCTCTAAGCATCAATAGTCGGCTTAGATATAGCATGGTATAGGTCTTACCAGAGCCCGTTGCTCCAAAATAGGTTCCGCCTTTTCCAGAACCCAAGGGCTTAAGTTCTTTCTTTATATTTTCAAACATCTTAGTAGCCGCAAAAAATTGAGGATACCTGCAGACAATAACCTCTTCTTTTTTACTATCATCCGGGTAAAAGATAAAATCTCTTAAAATTGACAAGAGCCTATCTTTCGAAAAAGCTCCTTTAAGCATTGTAATAAGAGACGATATTCCATCCCTAGCAGTTTCCTGGTCATTTATCTTGTTCCAAGCATAGTAAAATTTATAGGGAGTAAAGATGCTTCCCAATCTTGTATTAGAACCATCGCTAATAACAGAAAGAAAAGTATATTTTAAAAGGCTTGGAATGTCTCTCTTATATCTTTTATGAATTTGCTCCCAGGCATCATGAATGGTAGTTTCTTCTTTAATGGCTGTCTTAAATTCGAAAATAGTCACAGGAATACCATTTATAAAGATAAGCAAATCTGGTCTTCTATGTTCTTTATCCTTGACCGTAAATTGATTAACGACCCTAAATGTATTGTTATTTGGCTGGTCGAAATCGATATAGGAAACATAAAGGGCTAGTTTACTTTTATCTTCTCTTTCTAGGTTAAAGCCTTCATTTACAAGCAAAAAAGCTTCCTTGTTTCCTGAATATAAAGGATAAGAGGATATGTTTTTTAATTTGTTAATGATGGTCTTTTTTTCTAGAGTGGTCAGGTTTTCTTTGAAGTAACGTTTCTCTATGTAGCTAATAAGGTCATCTTCTAATAAGACATCTTCATATTTTCTATGTAAATTCTCTCCAGAGGTATAAATATAGTCTTGGTCTTCTAATAGGCTTATTATTGCTTGTTCTAGTTCCTCTTCTGTAAACTTATATTTCAAAATATTATCTTCCATTCTTTATACCTCCTTCCTAGATGCCTCTTCTACTGCTCCTTTGATTAGGATAGGGCAGATGTTTTTTAGTCTTTGTTTTAGTTTTTCGTTGATGTTTTTTCTTTGGGTGTAGACTTTATAAATATCACCTATTGATTTTTGAATATTTATATCAGGCACAGGTATTTCATAGTTTGCTAGATTATCATAGTTTAAAAACTCATATGCACTTCCCTCTGAAGCCCAATATACATATCTTCCAAACTCTGATCTCGTTAACCAAAGCATCAAATATTCTGGAATTAACTCCTCATCTCTTGTAATTTCAAATACGTTATAAACAGATGAAACAACACAATCTTCTTCCTCTCTAAAGGCAATAGCAACATTTTCATTGTTCAGTTGTGTACAATAAGCAAACTGCCCCTTTCTAACTATATTACGTCCCTTTAAATTAGAATTGCTTCTCTGGGGCGTAATGAATTTTTTTTGAATGTTTATTCCTTGCTCGAGAGTGATTTTACCATCTGTATTTTTTTCGTTGACAACTTCAATATAATTACCAATCTTATCCATTTCTGTCTTCTGCTTGAGTTGTTCTATATAGGCCTGGCTTAAGAACCTTAAATCCTCTAACCCCGTCTCATAAGCCTCTTGGTTTTCAAGGAGCGCCTTATAGACATCGACATATTTTTTCTGGATAGGAAGAGGAGGTAAGTCAATTTCTATATCGCAGAAGTCTTCCCAAGATAATCCATCTCGAATAGATGCATCTGTAAAAAACCAAAAATATCTATCTTTTTCTTCAGAATTTAAGTACATAAAAAGATACTCTTTGAATATTTCCACATTATCTTTCACCTTAAATACTGTATAGGCAGGGCTAACAACTTTTTTATTATGAGAATGGTTAAAGGCAACAGGCAATACTATGTCTCTACCCACGCAGAGAACGGGTGATTCGGATCTTTCCGAATCGAGAATCTCTACAGCGCCTCATGGGAGCATTGCTCATGGATATCCATGAAGGGTGGCTGACGGGGAAACGCTACTTATCTCCGGCTGCCATTCAGGAAGCACTAACCCCGCTGGAGGTGGCGCAGCCTGCCGGGTACCCGGCAGGCTCTGAGGAGGCTGCCTAGGAATTACTTGTACCGAGAGAATTTACACCACATTTGGGACTTGACAAGCAAGTTCCTGGTGAATGACAAGCATAAAGCAAATATTGTGAGTGAAATTTAAGTAAGTTTGCTATAAAAAAGGAGCTAGAATTTTACTTCTAACTCCTTTTTTGAGTATTATAGGTCTTTAGCAAGAATATTTGACAAAGAACCTATCATTAAATTATTAACCAGAATCCTTTTCTCTATTTTTTCTTATTCTTTGAAATAAAGCTTATTCTTTGAAATAAAGCTTATTCTTTGAAATAAAGAATAAAGCAAGTCCCGCAATAACTGCTACCGCAACTAAATGCATAACTCCATTGTCCCCTGTCTTAGGGTTTGATGGTTGGTTAGCTGGTTTATCTGGTGTGCCAGGTTTGTCTGGTGTGCCAGGTTTGTCTGGTGTGCCAGGTTTATCTGGGTCCTCTGGATCAGTTGGATCTACAGGATCTGGATTCTCTGGATCAGTTGGATCTACTGGATCTGGGTTCTCTGGATCAGTTGGATCTACTGGATCTGGATTCTCTGGATCAGTTGGATCTACTGGATCTGGATCTTCAGGTTCGATTGGTGTATCTTCGGTGTTTGTGATCACGAAGCCTAAGGCTGCACTTCCAGCAATCGAACTCTCATACCCTTCAATCTCAACTTCTTCGACGGTATATTCGATGGCTTTGTCATCCCCATCGACTGTTGGTAGATCGGTAAAGGTATGTTTCCAGTCATTCGCTGATGAAAGGACCACATCTTTAACTTTCTTTCCATTGGCTAACAAGTTTACTGTAACATTTTCACCTACGGTGCCAATCCATTTCTTCTCGACAGAAACTTTTGTCGTTTCAGGTTCGATTGGTGTATCCTCTTCGGTGTTTGTGATCACGAAGCCTAAGGCTGCACTTCCAGCAATCGAACTCTCATACCCTTCAATCTCAACTTCTTCGACGGTATATTCGATGGCTTTGTCATCCCCATCGACTGTTGGTAGATCGGTAAAGGTATGTTTCCAGTCATTCGCTGATGAAAGGACCACATCTTTAACTTTCTTTCCATTGGCTAACAAGTTTACTGTAACATTTTCACCTACGGTGCCAATCCATTTCTTCTCGACAGAAACTTTTGTCGTTTC